>Ga0181516_10003675_pt1 | contig 10139 bp, 12 predicted proteins | sample PEATcosm2014_Bin_25_FD_121104 | JGI IMG/M metagenome (GOLD analysis project Ga0181516, IMG submission 121104) | Peatland microbial communities from MTU Mesocosm Facility, Houghton, MI, USA - PEATcosm2014_Bin01_10_metaG | ecosystem: Environmental > Terrestrial > Soil > Wetlands > Peat | place...
CGAGCGCCCAGGCACCGAGAGCTCGAACATCGTGGGTTCGGTCTCGTGCCCGAGCAACGGGGCCGACGCGGCGCGTCCACCCGGGGCCGAAGGGAACGTCGTCATCAGCGCACCGCCTTTCGCAACGTGTCCACGTAGTGGTCGATCTGCTCGCGCGTGCGCCGTTCGGTGACCGTGACGAGGACCACGTGTTCGCCGTCGTCTATCGAAGGATCAGATCCGTGGCAGAGCTCGTCGACGCTGAGCCCGCCCAGCACCCCGTCGTCGCACATCGAGCGCAACACCTCGGTGGCGTCGTGGGGCACGCGTAACGCGAACTCGCGAAAGAACGGTGCCGACGACACCGCTCGCACACCGTCGATCTTCTGTACCTCGTCGAAGAGGTAGTGCGCACCTTGAGCGCACCGCGTCGCCACCTCGCGCAAGCCCCGCGTACCGAGCCAGCCCAGTTGGATCGCCGCCGTGACGGCCATCAACGTCTGGTTGGTGCAGACGTTCGAGGTCGCCTTCTCGCGCCGGATGTCTTGTTCACGCGCGCGCAGGGTCGTGACGAATGCCCGGCGGTCGTTCGAATCCACCGTCTCGCCCACGATGCGACCGGGTAGGCGACGGACCTGGTCAGTGCTGCAGGCAAAGAGTCCCAGGTACGGACCGCCAAAGGCCAACGGCGTGCCGAAGGGCTGACCCTCGGCGACGAACACGTCGGCCCCCCAGGCGCCCGCGGTTCGCAGCACCCCCGCCGCCACGGGGTCGGCCGCCACGACCAAGAGCGCGTCGTTAGCCACGGCGAGACCCTTGGCCCCACGCAGGTCTTCGAGCACGCCCAGGTAGTTCGGGTAACTCGCGACGATCGCGGCCGCGCCGCGGAGATCGACGCGGTCCCACTGGGTGAGCCCGTCCACGAGCGGCGCCTCGAGGATCTCGTGACCGGTGCCGGCGGCGAAGGTGCGCACCACGTCTCGCCAATGCGGGTGCACGCCCGAGGAGATGACCATCTTCTGGCGCTGCGTCGCGCCCGCGGCCATGTTGAGCGCCTCGACCAACGCCGTCGCCCCGTCGTAGAGCGAGGCGTTGGCGATCGGCAGTCCACTGAGTCGCGAGACCATGGTTTGGTATTCGAAGATCGCCTGGAGAACACCCTGGGCGACTTCGGGTTGGTAGGGCGTGTAGGCGGTGACGAACTCCGAGCGCGACCCGAGCATCTTGACGACCGCGGGCACCTCGTGGTCGTAGGCGCCCGCGCCCGCGAAGCACGTAAGCGTCGACGCCTGAGCCCGGTTAGCGCGGGTGAGCCGACTGAAGTGGTCCGCGACGTCGGGCTCACTCTGGCCCGGGGCGAGGTCGAGTCCCTGACTCAGACGCACGGCGGCGGGGATTTGTGAGAAGAGGTCATCAAGCGACGTCAGGCCGAGGAACGTCAGCATCGAATCGACTTCGCTCTGGGTGTGGGGCAGGTAGTCAGCCACGTCACTTCACCTTTCGTACGAAGGGTAACGCGGCCACGGTGGCCGCCACGTCTCGACCGCGCAGTTCGAGGCTCAGCGGTGTGCCGACCTCGAGATCCTCTTCGAGCAGTCCGAGTCCGATGCCGCGCTCGAGTACCGGTGAGAAGTTCCCCGAGGAGAGCACCCCGACGTCGCGACCGCTGACGCGCACGCGTGCGCCGTCGCGAAGTGGTTGACGACCGTCCGCGAGTACGCCGGTGAGGTGGCGACGGGGCCCTCGCGTTCGCTCACGCTCCACGGCGTCGCGTCCCCGAAACGTGGGCTTCTGCCAACCGAGCACCCAACCCAACTTCGCCTCCAGTGTCGTGGACGACAACGTCAACTCGTGACCGTAGAGTGGTAGCGCGGCTTCGAGGCGCAAGGTGTCGCGCGCACCCAGTCCCGCGGGGGTGACTCCTGCGCCGACCAACGCTCGCAGCAACTCCTCGGCGACGGCATTGGGCGCGGCGATCTCGATGCCATCTTCGCCGGTGTAGCCGGTACCCGCGACGCGCACCTCGACACCGTGATAGTCCACTCGATTCACGTGAAAACGCTTCACGCTGGCGAGCGCCGGGTCGATAAGGGCGACCTTCTCTCGCGCGCACGGACCCTGGACGGCGAGTACGCAGCGCTCGGCGGTGACGTCGACACCCGGTAGCGCCGACGTGACACCACTCGTGTTGGACGCGTTGGGCATGACGTCGAACTCGTCCTCGGACACCCACCACACGATGATGTCGTCGACCACGAAACCGTCGTCGTTCAGTAAGTGCGTGTACTGGGCTCGTCCCGCAGCCACCTTGGTGAGGTCGTTGGTGAGTGTCGACTGGAGAGCGTCGAACATACCCGCGCCGTCACAGCGCACCGTGCCCAGGTGCGACACGTCAAAGACCACGGCGTCGCGCCGACAGGCCAGGTGCTCGGCCACGGTGCCGGTCGCGTAGGCGAGCGGCATCTCCCATCCTCCGAATGGCACGATTTTGGCGCCCAGTTCGACGTGGGTGTCGTAGAGGAAGGGGCGCCGATCGCTCACGAGTGTCACATTAGGCCGCGAAATCACCCAGTGTTCCCAGGTCGTGTTGACGAAGCAGCTCGACGAAGTCGCGTTGGTAGACCACGAGTAACTGCACCTCGGGATAGAGCGCGCGAAACTCGCGGACCTTCTGATTCTTCTTGGTGACCAGGCGTTGTTCGAGCACCGTCAACTCGATAAAGAGGTCGCGCCCGGGAAGGTAGAAGTCAGGTCGGAATGCTCGTACGGGTTGACCTGCGTCGTTCCAGGCGAGCGGAAACTCCAGGGGCTCGTAGCGCCACTCGATGCCGTAGAGCGTTAGCAGCGTCGCGAAGAGTTGTTCGCTCGGGTGCGCGAAGGCGATGTTAGCGACCGCGTTCAAACTGGGGTGGCGAACTCGAGAGCCGCCACGCAATGGCTGGGGCGTCACGCCGAGCGGTGCTCCCTCTCCGACGTCAGTAGTTGATCCTTCTGCAACTGCTCTTGGGCGATCGTGGTGGAGAGTTCGGCCACTACGTTCGCCAGAGGCACGATGTTAAACACGCCCTGTCCCCCGCGTAGGAGATCGACGAGATCACCGTCGTCGTGCGCGAGCACCGAACCGGAGTCACTCATCACGAGACTGCTCGAAGCGAGATCGGCTCCGAGCGCGTTGCGAAGGCACTCGACCGCCTGACGCGCCCGGGCGAGGGATACGCCCGAGTTCAGCAGAGACTTGATGACCTTGACCTCGAGGACGTCGGAGTAGGAGTAGGCGCGCTTCGAGCCGCTGCCGTGCGCGGCGCTGATCGAAGGCGTCACGAGGTCGGTGCGCGCCCAGTAGTCCAACTGACGATACGTGACGCCCGCTAAGCGACACACCGTCGGGCCACTAAATCCCGAAGTTAAAGAATCTGTCATTCGAAGTCCCTCCCGACCGAGGCAAGTTCAGACTATCCCGTTGGACTACATCAGTGTAGTTTGCCCTGGTCCTGGTCGACAAATAGGTCCGGGCGCCCGAGCGACGGTGTCGAGGCCTCGGCGTGCAACCGGGGTGGAATCCGCCCGGCGCGCCGAGCGAGAAAACCCGCAGAAACCGCTTCGTTGAGGGCTTTGGCCATCAGTACCGGCTCCAGGGCGCGATTAATCGCCGAGGCGGCGAGCACGCCGTCACAGCCCAGTTCCATGGCGAGCGCGGCGTCCGAGGCGGTGCCCACCCCCGCGTCGAGTAGGACCGGCACCTCGAGACGCTCACAGATCAGGCCGATCGCGTGGGGATTACGGATGCCCAGGCCCGAGCCAATGGGTGAGCCGAGGGGCATCACCGCCACGCAACCGAGTTGCTCGAGCCGCTGGGCGACGATCAGGTCATCGGAGGTGTAGGCCCAGACCTCGAAGCCCTCGCGCACCAATTTCTCCGCCCCGATCAGGGTTTCTGCCGTATCGGGCAAGAGCGTCACGTCGTCGCCGATCACCTCGAGCTTCACCACGTCGGTACCGAAGGCCTCACGGGCGAGTCGGGCCACCTGGAGCGCCTCGTCGGCGCTGTAGCAACCCGCGGTGTTGGGCAGGAGGTCAAAACCCAGTCCCTTCAGCACGTCGTAGATCGAACCTTCGACGTTCGGGTCCACCCGGCGAAGCGCCACGGTCGCGATGCTTGCCCCCGACGCGACCAGCGAGGCCTCGAGCAACTCGAGGGAGCGGAATCCACCCGTACCCATGACGAGCCTCGACGCTGAGGTCAGCGATCCAACGCGAAAGAGATCATCCACTCCCCTCATCGTAGTGAGCGACTCCCGGCCGTCTCACCTCGCAGTTGTCCGATGACACGGCCCGGATCGAAGGAACCACCGTCGCAGAGTAAGTCCCGATTTTTCTCGCGGTCGCGACGCCACACGGGCGCCGGTGAGATACCCAACGGCCTAACTAGGGTGGACCAGGTGCAACCGGTCACCGTTCTCAGCATCGCGGGCTCGGATTCGGGTGGCGGGGCGGGGATCCAGGCCGACCTTCGCACCTTCGCCGCGTTCGGCGTCCACGGCACCACGGCCATCACGGCCGTCACGGCCCAGAACACGTTGGGCGTACACGCGGTCGCCAACATCGACACTTCGGTGGTGATCGACCAGTGCCGGGTCGTCGTCGAGGACTTCGACGTGCGCGCCACCAAGACCGGCATGCTCGCGATGCCCCAAACGGTCGAGGCGGTCGGCGAGCTCGCACGGGCGGGGGTGCTCGCCAATCTGGTCGTCGATCCGGTCCTCGTCTCCTCGACGGGCCACTCGCTCATGACCGAAGGCGGCGTGAGGGCGTACCGGGAGTCCCTCTTCGAGTACGCGACGATCGTCACGCCCAACATCCGCGAGGCGGCGGTGATTTGCGAGCTTGACGCGCGCGAAATTCGCGACGTCGAGGACATGATCAGAGTCGCGACGCAGATACTTTCGTACGGATCTCGCTACGTGCTCGTGAAGGGCGGTCACTTCGCGCGCGACGACCAACGGGACGCGCACGCGCCCGACGTGTTGGCGAGCGCCGACGACGTGACCGTGTTCGACGCGCCTCGCGTACCCTCGCATAACGACCACGGCACCGGCTGCTCGCTCTCGGCCGCGATCGCGTGCGGGCTCGCTCTGGATCGACCACTCGTCGACGCCACGCGCGACGCCAAATCCTTCGTCCTATCCGCAATCGAGGGCGCGGCGTCGTGGCGACTGGGCCAGGGTCGAGGCCCCATCGACCACTTAGGATGGCACGGTGAGTGAGCGACCACAGCCGCCCCTGACGACGACTACCAGTATCTGGCCCGCGGCGGCGGTGCTCATCTTGGGTGTGGTGATGCTGGCAGTGTTCTTGCTGATCAACGCCGTTTCGGACCAGGGTGTCACGACCCCGACGACCATCCCGGTCGTGGTGGGCGGGCTCAGCACCGAACACGCGTCGCTCCTCGCGGGATGCGAACAACCTGGCACGCCGCCGTCGAACATCACGCCCGCGTTGATCGTGCCCACCACCACCGTTGCCCGCGGACCTGTCGCACTGCCCAACCAGGGTGCGGGCGATTACGACTGCTCGCGCTCGTTCGTCAGCGCGGTCAAGCCGGGCGTGCTACTCGGCTACTACCGCGCGCAGTTGAAAGCCAGGGGCTGGAACCTCTTTTCCGAGGGTGCCAGCAACGGAGCCCCCCAGGACCTCTTCCAAAAGGCCGGCAGTGACACCTTCTATTGGGTGATCGGCGTGACGGTGAACTCCTCGAACGCCACGTCCTCGCACTGGACCTTCCAGATCTACCAGAACTCCGAGACGATCTAGACGTCGAGCGGCTCGAGGTACGCCGGGCGGTACTCTCGACATACCCAGGACCACAGGGCGAAGTTGATCGGATAGATGATGTAGCCAATTCGCGTCGCCGACGCCACGCACATCAAGACCAGAAACGCCACGCTCAATACGCCGAGCAACTGGCTCAACGACAGGGGCCAACGGCGCTTGACATACTTCGCGCCGAAGTAGCCACCCACGAGCAACGTCAGCGGCGCTAGGACGTGACCGAGCGGCGGCCACCACGTGGTGAGGATGTGACCGGGCAGGTCACTCGCCGCCGGCGACGCGACGTGGGCGAGACCGAGCGGAAACGCGAAGACGTTCGAGAAGAACGCCCACGGTGCCTTCACGACGAACGGCAACACCGTGATTACGACAATGCCCGTGACCCAGAGCGCCACGCGTCGCCACGCGGGACGATCCTGTTTATCGTGGGCGACGAGTAGCGCCCCGAAGGCCACGGGCCAGGCAGTCAACTTCATCGCCGCCGCCAGACCGAGACTGATGCCCGCGGTGTTCGCTGATCGGCGCTGCAGCGCCGCGACCCCGAGCAGGAGCAGCGCGAGAATCGGCATGTCGTCGCCGCCCGTGGAAAGGAAGAGCGCTCCCGTCGGCAGCGCCAGCAGCACCTGGGCGATGCGGATCTTCTTCTCGCGCGTCGCTCGCAGCATCACCAGCGCCGCGAGACTCACGAGCAGGGTCATGAGCGACATGACGATACGCGCGTCAGTGAGACCAGAGCTCGCGTGGGTCTCGGCCGAAGGTAGGCCAAAGACGCTCATCAAGGGGAAATAGGGGAAGAACGATTCGTACGCGGGTACCCCGGGCAACTCGTCGACCACCCGACCGTCGGTGTAGTACGACCGGTACGGATCCTTGCCCTGGCTGACGTAAGTCGCCGAGCGCTCGATCACCGAGACTTCTGGTTGGGCGTAACCCTGGTTCGGGTCCTGGTGACGCCAGCGAGCCTCGAGAGCGAGCGGGATGACGACCGAACCCATCACGACGAGCACGAGCAGGCCTAGGCGCACCAGAGTTGCGCGCGGCACGCGCCAGCGACCGAGCACCGCACCCGCGAGGCCCGCCACTGCGTAGGGGGCGGCGGTGAGAAATCCCCAGTGCCACTGAGCGACCTGGCCGGAAGTGAAACCCAACACCAACGCGAAGACCGCCGACATCGCGTAGAGGGCCCCGTCGCTCGAAAGACCGTCGAGCCCACTCCACCACGCCACCGAGCGGGTCCGCGACGCGGCGAGCTGGGTCATCATCACCCGCGAGTCTAGTTGGCCCCCTCGGCGAACCCTCGCCAGACGCGACTCACTGGATCAGTCGCCGAAGGGGCGCGCGAGTCGCGGGTGGAAGCGTCTGAGTGAGGAAGCGTTCGATGATCGACGCACACAGCGCGGTCTGTTCCTTTAAGACACCGTGCGAAGCGCCCGGGATAATCGCGAGTTGTGCGTCGGGCATTGACTCGAAGAGCGCGCACGTGTGCGCAAGTGTGGCGACGTCGTCGTCACCGGCCATAACGAGTATTGGTCGACGCACGCGACTGAGCTCTTCGCGATGCAACTTGGGCTCGCGCGCGAATAGGCGCTGACTCTTCTTGAGGACCTGCTCGGCGTGACCGATGCCGTCGGGTGACATCGCAGCGTACTTCTCGGACCACTCCGCAAAGCCCGGCGACCCGACGCGCAGAGGTTCGACGGGCATTAGTCCGCGATGATGGAAGTTCGCCCCCACCACGACGGCGCGCTTGACCAAGTCCGGTCGTTTCAGCACGGCCAGCAACGCCACGTTGCCGCCATCACTGTGACCCACGAGATGGACCTTGCGTCCGAGGTGTTCGATGAAGGCAATGGTCTGTTCGGCCATGTCGTCGTAGTGGAAGGGTTGATCGTTGTCGGGACTCTTTCCGTGGCCCCGACGATCGAAGGCGGCGAGGCGAAACCTCTTCTTGAGGTGCGGGCCGATCGAGGAGAGCATGCTCGCACTGCTGCTCATGCCGCCGTGCAGCAGCAGTACCACGTCTCCCTTGCGCTTGGGTACGAGCACCCAGGTGCGTTGGCCGTTCAGTTCGATCATCGCCATAGTCGTCATGGTACGACCTCGGACGACGCGCGGCGAGCTCGCCCTAGAATCTCGCGATGCGCTGCTTCGTCGTTCGCGAACAAGACGGCACCTTCACCCAAGGCGTCGAGGATTACGAACCCGCGCCTGGTTCGCCCGAGGACGTCGTCGTGCGCGTCGAGTACTCGGGCGTGAACTACAAGGACGCGCTGGTAGCGAGCCCGTCGAGCCGGGTTCGACGCGTACCGGTACTCGTCGGTGGGGTCGACGCCGCGGGAACAGTGGTGTCGTCGAACGATCCGACGATTCTCGAAGGCACCGCGGTCGCGGTGCACGGGGGCGACCTCGGCGTGGCGAGTGACGGCGGCTTCGCTCCCCTGGTGACGGTGCCCCCACGACTGATCAGCCCCTTGCCGACGAGCATCTCGACACGCGACGCAATGGTGATTGGCACCGCGGGGTTCACCGCGATGGCGAGCATCCTCGCTCTTGAGCAGCACGGCCTCGGAGCTGGCGCCGAGGTCCTCGTCACGGGCGCCACCGGCGGCGTGGGCTCGCTCGCGGTGTCGTTACTCCACGCTCGGCATTACCAGCCAGTAGCGTCCACCGGCTCGCCACAGGAAGCGAACTGGCTCGTCGAGCGTGGTGCGACGCGCGTCATTGGCCGAGACGACATCGCGGACCGACCCGACCGGGTACTAGCCAGTGAACAATGGGCGGGGGCCATTGACTGCGTCGGCGGCGAGACGCTGCACCACATCTTGCGCTCGCTTCGCTACGGCGCGGGCGTCGCCGCGAGCGGATTGGTCGCGAGTCCCGAACTGAATACAAACGTCTATCCGTTCATCACCCGCGCCGTGGCCCTGATCGGCATCGACGCGGTGGCGTGTTCTCCCACGACGCGCGCGCACGTCTGGCACGAATGGGGCGTCAACGCTCCGCGTATCGACTTCGCGGGACTGATTGATTCGACGATCCCCCTCGAGGGTCTCCCCGCCGCGCTCGAGACGATACGACGCGGCCGGACCCGTGGACGAATCGTCGTCGAGGTCGGATCCAATTGACCTGAACCACGGCAGGAAAACTCAACGCACGCTCGCCTCGCCAGGGCGAATCAGTAGAAGGGGCTCACCCAGATCGTGGCCGCGTTGCAAGGTTGGATCGGGTAACTCGGCGTGACCGTCGTCGTCGATCCGTTCTTTTGGAACTGGACGCTGATCGTGACCGCGCTCGTGCACACTTCCGTGCCGACTGGTACGTCGGAGTAGCCGAGGGAGAACGAGATCGTCCCGCCGCTCGCGACGCTGTAGGAGGAGGGTGGCTTGTTCGCCGCCGCGGCGGGAAACTGCACCGGACTCGTCGTCGACGTGGTCGAACTGAACACCGCGCCCGACTCGTCTTGCAGCGTGAGCGTCGGGTAACCGTCCACCGAGCAGCTGCGGGGCGTCAATTTGGTCAGGGTGACGCTCGCGAGGATCGTGCCGGCGGCCCCTTCGCCCTCGTTGTACACACCCTTGAAGTCACGACCCTGACACGTCGTCGTCGATTGCGACGTCGACGTCGTGGTCGATGCAGCGATTGACGTCGTGGTCGTGGTCGTCGCTGTTGTAGTCAAGTAGTGACGACTGAGAGTGAAGATGACGACGAAACCGGCGAAGATTGCCAGTGACTTCAGCGCACGACTCACTGATTGAAGTCCTCGGGACGGATGGTCTCGAGGAAGTCGCGCAATTCGGCGACCAGTTCGGCCTCGTTGGGCGCGTCCTCGTCAACCTCGAGCAGTTCGTCAACTTCGTCGATCTCCTCGGTCTCGTCGAGCTGCATGACTTTTCCCTGTTCGTTCATCAACTGGTCACTCACCAGGATCGGCGAACCGACGCGCAGGGCGATTGCCACGGCGTCACTCGGTCGTGCACTCACGTTGATCTCGGCTCGATCGCGCAAGAGTCGCAGGTTCGCGTAGTACGTGTTGTCGACGAGCTCGGTGATTTCCACGGCGAATAGTTGCGCGCCCAAGGCGGCGATGACGTTACCCAGCAAGTCGTGGGACATCGGACGCGGGGTGGGCACGTTCTGGAGTGCGTAGGCGATGGCGGTCGCTTCGGGGGCGCCGACGAAGATGGGCAGCACCCGCTCTCCCCCGACCTCTTCGAGCAGCAACAACGGCGTTGACGAACCCACGTCAACTCGGACAGCGCGTAGGACGACCTCAACCATGAGCCCAGCCTAGACCGGACTTGAATCTCCCCGGCGGGCTAGCGACCGAGGTA
>Ga0181516_10003678_pt1 | contig 10124 bp, 6 predicted proteins | sample PEATcosm2014_Bin_25_FD_121104 | JGI IMG/M metagenome (GOLD analysis project Ga0181516, IMG submission 121104) | Peatland microbial communities from MTU Mesocosm Facility, Houghton, MI, USA - PEATcosm2014_Bin01_10_metaG | ecosystem: Environmental > Terrestrial > Soil > Wetlands > Peat | place...
CCACCGCCACGGCCACGCCCACGCTCACCGCCAGTCCCACGGCCACGCCCAGCCTCACCGCCAGCGCCACCTGCACCCCGCGGCCCACGGCCACCCAGACCCAGGTGGCCCTGCTGCTGCACCTCTACCCCAACAGCCCCAACCCCTTTGCCGGGGACGGCACCTATATCAGCTTCTGGGTCAGCCGGCCCTGCCGCATCAACATCACGGTCTACGATGTCTCGGGGGAGAAGGTGGTGGACCTGCCTGGGCACGCGGTGAACTGGGGCGACAGCGAGATCCTCTGGGACGGCCGCAACAGCGCCAGCAAGCTGGTGGCCAGCGGGGTCTACATCTACCGGGTCGATGCCCACGCCGATGACGGCGAGGAGCAGTCGGCGCTGGCCAAATGCGCGGCCCTGCGATGAGCCGCGGCAGCTGGGTGGTGCTGGCCAGCCTGCTGGGCCCGGCCGTGGGGGCCTCGGCCAGCCCACAGGGGGACCTGGCCGCGCTGGAGCCCGCGCTGGCCAAGGACCCGCGCGTGCTCTTCTATGGGGGCTTCTCGGCCCGGCCTTGGACCGCGGCCTGGGGCTGCTCCTGGGGCCCCAGCCCGGCTGAGCAGGCCTGGACCATCGAGGCGGAGAGGCCCTGCGGCGGCAAGGGCCGGGTGCTGCGCGTGCGCTACCCCGAGGGCACCATCGGCGGGCCCCGGGGCGGCATGCAGTTCATGAGCCCCTTTATCCGCCTGGGCTTGCTCCCGGCCGAGCATCTCTTCCTGCGCTATTATGTGCGCTTTGCCCCGGATTTCGACTTTGTGAAGGGCGGCAAGCTGCCGGGCCTGGTGGGCGGCGAGGCCAACACCGGCGGCCACATCCCCAATGGCAAGGATGGCTTCAGCGTGCGCCTGATGTGGCGGCCGGGCGGCCGGGTGGTGGCCTATGTCTACCATCCCGACCAGGCCACCCAGTGGGGGGATGATCTCCGCTTCCGCTGGAAGGGCAAGGACTGCCGCTTCGTGCCCGGCCAGTGGCATTGCGTGGAGACCGAGGTGGCGCTCAACACCCCGGGCCAGCACGATGGCCTGGTGCGCGGCTGGCTCGACAACCAGCTGGTGCTGGAGCGCCAGGGCCTGCGCTTCCGCGACATCCCTGAGCTGAAGATCGATGGCTTCTATTTCAGCACCTTCTTTGGCGGCGGCGACCTGAGCTGGGCCGCGCGCAAGGACGAGAAGGCGGATTATGACGCCTTTGTCATCAGCAAGGAGCGCATCGGCCCGGCCCAGCGCTAGCCTCTTTGGGCTTTCCAAACCGCGGCATGTTTGGCACAATCCCTCTGCCCAAGAGGGGCCGGCCATCACCGGGGCGTAGCGCAGGGGTAGCGCACCTGCCTTGGGCGCAGGGGGTCGTGGGTTCGAATCCCGCCGCCCCGAAATCACAGCCGGCCTCAGAGAGCACCTGGCGCACCCAGCCAGGTGCTCTCTTTTTGCCAGAACCATACCTGGGGGGCCTTGCATCAAGCCTGGCAGATGTGTATTATTTATGCGTAGCGCGCAGGGCTCAAGGCTTGGCAAGAACAGGCCTGAGCCTTGCATTTATGTGCGGCCAAGGGGTTTTCCCAGGGTTTTGTTTTTTTGTAACAGTTCAGGAGGCGGCTCTGCAACGCAATTTCAAAATGCGGTTAATGCTCGTTTGCGGCCTGTTCCTGGGCCTTGGCCTGGCTGAGGCTGTCTGGGGCTATTCCTATGGAACCCTGCCTTCCAACTATGCCGTGTCAGACTGCGCCAGCGCCTACAGCACCTGGGCCACCCGGCACCGCACCTCGGGCTGGTGCACCAATTCGCTGCGCGTGGACAACGGCGGCATGTCCATTGGCAGCACCACGGTGAGCGAGGGCATGGGCTACGGCATGCTGATGTCCGCTTATTTGGACAGCAGCAGCGCCAACTTGACAGAGCTCTACAATCTCTACAACGGCACGCTGGATGGCAAGGGCCTGATGAACTGGAGCGTGAGCGCCTGCGGCAACAACAGCGCCAACGCGGCCACGGATGGCGATGTGGACATGGCCCAGGCCATGGTGGAGGCCAACAGCCGCTGGCCCACCGAAGGCTGGGACACCAAGGCCAAAGCCCTGCTCAACAACATCTACAGCTATGAGGTGGACAGCTCCTGCAAGGGGCTGAAGAACGGCGATGCCTGGACCAGCAGCGGCTGCTCGGGCGGCAACCAGGCCTACAACCCCAGCTATTTCTGCACCGCCTACTTTCCCAACTGGGACTGCTTTGAGGGAGGCACGCGCTGGAGCGCGGTGCGCGACCAGTGCTACACGGTGCTGAATGCCAAGTGCCTCAGCACCTATGCCCTGCCGCCGGACTGGGTGACCGCGGCCGGGCTCTTCGGCCAGGGGGACGCCGCGGGCGGCTATGGCTACGACGCCTGCCGCACGCCCTGGCGCGTGACCTTGGACTACCTCTGGTCCGGCGACAGCCGGGCCCTGGCCCTGGCCAACCACTGGGCCGCCAACTTCGCGCCGGGCGGCGCGGGCGCGGGCGGCAATTCCACGGCGGCCACGGCCGCGGCCTACATCGGCGACGACTACAACTATTCCAGCGGCGCCCGCGACAGCAACAACCACAGCAACTGCTTCATCGGCGCCATCGGCATCTCGGCCATGGCCAGCAGCGCCAATGCCAGCTTCGCCAGCGCGGTGTATTCCACGCTGGCGGCCACCGACAACCAGAACTACTTCAACGACAGCCTCAAGGTGCTGTACCTGATGGTGATGACCGGGCAGTTCACGCCGGCTTGCGGGGGCTGCACCGGATGCACGGCCACGCCTAGCCCCAGCCGCACGCCCACCTTCACGGCCAGCCCCACCCCCACCCCGGCCTTCAGCCTGGCCAAGTCCGCCAGCCTGAGCACCGCGGCCATCGGCCAGACCCTCACCTATTACCTGACCTACAAGGACCTGGCCAGCGGGGCCGACACCACGGGCGTGACCAGCGGGGTGAGCCTGCTGTTCGACAACAACTCGCAGGCCAGCCCTGAGAGCACGGTGGACACCAACTTTGAGATCGTCAACAACAGCGGCAGCACCATCAGCCTCTCCAACTACCGCATCCGCTACTTCTTCTATGAGCCCAGCTACACCACGGCCTCGGCCTACACCTACACCTCCTATTATGACCAGTCCGGCGGCGCCAGCGGGGCGGTGCTGGCCTTTGGGCCCTACATCGGCGGCAGCACCAGCGCTGACATGGAGCTGCGCATCACCTATGCCAGCGGCACGGTGGCCACGGGCTCCAATGTGCAGCTGCAGGCCGCCTATGTGGTGAGCGGCAACCCCAGCCTCACCCTCACTGATGACTGGTCCTACCCCGGCGCGGTGGGCAGCTTCACGGCCGCGGCCGCGGCCAACATCGTGCTGGAGCAGAACGTGTCCGGCACCTGGAAGCCGGTCTCTGGCGCCTATCCGGGCGGCGCGGCGGCCATCAGCAACGTGCAGATCGCGGACACCTTTGACAGCCGGCTCTCGCTGGTCTCAGTGGCGCCCAGCGGCACCATCAGCGGCCAGGCCGTGTCCGTGACCCTGGCCAGCCTCAGCCCTGGGGGCTCGGGCAATGTGACCATCACGGCCTATGTCAATGCCACGGCCAGCGCGGGCGGCACCATCAACAACACCGGCACCATCAGCGCCAGCGGCTACCCCAGCGCCACCAGCAACACCCATGTGCTCAGCATCGCCTCCGCCCTCACTGCCACGCCCACCTATAGCCGCACGCCCTCGCCTTCAGCCACAGCCACAGCCACGCAGAGCACCGCTACCAGCACTGCGAGCGTCACCAGTTCCCGCACCAGCACCCCAGCCAACACGGCTTCCAGCACCCCCAGCTCCACGGCCACTCCCAGCGCCACGCCGGCAGCCTCTGGCACGCCCACCGCCACCAGCAGCGGCACGCCCACCCGCACTTCCACCGGCAGCAGCACAGCCCTGGCCACGGCCACGGCCACTTTCACGCCGGCGCAGAGCACGGCCACCCCCACGGGCACCGCCACGCTCTCTGCCACTGCCACCCGCACGGCAACGGCTTCGGGCACCCCCACTTCCACCGCCACCTTGAGCGGGACACCCAGCCGCACTGCCACGGGCTCTGGCACGCCCACCCTCACCGCCACCTTGAGCCCCACGCCCAGCCCCAGCTTCACGGATGTGCCCCCTGGCAGCACGGCCACGGACACGCCCACCGTCACCAGCACCTTCAGCCAGAGCCAGACCCCCTCGCCTTCGCCCACGGCCACGGCGGAGCCTAGCGGCAGCGCCACCAGCACTGCCTCAGGCACGCCCACCCGCACCCCCACCGGCAGCAGCACGGCCTCGGCCACTGCCACGGCGACCCCGTCCGCCACGGCCAGCTCTAGCGGCACGCCCACGGCCACAGGAACCGCCTCGCCGACGCCCAGCCAGACCAGCACCATCACCCCTGGCCCCAGCCCCAGCGACAGCGCCACTCTCACGGCCTCGGCCACCCGCAGCCCCAGCCCCACTGGCACGGGCACCCAGAGCGCCACGCCCATTGCAACGGCCTCTGTCACGGCCAGCGCTTCGCCCACGCCCTCCTCCACCGTGGCGCAGAGCGCGCCCAGCGGCACGGCCACCAGCACCGCGGGCCATGGCCTGGGCCAGGACAGCACCGGGGTGATCAGCGCGCTGCCTTATCCCAACCCCAATCCCGGCCAGTTCTATGTCAAGCTGGCTGGCCCGGCAGACACCATCACGGTGCGCATCTATTCCCCGGCCCTGGTGGAGAGCTTGCGGGTGGTGGCGCCGGCCAGCGCGGACCGGGCTGGCTGGCAGCCCGTGGCCTTGCCAGCCAGCGTCAGCACCCTGCCCAATGGCACCTGGTTCGCCGTGGTGTCTGCCCAAAAGAGCGGGCGCACAGCCTCGCAGACCGCCAAGATCAGCTTCTACATGAAGCGCTGAGCCCGGCATGGCCGGCAAGCAAAGGGCCAAGGATGCCATGCCTTGGCCCTTTTTAAATCCTGGTGGACTATCCGCGCCATTGGCTTTAAATTGCAATCCAGGCTTGGAGCATGAAAAAAACCGGTCAATATCCGGGCATGGATATTTTGGGTCATTTGTCTTCCTTTTGAGAGGGGCGCTATGAACCAAAAGCATTGATTGGCAACAGGGATCTTTCTCGCCAGCATGATGTCTTCGAGTTTCTTGGCTGGCTCCAGCTTCTATGGCGGGCTAGGCTTGGGCGAGGCTTATCTGAGCAATTCTGACATCAAGACCTCCACAGGCACTGAGAGCCCTGGCTTTGACTTCTGCGGGGACCTGAGCCTAGGCTATCAATTCGAAAGCATGTTCGGCGTTGAAGCGGGATGGGGCTTTGGGCCCATGCGCAGCTTCTCTTTCAGCGGCCCGGGCTGGTCGAGCACGCTTTCGTTGAGCACCAACCAGGTTTTTGCCATGCCCCTGGTGCGCTTGGGCGGCGGCAAGGGGCTTTTTGGGTCCCCGGCAGCCTACACCGTGGCGGGCTTGAAAGCAGGCTATGCCATGTTGAGCGGGCAGTCAGCCGGCGGCGGCCAGTCCACCAATTTTGATGGCAGCACCCCGGTGATCGGCTTGGCAGCCCGCTATGAGACCATGATAGGCAGCCATTTCAGCGTGGGCTTGCAGGCGGGCTATGACTACTGCAAGTTCACCACCTTCAAAGCGGGCGGCACGGTGGCCAAGAACGCCGATGGCAGCAACGAGGATTTGGATTTCTCAGGCCCCTATGTCAAGCTGGTGCTGGGCGGCTGGCTCTCAATGCCCAGGCAGAGGAAGGCGCCTGCCGCGGCCGCAAGCGATGAGGAATCCGCGGCTCCGGCTGAGCAGCCTGCCAGCTCAGCGGCGCGCGACATCCAGCGCCAAGGGGATGCCTTGATGAAGGCCCATCGCTATCCAGAGGCCGCGCAGGCCTATGTGAAGGCTGAGAAGCTGGACCCCAAGAACGCGGGCATCTGGCAGGCCCTGGGCAATGCCTATTACTTCATGGGCCAGAAGGCTTATGCCCTGTCGGCCTACAAGACCTCGCTGAGCCTGTCAGGCGGCAAGAATCCCCAGCTGGAAGCTTTCATCAAGAGCCTGCAAAGCAAGTAGCTGGCTACGGGCGTTGCCAATGCCGCCAGGCTGTGGGATGCTTCTGCGCTGGTTTTGTGAGGGCATCCCATAGCGAGGTGGCAATGGCAAGAAGCAAGCAGGTCTTTGGGGGCGATGGCCGGCTGGCCTTGGCTTACAGCCCTGATTTTTCCTTTGCGGACTGCCAGGGCCGGCAGATAGCCCTGGAGCCCAGCCAGCGCGTGGTGTGCCGGGTGCTCGACGCGGCCTGGCAGAAGGAGCGCCAGCCCCTCACCTTGAGCCTGGATGAGATCAAGCTGCGCGCTGATGCCCAGCGCCTTCCCAAGCAGACGCCGGGCCGGCTGCAGGCCCTGGGCCGCATGTTCGGCGAGCATCCCTTCTGGGACTCTGTGATCACGCGCGGCCTGGGCGACAATGGCCGCATGGCCAAGGACATCTACTGCTACGACCCCTGCGCACTGCCGCTGCCGGAAAAGCCGGCGCCCATGGGCCGGGCGCGAAAGAGCCAGCTGCTGCGCTGAGAGCTTCCCATCAGAATCGCTCGATGGGCCAAATCGGGGATGGGCGCCTGAGCCTCTCACCACAAGGAGAACGAGGCTGAAATGCGCGTTGCCGTGTTCGACACCAAGCCCTATGACCTGAGCATGCTGCTGCAAGCCGGGGCCGGCAAGCTGGAATGGGAATTCATCGAGGCGCGGCTGGGCGCGCAGACCGCGGGCCTGGCCCAGGGCTGCGCCGCGGCCTGCATCTTTGTCAATGACCGGGCGGACGCCAAGGCCCTGGCCAAGCTCAAGCAAGCCGGGGTGGGCTGCCTGGCCCTGCGCTGCGCCGGCTACAGCCATGTGGACCTGGCTGCCGCGGGCCGCCTGGGCATCAAGGCGTGCCGGGTGCCGGCCTACTCGCCCTATGCCGTGGCTGAGCACACCCTGGCCCTGCTCTTGAGCCTCAACCGCAAGATCCACCGGGCCCACCTGCGCGTGAGGGAGCATGACTTCCGCCTGCAGGGCCTGCTGGGCTGGGACCTGCACTCCCGGACCGTGGGCGTGGTGGGCACGGGCCGCATCGGCCAGCTGGTGGCCCAGGCCTTCCGCGGCTTCGGCTGCGCGGTGCTGGCCCACGACCCCAAGCCGGCCCCGGCCTGGGCCCGGCGCCATGGCGTGGCCTACAAGAGCCTGGCTGGCCTGCTCAAGGCCAGCGACATCGTCACCCTGCACCTGCCCTTGAGCCCCGCCACCCGCCATCTCATCAATGCCAAGAGCCTGGCCCTGATGAAGCCGGGCGCCTACCTCATCAACACCAGCCGGGGAGCCCTGCTGGACACGGCGGCCATCATCCAGGTGCTGAAGCAGGGCCGCCTGGGCGGGGTGGCGCTGGATGTGTATGAGGAGGAGGAGGGCGTGTTCTTTGAGGACCGCAGCGCGGATGTCATTGACGACGCGCTGGCGCGCCTGCTGAGCTTCCCCAACATCTTGGTGACCTCGCACCAGGGCTACTTCACACAAGAGGCCCTGGCTGAGATAGGCCGGGTGAGCGCTGAGAACCTGCGGCGCTTTCAAGAAGGCAAGCCCTTCTTGAAGGGCACCGCGCTCTCGGCTTGAGGCATCCTTGCGCATCTTAGCTCTTGCCCTTGCCCTGACGGCACCCTCGGCCCTCAAGGCCACCCTCACCGTGTACCCGGCGCCAGCCAACGCCCCCATGTCCAGCAGCTACGCGGTCAGCGTGGCGGACGCCGCGGGCAACACAGCCAGCGTGCCGGTGTATGACGCTGAGCTGCCCGCCAACAACGCCGCCTTCGCCTGCTTTGACATGGCCGGCTGCGTCTCGGTCACGGTCACCTGCCTGGGCGGCCTCAGCATCTCAAGCTTTAGGCTGATGCCGGCCTCGGCCGGCCTGGCGGCTGTCACCAGCACCACCACGGCGGCCTTCAGCCTGGACCACCCCCGCAATGTGGTGCTGGAATCCAATGGCTCCAGCTACCCCCTCTTCATCTTCGCGAATCCGCTAGAGGCCAACATCCCCAGCCCGGGCGCGCCCGGGGTCATCTACATCCCTGCCAGCCCCGCGGTGCAGGACATGCACGCCGCGCCCATCGCCATCACGGCCAGCGGCCAGACTTTGTACATCGCGGGCGGGGCCTTTGTGTATGGGCAGATCCAGGTCGCGCCTGGGGCCCAGAACGTGACCATCCGCGGCCGGGGCATCTTGAGCGCCAAGCTGCAGGGCAGCAATCATGTGGGCACCTGGCTGCAAGATTCGCCCCTGTGGGCAGAGGGCGGCAACAACGGCCTCACCCTGCGCGACCTGGTGCTGCTCAACACGCCCTCCGGGGCCTGGTCCACCTCGGTCTGGAACGCCACCAATGTGCTGGTGGACAACTGGCGGGTGCTGGCCCAGCCAGGCAGCTCCCTTTATGGGGTGGACGGGCTGGACCTGGTGAGCGTGCAGGGCGGCGAGGTGCGGCATTGCCTGTTCTACACCAATGATGACGCCATCGCCATCAAGGCAGAGCTGTGCCAGCCCGACACCTACTGCCTGGCCCCGCCTTCCAACAGCCTCAACATCCATTCCAACGTGCTGTTCCCCACCTGGTCCAATGGGGTGGAGATAGGGCATGAGCTGTTCAGCGGCACGGATGCGGTGCAGGGCATCACCGTGCAGAACAACGACATCGTCAACGTCTATGGCAGCGCGGATATGAGCACCATGTTCGCGGCCCTGAGCATCCATGACAACGGCAACAGCACGGTGCAGGGCATCACCTACCTCAACAACCGGGTGGAGGCGCCGCAAGGCCGCTTGTTCGAGTTTGCCGAGATCGATGAGGCCTGGAACTGCGGCGTGGGCAACACCGGCCTGGTGCAGGACATCAGCGTCATCGGCCTGGACCAGGTGTCCGGGGTTGAGCGCTCGCCCAGCAACATCCTCAACAACGAAGGCTCGCAAGACCCCAATCAGATCCAGGGCATCAGCCTGACCAATATGGTGATCGCCGGCGTGCCAGCCACCAGCTCAGACGTGTACCTGGGCGGCAATGTGGCTGCGCCCAGCATCCAGGCAGTTTATTTTACGCCCACGGTCACCCACCAGGACCCTTGCGCCTGGCCCAGCAGCACGCCAACGCCCACCGCCAGCCCAGCGGTTTCCGGCACTGCCACGGCCTCTGCAACGACCAGCCCTTGCGCCACAGCCACGGGCACATCAACCGCGGCTGCAAGCGCGAGCGCAACAGCCAGCCCTAGCTTCAGCAGCAGCCCCACGCCAACGGCTAGCCCGACATCCACGTCCACATCCACCACGACGCCTAGCCCAAGCCCAACGCCCAGCGCAACTTCCACGGCCACGCCATCCTTCAGCGCCACGCCAAGCGCTGCGCAAGGGGCTGGCAGCGCCACCATCACGCCCACTTTCACGGCCACAAGAACCGCTGCAACAATGCCTGGCGAGAGCCAGCAGGCGGCCTTTGCCATCCTCCATTGCCGGGCCTGGCCTTGTCCGTGGAACCCTGCGCAAGGGCCTGGGTGGGTCTCTGTGGATCTGGCAAGCAAAGCCAGCGGCTTGGTGCTGAAGGTCTATTCCCAGGCCTTGGTGTGCGTTGGCACTCGCGATGCCGGGCCGCAACCCTCTGGCTGGAGCGCCATTGCCCTGCCAGAGGCCATGGCCCACGGCATGCCGAACGGGGTGTATTTCTACATCATCAGCGCTGAACGCAGGGGACAGCAGGCAAAGCCGGGGTATGGGAGCTTGATGGTGCTGCGCTAGCTCTCAGAATCAAACTTTGAAAGTCAGTGATGGATTGAATTTATATTTATATGAATGTATAAATTTTGGGCGAGATTTAATTGAAGTTTTGAATTTAAAGGAGATTAATCAAGTAGCGGGCCTGCCAGCAGGCCCTCCAATGCGAGGGATCAAGATGGCAAAAGGGAAAACGGCAATTATTTTCACCGTGTCACTGTTCCTTGCTGGGGCGCTGGCAGCGGATCCGGGCCTATTGACCTTGAAGGATTATTTGGCACAGG
>Ga0181516_10003679_pt1 | contig 10124 bp, 7 predicted proteins | sample PEATcosm2014_Bin_25_FD_121104 | JGI IMG/M metagenome (GOLD analysis project Ga0181516, IMG submission 121104) | Peatland microbial communities from MTU Mesocosm Facility, Houghton, MI, USA - PEATcosm2014_Bin01_10_metaG | ecosystem: Environmental > Terrestrial > Soil > Wetlands > Peat | place...
CGTGGTCTTGTCGTCGATCCCGAGTTGGCCTCCAATTTGAGTGAAGTTGGTAAGTTGCCCGGAGTGGTGGGCGAGAATCCGGAGCAGACGCGGCAATTGGTCGAGTTTCTCAACTTCGGCAATATCCCGCACATCCCGCTGTACGATAGCCTTGACGTAGTCGCGTGCCCACGCCCGCCGGCGCCGGGGATTCTCGCGCCGCAGCATTTCAGGATAGCCGCCAACCAATACTGCGCGCACAAGTTCATCGCCGATCATGGGGGAGCGCGGCTTCGCCAATTTGCCCGCGAATGCCTTTTTCAAAAAAGCCGGCTTAGTGCCCGCTATCTCCGCTCTGGAAATTGGCATGAGGCTTACGGTTTCCATGCGCCCTGCCAGGCTCTCTGAGACTTGAGGCAAGGTGAGAATGTTGGCGGAGCCGGTGAGCAGGAAGCGGCCGGCTCTTCGGTCGGCGTCGACAGATAGTTTGATGGCGCGGAGAAGTTCCGGCGCTCTTTGTACTTCGTCGATGGCAACCAGATCGAATCCGCGCACAAAACCGGCCGGGTCGCTGCGGGCCGCCTCCAGCACGGTGTCGTCATCCAAAGTTACATATTCACGGCCCCTGTCGACGAACCGGCGGACGAGAGTCGTCTTGCCGCATTGGCGAGGGCCAATCAGCATGACCACAGGGGTATCGGCAAGCGCGGTTGCGATGCGGCCGGTCGAGAACCTCTCAATATGCTTGAAATTGGGTTCGGCCATCTCGGGTTATTGTATCGTCCAATCCGGAGTGTTGTCACGTCTGATCCGGATTTATAATTAGTCCAATCCGGAATATTGTTGCGTCTGATTCGGATCAACCATCCGTCCATAGCGGATTATATTTGCGTCTGATCCGGAGTTGTTACTCGTCCATTCCGGAGCTTAATCACGTCCATTCCGGATTTTAGAACCATTTCCCCGCATCGGCGGCCGGCCATTACTCGCCGCGGGTTGTCTGTCGTCTATAATTGCAGAGAATCGCGTCGAGCGAGAATTGCGCATCCGTGGGTGATGCGAGCCTTGCTGCCGAGCCTGGATTGGGCCGGATCAGCCTCAAGGCAGGCACACCATGCCCGCGCGTAGAGAGTTGAAGGTTCAAGTTCAATTATGATTCGTTTCCTGCAGCAGAAAGACAGCCGCATCATCAAGGCAGTTTTTGTTGTCATCATTGGCGTCATCGCGGTGGCCATGGTGGTGTATCTCATCCCTGGATTGACCAACCAGGGTGTTGCAACCGCCGATACCTATGCTGTGATTTACCCCCACTGGTACAGCAAATTCCTGTCATCGGGAGTGACGGTGAGCCAGCAGGAGGTTGACAAGCTTTCGCGGCAGGAGATGCAGCGGCAGCACTACCCCGACAACCCGATGCTGCTCAGCCTGTTTGAGCAGCGAGTAGGTCCGCAACTGGTGCAGAAGCAGATCCTGCTGGCCGAGGCGGACAAGCTCGGCATTCAAGCCACAGACGACGATGTGAAAGCGTTCCTGCACAAGGGCCAGTTTGGCGAGTTTCTGTTTCCCGGCGGCCAATACATTGGCGATGACCGTTACTCTGCCTTCATTGCCAATCAGTTCAATCTCTCCGTTGCGGAGTTTGAAGACGAGATCAGGCAGGAGATCGTCATTCAGCGGCTGCAGTCGCTGATCACCGCCGGAGTCACGGTGGGCGATCAGGAAGCGCGCGCCGACTATCGCAAAAACAACATCAAGATCAAGTTCGACTACGCGGTGATCTCCGCGGACGATATTTCCAAGCAAATCAATCCCGCTGACAGCGAGTTGCAAGCGTTTTTCAAGAACAACACCGCGCGCTATGCGTCGGCGGTGCCTGAAGAGCGCACCATCACCTACTTTGCTTTCACTCCCGAACAATTGCCGGGCGGCGTTCCGCAGCCCACCCAGCAGGAGATTCAGCAGTACTTCAACGCGCATCAGAGCGAGTATGAGGTTCCCGACCAGGCTCGGTCGCGGCACATTCTGATCAAGGTGCCCACAGGGGCGGACGCCAAGACCGATGCGGCTGCAAAGGCCAAGGCCGAGGGGATTTTGAAGCAGCTTCAGGGCGGCGCGAACTTTGCCGACCTGGCCACGAAAAACTCCGACGATACGGGCAGTAAAGTGCAGGGCGGCGAACTGGGCTTCTACCGCAAAGGAGCCACGGTCCCGGAGTTCGAGAAGGCTCTGTTCAGCCAGAAGATCGGCGACATCGCCATTGTGAAGAGCCAGTTCGGATACCACATCCTTCAAGTTGAAGAGCGTCAGGCTGCGCACGCGCAATCGCTCGCTGAGGTGCTGCCAACCATCCAAGCCACGCTGATTCGCCAGAAGGTTTCTCAGGCCGAGGCGAATTATGCCCAGACCCTCACCTCGGAAGCGCAGAAGAACGGTTTGGAGAAGACGGCCGCGGCGCACCACCTGGAAGTGGTGACCGCGCCACCTGTGGGCAAGCAAGGCGTGATTGCCGGGGTGCCGGACGGGTCGCAGATCATCGGCAAGGCCTTTGACGCGAAACAAGGAGACCCGCCGCAAGCCGCCTCAACCGGCGAAGGCTATGCGATCTTCCAGGTTACGGGCATCGCTGCCGCTCATGCGCCGACTTTTGACGCATGGAAGAGCCACCTTGTGGACGACTACCGCCAGGAGATGCTCCCCGCGCTGCTCAGCCAGAAGACGCACCAGTTGGCCGACAAAGCGAAATCGGAAAACGATCTGGCCAAGGCCGCGAAGGAAGTGGGAGCGACATTCAAAACCAGCGACCTTGTAGGTTCAAGCGCGCAGGTGCCCGACCTGGGGCAGGTGTCGCAGACGGCTCCACAATTGTTCGACCTCTCCGTAGGCAGCATCAGCGGGCCTATCGATACGCCGCGGACCGGAGTGGTAGCCAAGCTGCTGGACAAACAGGAGCCGACTGCGGACGACATCGCCAAGGACTTTGACAAGTTCAAGGATCAGATGCTGGAGCAGCGGCGTTCGCAAGCCTTCGGCGTCTTCATGAGCGGCATCATGGACGACTACAAAAAGAACAAGCGCATCAAGACGAACGCAAAAGCGCAGCAGGGGCCGCAGATTCCGGGCGCTTGATCCGCGCAAATCCAAACCGAGGCGCAATGAAGCCCGTTTCCAAAATAGGACGCGGGCTTTTTTGCGCCGCGAGGCTTGCTTTGCCGGGCAGTGTCCGGCGCTTCGTGCCGGCAGCGTCGATAATGGAGTCATGGAGTTTCAACGTTCATCCGGAATCTTGCTGCATGTGAGCTCGCTGCCTTCCTATGGCGGCATTGGCGATCTTGGGCCTGCCGCGCACGAGTTTGTGGCCTTTCTGGCCGAAGCCAAGCAGCACATCTGGCAGGTGCTGCCGCTGTGTCCCACGGGATACGGCAACTCGCCCTATGCGGGCACGTCGGCGTTTGCGGGAAATCCGTACCTGATCAGCCTGGAGTTTCTTTCCGACTGGGGCTGGATCGCGGGCGAGCGAATCGGCGGACTGGCCGAACGCGGCGGCAACGTGAACTTCGACGAAGTCGAGGCGCGCAAGCTGCCGCTGCTCTACGAGGCGGCTGGAAATTTTCTCGACCGCGGCTTGGACGATCCAAAGCTCGCCGAGCAATGGACGCAATTCGAGGAGTTCTGCCGGGTCGAAGCTGTATGGCTTGCCGATTACGCGCTCTATGCCGTGCTGCGCCGTCAATACAATACGGGCGCGTGGACGGCCTGGCCCGAACCTGTGCGCCGCCGTGAGCCGGAAGCGCTCAAGCAAATCGCCGCGAAAAATGGGCGCGCGCTGGTTCTGGAACAGGTGCTTCAGTTTGCGTTTTCGCAACAGTGGAACCAGCTTCGCGAGGCTGCGGCGAAATGTGGAATACGAATCCTCGGCGACGTGGCGATTTTCGTGAACATGGATTCGGCGGATGTGTGGGTGCATCCGGATCTCTTCGAATTGGACGAGGAGTTGCAGCCGATCCGCATCGCCGGCGTGCCGCCCGACTATTTCTCTCCCACTGGCCAGCGCTGGGGCAATCCGCTCTATCGCTGGGACGTGCTGGTTGAGCACGGCTTCAACTGGTGGATCGAGCGCATTCGCCGCGCCTGCGAACTTTACGACATTGTCCGCCTCGATCACTTCCGCGGCTTCGAGGCTTACTGGGCCATTCCGGCCAGCGAGGAAACGGCGGTCAAAGGCGAATGGGTGAAGGCGCCGGGCCTCGAGCTGTTCCGCGCCCTGGAAGTAGCGCTGGGTCCGCTGCCGCTGGTAGCCGAAGACCTGGGCATGATTACTCCCGAAGTGGAAGCGCTGCGCGCCGAGCTTGGACTGCCGGGCATGAAGGTGCTGCAGTTCGGCTTCAACTCCAAAGGCGCGCATCTGCACCTGCCTCATCGCCATACCCCCGGCACGGTGGCTTATACCGGCACGCACGACAACGACACCACGCAGGGCTGGTGGAATGCAGCCACCAAGATCGAGCGAAGCGCCGTCGAAGCTTACGTGGGGCCGGTCGGCAAGAGGCCAGTGTGGCCGCTGATTCGAGCCACCGAGGCAAGCGTGGCGCAACTAGCGGTGTTTCCAGCGCAGGATCTCCTCGAGCTTGGCTCAGAGGCGCGCATGAACACGCCAGCCGTGCCCTCAGGCAACTGGGGCTGGCGCGCACCCGAGGGCTGCTGGAAGCCGGAGCTAGCTGCGCGGTTTGCCGCTTTGGTTGGGGTGACGGACCGGGACAACGATCCGCTGGACGGGATCAGGGAAGAGAAATCGAACGAAGCGTAGACTGGGTGCTTCCGCTTTTTCGGAGAGAGCAGGCGTGGAGCACCTTGGGAGATACGGAAGTGATATGGATCAATTACGAGCGAGCCGGTGTAGCCTGTAGCCCACGAAGAATAACCAGGCCGTGGCGAAGAGAGCGTTTCCAATAATGGCGAAACTGAGGCCGGTCAGCGATGCGATTCCAAAAATGCCGGTGGCCAACGCGAGATAAGCTACGATCTTATCGAAGACTCCCCTCAGCATTACGACACCCGTCACCAGGATTCCAAGCGAGAGGGTTACGATTGCATACACCACTTCCAGAGGGGAGGTCAGCATAGCGGACCCATAGCTGGCAGCAGCGGTGTAACTTGCCCGTTGAACGTCAGACGTAGCCGCGGCGTACTTACTGTAGAGGATGAGGATCGAGGCGTAATGCGACCAAGTAACTGCTAAATCCAAGGCCACAAATAGCCCAATGAATGCTGTTGCCAGAAGCATGGCGTTTCTGTCGAGCTTTTTCAATGCCAGGTAAAGGGCCAATGCGAGGGGCAGATAAAGAAGGTCAGTGAAGACCGAAATAGCAAGAATGGCCCACCAGAAACTTGTCTTTCCAGAAAGGTAACTAAACCAAGCCTCTCCGCCGCTTGGCGGAGCGCCGACGCGGGCGTAGAGCGGAATGATAACGATGTATCCAATGCCGAGTGCGATTGCGGCGATACTGCCCACTCGGTACCAATACTTCTCATCCGGGCTGCTAGCCGCATCACCCGCCGTTTCTTCGATCTTCATGTGAGATGTCCTCCGGTGCATTCACAGAAACGGTTTCAGGTTGCCCGGCCTTCGGTCAAGGATCAAGTCACAGGGTCCGCGCCCGGTGGGCAGCGGCCTGTGGCGAGTGGTCAGTCGAGCGACTGCCGTCTGCTTTGTTCCGGTAAGCCAACCTTGCTATCCTTGCCGCAGATGGAAACTGCGGCAATTCAAACCCACGGGCTCACCCGGCGGTTCGGCGCGCTGACGGCCGTGGACGATGTCACGCTGAGCGTGGCTCCGGGACAGTTCTTCGGCTTTCTGGGGCCGAACGGAGCGGGCAAATCCACCACCATCAAGATGCTCACCGGGCTGCTTGAGCCGAGCGCGGGCACTATTGAAATTCTCGGCCAGCCGTTCTCGGCCGGCGCGCTCGAATTGAAACGTCAGATCGGCGTTGTCCCCGAAGGCATGGCGCTGATGGGACGCCTCACAGCGCCTGAGTACCTGCGCTTTGTGGGCCGCATGTACGGCCTCGACAAGGCAACCACCAATCAGCGCACCGATGAATTGCTGGAGTTCATGCATCTGGCCGATGAGAGTCGCAAGCTGGTCACCGACTTCTCGCATGGAATGCAGAAGAAGCTGGCCCTGGCCGCCGCAGTGATTCACGGGCCCAAGGTGCTGTTTCTCGACGAGCCGTTCGAAGGCGTGGACGCCATTGCGGCGGGAATGTTGAAGTCCATGCTGCAAGGCATGATCAACCGCGGGGCCACCATCTTTCTCACCACCCACGTGCTCGAAATCGTGGAGCGCCTGTGCAGCCACGTGGCCATCATCTCGCAAGGCCGCCTGGTTGCAAATGGATCGCTCGAGGCGCTGCGGGCAGGCGTTCAATCCACGCTGCCTGGCGCCGAGCAGGAGCAGCGCCTGACGCTCGAAGAGATTTTCCTGTCCATTGTGGGAGCCGGCGGCGTGCAGGAATCGGCGCAGGAGCTGTCATGGTTGGCATAGACGGGGCCGGCATAAATGGGGCTGGCGCAATTGCGGCCGACGGCGGAATGTTCGGCGCGCAGGCGCGGGCGCAGTATGCGGCGCTGGCCCGGCTGCGCTGGGAAATGTTCAGCCACGGGCTCCGTTCAAGGAAGGGCGCGCTGGAGCTGGGCGCGCGCACCGTCTCGTTTGTCTTCTACGCCATCGGCGGACTGGCGCTGGGCGTTGGCGCAGGCCTTGCCGCATTCGCTCTGACCGCCGGCAATCAGTGGAGGTTCTTGCCAATCCTGTTCTGGGCGGTGTTCTTCGTCTGGCAGGTGGTTCCCATCATGCTGGCGTCGTTTCAAGAGCAGTTCGATCTCGGCATTCTGTTGCGTTTTCCGGTGCGCTTCGGATCGTACTATCTGCTCTACGTGGTCTTCGGGCTGCTCGATGTCTCAACGATTCTTGGCGGGCTGTGTTGCGCAGGAATCCTGGTGGGGATTACATTGGCGCGGCCAGCGCTATTTGCCTCGACGGCGCTGGGGCTGATTATCTTCGCGGCCTTCAACATCCTGCTGGTCAGATCCATCTTTGCCTGGATCGATCGCTGGCTGGCGCAGCGGAAGACGCGGGAGATTCTAGGCGCGGTGTTCATGGTGCTGATCCTCAGCCTGCAACTGCTCAATCCAGCGCTGCACAAGCACAGGAATCAGGGGAACAGCGCGCCGTTGGGGCGCAATGCAACGAAGGAGCAAGCCCAGCAGAAGATTCAGGAATACCAGCGGAATAAGGCCGATTTTCAAGCCCGCTATGGACCGTGGCTGGGAACCGTCAATGAAGTCCAGCAGTGGCTGCCGCCAGGGCTGGCGGCGAAAGCGCTACAGCAACGTGTCCAGCGACAACGTGATCCTGCATCCGGGTCTGCCCTCCAATCGGGACCGCTGCAATCGCTGGGCCTGCTGGGGCTCTATGTACTTGGCGCCGGCGGCGTGTTGGCGGCGCGGCTTAGGGCCGAGTATCGCGGCGAAAGCCTGGGCGTGGCTCCGAGCCGGAAGAAGGTTGCTGCAAGCCGGGCCAAGTCAGCGCGTCGAGAGGGCGCAGGTTTGCTGGACGGCCCCGGCCCGATTGCCGCGGTGATGGAAAAGGAGCTGCGCACGCTTCTGCGCACGCTGCCGCTGCTTTATGCCATCGGCGCGCCGTTGCTGCTGGTTCTGGTTTTCTCCGGCGCGTTTATCAGGAACGGTCCTCAGGCGCATATTTTTCCTTTGGCGCTGCCGCTATGCATCGTCTACGCCCAACTGGGGTTCACGCGGCTGTTTTATAACAACCTGGGCGCGGAGGGAATGGGGATTCAGTTGTACTTTCTTTCTCCAACGCCGATGCGCACGGTGCTGCTGGCCAAGAACCTTTTTCATTCAGTGTTGTTTGGCCTGACCATTTTGGTTGCCGGCACTCTGGCTATTCTGCGTTTGGGCGAGCCGGATGGCGTGGTGGTGGCGGCGACCGTGGCGTGGCTCCTGTTTTCGCTGCCGGCGAATCTGGCGGCAGGAAATATCTTTTCGCTCACCATGCCTTATCGCGTGAATCCGGGCCGCATCACGCGCCAGGGCGGATCGCAGGCCAATGCGCTGGGAGCGCTGCTCGCGCAACTTGTGGCCATGGGCCTTGGCGCGGCGGTCTTCGGACTGTGCTGGTATTTGGATAAGATGTGGCTGGCGGTGCCGATTTTTCTGGTGCTCGCAGCGGGCGCAATCGTGGTGTGGATGCGCGGGTTGAGCAATGCCGACGCAATGGCCAACAAGCGCAGGGACTCGCTGATTGCGGCGCTGATCGAGAAAGGCAGTGGTTAGTGATTGGTGATTAGCCAATCCAATGGCGAGGGCGCTCGCTTGCAACTTCGGTTTCAATTCGCCGGGGTTCTCGCAAACCACTAATCACTAATCACTGCTTTCAGAACGGTATGTCGTCGTCGGAGATTTCGGCTTGCTGGGCATAGTCGTCGGGAGCGGCTGCTGGCGGGCGCTGGTCGAAGCTGGCCGCCGAGCTCGCGGCGGCTCCGGAACTTGACCCGCGACTGTATCCGCCCGCTGAACCTTCTTCGCGGCCCGAGAGCAGTGAAAGATCGTTGACGATGATCTCGGTCTTGTAGCGCTTGGCCTTGGTTTCCTTGTCCTCCCAACTGCTGGTCTGCAGCCGGCCCTCGATAAACAGCTTGGACCCCTTCTTCACGTAGTCTCGAATAATCTCCGCGGTGCGGTTGAAGGCGACCAGGTTATGCCACTCGGTGCGATCCTGCCAGTTGCCCTGCGCGTCCTTCTGGCGGTCGCTTGTGGCCAGCCCAAAGGTGGCAACCAGCGTGCCGCCGGGTGTTGAACGAATTTCGGGGTCCTTGCCCACGTTGCCTAAAAGGATGACTTTGTTAACGCTCTTGGCCATTTTATGCGCTCCTGCCGGTTACCGAACTTCGATATCGATGAACAAAACTTTGTGTCAATTCACACAGGTTGGCGTCGATGGAAAATCCTGCGCGAAGCGATCCGCTTGTGTCGATCGACACGATGACTCTAGATAAGTACGTTACCAGTTTGAACTTCCGGTCGGCAAACAGGAGGTGATCCGGGCCCGGCAGTCTTTCAGGCTGGAAAATGCACGGCTCGGTGCGGCAGCGTTTAGATAGGGCTTATTCAATCTTGTTTATTGCGTGGACGCCTTGCCTGGGCGGGCGCGTCCAAGACGCGTTTCACTCCGCTTAAATGAAATCTATGGCCGCTCGAATTCAATCGGAGGCGATCTTCTCACTGCGGACGAAGCGGGATGATATTCACGCTGCGGGCCGCCCCAGATCGCCCTGCGGTCCACGTCCTATCTCCCGCTTCGTCTGCAAACTGCCACTTTACTGGCCGGAACTTGTCGCGCTTTCCAACACAAGGCTCAGTTTACTCAGCTGAATCGATTGCAGTTGGTTGACTCCGCTCTTGGTTTCGGTATTGATTCCGGGGCTATTGTTGCCTGCGACCGCCTTTGCCGAGAATGTGACAACAGTCTTGTTCCTCTGCGCCAGCGTGACCTGGACGCCCGATCCCTCACCCGTCCACGTTAGCTTGTAATCGCCCGCGGGAACTTGCGTCGATCCAACTTGCACTGCTTCCGGAATGGTTAGGTTTTGTGATTTGTTGTTGCCGGCAAAAGCAGGCGCCGAGATAAGTGCGAGCATCAGTGCAAAGCCAAAGAATCGTTTCATATGTGTCTCCTCAATTGCCTCGCGTATTCATTCCCTTCCGCATAAGGCATTGATGAGGATTACACCACTCCAGTTTGTTCTTGAACCTTAAGAATCCTTAAGGGCTGCAAACTGACCGCAGGGAGCGGTCAATTCGAAACCGGCTCCGCCCAAAACGGGATCGAGATTTTCACGCGCAGACCGGGCGATGCATTCTCCGCCACGATTGTGCCATTGTGTGCCTGCACAGCTTTCTTTGCGATCGATAATCCCAGCCCCGACCCTCCACTGGTTGCATCGCGCGCCTCCTCAACCCGGAAAAATGGATCGAATATTTTTGCCAGCGCGTCCTCGGGAACACCGGGACCATAATCTCGAATCGAAACCAACGCAGCGTGAGAATCCCCGGCGATGGATACA
>Ga0181516_10003680_pt1 | contig 10123 bp, 8 predicted proteins | sample PEATcosm2014_Bin_25_FD_121104 | JGI IMG/M metagenome (GOLD analysis project Ga0181516, IMG submission 121104) | Peatland microbial communities from MTU Mesocosm Facility, Houghton, MI, USA - PEATcosm2014_Bin01_10_metaG | ecosystem: Environmental > Terrestrial > Soil > Wetlands > Peat | place...
ACGGAGGAGCGGTAGCCGTGGGGCGGGGTGGCGGCCGCGTGCCATCTGTTGCCTGGACTGACCGAAAAGGCAGCGGTGCCCGACGCGTCATCAGGCTTACGATAATCGCCGCCCACAACCACCCAACAATTCCAAGCACATGAAGCGATTGAAAACGCACCGGCGCTTTCAGAACTCGAAGCAAGCGGAAGCGAGGCGGTACCGCCTCCCTGTCCGCCGCCGTGGAATAGATGCAGGTATTGGGTAACATACAACCGCGATCCGCTCGGGCCGCCCGTCACAAAAATCGTATAGTCCGGGTCCAAGAAAAGGGCCGAATTGCTCGCGGCGAATACGCCGTCATTTTTCGACGGCGGGCGTTGGTGCATCAGTCCCTCAATCAGAGTGCCGGCTGGTTCTTTGATCCATGAATCGCCAGCGTCCCGACTCCTCCAGATTTCGAATTTCCCGTCAACAGGGTCGCCAAGAACCATGCCGAACTTCTCTTCAAATTTCACGGCATCCCAAAACCCGTCTGCATCTGGATTGGTCGCAACCAGCTTCCACGAATGGCACCCATCCGTAGTCTTATACAGCCGCGACAAGTCGCCTTTGCCGGAAGACATGACGATGGCCGTATCCGCATCGAACGCCTGAATCCCGCGAAAATCCAAATGCTCCGCGCCGGGTGGCATGGAGCACGACTGCCACACATAGCCGCCATCCTCGGTCCGAAGCACCGTGCCGTTGGTTCCAGACGCCCAGGCCACCCCATTGCCCACCGAGTGAATCCCACGCAGGTCGGCGGTCGAGTTCGAATTTTGCAACTCCCATTGAGCCTGCGCGACGGGCAGGGCGCTGAAGAGCACACAGGCGGCAACGACCACGTTCCGTTTCATAGGCACCAGTGTAGCGAAAACAAGCCGTTGCCCGGGCGCTGCCGCTCACGCTTCAGGCGCTCCGAGCTTCTCTCCTATGCGTGCGGAGTGCGGCGTGGACCGGGAGGTCCACGCTACAGCCGGCCGGGAGGCCGGCGCTACTCGGTCCTGCTGGAACCGGCCGAGCTGCGCCCGCCGAGATCTCCATTCTGTGCCAATTGGCGGTCGGCTTTAAGGCTTCTGTTTGCATGGCTTTCCCGTTTCGCCGCCATCGGGCCGCCCACTTTGCCGCCGTGATTCCCGCATTGCAAAAATGCTGCTTCATGTTGACGTCAGTCTTCGGCCTGCTGTGCTACTATCAGCGTCGAGAAGTCAGATTCCCCCGGAGCGAGACCCATGGCCTACATCATCGCTGAACCCTGTATCGGCACCAAGGACACCGCCTGCGTAGACGCCTGTCCTGTCGATTGCATTCACCCCAAGAAGGACGAAGCCGGCCACGCCGAGGCCGATCAGCTATTTATCGACCCCGTCGAGTGCATCGACTGCGGCGCCTGCGTGCCCGCGTGCCCGGTGTCGGCCATCTTCGCGCAAGACGACCTGCCGGAGAAGTGGGCCCACTTTACCGAGAAGAACGCCGCGCACTTCGGCCGCTAAACGACGGCCCGCGGATTTGGAACGCGCATCTCCCCGCCGGAGATGCGCGTTCGTGTCTGGGCAAATAACCTGCTGCCTATGCCCAGCGCAGACCGGCGATGCAGCCGGCCGCATCGCCCCGTCATGAATGCGAAGATAGTAGACGCATGGGCGTGTTGACCTCAGAAGCCGTGGTGTTGCGCACCTGGCCGGTGCACGAGGCCGACCTGATTGTGAGCTTCTTTACCCGCGACTACGGCCGCGTGCGCGGGGTGGCCAAGGCCGCCCTCAAAAGCCGCAAGCGCTTTGGCGGCGCGCTGGAGCCAATGACGGTGGCTCGCGCCTGGTTTGCCGAGCGTCCCGGGCAGGAACTGGTGCGGCTGGACCAGTTGGAGATCGTCCGCTCGCCGCTTTCGCAGCCCATCGACCACATCCGCATGGCCGCGCTCAGCTTTTATGCCGAGGTGCTGGACGAGGCGCTGCCCGACCACGATCCACAGGAGACCGTCTTTCGCCTGCTGCTCTCGGTGCTGGAACAGACCACGGTGGAGCAGCCGTGGATGCCGCTTACTTACTTTTCCTTGTGGGTGACGCGCCTCACGGGAGTGCTGCCCGATATCGCTCATTGCATCGTCTGCGGGGAGACGCTGCGCGCGGCCGCCTTTATGAACCCGTACAACGATGGCCTCTGCTGCGATCTGCACGCCGGCCCCGGCGCCCAACCGCTCGCCGCAGACTCGTGGCAACTTGCCCAACGCATGTTGCGCGCCCCGGTTTCCGCCTTCGCCGCCGAGGAGTGGCCGAGCCGCCGCGGTCGCGATCTGCGCCGCTTTACCCTGCAGGCCATGGAACGGCACCTGGAGCGGAAGCTGCGCTCGGCCGAGGCGTTGAGCCGCATTCTCTGATTTGCCAGGCGCTTAGGCTGGTGTCTGTGACCGCTGGTGCAAACTGTTCAGGTTTGCGCCTCTGTTGCCGTTATGCACGTGTCTTGGAATCTTGCACCCGTTACTGGTTTCGGTGCATACTTATCTTATGCGTACCAACGTGAACATTGCCGACGATGCCCGCGAGTTTGCCATGGTGTATGCCAACGCCAATGGCATCACCCTGGGCGAGGCTATTACGGAATTGATCCGCAAGGGCCGTCAGGCGGAAGAGGGTGTCGATGAAGCACCTTGTTTTGGGCGCAGCGAATCGGGCTTTCCCACGTTCCAGCCCAAGGGACGCGTTCTAACGACGCAAATGGTGCTGGATGCGATGGCCGAGGACGATTTTGTCTAAGCCCGGCTATTTGCTCGATATCAACGTTCTGATCGCTTTGAGCGATCCGGAGCATTGCGGCCATTTTGCCGCAGATCAATGGCGCAAGCGGATCGGGGACGCCCAGTTCTTTCTCTGCGCTGTGACCGAGTCCGGTTTTGTCCGCCTGATGGCATCTCCGACTGTCGGGAAAGAGACGATGAAGAACGCACTTGCCATGTTGCGCAAGGTCTCTCTGTTGCCCGGCGCCGCGCGTCTGGCGATCGACCAATCCTGGTTGGAACTGATCGCACCCTTTGCCGGTCGGCTGCACGGCTACCGCCAGGTCACGGATGCTCTGCTGCTCGGCCTCGCGATCAAAAACAATGCCGTGCTGGTCACGCTCGATCGTGGGATCAAGGCGCTCGCGGGGGACCAGTTCGCAACCAACGTTCTCACACTGAGCTGATGGGCGGGCGGAATCCACGCCGGGGGCTGATAAAATCGCCTCAGTTCCTACGAGAGAGAAGCCCACGTGTCAACTTCTGCCGTCACTTCCACTCCGGTTGCTTCCGGTGCAACTCCCCGGGCGCTAACTTTTCAGCAGCTTTTGTTCCGCCTGCAGTCGTTCTGGGCGGAGCGCGGCTGCATCCTGCAGCAGCCCTTCGACGTCGAAGTGGGCGCGGGCACCATGGCGCCGGAGACGTTTCTCCGTGTGCAGGGGCCCAAGCCCTATCGCGTGGGCTACGCGCAGCCTTCGCGGCGCCCAGCCGATGGCCGCTATGGCGAGAATCCCAACCGCCTCTTCCGCCACACACAGTACCAGCTCATCCTGAAGCCGCCGCCGGCGAACGTGCAGGAGCTTTACCTGCAGTCGCTCCAGGCCATCGGCATCGACCTGAGCAAGCACGACCTGAAGTTTGAAGAGGACAACTGGGAAGGCCCCACCGTGGGCGCATGGGGCGTGGGCTGGCAGGTGATGATGGACGGCATGGAGATCACCCAGTTCACCTACTTCCAGCAGTGCGGCGGACTGGACCTCGATCCCATCTGCGCCGAGCTGACCTATGGCCTGGAGCGGCTGGCCGCGTTCATGCAGGATGTGGACTCGGTCTACGACGTGGTGTGGGCGCGCGATCCCGATACCGGCGAAGAGGTTACCTACGGCGACGTGCGGCTCACCGAGGAGCTGCAGTACTCGGTCTATAACTTTGAAGAAGCCGACGTGCCGCGGCTGTGGGAGCACTTCAACAGCTACGAGGCCGAGGCGCAGGCGCTGATTGCGCGGGGCAACGCTGTGCTGGCCGATGAAAAAGCGACAGCGAAAGAGAAGCAGCGCTTCCCGCTGATTTCGACATATGAACTGGCGCTCAAGTGCTCGAACCTGTTCAACGTCCTCGACGCCCGGGGAGCGATTAGCGTGACGGAGCGGGTGGGCATGATCGCCCGCATTCGCAACTTGTCGGTGGGCGTGGCCAAAATCTACGCGGCGCAGCAGTTTCTCACCCCCAGTTCCTAACTTCTCAATTTCCTGTGCTGAGCGCAGCGTAGCGAAGTCGAAGGACCTGCGGTTGCTTTTCAAATTTTGCCTTGCCCGCACATTACGGGTGTTTACAAAGAGAGCTTTGAACCATGGCTGATTTTTTGCTCGAAATTGGACTCGACGAAATTCCCGCCCGCATGATCGCCGCGGCTGAGGCTGAACTGGGCCGCCGCGTCACCGACTTGCTGACCCGCGAGCGCCTGCTCCCGGCCGGCTGCAAGGTCACTACTTACTCCACCCCTCGCCGGCTAGCCGTGGTGGCCGAGGGCGTGCTCGCCGGCCAGGCCGATACGCAGGAGCAGTTGACCGGCCCCTCATGGAAAGTCGCCTTCAAAGACGGCGCTCCCACAGGCGCGGCAGTGGCCTTCGCGAAGAAGGCGGGCGTGGAGGTTGCGGCGCTCGAAAAGGTGACCAACGCCAAGGGCGAATACGTGGGCGTGACGGTGACGCGCAAAGGCCGCTCCACGCCGGAGTTGCTGGCGGCCGACCTGCCGAAGGAAGTGCTCTCCCTCTACTGGGCCAAAAATATGTACTGGCGCGCGGGCAAGCCCGAGCGCTTCGTGCGCCCGGTGCGCTGGGTGGTCGCCCTGCTCGATTCTGCCGTTGTGCCGCTTGAGATTGCAGGGATTGCGGCCGGCAATGCCAGCCGCGGCCATCGCATCCTGCACGGCGAAGCGCCCGTCGTCATCGCCGCCCCGCGGGAGTATGCACAGGCTCTCGAAAAGGCCTTCGTCAAGGTGGACGTGGCCGCCCGCAGGGAGCAGATCCGCAAGGCGCTGGACAAGGCCACCCGCACCGTGCCCGGCGCGCGCTGGCGCGAAGACGAGCCGCTGATCGAAACCGTCGTTCATCTCACCGAGTGGCCCTCCGTCATCCTGGGCAACTTCGAACCTGAGTACCTGGCCCTGCCGGAAGAGGTGCTGGTCACGGTCATGCGCGACCACCAGAAGTACTTCGCCGTCGAAGGGCCGGACGGCAAGCTGGCTCCGCACTTCCTCACCGTACTCAACATCCAGGTGGACGAGGAAGGCGAGCAGACCATCCGCCACGGCAACCAGAAGGTGCTGCGCGCGCGCTTCAAGGACGCGCGGTTCTTCTGGGACTTCGACCAGAAGACGCCGCTGGCTGCGCGCGTCGGGAGCCTGAAGGTTGTTACTTTCCAGAAAGAACTCGGCAGCTACGCCTGGAAGACCGAGGCCAACCTGGCCGTCGTCAAGGCGCTTGCCGCAACGGTAAAGGCCGCCGGCGTGGCCTTTGACGAAGCAGCGCTGCTTAAAGCCACCGAACTCGCCAAGACCGATCTAACTACCGAGTTAGTCAAGGAGTTTACCGAGTTACAGGGAGTGATCGGCGGACTTTACGCCGAGGCGCAGGGGTTGGGCGAAACTGTTGCCGCCGCTATCTATTCTCAATACACCCCGGCCTCCACCGACGATGGCATTCCGGAGACAATCGAGGGCCAGCTTCTGGGCCTCGCCGATCGCATGCAGACCATCACTGCCATGTTCGGCATTGGCGCCGCGCCCACAGGCTCCAAGGACCCGTTCGCGCTGCGCCGCGCCGCCAATGCGATTGTCAAAATCCTGGCCGAGTCGGGCTTGCCGCTGAGCCTCTCCGACGTAGTAGCCGCCGCCGGCGCGGAGGCAGCCAATCGCGATCAGGTCGCCGCGTTCCTTGTGGAGCGCCTCAACTTCTATCTGAAAGACGTACGCGGCTTCGCCTACGACGTGGTGAGCGCGGTGCTGGCTGCGGGTTCCGACGATGTGCGCGACGCCATTGCCCGCGCCGAAGCGTTGACCGCCGTCCGCGGCGGCGAAGATTTCGCGGCCCTTTCTGCGGCTTTCAAGCGGATCAAGAACATTCTGCGCCAGGCTGCGGAAAAAGGCTTTGCCATCGAGGCGGCGCCCGGCGTTGTGCTGGCCCCCGAGGCGCAGCAGCTTGCCGATGCGGCTGCGGCGCTCGCTCCCGAAGTGGCTCTCCTGCGCCGCGAACGCGCCTACGGCGAAGCTCTTGGGGCCATCGCCACGTTGCGGCCGGTGGTCGACGCCTTCTTTGACAAGGTGATGGTTCTCGATCCCGACCCGGCAGTGCGTGGCGCGCATCTCAGCCTCATCGACGGCGTGCTGCGCGGCTTCTCCGGCATCGCGGACTTCAGCGAGATTGTCACGGGATAGGCGTTCGTGGTCTCCCAGGTCTGAAAATCCAGACCTGGGGCACCCAGCGTTCGCGGAACCATCGAGTAGCGCCGACCTCCGGGTCCCCGCGTGCTCTGCACCCTGCACCATCGAGTAGCGCCGACCTCCGGGTCGGCTGTAGCGGGGACGTCCTCGTCCCCGCTCAACTCAGATGGAACTCCCCCGAACTTGCCGGCAAAGGCCATCTTCCTTGCATCTTCGCGTCTCGTGCCCCGTCTACAATCAATAGAGATGTCCGACACCCTTTATCTGAGTTTGTGGTACCCCAACCTGCGTCTTGCCGCGCTGGCAGACAAGCTTGCCGCCGTGCTGTCGGCCTTTGCAGCGCAGGGCGGCGAGCCGCGCGTCTATGCCGCCACCGTGTGGCCCATCTCCTGGACCGAGACCCCCGTCATCCAGGTGGTCTGGGGCCGCGGCCAGCAGGGTGCGGAACCTCGCATCGCCGTCGAACAGGCGCTCGAACTGCTCCACGACGACTTTGCCTACGAGTTCCAAATCGGCTGGAATCTGTGGGAACTGGAGAACCCGCCCCGAGACGCAGGTCCTTCGACTTCCCCTTCGCTTCGCTCAGGGTTCGCTCAGGATGACAGATCTATTTTTGAGCCGCGCTGGGTGCGCCAGCCGCGCCTGGTGCGGGTGACCGGCTTCGGCCCGCTGTTCGACGAGGGGACTTACGAGCGCGATGGCCACATCCGCGTCGACTTCGGCACCGACACGCCCTTTCTTGAGGAAGATCTGGAACTGGACCCCGAGGGCGCGGGCCACGTGGCGGAGAACATTGTCCAATTGGTTGCGCTCACGGCAGCTCTCGAAAAGGGCTCCGGGGCCACGGCGCGCATCCTGTGGAGCGAATTGGGCGAGAGCCTTGCCCAGCGCCTGGCCGCGCGGCTCGGCATGGGGAACTAGCACGTGCGACTGACCATCGAGCGGCTTCGGACCTTGGTGCTGGTAGCAGGTGTGCTGCTGGTGGTGGCGCTGGTGAGTTTTCTCGCCATCGGCAAGTGGAAAAGTCCCTTCAATCGCCGCGATTTGCCGCAGCGGCTCGGCCTCGACATTCAGCAGGAGGCCAACGGCTGGACCTATACCCACGAGCAAAAGGGACGAACCCTCTACAAGATTCACGCCTCCAAACTGGTGCAGATGAAGAAGGGCAGCAACGTGCTGCTGCACGACGTCAAGATCGAGCTTTACGGCGTAGATGGCAGCCGCGTCGACCGCATCGAGGGCGCCGAATTCGAGTACGACCAGAAATCGGGCATCGTCAAGGCAACCGGCGAGGTAGAGATCACGCTCATGCGTCCCTCGGTGGCCCCGGCCATTGCGCCCAAGGCCACACCCGCCCAGGCAGTGGCTGACAAGCCGAAAGACACGGCGCTGGCCGCCGCTGCCCAGGGCGCGTCGGCAGGCGCCATTCACGTCAAGACCAGCGGCCTCAGCTTCGACCGCGAAAGTGAAAAGGCCACCACCGGCGAGCGCGTGGAGTTTTCGCTGGCCCAGGGCAGCGGCAGCGCCATCGGCGCCACCTACGACGCCGGCCAGGGTCTGCTCGTGCTCGACCATGCGGTCGAACTCAACACCCGGCGCGGCGCCGACGCGGTCGCACTGCACGCGCAGCACGCCGAATTCGAACGCGACAACCAGTTGTGCCGCCTGCGCGCCGCCACCGCCGATTATCGCAGCGGCCGGGCTACGGCCGGCAATGCCAAGGTCCTCTTTCGCGAGGATGGATCGGCGGTGCGGCTGGACGCAAGCGACGGTTTCGACGTCACCACGCCTTCCGGCACGCACATTGCCGCGCCGGTGGGGGAGTTGGAGTTCGACGAGCATAACCAACCACGCCACGGGCACCTGCAGGGCGGCGTAAAAATGGACGCGGTGACCGCGGCCCGCAGCGTCCACGGAAGTGCGCCGGCCGTCGACCTGGATTTCACCGCCCAGGGAACGCTGCGGCATGCCCACCTCGAGCGCGGCGTGGAGATCGCCAGCGAGCAGCAGGGTCCGTCGAATTCCGGCCCGGTGCTGGAGCGCCGTAGCTGGCGATCGCCGGTGGCCGATCTCGAATTTCGCGATTCCGGCAAGGGCCGCATGGAACTCAGCTCCATTCACGGCGTTGAGGGCGTAGTGGTGACCGCCGAAAGCAGGCATGGGAACGGGCCGGCATTGCCCTCCAGGCTGGCTGCCGACGAACTGACCGGGCAGTTCGGGCCCAATTCGGCTTTGCTTTCGATGGTCGGCCTTGGTCACGCCAGCATGGACGAGACCGCCGCTTCCGGCAGCCGCCAGACCACCGCCGGCGACCGGCTGGAGGCGCATTTTGCCGCCGCGCCACCGCCCGCCGGAAAACACCCAACCGCCGGCGCCTCCTCCTCCGCTTCGCAAATCGAGTCGGCCGTGGTGCTGGGCCATGTGGAGCTCACGCAAGAGCCCGCGCCCAAACCCGGCGTCAAGCCCTCCGTTCTGCGGGCCGCCGCGGGCCGCGCCGTTTACGAGGGCTCCGGCGAGTGGCTGCACCTGACCGAGAGCCCGCGCGTGGAAGACGGCGGCCTGGAACTGACGGCAACCAGGATCGATGTATCCCAGGTCTCCGGCGATGCCTTTGCCGCCGGCAATGTGAAGGCAAGCTGGCTGCAGGCCGCGGCAGACAAGGCCGGCGGACACGAAGGCGCCGCCGCCAAACCGGGAGCGAGTTTTGGCGGCCAGGGGCCGGCTCACGTTGTGGCGGCGGAGGCGCAACTGCACCGCATCACCGGCGAAGCCACCTTCCGCGGCCAGGCGCGGCTCTGGCAGGACGCCAACTCGGTGGCCGCGCCCACGATCGTGCTTGATCGCATGCGGCAGAGTCTTGTCGCAACCACCGCCAATCCCGCCGATCCTGTGCGCGTCGTCATGGTCAGCGCGTCTTCTCCCGCGCCCGGCAAGGACGCGGCGAAGCCGGGCCAGCCATCGGTGATCCGCATGCGCGGCGGCGACCTGAAGTACTCCGATGGCGAACGCAAGGCAGTGATGCATGCCGGGGTTCTTGGCAAAGTGATCGCGGAAACGGCCTCGGCCAATGTGATTTCAAACGAGGTGGAGCTGCTGCTGCTGGCCGCCGGCAGTCACCCGGCCAAGGCAGGGGCACAGACCGAAGTCGATCGCATGACGGCGCGCGGGCGTCTCACCATCTCGTCCCAGGGCCGCCGCGGAACCGGCGAGCAGTTGGTATATACCGGCGAAAACGGCGAATATGTATTAACAGGCACGGCATCCGTACTCCCTCGTCTGACCGATCCGGCGCGGGGAACGGTGACCGGCGAAGTTTTGATTTTCCGCAGCCGCGATGATAGCGTCAGTATCGAAGGCGGCGGGCGCAAGACAACAACGGAGACCACCGCGCCCAAATGACGGCGGGTGCGAGCCCACAGCGGCGCGCGTGAAGGGTTGATGGAAACACTGATCGCCGAGGGAATCGGCAAGACGTACAAGGGAAGGCAGGTCGTTCGTGGCGTGGACCTGCGCATCTCGCAAGGCGAAGTGGTGGGGCTGCTGGGGCCGAACGGCGCCGGCAAGACCACCAGTTTCTATATCATCGTGGGACTGGTCGCTCCTGAAAGCGGCCGGGTGCTGGTGGACGAGAACGATATCACGCGCTTGCCGATGTATCTGCGAGCGCG
>Ga0181516_10003681_pt1 | contig 10122 bp, 5 predicted proteins | sample PEATcosm2014_Bin_25_FD_121104 | JGI IMG/M metagenome (GOLD analysis project Ga0181516, IMG submission 121104) | Peatland microbial communities from MTU Mesocosm Facility, Houghton, MI, USA - PEATcosm2014_Bin01_10_metaG | ecosystem: Environmental > Terrestrial > Soil > Wetlands > Peat | place...
CCCGAAGCGCAAATCGATCCGCCGCCGAAATTCGGCGCCAATCGCGACGGCAGCGGCGTGATCCGAGGCTTGGGAAAGCAGGGCGAGCGGGTGGCCATCCTGCTCGATATCGACCGGCTGGTGTCCGAACAAGCTGTCGATCCGCGCACCGCTCCGACCGAGCTGAAGGGAGCGGCCTGATTCTCATGCGTGCGCTGATCTACAACCAGAAAGGCGGATGCGGGAAGACCACCACCGCCATCAACTTGGGGGCGGCGCTGGCCCGCCTCGGCGACGAGGCGGTCACGCTGGTCGATCTCGACCCGCAGACGCACCTGACCGCGGCGCTGGGGCGGCGGGCCGACGGACAGGCGTGGACCGTCACCCAATGGTTGGCGGGGGCGCCGGGGTCGACGCTGCCGGTTTCAACGCGCCTCTTTCTGGTTCCTGGCGATTGCGAAGCGCAGGAGCCGCGGCCTTTCGCCGATCCGCTGAGCGGCATGGACGGGACGGTGCTGATCGATGCGCCGCCGGTGTGGAACGTCACGGTGGCCCGGCTCATGGCCGAATGCGACGTCATTCTGACGCCGCTGGAGCCGGACTTTCTCGGGATGCAGGGCTTCAACCGGCTGCTGCAGACGATGAAGAAGCATGGCGTTCCGTGGAGCCGGCTGCGGATTCTGGTCTGCCGCTACGTCGATCGGCTCTCCATTCATCGCGAGGTGCGCGAGCGGTTGGGACAGCTGTTCAGGAACGGAACCTTGTTGCCGGTCGTCATCCGCAACTCGGTTCGTCTGGCCGAGGCGCCCGGTTTCGGACGCCACATTTTCGATCATGCGCCCGACAGCGCGGGCGCCAGCGATTACGAGGCGGCGGCTCGAGCGCTGCTGGATGAATGGCGCGCGTCGCCGGCCGCACAGTGGACGGCCGTCAAGCGCGCGCGTTTTGAGATGGAGGAGAAGGGCGGTGGCGACAAGGAATCGATCGGGGACGTCTTCCGGCGGGCGGCTGCCCAATGACCCTCTGGACTGGGTTGAGGAGACCACACCGGCTGAGGAGCCTGCGGCCGAGGGATTCGAACACGTGAATGAAGCGCCGGAGGCTCCGGCTCAAATGCTCAACGAGAGGAATGAAACCATGTCTGAAGCAATCAAGTCGGGGCACGGCGAAGGCTCCAATCAGAACCTCATCCAGGAGGTCCTGCGTCTGGTCGAGGCGTCGAAGAATGGACAGTTGAGCGAGCGCGCGAACGTCGCCGCTTTCGGCGGCGAAGACGCGAAGCTTCTGCGAGGCCTCAACGAGATGCTCGACGCGATCTTGCTGCCGATCGGCGAGGGCAACCGCGTCCTCGATCAGATCGCCAAGGGCAAGATCGACGAGCTGATCACCCAGACCTATCAGGGCGATCACGAGAAGATGAAGCTGAACGTCAACGGCATCGCGCAGGTGTTGCAAAAGTTCCAGGCGGAATTTTCGCAACTGACCGAGTACTCGCGCCTGGGGCAACTCGAAAAGCGCGGCAATGTCGGCGCGTTCGCGGGCGCCTACGGCCAGATCATCAAGGGCGCCAACGAAATGCTCGACGCCATCCTGCTGCCGATCGGCGAGGGCAACCGCATCCTCGACCAGATCGCCAAAGGCAAGATCGACGAACTGATCGCTCAGACCTATCAGGGCGATCATGAAAAGATGAAGCAGAACGTCAACGGCATCGCGCAGGTGTTGCAGAAATTCCAGGCGGAGTTTGCCCAACTGACCGAGTACTCGCGCCTGGGGCAACTCGAAAAGCGCGGCAACGCAAGCGCGTTCGCGGGCGCCTACGGCCAGATCATCAAGGGCGCCAACGAGATGCTCGACGCGATCCTGCTGCCGATTGGCGAGGGCAACCGCATCCTCGACCAGATCGCCAACGGCAAGATCGACGAACTGATCGCCCAGACCTATCACGGCGATCACGAGAAGATGAAACAGAACGTCAACGGCATCGCGCTGGTGTTGCAGAAATTCCAGGCGGAGTTTGCCCAGCTGACCGAGTACTCGCGCCTCGGGCAACTCGAGAAACGCGGCAACGCCGGCGCGTTCGCGGGCGCCTACGGCCAGATCATCAAGGGCGCCAACGAAATGCTCGACGCGATCCTGCTGCCGATCGGCGAGGGCAACCGCATTCTCTCTCAGATCTCGGTTGGAAACTTCCGCGAGACCGTCAGCATCGAGTGCCACGGCGATCACCAGAAGATGAAGGACGCCATCAACGCCGTCCACGGCGCCGTGAGCACGTTGATCGCCGACGCCGGGCAGTTGGCCCAGGCGATCGTCGAAGGCAACATCCATGTGCCGACGGATTCCAGCAAGTACCAGGGCGACTACAGCAAGATCATCGACGCCTTCGAGAACGCCTTCGTCGGCCTCAACAACACCTTCTACCAGCTCGTCGACGCGGTCGAGCAGGTCGGGCAGTCGGCCGAGCAATTGAACGCCGCCTCGCAGAACATGGCGTCGACTTCCGAAGAGCAGTCCTCTTCGGTGGAAGAAGTGACGTCCAGCCTGCAGGAAACCGACAGCCAGGTGAAGGCCAACACCGACGGCGCCAACACGGCCAACCAGCTGGTGATGGGGACGTCGCAGGCGGCCAGCGCCGGCCAGGCCAAGATGGAAGCGATGACCAAGGCGATGAACGAAATCAACACGTCGTCGCGGAACATCGCCAAGATCATCAAGGTCATCGACGAGATCGCGTTCCAGACCAATCTGCTGGCGTTGAACGCCGCGGTCGAAGCGGCGCGCGCCGGCCAGCACGGGCGCGGCTTCGCTGTGGTCGCTCAAGAGGTGCGAAACCTGGCCGGCCGCAGCGCCAAGGCGGCGAGGGAAACCGCCGAGTTGATCGAAAACTCGGTCAAGCAGGTTTCCGACGGCGTCGTCATCGCCAAGGAAACCAGCGAAGCCCTCAACCAGATTGTCACCAACGTCGTCAAGGTGAAGGATCTGGTGGGCGAGATCGCCACTGCGAGCGCAGAGCAATCGCGCGGCGTCGGCCAGATCAACGTGGCGATGAACCAGGTGGCCAAGGCGGCTCAGGAGGGCAGCCAGCAATCCGAGGAGCTGGCTTCGGCGTCTTCGGAGTTGGCCAATCTGGCTGGCCGCATGCGCGACGAAGTCCGGCGCTTCAAACTTCGCGAGCGCAAGCTGAGCGCTGGCGATGTGAACGGGCTCGAAGGCTTGACCAACGATATGCTGGTTCAGTTGAAGGCCATGTTGGCGGCGCAGCGCAAACCGACCGCCGCGGAACCGGCCAAGCCAACCGGCGTCGCGCGCAAATCGCCGAAATCGGTCGTGCCGCTGGATCATGACGCGCGCGGCTACGGCAACTTCTGACCCTCGGTTTCCAAGTCGCCCCCCGATTTTTCATCGGGGGGCGGCTCGTCCAACATGGGACTGACAGGAGAGGGTCAGATGGCGTCGAAAGTCATGATTGTGGACGACTCAGCGATGATGCGCCTGGTAATCAAAGGAATCGTAGACAAAATACCTGGCTTCGAAGTCGTCGCCAACGCGTCAAATGGGAAATTGGCGTTGGTGGAACTGCAAAAACATTCGGATGTGAATCTTATCTTGTTGGATATCGAAATGCCTGAAATGAACGGTTTGGAATTTCTTCGTCACGCCAAACTGAAAACAAGGGCGAAGATTTGCATCCTGTCCTCGGTGGCGGTGGCGGGCTCGCCTTACGCGGCCAAGGCCCGTGAATTGGGGGCGGACGCCATCGTGACCAAACCCTCGGGCGCGGTGTCTTACGATTTGGCCGAGAAACGCAGCAGCGAACTGGCCCAGATCATGAAAAGGCTGGTCGGAGCGTAGGGCTTCGATCGGCCGCTAAGCTTTCGTCAGCCATCGCTGCAGCCGGGGCGAATCTCCCGGCGTCGACAGAAAACATCGATAGTCCGAGCTAGGTGACGCATGACCGAAGAGATGGACGAAATCTGGCAGTTGTTTGCAGATGATGGCGGCCAGTCTCTAGACACAATCGAAGGAATCCTTCTTTTCCAGAAGGAGAATCCCACCGGTCAGGCGGACGTCGCGGCGCTGTTTCGCGCCATGCACACCTTCAAGGGCAATTGCCGCGTCCTCGGTTTGAGCGCCATCGAATCGCGCGCGCACTTGGCTGAGGACCTGATTGGCCTGGTGCGCGACGACGGCGTCCCATTGTCTCCCGAAATGATCGACCTTCTCCTGGAGACGGCTGACGCGCTGCGCGGCATGCTGGAGGAATCGTTGGCTTCGCAGCGCGATGCGGACGCAGCGGCGTCCTTGGATCTGGCCGGGCGCATGCAAGCCACGTTCGATCGCTGCAAGGCCGGAGAGGCGGCCGCCGCCGCGCCCGAGCCGAAATCGGAATCAGAATCGGAACCGCAACCAGAACGGGAAGAAGAAGAAAAAGCTGAGGCTGAAGCGGGCGACGCCGCGGCGCCTGAGGCCATTGTCTTCGAGCCGGTTGCGAAATCGGCGCTCGCCGAAGACCCGATGTACCGCGACATCTTCTCCTTCATGGCGCTAAATGCGCTGCGCGAGATGCGGCGCGCCGTGGGCGCGCTCCCGTCCGATCCGCTTTTGGCGCGTGGCGCATTGGCGAGTGAGGCCGAGCAATTGCGCTTCGCCGCCGACCAAATCGGCATGCAGGAATGGCGCGATGCGCTGGCCGCCTTTTTGGCGCTGGATACGCCCTCCGTCGAGCAGGCCGAGTCCGCGATCGAACGGCTGACGGCGATGTTTCAGCGCGACTTTGGCGACCACGAGTCGCCGACGGCCGAAGGAAATCCGGCTGTGGCGTTGGCGCTTCCGGCCTCGGCTGACCCGGTCCGCGTCTTCTTCGATGAAATTGAACCCATCCTGGCGGCGATCGCGGACGCGGATGAACGCCTGGCGCGCGGCGAGACCATCGACGCCGCGGCTTTGCGTGGACTCGCCGACGAAATCAAAGCGCTGAGCGAACCGCAGGGTTTCGAGCGCCTCGCCGGCGTGGCGGACGGCTGGCCTTCGGCGAACGGTGATTTGGGCGCGTTCCGGCGCGTGAAATTCCGGTTTTACGAGGAGTTGGCCTCGATCGCCGACGCCGGCCTGATGGACCGCGACAGCATGCGAATTTGGCCGCTCGCGATTCTGCGCGGCTGGTGCGCCGAGGGGGCGTCAGACATCCTGCGCGACCTTGTCGAGACATTGGATCAGTTGAGGTTGGGCGAGGATAGCGCCGAACCGTGCGCGCGCATCCGCGAGTTGCTGCGTCTCGTCTTTCACGCGTGTCGCCACTACGACATGGAAACGGCCGCGCAACTATCGATGTCGCTACTCGATCTATTCGCACGTTTGGAAGACGGCAAGGCGCCCGTCGATCTCCTGCTTCCGCATATCATGCGGTCCTTCGTCGCCGCGATGGCGGTGGTGTTCGACGCCGCAAAGGCCGGAGCCAAGCCGGATATGGCGGCGATCGAGGCGCTGTTCCAAAAGTCGGCCGACGCCACCTTCGCGTCATCGTCTCATATCGAGGCGCGACTGGGGCTGCCGAAGTCGTTTCACAATGTCCTGTCCCCGGAAAGCATCAATCTGTCGCTGGCGGAATTGGAGGCCGGGCATAACTTCTACGTTGTCCGCGCCAACCTCAATCTCGACGAGGAGCTGGCGGGCAGGTTCCTGACTTGGATCAGAAGCGGCGCGGCGACGGTCGTCAGCAATGTCACCGTGTTTGACGGCGACGTCACGCTGTTCGACTTTCTGCTCGCTTGCCCGCTGCAGGCAGCCGAACTGGCGCGAGAAATCGCAACCCTCGACCCGGCGGGAAACTCGCTGAAGATCGAGGCGGCCCTGGCGGACCGCGGGGCAGGGGCGGAAAGCGACGCTACGTCGTCGTGCGCAGAGAAGAAAGAGGCGGAAGACATCGGCGCCAACGATCTCCCCGCTGACGATACGATGTCGGACGCCATGCTGGAGTCGATTGGCGCGGTCGTGACTGGCCAAGCGGTCGTGCGCCACTCGCTTGCCGAACTCGCCGAGGACGACCTGGTCCACGCCGTCGAGCTCGAACTCCGCAGCGCGCGCGGCGATTGGGGCGCCGCTCGCGAGCCGGTGTGCCGCTATTTGGCTGGCGTGCAGGAAAAGATCGAGAAGCTGATACAGGTCGAATCGCACGTCAACAGCCTGCTGGATCGTTTGCAGCAAGAGACCATCGCGGTGCGCAGCCGTTCCGCCGCGCTGCTGCTGAGGCCGTTGGCGCAGCACGGCGAGATCGCGGCTCGTCGATCCGGCCGGCAGGTCGTCGTCGCCACCAGCGGCGACGAGACGCAGCTCGACTTCAGCACGCTGGAGACTCTCAAAGAGCCGGTGCGCGCGCTGGTGGCCTTCGCCGTCCAGCAGAGCGTCGAGGCGCCCGAACGCCGGCTTGCGGCCGGCAAGGACCAACGCGGACGCGTGGTCGTCAGACTGTTGAAACAAGACGACCAGATCGTCGCCACCATCGAAGACGACGGGGCCGGGATTGATCTTGCGCGGATCGCCCGACGTGCAGAGCAGCTGGGGTGGCAGGAAGACAAGAATCCGCTGAACCTCGTTTTGCGCGACGGCTATGGTCCGTTGATCGACGAAGAGTCCGGCGGAAATGGAACGAACTTCGCCGAGATACGCGCGGCGTTGCGCGCCCGCGGCGGCGAGCTGCACGTCGCCAATCTGCCGTCTGGCGGCGTGCGTTTCGTCGTCACCATGCCGCTGGCGATGGCGGTGTTGGACGGGATGGTGGTTCGGGCCGGAGACGTCATGTACGTCGTGCCGATCGATTCCATTCAGCGCATCGTTCATTCCGGCGCCGGCAATCTGATGCGGATCTCCGCCGCTGACGGGCGTTACATGCTGAAACTGGCGCAGGACGACGTGCTGCCGATCCGCTTTCTCACGCAAAGCGGTCATGCCGACACGGCGGACGACTTCGATCCGTTCTCCCTGGCTGCGGCGGCTGCGAACGCCGCGGACGCGGACAGCGAGCAGAAGCATCTCTTTATCGTCGCTGGTCGATCCTCACGGCGCATCGCCCTTTCCGTCGATGAACTGGTCGGTCAGCAAATGGTGCTGATCCGTCCCCTGCAGGGATGTCTTTCCGGCATTCGCGGCGTCACCGGTTGCGCTCTGCTGGGCAGCGGCGGCGTGGGGATGGTGCTCGACATGGGTTACGTCTTCGGCCACGCCTGATTTCGGCTGATGCGCGTCCGCGCGCGCCGCCGTCTGCGGAAGCCGATTGCCTACGGACGACTCGTCGACCCAGACTGAGAGCCCGCTCGGGGCGATCGCTGTTTCAGCGTCGCCTCTTCCAAGGAAACGCGGACGGCTGCCGATCGGCGACGTCCTGCGATTTCTGCGTTGATTCCGCGCAGCAATATGTCACAGGGCGGGCAGATAGCGGCGCGCTCTCAATTGACGCCGCTCAGAACTCCCCAGACGAGATCAATTATCACTGCATGTTCGTTCTTTCCTTCAATGCCGGGCGAACATCGCGCAACGGCGTAGATTTTTGCGTTCTTATAGTAAAATGCAGTGCATATAAAATAGACTGGTAATTTACGCCGAGATCATCCCTAGTACTGTCGTTGTGATTCGCCAGGTTCCCTGGCGTTGGAATCATTGTCACATCTAGGCAGACGGCAAAATGGTCATAAATGCGATTGCGCGTTGGGAGCTTCGTCTCCTCGGCCATCCCGAATTGCGCTGCGGCGACGGCCGCCTCATCGACGTGCCGACGAAAGCCTTTGCGGTCGCGGCGCGCCTTCTGCTCGATCGGCCGAACCAGCAGTGCTTGCGCTCCGAATTGGCGGCGTTCCTGTGGCCGGACGCCGACTCGCCCCATCAGCGAGCGAATTTGCGCACCCTGTTGAAGCGCATACGGGTCGGAATCGGCGGCTCGACGCCTTCTCCCTTCGTCATCGACGGCGAAAGCATCGCGTTCAATCCTGACGCCGTCCGCTGCGACCTGTCGGAATTTCAGCGCTTGCTCGCCAGCGACGACGCGTCGGACGTCGCCGAGGCGGCGGCGCTGTTCTCCGGCCAACTGATAGAAGCGCGCGATCGCGAGTCGGCCGCGTTCGAGCGCTGGCTCGGGGGCCAGCGATCTTCCCTGTCGCAGACGTTCCAAGCGGCGGCGGGCCGAGCGCTGGAAAGCGGCGGTTTGGACGCCCTGCCAGAGAAGAAGGAAGCGCTTGCCCAGCGCTTGATCAAAGAGAACCCGAACGACGAGGCGGGCCATCGTGCGCTGCTTCAAATCTATGCGTCGCGGGGCGATTACGACCGCGTTCGCGCGACCTACCATGACCTGGCGCACAGCCTCGGAACGGAACTCGGCTCTCAACCTTCGGAGGAGACGCGCGCCCTCTATCGTTCGCTTGCGGACGGAGTCGACGAGGCCGCCGATCCCCGGCTCTCAAATGCGCGGGGGTTCGATAGGGACGCTTCGTCACTGTCGGCGCCGTTCATTTCGTTCGAATCGCGCTGTCCCGTTCTTCTCGTGCCGTCGACGTTGGCGCGGGACGGCGGGTCGGCCGTCAGCGGGGGCGCCAACTTGATCGACGATCTTCTGGCGCAATTGTGGAAACTGCACGCGCTGAGGATCGTCGTGACCCTCCGCGACGATTCCGCCTTCGCGATCGGCCGAAACGCCGGCGGCGCGGGCGTCTATTCGCTGCATTTCGCTCTGAGCGGCCAAGAAACTGTGCGGTTTTCGACGCGGCTGATGTTCGACGCGACGGCCGACCTTTTGTGGACGGATTCGCTGCTGCTGACCGAGGAGCGGCGCGACCAAGTGATCGGTCGCGTCGCCGACGCGGTCGTCGGCGCGATTGAAGATCACCAGATTGAAGCGGAGAAGTCGCACTCGGAGAACCAGCGCACAAGCTTCGCGCTCGTCGCGCAAGCCGAGCGCGCTCTGACGCACATTGATTTGCCGTCGGTGCGCCGCGCGCGGCGGCTGCTGCGGAGAGCCGCGCAGACGGGCGTCAACCCGTCCAGGGCCCAGGCTAGGCTGGCGCGGGCCTTGTGGATGGAATGGCTGATGAGCGCAGGGCGGAACAGGTCGTTGTTGACGACCGCGCGAGGCCTCGCTCGCTCTGCGCTGGAGGCGCTGCCGGAGAGTCACTACGGGCACCAGGAACTCGGCATGACCGTGCTCTATCTCGGTCAATATGAGCGCGCGCTCGAACATCTAAGCGACGCGCGTGATCTGAATCCCTTAGACAGCCAGCTGCTTTTCGATTTCGCCTACGCGTCGATCGCCAATGGGCAGGCGAAAGAAGCGCTGTCTTCGGTCGAAGCCGGCAGATCGACCGATCGTCGATTGGTGGGTTTTCGCAACTGGGTGGCGGCTTGCGGCGACTACGCGACGTGCGAATACGAGGCCGCGATCGCGGAGCTGTTGGAATTGCGCTCGCCCGGCCCGGCCGATCGGTTGCTCGCCGCTTGCTACGCCATGCTTGGCGAACGCGAGAAAGCGAAGGAATGCAAAGACAAATATCTGAAGGTGGATCCGCGTTTCTCAATCGACAGTTGGATCTCGCAGTGTCCTTTGCGCGCGAAAGTTGACGTCGACCGATTGCGTGAAGGGCACCTGCGCGCCGGGTTTCGCTGACGGGCGAACGGCTTGCGAACGGCGCGAGATGCAAACGGGCTCGACGTTTTGGCCCTTCCGCCTGTAACCGACGCAACGCGTTGCGCCGCCGATCGGCCTCGCGACTCCACGCCGAATGACAAGCATCGCCATCAGGGCTTCATCATGAGTTCGTGCGCTGGCGCCGCTGCTGAAGAACAGGGCGTCAACTCAGCGAGTGCACATATGAGCATTCTTCAATTAGCTTGCGGATTCCGTTGACCGCACTTGAAGGAATGATAATGGGTTGCGCCAACGAGATCAGCGGGAATTGCAGCAGGAATTTCCCTAACAGCAATTAGCGGTGAGATCGACAGTACCCAAGAGGATTGATCATCCCGGGTGCTTTAAGGGAGGTCACGTATATGGTAACCGCACCTGCCGCAGCCGCCGGCATGACTGCCCTCGAGCAGATCGATTCCCGGCCCCTCACCAAGAACCAGAAGAACCTCATCCTGCTCGTCGTCATGGGCAAC
>Ga0181516_10003685_pt1 | contig 10112 bp, 9 predicted proteins | sample PEATcosm2014_Bin_25_FD_121104 | JGI IMG/M metagenome (GOLD analysis project Ga0181516, IMG submission 121104) | Peatland microbial communities from MTU Mesocosm Facility, Houghton, MI, USA - PEATcosm2014_Bin01_10_metaG | ecosystem: Environmental > Terrestrial > Soil > Wetlands > Peat | place...
ACCAGTGGAACACTAATCCACGACATCGACTAGAAGGTTTCAAAAATGGCGAAACGCATAACGATTGACCCCATCAGCAGGATTGAAGGCCACCTCCGCGTAGACGTGGAAGTGGAAAACGGCTCAGTATCGAATTCCTGGGCCTCCTGCACCATGTGGCGCGGCATTGAGACAATTCTCAAGGGTCGCGATCCTCGGGAAGCCTGGCTCTTCACGCAGCGCTTCTGCGGCGTGTGCACCACGGTGCACGCAATGGCTAGCGTCCGTTCGGTGGAAGATGCTCTGAAGCTCGAGATTCCCCTGAACGCTCAGTACATTCGCAATCTAATTCTTATCAATCACGGATTGCACGATCACATCGTGCACTTCTATCACCTGTCGGCCCTGGATTTCGTTGACATCCTGAAGATTCCTCAGGCTGACCCGGCCAAGACCAGCGCCCTGATCGAGGGCCTGTCTCCCTGGACCGGCAACTCCAAGAAAATGTTCCTGGATGCCCAGAACAAAGTGAAGGCAGTTGCCGCCAGCGGACAGCTCGGCATCTTCACCAATGGCTACTGGGGACACCCGGCCATGAAGCTGAGCCCCGAGGTCAACCTGCTGGCGTTCGCGCACTACATCCAGGCCCTCGAGTATCAGCGCAAGTCGGTGCAGGCAGTCGCGATCCTTGGATCGAAGAGCCCGCACATCCAGAACCTCACCGTGGGCGGCGTCGCGAACGCCATCAACCTTGACAGCCTGGCGACCCTCAACATGGACCGCCTGTTCATGATCAAGAAGTTGATGGACGAAGTGAAACCGTTCGTCGATCAGGTTTACCTCCCCGATGTTTGCGCCATTGCCGGTATGTACTCCGACTGGTTCAACTACGGCGCGGGCGTCACCAACTACCTGGCTTCTCCGGATCTGCCTCTCGACGGCAAGAACACCAAGTTCGACCTCGTCGGCGGCTACATCATGGACGGAAACATTTCGAGCGCTCACAAGTTCGATGGTTTCCGCGACAAGGTGTTCACCGATGGCGTCACCGAAGAGACCAAGCACGCCTGGTACAAGGGCGAAGAGCCGCTGCGTCCGTGGAAGGGTGAAACCGATCCCGAATACACCGATTGGTCTGCTGAAGGCAAGTACTCCTGGGTCAAGGCACCTCGCTTCCAGGGCAAGCCGATGCAGGTTGGTCCGCTGGCTCAGATCCTGGTTGGCTACGCGCTGGGCGACCCCCTTACCCGCAAGCACACTGACAAGGCTCTGGACCTGATCTCGACCGTCGCCGGTCACCGGATTGGCGTCGAGAAGCTTCAGTCCACCATGGGACGCCACGTTGCACGCGCCATCCGCGCCTCAATGCTGGCTGAACTGGGTGAGAAGCACTGGACACTGCTGGTGAACAACATCGCTTCGGGCGACGTTGCCATCCACAATGACCCCGTGTTCCCCTCGGGTGAAATCGAGGGTGTAGGCGTGCACGAAGCACCGCGCGGCCTGCTCTCGCACTGGACGGTTATCAAGAACGGCAAGATCGACAACTACCAAGCTGTCGTGCCTTCGACCTGGAACGCTTCGCCGCGTGACGCCAAGGGAGTTCGTGGACCGTATGAGGCATCGCTGCTTCATAACCCCATTGCCGACCCGACCCGTCCGTTGGAAGCCATCCGCACCATTCACTCGTTCGATCCGTGCATGGCTTGCGCCTGCCATACCTTTGATCCTCAGGGCAATGCAGTCGCAACCGTAAAGGTGCTGTAAAAATATGAAGAAGATCAAGATCTGCGGTGTCGGTAGCGTCCTGCTGGGCGATGATGCGGTGGGACCCTACACGGCTCGTTGGATCGCGGCAAACTATGAGTTCGGTGAAAGTGTCGAGGTTGAAGACCTCGGCACCCCCGGCCTCGATCTGATCGCGTACATGACTGGTATGGACGTGCTGATCTTGATCGATTCGGTGGATAACAAGCAGCCGGCTGGAACGGTGACTGTCTATGACAAGGCACTCATCACCAGCCATCGGCCTGCTGTCCGCCTCGATCCACATTCCCCCGCAATCACGGAATCTATTTTCGTGGCGGAACTAGCAGGCGATGGTCCCGACGAGGTTTACCTCATCGGAGTCACCGGCGAACAACTCGACATAGGCGCACCACTCAGCGAATCCGTGCAGAACGCGATTCCGCTGGTCGTGGAAGAAGCGCTGGCACGGGTTATTGAGCACGGCGGCAGCTATCGCAAACGCGATGTTCCCCTCGATCCAGATATCTGGTGGGAGAATGCCCGGATGGAAGTAGTCGCATAAAGAATTTGTTGCTGTGTTTCTAACTGTGTGGGTGGCCGGACCGTTATGGTTCGGCCACATTTTTTTCGGCGCTGAAGATCTTCGCCGTAACGTCTAAGCAATGTTTCGTTGAGTCCTGAAATTCAATTTCCCGAGCAGTTGCATTTTCAGACCGGCACCCGCCTCTGCCACTTCGCGAAGGGCGCCAAACATCTGATATCTCGACGCACGCAGCCAAGGCACGCAAATCGGCTTTCCACCGTACTTGCGCTTATAGTCGCCGGCTCCGCCCATATCGAATCTCTTCATACCCATCTCGTGGGCGCGACGGATCGCCGTCCAGTAGAGCAACTCATTTGGCCGAAGGCTCTGCGACTCGCGATAGCTCGCCGCACCCCAGAGGTATGCGAATGCGTTACTGCCGAGCACGATGGTAGTCGCTACGCATGCGCCCTTTTGATCTCTGGCCCGCAGAAAGAGCACTCCCGGTTGCCCGGCGAAGATTCTCACGAGTTCCTGGACACGCTTACGTGGGAAGGTTGGCATTAACCTTCTTTTAGCGAACACATCTATGAGCTGATCGTAGTAATCGTCAGCAAAGTCCAGGTCGGAAGACTCCTCTACGACCACTGAAGACTTCATCGCCTTTCGAATGTTCGTCCGGCACTGGTGCGCCATGCGAGACATGAGTCCCTGCTCTTCGCACTCAAGATCGATCTCAAAGCCAGCTTCTTTCCCGGCTCCAACATTGCAACCCACAAGATCAGTCCATGAGAGATCTCGGTCCATAATTTCCAAATGCATGCAGCCAAGCTCGCGAAATGCGAACTCAATCAGTTCCCGCAGAATGACCCTCCGGTTTGCGCCATCGACGAGGTTGAAGCCCATGTAGCCGGTGGACCATCCGGGAAAGGGACTGCCGAGAATCCGCATCCCTATGCGCGACACCATCATCCCCGTGAAATAGCCCGCGAGCCGACCATGATCGGAGACGAGCATGATGACAGGCACACCCTTCTGCGTAGCAGTCAGGAAATGCATCCAGCGTGGCGTTTGAAAGATCGTCTGCTCAGGTAGTTGCTGCCGTATGGGGTGAGATTCAAATTCCTGAAGACTGATACGTTGAAATTCATACATAGGTGTCTCCGAACTACGGGAATAGAGCGCATATCATTTGAGCAGCTTGGGTGAGAGGAGGTTGGTTGAGTAAGGCGCGATTAATGGGCACAAGAAGGCTGCGAAGCAATGCGCCCGCCAGAGGAATTGTTTGGAGATAATCGCCTTTCCCCTCAGTATCCCAATCTGGCACTGAATAGACCAAGTCTCCACAACAAGAGGCGCACCGCGTTCAAGCTGTTCGGCGGTTCATTCGTGACCGACCGCTTTACTGGGTATCCGTTAAGTCCTGTTGCGCCGAAATGGCCAGGGACTCCGGGGTCAGGCAATCCACCTGGCGAAGGGCAGGGAAGAGCCAGCTCCATAAGCCAACCACAATCAGAGTTCCTACGCCTCCTGCGATGACGGCGGGCACGGCACCCATCCACTGCGCGGTAAGTCCACTCTCAAACTGGCCGAACTCGTTCGACGTGCCGATGAAGATTGAGTTCACGGCGCTGACGCGTCCGCGCATTTCGTCCGGCGTTGCAAGTTGGACTACGGTGGAGCGCACGATGACGGAAACCATGTCAGCGGCGCCGACCAGGAAAAGCGCCAGCATGGAGAGATACAGGTTGCGCGAGAGTCCGAAGACGATGGTAAAGGTTCCGAAGGCGCCGACACAGCAAAGCATTTTGATCCCGGCCCGGCGGCGCAGGGGAACGTAGGCCAGAACAAACGCCATCAGGGCTGCGCCCATTCCGGGGGCGGCACGCAGCAATCCCAGACCGCGGGGGCCGGCGTGCAGGATCTCGCGGGAAAACACAGGCAACAGCGCCGCGGCTCCTCCCAGCAACACGGCGAAAAGATCGAGGGAAGTCGTGCCGAGGATCAGTTTGTTGCGCCAGACGTATTGGAAGCCCGCGAGCACAGCGCTCCAATCGCGCCCGCGACTCATCTGCTGCATTCCTGGGACGCGGATGGCCCACATGATCGCCACGCTGGCTGCAAGCGCCGTAGAAGCGGTTGCGTACACGGCAGTGGGATTTCCGCGCAGCGCGTAGAGCACTCCGCCGATGACCGGTCCGAGAATGGTGCCGGCATTGAAGATTGAGGAGCTCCAGGCGGCCGCGCTGGGAAAGACTTCCGGCGGGACCAGCAGCGGTGTGAAGGCCTGCCCTGCAGGACTGTTGAAGACCCTGACAAAGCCCATCGCCACCAGCACGCAATAGATCGGCATGACGCGGTGCGTGCCTACTTGCATTCCGCGGAGGGTGATGGTCAGCAGCGCGATTGAGCAGAGGGCAAAGCCGGAGTAACAGGCGAGCAGCACGCGGCGGCGATCATAACGGTCTGCCACGTGGCCGCCGAGCAGAAACAGCAGTAGTCCGGGAAGAAACTGCGCCAGTCCGACCAGACCCAGGTCGAGCGGACGGCGGGTGATCTCGTAAATTTGCCAGCCCACGGCGACGGACTGCATTTCGATGGCGGCGACCAACAGGAAACGCACGATCATAAAGAGGCGGAAGTTGGGGTAACGGAAGGCCGCGCCCGCCGCGCTGTGCTGAGCTTGAGTGGTCATTGCGCACTTCTACTTTGCCATATTTCATGGCCTTCGGCAGGGAAGAGCCCGGAGCGCGCGCAATGCGCATGGTTTCCACCGTTGAGGGTGCCATAATGACGACATGTCGTTTTCAACGAAACCGCCGTCTCTGGCCGGAGCCTTTGTGCGCTGGCAACGCGATTCCATCCGTGCGCGCGGGGTGAGCGGTTCGCTGAAATACCTGGCAGAGCAGTTTGTGGAGTGCGTGAAAGATTCGCTGCCAGAGCGCCGTCACAGCCGCTTCGGGGATATTGATTATGACTGCGATCACGCGGTGGACACCACATGGGCTCGACTACCGCTCTCCGTGCGGCTGCGTGAGGTGTTCAGCGAGCGCCTCTACCAGCCCACGGTGGAAACTGAATTTGCAGAGATCATGCAGCAGTTGACGACCGTAGATTTTGAAACATTCACATTCATAGATCTAGGCTCGGGCAAAGGGCGCGCCCTGCTCATGGCGGCCATGTATCCGTTTGCGTGCGTGGTGGGCGTGGAGGTGCAGCCGGAACTCGATGCGATCGCGCGCCGCAACCGGGATGTTTTCAATGAACCGGGGCAGCAGTGTGACAACATCGAATTGCTGTGCGCGGATGCCAGGGAATATAGGTTCCCGGCTGGCGACATCGTGCTCTATCTTTTCAATCCGTTTCCAGACTACGTGCTGCGCGAGGTGCTCGAAAACCTGGTAGCTTCTGCCCGTCAGGAACCGCGTTCGATCTTCGTGCTGTACAACGCGCCATTCGAGAAACAGGAGTTCGCCCGCATCCCGGAATTGCGGTTATTTTACGAGACAGGGCAGTACCAGCTTTACAGGGTGGAAGTGGAGAATCCGGCCTGAAGTATGCCAGCGAAAGGCGCCTCAGGCCCTTCCTGAAACACTTTGCCAATCCTGTAAGTTATTCGTTACATAGAACATAATGGAGTCGGAAGGCTTCTCCGGCGAAGACGTTCACATGCACATGTGGACTGTGTTGCAGGTCACTGCACTGTGTGTGCGTCACACGGCATTGTGACGAACGCACTTTCCTTTCGTACATGCTAAACCTTACAAGCTAAAACTGAGCCTGTGTGTTTCCCGCGGGATGCGTTTACGCGGCGTTCCGGGAGTGTCGGACGGGTTCAAAAGCAAGACCGGCAGGGTTGAGCCGTTCTGCGGTTCGCGTCAGCGGATGCATAATCCGGGCGAGCAAATCAGGGGGTTCACAGTGTTATCACCATACGGCCTGGACATCATCGAGAGCTGTCTAACGTGCAAGATGAGGGCTGATCAGATTTTTTGTGATCTGCCTGATGCAGCACTTCAATCCTTTGAGCAGATCAAGTACGCGACTGCTTATCCCAAGGGCGCAATTCTTTTTGTGGAAGGTCAGGCTCCGCGAGGAATTTTTGTTCTTTGCAAGGGAAGGGTCAAGCTCTCCATCTGCTCCACGGATGGGAAGACGCTGATTCTGAAAATTGCCGAAGCGGGCGAGGTGCTGGGATTGAGCGCCTCGGTCAGCGGCAAACCCTACGAACTGACGGCGGAAACCATTGATCCGTGCCAGGTGAATTTCGTCAAGCGCGAGGACTTTCTGCGCTTCCTGAAAGAACACGCTGACGCTTGTCTGCGGGTTGCCGAACAACTCAGTGAGAAATACAACACGGCTTGCCGCGAGATTCGTTCGCTCGGTTTGTCTCACTCGGCGGCGGAAAAGCTAGCCAAGTTGCTGCTCGAGTGGACGGTTAAGAACGGCGAAGCCGCCAAGCAAGAGCCCCGCATCAAACTCGCCTTAACCCATGAAGAGATCGCGCAGATGATTGGAACTTCGCGCGAAACCGTAACCCGCCTCTTCGCTGAAATGAAGAAGCGGCAGATTGTACAAGCCAAGGGTTCCACTTTGGTCATTCGTAACAAGACGGCCCTCAAGGCGTTAGCAACTACATAATCGTTTGCAATCGTATTTATTCAGATGGTTCGGCCCCGCGCCGAACCATTGTTTTTTTAGTTTTCGCGGGGTTGCGGCAGGATCGAGCGGCCATGGTTTCCGGTTATGTGCCGGAGCAAGCTGTGGCGGGACTCACGTTACCGGGTGACTGCAATCACAGCGTGTAAAGCGCGCAACAGATAAAAACCTGTCATGGAGAGTGCTATGCAGCCGAGTTGCAATCACTGCGCATTCCGCTCGGACCGTCCCTTCTGCGATATGTCGCCGGACGCGGTTCGCGGATTTGACGAGATCAAAGAGCAGGCCGTTCTCGCCAAGGGTGCGCTTCTGTTCGCCGAAGGCCGCCCATCGCGCGGAGTCTACGTGCTCTGTGAAGGACGCGCCAAGCTCTCCATCTGTTCGGAGAGCGGCAAGCGCCTGATGCTACGAGTGGCCAGCGCCGGAGAAGTGCTGGGACTCGGCGCAACCCTGAGCGGAGATCCCTATGAGGTGACCGCAGAACTGCTGGACGCCGCGCAGGTGGTGTTTGTGAAGCGCAAGGACCTGCTGAGGTTCCTGCGCGACAACCCAACGATCTGCATGGAGGTGGTACGCCGCCTCAGTGATGACCTGCATGGCGCGTATGAGCGCGTGCGTTCGATTGGCTTGAGTCGTGCCCGCAGGGCCCGCATGCAACGGGTTCGCCCAATAGCCTCGTAAGAGTGGTCAGAAGGTTCAGGGGCCGCCTCGTGCGGCCCTTTCTGTTTCTGCACACATTCCGCATCCGGTACTAATTTTTTCCCTGCTGGAATACTATGCTCAAGGGGTGCTTCCGGAGGGCGGCAGCGAGCTGCAAAAGCCACGGATTCTGGCCTTGAATACGCTTCTGGTCACCTCGGGGTGGAGGGTGTGTCAGTCGTGCATGTGATGTAAGTCACAGGAAGTCGTGCGATTACTCACTGCCTCAGGTGCGCTATGGATGCGAAAACCAAAGAGTCCTGTAAAAGCGGCAGAGGTGTGTCTTGTAGCGCTGCTTTCAGGAAAAGCGGAACATCACAGGAGAATCGATGAAGAGATTCTTTGCAGTTGCTATTGTTGCCACCATGGCAATGCCCCTTTTTGCAGCCGACGGCGCCGCGATTTTCAAGGCCAAGTGCGCCGGGTGCCACGGAGCTGACGGTGCGAAGGCCATTCCCGCCATGGGAGTGAAGCCTTTGAACACGGCTGACGTGAAGGGTAAGTCGGAAGCTCAACTGGCTGACGTCGTTCTCAAGGGTCAAGGGAAGATGAAGCCGCAGGCCGTGAGCCCGGAAGAAGCGAAGGCCGTAGCCGGATTTGTGAAGTCTCTGAAGTAAGAACACTTTTAAAAACTGTTGGATTGGGCCGCCCGGGCCAACAAGTGCCCGGGCAGCTACTTTAAGTACTCATGCCGAACTCGAAGGTGAAGGGCTTGTGAAGAGAACAAAATTAATATGGATGTTATTCCTGGTGCTTGCCTGCGCCGGGATTGTACACGCAGGAACGAAGGCCGCGGCTCCGCCCAAGCCTTCCAACGACGATTGTCTTGCCTGCCATAGCGACGCGTCCATGGTGAATGGCAAGGACGTGCATGGAGACGCTTTCAAGGCCTCGATTCACGGTTCAATGTTCACTTGCGTGGATTGTCACACTGATGTCAAGAGCCTGCCGCACGATGCAGGACTTGCGAAACCGACTTGCGTCACCTGCCATGCTGACGAGAAGGCGAAGTACGAGAATGGCGTGCACGGAAAGGCACTGGCTGCCGGCAACGCAAAAGCTGCAAACTGCGAAAATTGCCACGGCAATATTCATGAGATCCTACCGGCCAGCGATCCTAAATCCCGTACCGCCAAAGTCAATATCCCCAGAACATGTGGAACGTGTCACAGCCAGAACATCCCTGGAGTTTCCGGCAAGCCAGCACTGGCTTACCAGGAGTCGGTCCACGGCAAGCTGGTAGCGGCAGGTAACGACAAGGCTGCGGTTTGCTCGGATTGCCACGAGGCGCACGACGTTCGTCCCGCGGGAGATTCCAGCTCGACAGTTTTCCGGGCCAATATCCCGAAGACCTGCTCGAAGTGCCATACCGGCGAAGAAGCACAGTTCGCCAAGAGCGTTCACGGCAAGCTGCTGACCGAGGGCAATATTCATGCTCCGGTTTGCACGGACTGCCATGGCGTTCACACCATCAAGGCTGCGAACGACAAGAACTCGATGGTCAACGGCAAGAACCAGGGCGACATTGCCTGTGCACAATGCCACAACAGCGTGAGAATGACGCAGGAGTTCGGCGTGCCAGGCGGACGCACGGACAGCTACAACGCCAGCTATCACGGCATGGCAAACGCCGTGGGCTCAACGCGTACAGCAAGCTGTTCCTCATGCCACGGAACGCACAACATTCTACCCAAGTCCGATCCGGCGTCGACGGTGAATCCGGCGAACCTGGTGAAGACCTGCGGACAGTGCCATCCTGGCGCCAACGCAAACTTTGCCAAGGGCCAGATCCATCTGGATCCGGAAGCGATTGCGAAGGCTGATTTCGGCGCGAAGGTCAACAACTACGTCCGCAGCGTTTACATCATGCTGATCGTGGGGACCATCGGGTTCATGTTCCTGCACAACCTGATGATCTTTGTGCGCAAACTGATTGACCGCAAGAAGAATGGCGGAGCTCATGCCTCAGGCCCGAGAGTGGTGGTGCGCATGACGAAGAACCAGCGCATTCAGCACTTCCTGCTGCTGGTCTCCTTCTTTACCCTGGTGGTCACCGGATTTGCGTTGAAATACCCGGATGCAGCAACCCGCTTCCTCTTCATCAATGAGATTGGACGCAGCTACCTGCACCGTTTTGCCGGTGTTCTGATGATCGTGGTCAGCCTCTACCATGTGTTCTATCTCGCATTTACTGCCGAGGGACGCCGCATGCTGATGGATATGCTGCCCGAACTGAAGGACGCAACCGACATTGTGGACGTCTTTGCCTATTACCTCGGATTCTCCAGCAAGAAGCCGCAATTCAAGCGCTTCAATTACGCGGAGAAGATGGAATATTGGGCTCTGGTCTGGGGCACGTTCGTGATGGCTCTCACCGGCCTGATCATCTGGTTCAAGGTGATCTCGGCCAGCGCAGTTCCGCGCTGGTGGGTTGATGTAGCTACCACGGTTCACTTCTATGAAGCGATTCTGGCCACGCTGGCCATTATCGTCTGGCACCTCT
>Ga0181516_10003686_pt1 | contig 10112 bp, 8 predicted proteins | sample PEATcosm2014_Bin_25_FD_121104 | JGI IMG/M metagenome (GOLD analysis project Ga0181516, IMG submission 121104) | Peatland microbial communities from MTU Mesocosm Facility, Houghton, MI, USA - PEATcosm2014_Bin01_10_metaG | ecosystem: Environmental > Terrestrial > Soil > Wetlands > Peat | place...
AGTCTTGGTGGGCGTAGCTCAGTTGGTTAGAGCGCCAGGTTGTGGTCCTGGAGGTCGCGGGTTCGACCCCCGTCGCTCACCCCAAGGTTGTCGACGAACGATCCTCGGTCCTCGTGAACCCGCGTCGTGAGTTCTTGATTTGGCGTGTAGATTTCGCTCAGGCAACTCCGCAGGAGTTCAAAGGGGGCAACAATGGCAATCGTTCGCGACTCGTTCTACATCAATGGTGAGTGGGTAAAGGCCACCTCGAAGGAGACTCTCGAGGTCACTTCCTCGGGCACCGGCGAGCACTACGCGACCATTCCCGCTGGCACCGTTGAAGAGGCCAACCTCGCAGTCGAGGCCGCCGCGGCGGCGTTTACGGCGTGGTCGAACACGAGTCCCAAGGAACGCGGCGAGTTTCTGGTTCGGATCTCGGAGAAACTGGCCGAACGTTCCGACGAAATTGCCCTCGACATCGCCAACGAGGTCGGCATGCCGCTCATGCTCGCCAAGGGCATCCAAGCCGGTCTGCCCACGATGACCTTCGCGGACAACGCCAAGCGCGCCGCCGAGTTCACCTGGGAAGAAGAGGTTGGCAATTCGACCCTCGTGCGCGAGCCCGTGGGCGTCGTCGCCGCGATCACGCCCTGGAACTACCCCCTGCACCAAATCGCCAACAAAGTGGCCGCCTCGCTCGCAGCGGGCTGCACCATTGTCGTCAAGCCCAGCGAAGTCGCACCAATCAACGCGTTCATCCTGGCCGACATCATCCATGAGGTAGGCCTGCCCAAGGGCGTGTTCAACATGGTGACGGGCCTAGGACCCGTCGTGGGCGAAGCGATCGTGGCCCACCCCAAGACCGACATGGTCTCGTTCACCGGATCGACCCGAGCCGGCAAGCGCGTGATGCAGATCGCGGCCGAGATGGTCAAGCGCGTCTCGCTCGAACTCGGTGGCAAATCGGCGAACATCATCCTCGAGGACGCAGACATTCCCAAGGCGGTCGCGGACGGCGTGTTCAAGTGCTACTTGAACTCGGGCCAGACCTGCTCGGCCCTGACACGTATGGTCGTGCCACGGTCCAAGCTCGCCGAAGTCGAGGACATCGCGGTAGCGACGGCGGCTTCCTTCGCACCCGCCGACCCGATCACCGGGTCGAGTCTGCTCGGACCCCTCGTGAGTGCCACCCAACAACAAAGGGTTCGCGACTACATCAACAAGGGCATTGACGAGGGAGCGCGCATAATCTGTGGCGGCGTCAATCCGCCCGAAGGACTCGAGAAGGGCTACTACGTCGAACCGACGATCTTCTCGGACGTCACCAATGACATGACGATCGCCCAGGAGGAGATCTTCGGTCCCGTACTCTCGATCATTCCCTACGACACCGAGGAAGAGGCGATAGCGATTGCGAACGACTCGAACTATGGACTCGCGGGTGGCGTCTGGGCCGCGACCGACGAGAAGGCGTTCGAAGTCGCCCGCAAGATTCGCACCGGTCAGGTCGAGATCAACGGCGGGAGTTTCAACGTCGTCGCTCCGTTCGGTGGCTACAAGCAGTCGGGCATCGGACGCGAACTCGGCCAGCACGGGTTCGAGGAGTTCCTCGAAGTCAAAGCCATCCAACACAACTAACCAGTCGAGGTGCCGGTGCGCGTCGGTATAGACTCGTCACGCGCCGGTAGCTCAATTGGCAGAGCATTTGACTCTTAATCAACAGGTTCCGGGTTCAAGTCCCGGCCGGCGCACTGCACGGACTTCACAGTAGAGGTCTGCTTTAGTTCATTTCGTCACGAAGTGATAGGCGCGAGATGCTTCAGGACTGTCGTTGCGCTTCTTCAAAGTAGTTCCTTTGCTTGGTGACTCGACCGATAGCAGCGCCTTCTTCTGCCGTGACGTCAGACGTCCCGATCGATGCCACGAGTCTTTCTAGGTTCTCGAGACTCTCGACCATGCCCTTTCGCCAGAACTCTCCATCCTTCAAGAATTCCCGCAATCCTTCGAAGACACGACTGCAGTCGTAGAATTCGGTGACGCGAGTGACGTCGGGCCCCAGAGGTTCGAGCTCCCATCCCCAGTAGCGAGTCGTGGAGAGACCTTCGCCTCCGGGAAACGTCGACGTCTCATACGTGTGCCGACGCGGTTCCCATACGATGCGCCTGTCGGGAACGAATTCGACGACGTGATTCTCCATCCCGTAGTCGCCCAAACTCCAGTGCCTCATGTTGATGACGAAGACATCACCGACCTTGGTGATCACCGCGCTACCCTCCGCACTCTGAGCCATGCCAGTGCCGTCGATGTAAGGATGCATTGCGGGGTTCGCGATGAAGGCGAAGATGGTTGAGGCCGACGCCGCAATATCGCGCGAAACCGACACCGATGGGGTAATTACTTCATCCATGGTTCGGAATCCTACGTGCCACTGAAAGGTCCAACTACGACGTAACAGTGGCCCGTCGGTTCAGCGCGGAATTGGCGTAGGTAGTTGAGACACCCCCGCCCACGGCGTGAATCGAGACCGTCGTGACCCCCAACTTGGCCAGATCAGCGGTGAGTGCGGCAGCGACGGCACGGGCCCTCGCCAGACTGAGCGCATGGTTCTGGGGCTCGGTACCCGTTGAGTCAGCGTACCCGACCACGTTCAGGTTCGTTGCGTTCGCGTTTTTCACTTTGGCGGCAAAGGCCGACAGTGACGCGAGATCGGCTGGCGTCAACCTCGACGAATCGAGAGCGAAGTAGACCGTATCGCTCAGGTGCGACGGCGTCGACGACACCGCCTTCCACACAGCGGTCAAGGTGACCGGGTTCGAGCCCACCGTGTAGGTCGCGCCCGGCTGGTAGGTCGACGTGCCGTCACTCCAACCAGCGAAGGTGTAGCCCGGATTCGTGAGACCCGCACCCGAGGCCAGGGTGATGCTCGTTCCCGCCTGGACCGAAGCCTGGGTCGGGAGTGTCCCCGACCCGCCACCGTTGGCGTAGGTGACCGGTGTGAGGCTCACCGCCTTCCACACGGCAGTCAGGGTGACCGGGTTCGAGCCCACCGTGTAGGTCGCACCCGGCTGGTAGGTCGACGTGCCGTCACTCCAACCAGCGAAGGTGTAGCCCGGATTCGTGAGACCCGCACCCGAGGCGACGGTGAAGGTTCCCAAGTCCACCACGGGGTTCTGAGTGGGTAGCGTGCCCGTGGCGCCGCCTGAGGCGTAGGTGACCGAATCAAAGGCGATGGGTGCGGCCTCTGATTGGATCTCGTCTACGTAATACGTGTCGTTGTCCAACGACAGGTCAGTGATGTAGACATTCCCACCCCCCGTCACGGCAATATCCGTCGAATTGTAATATGGGAGATTTGGTGCACCAGTGTCAGCCAGCACCGTAAGAATGTCACCACCAGTCAGGACACCGTCGGTGTAACTTCCCGGACTCAATTCTTCGACTTGGTAGTATTTCTCGTCGGTGAAGTACACGTTGCCCGAAGAATCGACCGCAACGCTATACGGGTCGAAGATATCTACGCCATAGCCCGTTTGTCCAGTCGTCGGCTCGTCTCCAGATCCACCGCCCGCCAGAATATTGAGTATGTCGCCACCGATCAGTTGACCTTCACCGTTGTATTGCGGGGCACTTAATTCGATGACCGCACCAACTTCACTTTCTTCGGAATCGACGAAATAGACGTTGCCCGACGAATCGACCGCAACACTCAGGGGCCAGTAGATCTCTTGACCACTCCCCGATATTCCCGGCGTAGTCGATCCTCCAGATGTACCGTCACCGACGAGCGCGGTCAGAATATCGCCGCCCGTTACGTCGCCGGAGCCGTTGATGACGGGTGCGGTCAACTCGTCGACTTCGTAGTTCTCCTCGTCAGCGAAGTACAGATTGCCCGAGGAATCAACGACCAGGTGGTATGGCTCCCCAATTTCTTGAGAAGTCCCCGCTTCGCCTGATGTGGGCGATCCCTCCGTGCCCGTGCCAGCTACCACCGTCGTGGTCGCGTAGTCGTTTGCAGCACTGATCTCTTCGATGGTGTCGTTGCCTGAATTTGAGAAGAAGACATTGCCCGACGAATCCACCGCGATGTCGTTCGGTGAATCAACTCCATTACCAGAGTCGGCGAGCACGTTCAAGACATCACCGGACGTCACCACGCCATCGGCATTGATCGTCGGCGCCGTTAATTCGTCGATCTCGTCGTTGTCAGCGTCGACGAAGAACACGTTGCCGTGCGAGTCAACGGTCAGTGAGTACGGATCGTCAATCTCTTGTCCCGTTCCTACCTCGCCTGAGTCCGGCGCACCCGAGGTGCCATTTCCAGCCAGTACGGTCAGCAATCCGGTCGACGCACTGACGAAGTCAACCTCACTATTTTCTGGGTCAACGAAGTACACGTTGCCCTGTGAGTCCACCGCAACGTCAGTCGGTTGTCCAATACTCTGCGACGAGCCCGGCTGGCCCGATGTCGGTAATCCCTGCGTATCGTTTCCTGCCACGGGAACGATAACGTCGGACTGAGCGTCAGCCGGTGCGCCGATGATCAGCGAATCAAGAATGAGGGCCACGCCTACAAAGACGGGAAAGACAACCCGACCTCGTAGAAAAGAAGTCCTGCGAGAAACCTTGTCTCCGCCTGTGGTAGGAATAACCTTCATGGAACCCCAGTCGCCCGACGTGCACTAAAGCCAGTTGCCACGCAGTCTACGCATTGACGGCTCTTTCAGTAAGGAATCTCCGCCGTGGTGCAAGTTTCTTTGACTTTCAATCGATGAGAGCGGGCCCCGAAAGGTTCACTTCGCAATGATTCTCAGGGTTCCCGCACGATCTCATTCCATTAACCAAAATAGGACAGAGTTTTGGGAAGTCAAGTTCAGGACGGAACGAACTTGAGTCAGCCCTTATCAGTGCCACAACCCTTTGAGCACCTCGCCCGACAAGCGCGCCATAACCCTTTGAATCGCGCCCAAGCAACCACCTCGCAGGAGGTCACTTCTCTCGGATTACACGACGCGGCAAAGGTTGCGGCGAGAATGCTCCGAGAAGCGGGAGTACAGCCCGGGGATGTGGTGGTGACCCAACTTCCACCGCAACTCAATCTCGTCTTTATGGAGGCGCTCTTCCACGAAGCCACAATCGGTTGTATCTACCCCGGAACGATCGAGAAGAGAAATTCCGTCCAATTTGACTGGCTCGTGGCGGGCGAATACTCCAAACATTTTCCCCAGGACCGGACGATACTTGTCGACGAGTTACTCCTTCGCCAAGTCCATCGGACGGACGAAATCGAACCAAGGAATTACACGTCTTTCGAGAGCGTCTGTCGACTGGTCTTCTCGAGTGGCACGACGGGCGCACCCGTGGCGGTGCCGTTCACGATCCGTGAAGTGGAAGGACGCGTCGCTCTCACCGATCGATTCTGGATGTCCGAACGCCCGGTACTGGTCATGATTGGCATGGTGGGCGTGTCGGGTTTCGCCTGTGCGTACCTCAGCGTCGCTCGGGGCTACACCTACTTCGTACCGGGAACGACCGAACAGAACATCCGGATGGCCGAACTTGAGAAGATTGTGACTCTAAAGGGTTCGGCCACGCAACTGGCTGACGTCATTAGAGCGGCCCGAACATCGCCGCAAACTCTTCGAAGTGTCCGAAAGGTCATCTCCACCGGAAGTCTCCTGCATCCCCAACTCGTCACCGATCTGGCCACGATCACTGACGCCGAAGTCGTGAACCTCTACGGCTCCACCGAGACCGGCACCATAACGCTGCAATCGGGCGGCGGGGAGGATTGGAGCGACGTGGGCGTGCCCATGAGCGATGGTGAACTCCAGATCGTGGACGATGACGACAGCATCCTTCCCGAGGGTGAAGTCGGGATCATTCGGTGGCGGCGCGATTACCAGGCCACGACGTACTTTCGCAATCCTGAGGCGAGTCGCCACGCCTTTCGCGACGACTGGTTCTATCCAGGTGACCTTGGTTACGTGTCCGGCGACGGACACCTACACCTCGCGGGTCGATCCTCCGAACTCATCAACGCGGGTGGCGTGAAGTTGAATCCCGCGAGAATCGATGCCGTGCTGCAAGCCTCACCGCTCGTGCGTGACGCCGCCGTGTTCGCCTACGACAATGGTGGCGTTCGAGGTCTCTCGGTGGCGGTCGTACCGTCTTCGACGTTTGAACTCGACAAGTTCACACGACTCGTACTAGGTCAGAGCCGAGGACTACGGCCTGACTTCGTCATTCAGGTCGAGCGTATTCCACGTAACGTCATGGGTAAGGTCCTGCGCGAGGAGATCGCCGATGAGCTTCGTCGGAACCAGAACGGCAGTCGTAAGGACAACGCATGACCTCTAGGTACGCGCTCGAGCGACCCCAACCTTTCGACTACTTGGAGCGACACGCGAGACTCAGTCCTTCCGCCATTGGCATGGCGACAGTCCACAGAGACTTCACCTTTCGTCAACTCCGCCAGCAGGCCGTCCACGTGGCGGGACTCTTGCGCGACGCCGGAATCCAACCGGGCGACATCGTGGTCGCCCAACTCAAACCCGAACTCCATCTCGTCTTCATGGCAGCCCTGTTCCACGAAGCGGCCGTTGGTTGCACGTTTCCGGCTCAGGTGGAGGACTCCAATCCCGTCGGATTCGATTGGTTGCTCTCGCACGTGTACTCGCCCACCTTCGCGCGCGAGCGGACCATCATCGTCGACGACTCCTTCATGATGGATGCCGCCACGAGCACCGGCACGTTGACAGCCCACTGCTACGAGGACTTCTCGAGCCTCTGTCGACTCTTCTTCTCGAGCGGCACCACCGGTACGCCCGTGGCGATGCCACTCACGGTCAGCGACCTCGAAGGTCGACTCGAGATCGTCGACGCTTCGTGGATGTCACAACGTCCCACAATGTCACTCATCAGTATCCAAGGTGGCATGGGAGTTATGTGCGCCTATTCCAACTTGGCGAACGGCGACAAGTACATTCCGCCGGGCACGGGGGCGACCAATCTGGCCCAGGTCAAGCAGAATTACGTCGCGGTCGTACTCGGTTCGCCCGTCCAACTCGACGCCCTGGTGAAAGAAGCGGAGCGCACCGACTCACGTCTCGACGATCTCACCAAGGTGATCTCGCTCGGAAGTTTCCTCCCCCTCCAACTGATCGACCGGATAAGAGCGATCACGGGAGCATCGGTCATCAACGCCTACGGCTCCACCGAAACGGGGACGATCACGTGGCAGGACGATCACGGTGGTGACGCCACCGACGTCGGCGAGATCATGAGTGACACGCAACTTCAAATCGTCGACGAAGACGACCAACTGTTGCCGCCGGGTTCGGTAGGAATCTTCCGGTGGCGCCGTCCCCATATGGCAACTTCGTACTTCCGCAGCGACGACGACCGCTTGGGCGGCTTGCGAAATGGATGGTTCTACCCTGGCGACGTGGGCCACGTGAGTGAGGACAACCATCTTCACTTGGCGGGACGAATGTCCGAGATGATCAACGCTGGCGGCAGCAAGATCGATCCCGCAAAGGTCGACGCGGCACTCATGGCGACAGGAATGGTCGAGGACGTCTGCACCTTTGGATTCCAACGTACCGACGGCATCGTTGGCTTCGCGGTCGCCGTCGTTCCATCGACTTCGTTTGACTTGGTCAAATTGCAGTCGGTCATCGAGCTCGAATGTCGCGGCGTTCGCGCCAACGCCGTGGTCCACGTGCAGTCGGTGACTCGAAACGATTTAGGCAAGGCGCAACGTGGACTTATGGCCAAGAAACTGCAGGCGTTTCTCGACGTAGATGAAGAACCGGGATCGCCCTGACGTAGACGACGTCTCAAGCATCGCGACCCGACCAAGGTCTGTGCGACGCCCGCTTAGCTCGTGATTCCGAGACTCCGCGATCTCCGACTTCAACGCTCAACCAAGCGACGCGGCCCTCTTAAGCCGGGACGGGGGCTGCATACTCTTTCAATGGTCGCCTCCCCGGATCGAACGTCACCTTTCTCCCCTTTCTTGTCCTACTCCAAGATCGGCCTAGACCCCGCTTGGCGCTCGCTAGCCTGTTCGCCCGTCCGAAGGTGCCCCGAGGTGCTGGCGAGACGGCGAGTGGTCTGCTAGAACACGACCGGGTGCCAGATCAGTGGTTTCCTAGTAGGGTGCCACACGACCACGAGGGTCGCGTTGCCCAAGTGGATAAGGGAGTCAGTTTGTTTACTCGAACCAACCAGCTGCGAGCACGCTCAAGGGCGATTCTGGGTTCAATCGTGGTCGCGTCGACGCTCGTGGTCTCACTCGGCGTCGCCGTGCAGCCCAGCGGGGCACTGAGTAACAGTGCGTTCTGCAAGACGATCTACACCTGGAAGCCGGTGTCGCCTCCGTCGTCCTTCTCGACCACGAGTTACCACAAGTGGGCGCTGGAGTACCTCCCGATCTACGAGAAGTTGGCCTCGGAAGCACCGAACTCGGCCACGAAGAACATCCTGAATGAGATCGTCAAGATCCTCAAGTACTACTCCACCGCCTCGTCGGCCAAGGCCCTCGAGGCGTACGCGCTCGAAAACTCCAAGACGTACGAGACTGACGCGCAGGCACTCGCCAAGGCCATTATCGCCTGCGCCTAAGAGTCACTGCTTCCCAACGGCTGGTTGGCGAGAACGTTAACGCACACCCGGCGCGGTGAATGAGTTGCTGGCATCCGTCGCGTCGGGTCTCTGCTGCAAGTAGACGGTCTGCTTCGAAGTGACGGATGGGTGCCTGGTCGGCAACGTTTCGACTACCTTCAACCTCGTGTCCGTTCGACTCGCTACTCCCTCTGACGTACCCGTCATCACCACGATGATCCAAGAACTCGCCCATTACGAACACCTCGAACACGAGGCCATCGCAACCGAAGACGACATCGAGCGGGCCCTCTTCGGCGACCGCTCCCACGTTTCATGTCACCTGGTCGAAGTGGAGAATCAGCCGGTGGGCTTCGCCCTATGGTTCCTCAACTACTCGACCTTTCAGGGAGCTCCGGGACTGTACCTCGAGGACCTCTACGTTCGAGAGAGTCACCGCGGTCAGGGACTCGGCAACGCCTTGATGATGGAGTTGGCGCGACTCTGCGTCAGCAATGGTTACACGCGTTTTCAGTGGTGGGTCCTCAATTGGAACGAACCGTCCATTGGCTTCTACCAATCAATCGGAGCGGTGCCCATGAGCGAATGGACGGTCTACCGCTTGAGCGGTGACGCACTGCACTCCTTTGCCCGTGGATAACCATGGAACCGATGGCGCAGCGCTGGCGAGTGCCCGGCTTGAAGAGTCGGACGGCCTCACGATAATCAACGTCGCCACTCACGGGCACCGGTGCGTCGACCAAGTTTCAACGACGAGAGGTCCGCAGCCGCCTCGCACGACGCGACGACACCGGGCACGACTGACGGGGCCACTGCTTCGCCGCTGTCGGCCCGATTGACCTTCACCATGCCGAGCGAATCTCCACGCCACGACAAATGGTGTCGGCGTTGCGGATCGCTCTCCCCTAAAGACACTCGGCGAGGCCAAAGAGGAATTGCTGGATCGTGCGGATGAAGTTCATCAATTCTGGCTCGCACGCGGCCAACTTCTCTTCACTAAGCAAACCATTCGCCACGGCCGTCGAACGCAGAGCGATCTGAAAGGTGCTGAGCCACGCCCACGCTTCGCCTTCATTGAGGAACTGTTCGTTCAGCGTCATGTACGCCAATTCCGCGTTCGTCGATATCTCGCGCTGGCGATCGAGTGCAGCGAGGGGACTGTCGGTGTCTTCGCTCGGGTCAATCGGCGCATTGAGTCCAGCGTGCCATTCGTGCGTAGGGTCTCGCTCGGCGGCGACGACCCTGCCAAACGCCTCACGGGCCACCACCCGTCCCGCTTCGTTGAGTCGCACTTCGATGCGACCGTCACGCCGACGGACGAAGAGACGACTACCGGCCATCACTCCACATTCTCGATGGTGGATTGCAGGCCCGCGACCTGGAGTTTGACGCAGTACGACTCGGCACGCTCGCGTTGCCCCGACCACACGACCGCACGACCTTCATGGTGCACCGTCAACATGAGTTGCGTGCACTTGTTCTGTGAGTAACCGAAAATCTTCCTGAAG
>Ga0181516_10003687_pt1 | contig 10111 bp, 6 predicted proteins | sample PEATcosm2014_Bin_25_FD_121104 | JGI IMG/M metagenome (GOLD analysis project Ga0181516, IMG submission 121104) | Peatland microbial communities from MTU Mesocosm Facility, Houghton, MI, USA - PEATcosm2014_Bin01_10_metaG | ecosystem: Environmental > Terrestrial > Soil > Wetlands > Peat | place...
AAAGGTGAATGTAGCAGGGAAGTGGTGAAGGGTGCCAGTGGGGAGCACGGAAGACAAACGCGCGCTTATGGGTGCTTTGCGGGCTGAGCCATGCTGTTGGGATTCGTCGTCGCTGGGGCGGTCCTGTTGGCTGCTGCTTGCTGCCTCTCCGCTCGCACCTGGCGCGCGTAGTCGCCGAGGCTGATGGAGGTGTCAGCCATGCTGCCGGGTGTAATTGTGTCGAGCGGCGAGACGATGAAGTCAAAGTGCCGAGTGGCAAGCAGCGCCGTGCTGGCGGGAGGCGCATTGCTGGCTTCGGGTTCGATAGGCCGGCTTGTCACCTCGACAACCGGCGGAACCGTAATTGTGGACGGCTCGGTGGCGGAGCCAAGATGGATTTCCGGGGTGTAAATCGACTCGTACGGAACGACAGGAATATTTTGCGCGCAGAGCGCAGGAGCGAACAGTACCGCGGTGATCAGCAGCAGGCGCGACATTCCTATTTGGAGGTTCGGGCGGGATACGGAGATGTCTGCCCCGTGCTGTTGACCGTGGAACGGTTCCTGTCGGAATCTGCCTTCCAAGGTGGTGCTCAATGAGATACAGGTTTTTGTTGAGCCGAAGCTTTATTATATGTTTCGGGTTCTTAGAATCAGAATTCTTCTACCACAGTCGCGGTGACTCGAGTGAATGTTTGGGCGACCGGCTTGACGGGTACGCAGAAGTGGACGTGCTGGGCGATGCTGCTGGTGGGTGCACTATGCCCGCTGGCGGTAACAGCACAGGCTGTCTCTGCGGGAAGTTCGATGCTAGCTCAGAAGACGCAAGCTCCCGAAATCCAGCTTCCGGAGCGTGCACTGCCCGGCGCCAATGCGTGGTCGGCGGAAGGTCGCAGGGTTGAGCAGGTCCGCATGGCGCCCGCAGGCGGCGACGCCAAGCAGTCAGAATTGCTACAGAAGATTCCTTTGAAAGCCGGAGCTACGCTGCAGCGCAGCAGCGTGCGGGAGAGCGTGCGCTTGCTTTATGAGACCGGACGTTTTGCCGAGGTAGAAGCCGACGCGAGCGTACTGCCTTCGGGCGGCATAGCCTTGGAATTCCGCACGAAGCCCAACTACTTCAGTGGCAATATCACGGTTACCGGGCTCCCGAAAGCTGGCCCGACGGACGTGCAAGTGGTGAGCACCGGACGGCTGGAACTTGGCACGCTCTTTACGGATGCGATGCTGAAGGATTCCGAGGTGCGCATTCTGCGCCTGATGCACGACAACGGCTATTGGCAGGCCGACGTAAGCGCCAAACTCACTCGACATGAAGACACGCAGCAGGTGGACGTGGAGTTTCAGGTTAGATCTGGTGTAGCGGCGCGGGTTGGAAAATTGACCGTGCAAGGCGACCCAACCCTGACTCCAGAGGAGGCAATAGCGACCTGCAGGATGCAGCCGGGGAAGCGGGTGCGCGGTGATTTGCTGCAAAAGGCGGTGGCACGTTTACGCAAACGTTACATAAAGCAGCATCGGCTTCGTGCACAACTGACGGCAGGCGTTCCCGTCTTCCATGCCGAGAACAATACAGTGGACTACGCCTTCGAGGTGGAGCGCGGTCCCGTTCTCGACATTCACGCAGAGGGTGTGTCTTTGAGCAATGGCAAGCTCAAGAAACTCATTCCTGTTTACGAAGAGCACGCCGTTGACGAGGACCTGCTCAACGAGGGAAGGCGAAACCTGCGCGACTACTTGCAGGGGCAGGGATACTTCGATGCAGTCGTGCAGGTGCGGCAGGAGGAAGATGCCAAGCACGATTACCAGCATATTGTGTATGTCGTGCAACCGGGGAGCCAGCACAAGTTGCGCGCCATCGAAATAGTAGGCAACAAACGCTTTGACACGGCAACATTGCGCGAGCGTATGGCGACGCAGACGTCTAACCCGCTGTCGCCGCATGGACGTTACAGCCAGGGCATCATGACGAACGACCTGCAAGCGATCAAGAATCTCTATCTCGCCAACGGCTATCAGTCCGTGCAGGTGGCCAGCGAGGTGTTGAACGATTATGGGGGCGCGCATGGCGACATGAAGGTGTTGCTAAAGGTGGATGAGGGGCCGCTGGTGCGCGTCGCCAGCTTGGAAATTCGCGGAGCCAAGGCCATTAGCGAAGCGGAAATCCGTGGCATGATCAACACCCAAGCCGGACAGCCGTTCTCCGAGGCAACCATCGCCGATGACCGCGAATTAGTGCTGAACGACTACTTCAACCTTGGTTTTCCGTCCGTGCAGCTTGAGACTTCTGCGAAGTATTCAAACGAAGCTCACACCCAGATGGACGTGGTGTACGAGGTGCATGAGGGACCGCAGGAGTTTGTGAATCGTGTGCTGGTGAGTGGCGTGGAGCACACCAAGCCTCACATTGTGAACCGGGCTGTCGTCATTCATAACGGCGCTCCGCTGAGCCAGGAAAAGATGCTGCAAACGCAGCGCAACCTGTACGATCTCGGCATTTTCAACGAAGTGCAAACCGCAATTCAGAATCCCGAAGGCGATGAAGCGCAAAAGGACGTGCTCTTCCAGATCAAGGAAGCGCGTCGCTGGACCGTCGATTACGGGTTCGGTATAGAAATTGGAACCGGGCTGAACCTGGCGCAGGGCGGTTCGCCGCAAGGAGAAACCGGGGTGAGCCCGCGCGTGACACTGGATGTGACGCGCATAAATTTCCGCGGACGCGATCAGTCCCTGATCTTCAAGTCGCACTTCGGCAATCTGCAGAAGCGGGCCTCGCTGAGCTTTGATCAGCCGCGATGGTTTGACCTTACGAATTGGCGCATGACGGTTACCGCGCTCTATGACAACACGCGGGATGTGAATACCTTTAGCAGCAACCGACTGGAAGGCTCGGTGCAATTGACGCAGAAGGCCACCAAGTCCACGCAGTTCCTGTATCGTTTTGCTTACCGCCGCGTCAAGGTCGACCCATCGAGTTTTCCCGCGGGATTCACACCTGACCTGATTCCCATTTACTCGCGTGCAGTGCGCGTGGGTATGCCGAGCTTGATTTATTTGCGCGACACGCGCGATGACCCCGTGAATTCCACCAAGGGTACCTACAACACGTTCGACCTCGGAGCTGCTTCTGGCTACTTCGGTTCGGAGGCAAACTTCGGGCGGATTCTGGCGCAGAACGCGACCTATCACAAGTTTCACAAGAACTGGGTCTTCGCGCGCTCTCTGCGCATCGGCGTGGAAATGCCATATGGAACGCCTTGCCAGGATCTCGCGGCCAGCAACGGTGCTTGTCCGTCCGAGATTGCGGCTACCGGCTATGTACCGCTGCCGGAGCGGTACTTCGTGGGAGGATCGAACTCGCATCGCGGATTTGCGATCAACCAGGCGGGACCGCGCGATCCTTCCTCGGGTGCACCGCTGGGCGGCAACGCAATGATCGTCAACAATCTGGAGTTGCGACTTCCTCCCACTCCTCTGCCATTTGTGCATGACGACCTGAGCTTTGTGCTCTTTCACGATATTGGTAACGCATTCGGCACGGCAAACCAGATGTGGAAGAACCTGGCACGCTTCAATCAGCGTGACCAGAAGAGTTGTCGCGACTACCTGAGTGCTACGTCCACCTGCGATTTCAGCTACATGTCCCAGGCGGTAGGTACCGGCGTGCGCTATCGTACCCCAATCGGCCCGGTGCGCGTGGACCTTGGCTACAACCTTACTCCTCCGGTGTTTCCGGTGAAGGATCCATGTGCGGGTGTGACCCAACCGTCCACATGTACGGCTGTTCCGCACTTTGAGCAGGTGCGCCATTTCAACTTTTTCTTCAGCATCGGACAGACATTCTGATGAAACGCACAATCAATCCCGTGATGTGGGCATTGATGCTGACCCTGCTGGTCACGGCATCGCAGGCGGAGGTGGTGGACCGTACTATCGCTGTTGTAAATCATCATCTGATCACGTGGAGCGATCTTGACGAGCAGATGCGCTTTGAGGCCCTGGAGAACGGGCGTGCACTGAAAGATCTCGAAGAGGTACAGCGGCACGAAGCCTTCGAGCACCTGGTGCAATCGCGAATTCTGCGCGACCAGATGCAGGGTATGCCGGCGGCGCAGGCATCCGAGGTTGACGCGCGCGTCGCGGAAATACGTGCCAATTGGAAACTCGAAAAAGATGATTTGATGTGGGCGAAAGCGCTCGCCCTCTATGGGTTGTCAGCTCTGGAGTTGCGCGAACTAGTGACGGATCAGTTGGAAATCCTGAGCTTCATGGAATTCCGCGTGCGTCCGATGGTTAGAGTGACGCGGCAGGAGGTGGACGAATACTACTCCCTGACATTGGTGCCGCAGGTGGTGGCGAAGGGGCAGGCGCCCGAGCCCCTGGAGGACGTGTCCCCGAAGATTCGCGAACTGCTGATTGAACAGAAGATGAACCAGGAGATGGAGATGTGGCTCGCAACCCTGCGCGCGCAAGCCAACGTGCAGTTGCTGTGGGATGGCGTAACAAACTAGAGGAGTCATGAGCGAAGAGCCAGAACAGATTCAACCGTCCGAGCAAGCCCGCGCGCCGAAGCGCCGCCGCCGGCTGCTCGTCTGGTTCTCCGTGGTGCAGCTGTTGATGCTCGTCGCGCTGGCGCTGGCTTTGATGGGGATCGCGCGCTATACGCAGAGCGCTGAGTTCCACGAGCGTGTGCGACTGTTTGTTTTGGAACGAATCGGGCAGTCCACGGGCGGGAGGGTAGAACTGCAACGGGTTACTTGGAATCTCCCCCAGATGGAATTTGAAATGGACGGACTTGTCATCCATGGAAAGGAGGCGGAGGGCCAGGTTCCTCTGCTACGAGCGGAGGAGGTGCGTGCGCAGTTGAAGTGGTCAGCGCTGCTGAGCCGCCGTCTCTCACTGCATCAGTTGAGCGTGGTCCATCCGCTTGTGCACGTCGAAGTATACAAGGATGGCACGACGAACTTGCCTCAACCGAAGACGAAGCCGGGCACCCCCGCGGAGCAGTCCGAGCAACTATTGCGGTTGGCCATGGACCGCGGAGAGTTGATTGACGGTCTGTTGGTTTGGAACGAGAAAGACATTAGGTTGAACGGCGCTGCCGAGGAGATTGGAGTATTGCTCCGCTACAGCGCGACAGACCGGCACTACGATGGCGCGGTGCGTGTGGGAGCGGTTCGTGTCACGCTGCCGGGGTTGGAGCCTCTCGCATTGGGCGCAGAGACAAAGTTCCGCCTCTATCGCGACCGCGTGGAAGTCCCGCAACTGCTCCTTCGCCAGGGACATTCCTCAGTGGAAGTCAGCGGCGCATTGATTGATCTTAATTCTCCTGTGGCACAGTTCTCCTATCGCGCAACGGGCGATCTAGGAGAGTTAGGACGGCTGTTCGGGCTTCGCGAACTGCGCGGCGGCGCAGTGCAATCTAATGGCGAAGGAACCTGGCGCAAGTCAGATTCGAAGTACGCGCTGGTTGGCAAAGCGCAGGCAGTGGGCGTGAATTGGACCGACCAGGTCGTTCGGCTGGAAGGCATGAACGGCGGTTTCAACTATTCACTGAATCGCGAGGAGTTCAACGTTTCCTCGATCTTTGCAATGGCGCTCGGCGGCACCGTGCACGGCAAGCTGGATTCAAGTTTTCCGCGCGGCAAGGAGCAAGCGGGACGAATCGCGCTTGAAGTGAACGGCATCGATCTGGTGCGGGCGTTGCACGCATTCGACACAAATGACCTGCCACTCGACCGATTGCATCTCTCTGGGACGACCGCGGGCACACTGGACGTGCACTGGCGCGGCAGCTTCCTTAATGCGCAGATGGATGGCGATGTGCGTGTGCATCCCGCGCAGCGTTCAGGATATCTGCCGGTAACGGCCGTTGTGCAGGCCACGGTGGATTTCAAGGGTCAGTCCGGACAATTGCACAGTGTTGAAGCAAGCACGGCGGCATCGCGCCTCTCCGCAAGCGGGCGGCTCTCCCTGAACTCAGACCTGAAGCTGGATGTATCAACCACAAACTTTCCAGAGCTGGCGCCGATGGTGGCTTCATGGCGTGGCAGTCGAGCGAGAGTATTGCCCATCGAGTTTGACGGCGGAGCCGTCTTCCGCGGCTCAGTGCAGGGGAAACTCAGTTCGCCATCGGTCGCCGGTCACCTGGAATTGAACGACTTCACTACACTGCTGCGGACGCGTGAGAAACAATCCGCCGACGCGGTTTCCGCCGGGCGCGTCGTGCGCACGCGATGGCAGTCGCTGGTGGGCGAAGTGGAGTATTCGTCTACCCACGAAGCCTTGCACAATGGAGTGCTGCGCCGCGGCAACGCGCGTATCGCACTTGATGTAAGCGTTCCGCTGGTTGCGGGTAGTTATGACGGCAGCCAGCCCTTCTCGGCGCATGTGAGTGTCGAAAACGCTGATGTCACCTCGCTGCAGGCCATCGCTCAGTCCGACTATCCGGTGACCGGCACGGTGAACGCTGACGTGCACGTGGGCGGCACGGAGAGCCATCTGAACGGCAGTGGACGTCTGTCAATGAAGGACGGCTCGGCGTGGCAGCAAGCAGTGCGATCGGCAACCGCAAATGTGATCTTCACCGAGAACCAGGCGCAATTGCGCGACATTGTTGTGAAAAGCGACGCGATGCAACTCACCGGCGATGCACGTATCAATGTGGAGACCAGCGAGTTCGGCTTTGACCTGAAGGGCACCGAAGTAAAAATCGAGAATCTGCGCGCTTTCCGCGAGGGCAAGGTACGTTTGACGGGACAGGCGGCATTCGAAGCCAGCGGCTCGGGTACTCCCGGTGCGCCCGTCATTAACGGACGTCTGCGCCTGCGCAACCTGGCGGTGAATCGGCATGCGATTGGCGACGCAGATGTGAATGCAGTGACGCACGGCGCAGAGATGTTGCTGACGGCGCGCTCCAACTTCAAAGCCGGAGACGTGCGTCTCGATGGGCAGGTGTATCTCCGCGGGCAAATGCCGATGCACATTGCAGGAGATGTTCAGAGCTCGGATCTGAACCCGCTGATAGAGTCATTTCTTCCTCTGCGTTCTGGAGGGGCGTCGGAACTGAAAATGCATATTGATGCGTCAGGCGAGGCGCGGCGTCCCAGGGAGATCACGGCCGCAGTCGTCGTAGAGCGATGGTCCGCGACTTACGGCGGAATTGCCGTGAGCAACGAGGGACCCATTCGGCTGAAGATGGCCAACCAGGTCTTGAGTATTGAGCAGTTCCGCATGGCAGGCGAACAGGGTACGCGCTTTTTGCAGGTGCGTGGACAGGTGCAGTTGAGCGGCAAACGCGAGATTGACTTGCGTGCCGATGGCAGCATGAACCTCAAACTTCTGGAGACTGCCGACCCTACGCTGATGGCAGGCGGAGTCGCAAACTTCAATTTGCAGGTAAACGGAACGTTGACGCGTCCCTCCATGCGAGGACGGCTTGCCGTGCAGAACGGTGCAATCGCGTACATCGACTTTCCGAACGGCCTGAGTGACATTACTGGGACCCTGGTCTTCAACGAAGACCGCCTACAAGTACAAGAACTGACGGCCCGCACCGGAGGAGGCTTGCTGCACTGTGGAGGCTTCATCGCATTCTCGGCCCCACAGGGATTGGGTTTCAATCTCTCGGCGAGCGGTCATGATATTCGCTTGCGTTATCCGGAAGGACTCAGCTCTACGGCTGATGCCTCTCTGACGCTGACCGGTTCGATCAAGAACGCGGTTCTATCCGGCAATGTGACGGTGACGCGGCTCGGGCTGAATCCTCAATTCGATTTTGGGACGTATCTTGCCAAGGGAATTCGTGGCGCTCCAGCGCAGAAGATTGATTCACCTCTCAACGACATGCACCTCGATGTGCACGTCACGTCAACGCCTGAACTCCAGGTGCAGACCTCGCTGGCACGGCTGAGCGGAAACGTGGACCTTCGCATGCGCGGCACTGCGTCACGGCCCGTGGTGCTGGGTCGGGTCAACCTGCTGGAGGGAATGCTCTACTTCAACGGCACGAAATATCGAATGGAACGTGGCGACGTGACTCTTACGAATCCTGTGAGGATAGAGCCGACACTGGATGTCGAGTTATCTGCACGGGTTCGTGACTATGACATCACTCTGGGATTCCATGGGCCGCTGAACAAGTTGACGCCATCCTATCGGTCAGACCCGCCGCTTTCCAGCAGTGACATCATTTCGCTCTTGGCATTAGGAAGAACCGCCGAGGAGCAGGCGAACCCTGCGATGATGGGCACATCCCAGTACCAGCCGTCGGTCTCAGAGAGTGCTTCGACAGCACTGATCGGGCAGGCATTGAATGCCACAGTCAGCAGCAGAGTGCAGCGGCTATTCGGCGTCAGCCGCCTAAAGATTGACCCGAACGTTGGCGGAGCGCTGAACTCGGGCCTCGCTCGCGTCACCGTGGAGCAGCAGATTTCCAATAAGCTCACGCTCACTTACATCACCAACCTCAACCAGTCTGCCCAGCAGATTATCCAGTTTGAGTACAACGTGGATAAGGACATCTCCATTGTCGGAGTGCGTGACCAGACAGGCGTAGTCTCCATAGACGTGCTCTTCCGCAAACGCAAGAAATAGCACCCATCCGCCCGGCAACTGTCAGAACCAGCAAGGGAATTCGCTTGACAATAAAGATGACCAGGAGTCAACTATGACCGATGGTCAAGAGAGTGCTACCCCGTAGACCGCCAATTCCGGCCGAAGCAGGACGCCGGGAGAGACGCAGACAAGAGACGAGCGAGCGTATCTTCATGGCAGCCATGGACCTCTTCGCTCGCCACGGGTTCAGTGAGACGACGGTGGAGGAGATTACCCGCGTAGCCGATGTTGGTAAGGGAACTTTCTTCAACTATTTCCCGAGCAAGGAACATGTCCTCGGCTTTCTGGTCAGCAAGCAAGCGGGAGCAGTGGAGCAGCACTTGGCCCTTGCACGACTCGGATCGACGTCGTGCGATCGAGTCCTCATCTCCCTCGGCCGCAACCTGGTGAAGTTCCCCGGTAAGAGCCCGCAGATGGCGCGCAGCCTGATGTCGGCATTTCTGGGGAATACGAAAGTTCGCGAGTACGTCGTGCGGGAAATGACGGAGAAGCGGCAATGGATCGCCGAGATCATCCGTCTGGGACAAGAGCGCGGCGAGTTGAATTGTGAACTCCCGGCCGCAGACCTGGCGCGAGCTTTTCACCATGTGCTTTTTGGAACCGTCCTGATGTGGGCGCTCGATCCCTCTTCGCCCTTGGAAAAACAGTTCAGCAACACGATGCAGACATTTCTGTCCGGCCTGAACGCATCCGCCAAGGCGCGGCCTCAGGCTCGCGAAAAGGTTTTGCCGAAAGCAGTGGGACGCAAACAAAGCGAGGCAAAATGATTCGATCTCTGAAAATTCCGTTGTCCCTCGTTCTGTTCTGTGCGAGCCCGATCCTCACGTTCGCGCAAAGCGTTCCCCTTCGACTGACGCTCAGCGACGCGATTCACCGGGGCTTGCAATCGAACCTTGGGGTGTTGGTTGCCGAGACGCGCGTGCAGGAAGCGGCTTCCATTAGCGAGCGGCGTCAGTCGCTGCTTCTTCCCCGGTTGCAAATCCAAACGCCGGTTGCATTGCAAAGCCACAGTCTCAGGGCGATGGGCATCAGTGTTCCGGGACTGCCTCTGCCCGACGTGGTTGGCCCCTACAGTACGTATGAAGTGCGGGCCTATGCCGATCAACCGATTGTGAATCTGCAGGCGCTGCACACACTGCGCTCGGCGAGGCTCTCTACGGCTTCTGCTCGCTCGGACTACCAGGATGCGCGCGACCTCGTGATCCACAATGTGGCGGCGCTCTATCTTTCAGCGCAGGCGGAGTTCGCCGAGGTCATAGCCGCACAATCGCGTGTGGCCACCGCTGAAGTTCTCCAGAAATTAGCCAAGGATCAGCGCGACGCCGGTGTGGCTACCGGAATCGACGTGTTGCGCGCGCAAGTACAACTGGCCAATGAACAGCAGTCGCTTGTGCAAGCGCGCAACCGGGCCGAGAGCTCGCTGCTGGTTTTGGCGCGCAATATCGGAATGTCTCCGGGGACGGCGATCGAACTCGCGGATCCGCTCGAATTTCGACCCGCGAATGCGATTGCGGTGGAGA
>Ga0181516_10003688_pt1 | contig 10111 bp, 8 predicted proteins | sample PEATcosm2014_Bin_25_FD_121104 | JGI IMG/M metagenome (GOLD analysis project Ga0181516, IMG submission 121104) | Peatland microbial communities from MTU Mesocosm Facility, Houghton, MI, USA - PEATcosm2014_Bin01_10_metaG | ecosystem: Environmental > Terrestrial > Soil > Wetlands > Peat | place...
CAAGGCATTCAATGCATAGGGAAAGCTGTAATCCGAAAGCCCGCAGACTCTCAATCACTGCACCCGGGCCGCCTGTCCCCGCAGGGCGCGGCTCAATGCATGGAAATTTCCCATTCGAGCAACATACATTGGCATACGTGCTTTTTCAAAGCGCCAATTTAAAAGTCCTACAGTCCTTGCTTTGTTTCTGCTTCCGGGTGGCCCCGGTTAAGCTTTGGAGTCCGGCTGGCACTTTCCAATGGGTTGGGTATACTCCCCGCCTTGCTCGAGAGGAACCAAGCCTCGACCGCTCTGGTTTCGCTCTAATGCCCCCTCAGAAAATGAGCCGCGACCTCCCACATTAGATACCAAAGAACTCCACCAAGCATCGCAACTAAAACGATTGCTCTCACGGTAGCCGTCGTACTTCGCCGGTTCCCGGTAGCTGCCTTTCGGGAATCATACAAAGACTCCCTCGTATAGGCAACTATGTTTTTACGCGATGTTGATTTTTCTTGTGCCACTCGCTGAGCCTGTATCTTCCCTATCGGCCAGCCTCAGGCATCGCTCTATAGCATTCGGGTCTGCCTTGAAGGTTTCAATAGAGCCGGTCGTGCTGTAACCCTCAAATGTACTGCAATGGACGCTGGCGTTAGACTACGGCAAAACAAAGCGGTTGTCGAGCAAATTTGACCAGACAAAGGTGAAGAAAATTCGAACAGCGTCGCCGCAAGCAACCCTGGCTTCGCCTGCGCCGCGCTCCAAACCTGCAAAAGCCTCCGGCAGATTGCAGGCGGCCTGTGCGGAGTTTGCGGCGATTTGCCCCTCTCAAGTTCCCTGCGTTACTTCCACAAGGTGTAGCCGAGTTGGATTTGCACGCTCGCATTCACTCCCGGGTTGCGATCGCCCAGCGAAGCGGAAGAGATATGCACCCCGTTGATCCCCAGGTCAATCGACCGCTTCTCGCCCGTAAAGTAGTGGAATCCCACCCCGCCCTGGGGCGAAAAATTGAAGACCGACGTCGCTCCCGGCGTCCCATGCGGCACAAGGATCTCCGGCGGAAACTTGTGCGTCGTGTAAATCAGTCCGCCCGCGCCCTGGAACCACGGTTGAAACCGCCGCGACGAGGTCAAAAAGTTCCAGCGCAGAATCACCGGCGTCAGGCTGGCTCCCGTGTACGTGCCGCCGCCCACCGGCGCCGTATACGTCGTCCCCTGGTACGTAAACGCCTGCTCGTGTGGGGCCGGGGTATACGCCTGCCAGAACGGCATGATGTTGCCCGCAAACTCAAACTGCCCGGAAAGCAGACCTGCATGGTAAACGCGCGTCAGCGGCTTGCCCAACTGCGCTCCCAGCGATAGAAACTTGAAGCTGGAGCGCTCGCCCACGCCAAACCCGGAGTTCACAAACGGGCCGTACTCCCAGCTGCGTGCCAGTCGAACCTGCGCCACCGGCCCACCCGTCGGCGACGCCACACTCTGTGCGGTGGCCTCGATCGCTACGCTCATCGTCGTAGCCGCGATAAATACAAGCGACGTGATTCTCCCGACCAGGGTCAACTTACTTCCCTTCTCCAGAACACAGCTTCTGGCGTTCCATAAAAAGGCCGCCACATCCGGGCGGCCTTTCTTGTCTGGCTGTCTCTAACCAGCTCAACCGGCCATCTGTTCCATCTGCTCGGCGTCCATGTCGAAGTTCGAATACACATTCTGCGTATCGTCGAAATCTTCCAGAACATCCAGCAGGCGAAGCATCTGGTTCGCTGCGCTGCCTTCCAGCTTGGTGTAGGTTGAAGCGACCATCGTCACCTCGCTCATCACCGTGGGAATCCCGGCAGCCTTTACCGCCGCGGCAACCGCTTCATGCGACGCGGGATCGGTCACGATCTCCCACGTGTCGCCTTCGTCGTTCAGGTCCTCGCCCCCGTGCTCCAGAACGATGTCCATCAACTGCTCTTCCGACGCCGCGGACTTCTCGATCCCGATCAGCCCCTTCTTCGAGAACATGAAGCGGACCGAGCCCGATTCGCCCAGGTTCCCGCCGTTCTTCGAAAACGCGTGCCGGATTTCGCTCACCGTGCGGTTGCGGTTGTCCGTCAGTGTCTCCACGATAATGGCTACGCCTCCGGGGCCGTAGCCCTCAAAGGTGATTTCCTCGTAGTTCACACCTTCCAACTCGCCCGTGCCCCGCTGGATGGCTCGCTTGATGTTCTCGGCCGGCATGTTTTCCGCCTTGGCAGCCAAAACTGCCGTGCGAAGCCGGGGATTGCCGTCTGGGTCGCCACCGCCGCCCTTGGCGGATATGGTGATTTCCCTGATCAGGCGGGTGAATATCTTGCCGCGCTTGGCATCGAGCGCGCCCTTCTTGTGCTTGATTGTGGCCCACTTTGAATGGCCGGACATGGAGACCTCAACTGGAGTGAAGAGTGACGGCGCTGACACGCGCCCAACCTTGTGAGTATACCACCGGGGCGATTGCCCTTCCCAGGCAACTCGTCACACAAAAAACCGTCGCACCAAGCCATTTTTTCGGCTACGGAATCTCCGATTAGTTTGCTGGGGAATCTCCCGATCGGGCCGTTGTTCCGGAACGGCGTCACTTCAGTCTTGCCGCCAAGCCAGCCAAAATCCATGGGCTTTGGCCTCCGAGGGACGACTCTCCAAAATCTCCTTTGAAAAGCCTGCCTTTTCCCCAGACCCCGCCCTGCAGGTGCTTCCGAGCCCGGCTTAGCGCTTCTTCGCGGCCGGCTTCTTGGCGGCGTGTTTCACCGGTTTCGCGGCGCGGCTCTCCACCTTGCCCTGCGCCGCTGGTTTTCCCTTGGCTGGCGCGCTCTTGACCGGGGCCTTTGCAGCAGCCTTCACCGGGGCTTTTGCCACTGGCTTGGCCAGCGGTTTCACCGGACGATGCAACGCCGCTTTCACCGCCTTCGCCGGCGGATGCGCGTGCGCTTTCACCGGGGCCTTGCCGACAGGCGGCTTGACGGCTTTGCTAGCCTTTACGGGCGGGGCGGCCGGTGCCTTTTTTTTTAGGGCCGCAGCCGGCTCCGCTTTCGGTGCAACATGTGCGGCGGCTGGTGGTGAGCCGGCGTGTTTTGCCGTCGGCGCAGCGTGATTTGTCGGCGCTTTGTGAGGCTTCTCCGGGGCAGGCGCCTCCTTGGCGTGCTTCTCCCGCGCCGGCGCAGCAGGCTCTTTGGCTGCCTTGGCCGCTGCGGAACCACGTTTTGCCGGCGCGGGCGCTGCTTCTTCAGCTTCTCGCTCATCCTCTTCCGCGTCGGCCTCTGCGTCGGCCTCGTCGTTCAAATCCACTTCGAGCGAGATCTTGGGCATAGGGATACCGATGTCCATGTCGTCGTCATCCCCGCCAATGTCGTCGAGATCCTCGTCATCATCCAAACCGTCATCGGAATCCCCATCCTCGTCGTAGGAATCCTCTTTGACCTTGGCATCGGCGCCCCGCTTGGCACGCGGCCGCTTGATGGTGACCTGCGGCGGAGGAGCCGGCGGTGAATGCGGCTCCAGGAAGGCGCGCATCTCCTCCGTCGTCGACAGCTTGCCATCCAGCAGTTCGAGGAAGATGGACTGAACGATCCCGGCATAACCCGGAAGATCGGGAGTGATGCGCATCTCTTGCATCAATCCGTACGGAACCCGCTGGCGAACCTCAGGCCAAACCTTCAGAAAGAGATTAAAGCGCTCGCGAACGGCCTGATCCTTGGATGTAAACCCAAGCCACAGCACCGCCTCGGGATCGTGACTGGTAAGGAGCTTGTACCCCGCCGACGGAATCGCGTTTTCTTTTGCCAACAGCAGCTTGGCGAACCGGGCCGCCATTTCATCCAGGCTGTTCCACTCTTCCACGAATCCCGGACGCAACATGAGCTTCTTCAGAGCCGCCAGGTCCTTGGCGGCCATCTTCGCCGTCAGCAGTTGCATCTGGGCTGCGGACATGTCCGGGTGAATGCCTTGGACCATCAGATCGGCGGCAAGGTCGTGGAGCGCCTTCAGCTTCTCCTCGTCCGCCTTGGCCGGTGTCCAGGCCGGGAACAGGACCTTCATCCACCCCTCGGCGTCCAGTGCCTGCAGCACCTTCAACCCTTCCGCTTCATGCCCGATCTGCTCCAACTCCTGGCTGCGTGCGGCATCTGAGAGGAATTCGATAACCCCCTCTTCCTTGGCGTTGTCGTGGCGGGTCTGGGTCCGCGTCTCCAGTTCCCAGCCCAGCCGCGCGCGATACCGAGTAGCGCGAATCAACAGCGACGGATCGTCGAGAAAACCATAATTTGAGACAAGGCGCAGCAACCGGGCTTCGATGTCCGCGGCTCCGTTCATCGGATCCATCAGCAGGCCAAATGAGCCTTCGTTCAGCGAAATCGCCATGGCGTTGGCAGTGAAATCGCGCCGACGCAAATCCTCCTGTATCGAAGCGGGATGATAAACGGGTTGTCCCGGTTTGGGGTATTCCACGCGATAGGTGCTGACCACGTCCACCCGTACGGTCCCCGGAAAACACAGATACAGCGCACGCGTGGCGACATCTTCGCCCCAAACCGCCCCGCCCAGATTCTCTACTGTTTTCTTGAGCTTGAGTGCGTTTCCATGCACCGCTACTTCAAGTTCGCGGACGGCGTGGCCGCTGGTCAAGTCGCGAACTGCGTCCCCCGTCAAAAAGAGGATCATTCCGGCTTCCCGTGCCGCTTCGCGCAACTGGCGCAATGCATTCTGCTGGTCAGACGACAGCCGGTTTTCCAAAAGATAGATGTAGTCGGGCATTCCGTTCCTGCTTCCGCCGTTTGTGAACTCTGCCAAGTCCCTGAAGTTGCTGCAGTTATGATGTCTTTGACAGATATGGCAAAGCAGTACATTATCATAGTCTGCCCCAGTTTGCTAGGGTCTTCGATGCACTGGAATTGAACCGATTTCAGTTCAAGCGGATAGCGGTGCCGAGTCCTCGTCCACCGCGCCGCCTGCACCCCGGCCGGCCCGATCGTGCGACAATCCAGAGCAATGGGTTCCAATCGCAAACCTGTGATCGTGCGGAAATTCTCGCGGGACTGGTGTGCGGGATACACCGCGGGTGGATTCGACCGCGATGCCGCCGAATTGGAGATTCTCGACCCCACCGGCAAGAATCTGCGAATCGCCTGGGAACAGGTGAAGTGGGTTTGTTATGTCCGCGACTTCCCTTCCGGCCCCTCCAATGCCCAGGCCAACCCGGAACGCCTCATCCACAGGCGATTTGCGGTCAGGCCGCGCACGGCCGGGCTTTGGCTGCGCTTGACACTCAACGACGGCGAAGAGTTGGAAGGACTGGCCGCCAACGACCGCTCCCTGATCGAGGGCGCGGGACTGCTGTTGACGCCGCCAGACACCCGCTCAAATACGCAGCGCATGTATGTCCCCCGCATGGCCATCCAATCGCTCGAGGTCGTCGGGCTCATTGGAGCGGCAAGCCGCAAGCGGCTGGCGGGCACTATCCCGCCCGAACAGCCGGAACTCTTCCCTGCCGAGCCCGAATTGCGTTAAATCCTCGCCCGTCCAGTACAATTCCAGCAATGAAACTTGGTGAATTGGCACAGAGACTAGGCGCGGAACTGCGCGGAAATGCGGATCTTGAAGTAACTGGCGTGGAGCGGATCGAAAGGGCCGGACCCACGGAGGTCACGTTTGTCGCCAATCCCCGGTACGGCGGCTTGGCGCGGACAACACAGGCAGCGGCGGTGCTCGTTGAGCCTGAATTCCAGGAGATTGCGACCGCAACCCTGCGAATTGCCAATCCGTATCACGCTTTTTCGCGGACGCTGGGGTTCTTCTACCATGCGCCCGTCTATGCCCCGGGCATTCATCCGACAGCAGCCATCGACCCAACGGCCGAGATCGGCGAAGGCGCGCACATCGGAGCGTATGTGGTGGTGGGGCCGGGCGTGCGGCTGGGCGCACATGCCACCCTGCTGCCGCACGTGGTTCTCTACCCGAACGTACAGGCGGGCAGCCACCTGTTTGCCCACGCACACGCGGTGGTGCGCGAGAACTGCGTCCTCGGCGACCACGTAACGCTGGAAAACGGCGCCATCATCGGCGCGGACGGCTTTGGCTTTTCAAAGAACGAGTTGGGCCAGTGGGAAAAGATTCCGCAATCGGGACCGGTGCGGCTCGGCGATCGTGTCGACATCCAAGCCAATGCCTGCATTGACCGCGCCACCGTGGGCGCAACCGAAATCGGCGACGGCACAAAGGTTGACAACCTGGTCCAGGTCGGCCACGGTTCGCAGGTGGGCAAAAACACACTGCTATGCGCGCAAGTCGGTCTGGCCGGCTCATCGGTGATCGGGAACAACGTCATCCTGGCAGGCCAGGCAGGTGTGGCCGGGCACTGCAGTCTGGGCGACGGCGTCATTTTGACCGCCCAGTCGGCGGTTTCGCACGACGTGCCGGCAGGCAAGGTGATCTCCGGCTCGCCCGGTTTCGACAATCGCATCTGGCTGCGCGCGGTCACGATTTTTCAGCGCTTGCCGGAGTTACTGAAGCGGCTGGACCGGGTGGAAAAGCGGTTGGCCGCGCAAAACACGGCGTCGAAAGAAGACAGCCAGGGATGAAAGACAAGATCAAGCTTCAGATTGGAGTTTCGGCGGCGCTCCTGCTGTTGGCGTCGATCGCAGGCTGCCACTCGTACCAGGTTGAAACCTCGGTTGAAAACCGCACCGGCGGCGCCATCAGGCTATTGGAGGTCGACTATCCAAGCGCGAGCTTTGGAGCCGACCACCTCGACGCCGCGCAAACGATCCACTCTCGCATCCAATTGCGCGGAAGCGGGCCGGTCAAGGTGGCGTACACCGCCGCCGACGGGCGTCAGATTCAGAATGACGGCCCCATCGCCGCTGAGCTGCAGGAGGGAAAGCTGGAAGTCGTTCTGCTGCCGGGCGGCAAGGCCGAATTCCATCCCCACCTCTCGCCTCCACGCTGACACCAACCGGTCCAAACCACTCCAAAGTCATAGGTTACAGGGCACTCCACAGCTCGTGGCACTGTTCTTTCGGTAAATCCCTCCGATATGCAAATACAGGAGGGCTGTCGCTGCGAATGACGTGGGCGTCCCAGTGGATGTATGTCCAGGCGCACCGCACCGGGAGGCGCGGGGTGGCGATCCGCACCCTGGGATGCATGTCGATGGTCTCTCTGGCTACGATTCTGATCCGTTTCGCGCCGCAGTCCAACCACGTAATCTGGATTGCAAACGGCATACTGCTGGCGTACCTGTTCATGACGCCGCGAAGGCTCTGGCCCCTTTACCTGGCCGCGGGCTTTGCCGCGGAGTTTGCGGCAAGCTTTCTCACCGTTCCGCACTGGCAACATAACCTGCTCTTCAACCTGCTGAACCTTGCCGAGGTGTCAATCGGCGGATGGCTGCTGCGCGCGTGGTCGCCCGGTCTGCCCCGCTTCACAGATCGCACCTACCTGGTCAGGTTCGTCATGGCTTGCGTGGTGGCAGGTCCCCTGCTCACCGGGCTGGTCTACGCAGTCATCTGTTCCCTGTGGCTGCATCTGGCTCCGGGGCCCTTGCTGTTGAAGTGGACCATGGCCGACGCGTTGGGCATGGGAGTGGCCGCGCCAGCCTGCGTGGCGCTGCTCCGCGGCCGGTTCAGGCAAAACAACAAGTTTGCCAGACATTGGGTCTACCTGGCCGCGCTGTTGCTTGTCACCGTGGCTGCCTTCCTCATCAACTCGGTTTTCATCCTGTTTGCGGTCTTTCCGCTGCTCATCCTGTTGCTCCTGCGCGTCGGTTTGGGCTGGGCCACTTTGTCCACTCTGCTGGTCGCCGGCACCGCGAGCTTTTACACCCAATGCGGCATCGGACCCTTCGCCCAGGCCAACGCCTTCTCGCCACTCGATCCCGTGCTTGGGCTGCAGACTTTTGTTCTTTCGGCCATGTTCCTTATGTACACTGTGTCCCTCGTAATAGAGAGCCGGCGTGCAACCGAACGCCGGCTCCAGAAGATCGCGGCCCAGCATGCCCTGGTCACTGAGAACTCCCGCGACATCATTGTCCTTGCGGATTTCGACGGACGCCGGCGGTACGTCTCCGCCGCGGCCAGGGACATGCTGGGATGGAGCGAGCGCGAGCTATGGGACCGGCCCAGCATCGACCTGCTGCATCCGGAGGATCGGGCAAATGCGGCCGAGACGGTGAAACAGTTGCGTGCCGGTGCTGAAGACGCCACCCTCGAATCCCGCGTAATGAAGCGGGGCGGCGACTTCATTTGGGTCGAAGCCAATCTGCGACTCGTCCGCGACCCGGTCTCCGGCAAACCTTCGGGCCTCCTCAACATTGTTCGCGATATCTCCGAGCGCAAAAGGGCCGAGCAGGCGCGCACCTTCCATGTTTCGCTCCTGGATGCGATTCACGATGTCTCCCTGGATGGAATCCTCGTGGTCAACGAGAAGGGGTTCGTCGTCTCCTACAACAAGAGGTTCTCCGACGTGTGGAAGCTCCCGCTCACGGAACTCCCGGTAAGTCTGCTCGAGGCAAACATCGAGATGCCCGACGCGCAGATTCTCGGCCGCTGCGTGGAACTGGCAAAGGATCCGGAGAGCTTTATGAAGAGGGTCCAGGATCTCTATGCGTATCCCGAAGAGGACGACTACTGCCAGTTCGAGTTGAGGGATGGGAGAGTCCTCGAGCGGTATTCGAGTGGCCTCCGCAGCGAGACAGGCAAACACCTGGGGCGCGTCTGGTTTTTCCGCGACATTACTGAGAGAAAACGCGCCGAGCAACTATTGCGGGACGCATATCGCGCGGTAGAGACGCTGTCTGTCACCGATCCCTTGACGGGCCTTGCCAACCGCCGCCAGTTTGACCAGAGCCTGGCCGTGGAGTGGCGGCGCACCCTCCGCGATCGCCGGCCGCTTTCCATGCTCCTGATGGACGTGGACCAGTTCAAGTCCTTCAACGACACCTATGGACATGTACGCGGCGACACCTGCCTCAAGGAGATTGCCGGGGCTACCCAGGATGCGGTTACCCGCCCGGGAGACATTGTTGCGCGCATCGGTGGAGAGGAATTTGCGATTATCCTGCCCAATACGGGCAACGACGGCGCCATGCAGGTAGCAAATACGGTCTGCGCCGCCATTCGCGATCGGGCGATTCCGCACGCCGGCAGTTCCCAAGGGCGGGTCACGGTGTCGATCGGCTGCGCAACCATCCTTACCAGCCTCGGCTTGAGCTCGATTGCTTTGATCGAGATGGCGGATCGGGCCCTCTACCAGGCCAAGCGCGAAGGGCGAAACCGGGTCTGCAACGGCGCGGAAGATCGCGGCGAGGTCACCTCCGGCAAGACAGCCTAGCCTCCGGTCTCCGAAAGTCTAATCAAGAATGAGCCGGGTGCCCCATCCTTCGCTTTTTTCTAGCGAAGGGTGGGAAACCTCAACCCTCAATCAGCCTCGTTCACAAGGAGCACTTTCACCCGTTCTCAAGAAGCTACCGATGAAAGGCTGGGATGCAGTGCTCAGCATCCATCGCACCACCCTGTCATTCGCCACCACCATGCCGCGCGCCCCGAAGGGCCGCAGCGAACCCCTCAAAACCAGCCGCAGCGGTTAATGCACCATGCTCTGGAAAAGCGGCGACTGCAGCAGGCTCGAGAACTGGTTGTCGGACGTGGCAAAGTGGATGGCCAGCCGTCCCGAGTCGGACCGGATGTCGGTGGCCCCCAGGGCCTGCTTCTCGGCGTCTGAACCGCTCATCTTGCGGTAAAGCAGGGCCGCGTTCAGGAGCGACGAGATCGTGGTCGCGGCGAAAATGTCACCGGTAGAAATAGTGAGGTCGAACCGTACCCCGTGCTGGAAGTCCATGGAGTACCAGGAGGCGACCAGCCGCTTCTTGACCGAATCGTAGTCGGTCACGGAACCGGCCTCGCCCAGAACCTGGCGCATCATGGTCTGCGTGCCCTTCTGGTCCAGAATGCTCCAAAGGGAGAACGAGTCCACCGCCCGCATCGCATCCATCATGGGGGCGTTCGTCAACAGGCTCGGCGACACACCGTCCCGCGCGTCCAGTGACCGCTTAACGGCTTCGAGTGCGCCGAAGACCATTGTCGAGGGGTCCACGAAACACAGCACCATCCCAGTCTTGGCCA
>Ga0181516_10003689_pt1 | contig 10109 bp, 9 predicted proteins | sample PEATcosm2014_Bin_25_FD_121104 | JGI IMG/M metagenome (GOLD analysis project Ga0181516, IMG submission 121104) | Peatland microbial communities from MTU Mesocosm Facility, Houghton, MI, USA - PEATcosm2014_Bin01_10_metaG | ecosystem: Environmental > Terrestrial > Soil > Wetlands > Peat | place...
CGTCGGCGGTCTGCAGCAGGCCGATGCCGTTGGAGGCGTTCTGGCTGGACTGCGTCAAGGCCGAGATGTTCGCGCCCAGGCCGTTGGCGATCGAAAGGCCGGCGGCATCGTCGGAGCCGGAGTTGATCTTCAGGCCGGTGGACAGTTGCAGCAGGTTATTCTGCAGTGATGCGTTGGTGGAGGAGAGCGCGTTTTCCGCACCCATCGAAGCGACACTATTCAGGACACTAATCATGATATGGCTCCTATATCGAATTCCGCCCTGTCCGATTTAGCCCGTTGCATTGGTGTCCAGAATCGGTACTTGGAACAGGTGGTCTTTATTACAGGCAATCTATCGGGCGCTCGGCGTCGGGATTCTATAGGTCAATGGAGAAATATGTTCGCCGTAGTTTATGGATGTCTCTGTTCCAGCGAAAACATCACGGGACATGCGGCTGCGGGGAGCGAGTCGCCACCACAACCAGATCGACACGCCGATTCATCCTTCGACCCTCGGCGGTTGCGTTGTCCGCGATAGGACGGAACTGGCCATACCCTGCAACAGAGATCTTGGTCGGATCATATTCGGAATTGTCCACCAGGAGTAGCAGCACAGCCATTGCCCGCTGCGTCGACAGCTCCCAATTGGAACGAAACTGTGCAGTGTGAATTGGCTGATTGTCAGAGTGGCCTTCCACGCGAAGATCCAGGCCGTCCTGACTCAACACTTTGGCAATACGCCGTATCTTGTCCGCGGCTCCAGGCAGCAGCACGGCCTGGCCGCTATCGAAGAACCCGAGCTCATTCAAACTCACAACAAATCCTTCGGGCGTCACCCGCATCACCACCTCATGCTTCTTCAGCTCCTCGCCCAGCGCACCCTCAAGCTGATTCTGGAGCTTAACAATATCCACGGGCGACGTGGCAGCGTTGGACTCGATAGGAGGCTGTGGGGAATGCACCTTGGGCGTGTACGTCGAAGGGTCCGGCGACAAATTCGGATATGCGACCCCACTGTTAGACTCGCCTCCGGAGAACGCCCCCATCTGCTGGAACCCAATGTGAATGGCCTGAGAGAGCTTTCGTATCGATTGGTTGTCGCGATACGAAGATGCAAACAGTACGACAAAGAACGCAAACAGCAGCGTCACGAAATCGGAGTAGGAGACCAGCCAGCGGTCGTGGTTGGCCGGCTCCTCCAGCTTGTGTCGATTGCGCCGCCTCATCGCGCTGCCACCTTCGCCAGGCCGCTTCGACCGGGCTTCACCAGATAGCTCCGCAACTGCAGTTCCAGAGCCCGCGGATTCACTCCCTCCACAATCGCAAGAACCGCCTCCAGTGTCATCTCCTGGATCACCTGCCGCTCTCGCAGCCGGATTCTCAGCTTCCCAGCCCACGGCAGAAATAGCAGATTCGCGGAGCCGACTCCATAGATCGTTGCAACAAACGCGACTGCAATGCCCTTGCCGACCTCGTTGATATCCTGGAGCCGCTGCATCACTTGGATAAGACCAAGCGCTGCGCCGATAATCCCAATCGTCGGAGCAAATCCGCCCGCCGCATCGAATACCTTGGGAATGCGCTCCTCCTTCTCTCCCTGGTAGTCCAGTTGCAGCTCCATCATCTTGCGCAGATCAACGGCGTTCACGCCATCAATCGCCAGCATCAGGCTTTCTTTCAGAAAAGGGTCCTGAATCTTCGCCAACTCTCCGTCCAGCGACAGAATCCCCTCTTTCCGCGCCTTATACGCGTATCGCAACAAATTTTGCACCAGGGAGTCGGACTCTGGTTCGGAGCTGAAAAACACATACTTCAGCTGCGCAAATGCCTGCAGTACGACACGGAGAGGGAACTGGACCATTACGGCGCCGATTGTGCCGCCAATCACGATCAGGGCCGCCGTCGGCTGCAGCACCTGCGCCAGCCGCCCTCCATCCAGCATCAGGCCGACGCCGATGCCGCCGACAGCGATCACAATGCCGCTCGCCGTGCTCTTGTCCAGGCGCATCATTGGCTCATCCAGTTCCGTGCGCACGGACGAGCGCGCGCGCTGATTGCAGCCTGCGTACCCTGGCTATCTCCGAATGGCATCGCGAACACGAGTCGGCGGCATTCCATAGGGTGATACCTATCGGCATGTAGGGTCCCCGCATCTAGGCAGCCTGGACTCCGGAGAATGCTGAGGACATTGGCCCAATCCAGCGTTCATCCAGGCAGGACCAGCACGCCCTTGATCGCCATCAGATGGCTCGGTATTTCCCGCAATTGTCACGCTTTGGCCGCCGGTCCTGTTCCCGCTAGAAATCCCCATTCCGGATGCCGATAGAAAGCCAGCGAACTGGAGCGCCTGATTTCAGCTCCTGCTGGTTCGGAAGAAGCCACCCCCACCGGTTAGGTCCTGGTAACTAGGAAACGAGGCACATGTTCTCAATTATTGGAATTCTCGTCGTCTTCGGAGCGGTATTGGCCGGCTTTCTCATGGAGAAGGGGCCATTGGCCGTTCTCATGCAGCCTTCGGAACTCGTCATCATTGGCGGAGCGGCCATCGGGACCATGCTGGCGGCCAACCCCATGCATGTGTTGAAGAAGATTGCGAGCGATCTGGTCCGAATCATCGGCGGATCCAAGTTCTCCAGGGCGCGCTACCTGGAAACGCTCAAAATGATGTTCGTCCTCTTCAACAAGGCGCGCAAAGATGGACTCGTGGCAATCGAATCCGACATCGAAGAGCCGGACAAGAGCCCCGTATTCTCGCGCTATCCAGCCTTCCTTGCGAATCACCACATCCGGGACTTCGTGTGCGACACCATGCGGATGGCGATTACCGGCGGCGCCAGCACCTTCGATGTCGACCAGATGATGGAACTGGATATGGATGTGCATCATGCAGGAGCTGCCATGTCCACCTCGGCGCTCAACACAGTCGCCGATGCGCTGCCTGGCCTGGGCATCGTTGCCGCAGTCTTGGGAGTGGTCGTCACCATGAGCTCGCTGGGCGGACCTCCGGAAGAGATCGGCCACAAGGTGGCCTCGGCACTTGTGGGAACATTCCTGGGAATTCTGCTGTGCTACGGAATGGTGGGCCCGCTTGCGTCGAATCTCACCAAGCTGGTGGACGACGAGCACGCCTACTATCATGTGCTGCGAGTTGTTATGTTGTCCTTTATCAAAGGGATGTCACCGATTCTTGCGGTCGAAATGGCGCGGCGAGCCATCCCGGAGCATGTCCGCCCCACCTTCCAGGAAGTGGAGAAATCCTGCCGTCAAAAGGATGACGCGATTCCCATGGCAGCATAACCAGCGTTAAGGAAGGCCAACACCGTGGCAGAATCTCCAGAGATCATCATCATCAAAAAGAAGTCCGGCCACGCCGGCCACCACGGTGGAGCGTGGAAGGTGGCGTACGCCGATTTTGTCACCGCATTGATGGCGCTGTTCATCGTTCTGTGGCTCATGAATGCCAGCAAGCAGGTCCAGGAGGCCGTCGGCGGTTACTTCAAGGATCCGCGCGGCACCGCCAAGGTCGTCGGCACCAATAAGGATGGCTCCGGCGAATACGTGGCGTTGAAGAAGGACGACCTGAAGAAGATCAAAGAGGAGTTACTCCATTCGATCCAGAAACTTGACCCACAAAACAAGCTGAAGGACCATATCGAGATCACCCTCACGCAGGAGGGCCTCCGCATCGAGCTCATGGAGTCGGAGAAGGGCACCTTCTTTGAGTTGGGCAGCTCCAAGCCGACACCCGCATTGATGGATTTGATCCAGGTATTGGCAGAAGAGCTAGGCAAGATACCGAACAAGATATCCATCGAGGGGCATACCGACTCCAAGCCGTATGCCGGCGTGGGGCATGACAACTGGGACCTCTCCACCGAGCGGGCCAACGAGGCCAGGCGCATCATGCAGGAAGAGGGGATTCGCCAGGACCAGGTATCGCAGGTGCGGGGATTTGCAGATCAGCGCCTGCGTGTTCCGTCCAATCCGGAGGACCCCTCCAACCGGAGAATCTCGCTCATTGTCCAGTACATGGTCAGCAGCGATACGGAGGTGGCGCCCACGGACGCACTATCCCGAATGGCCGCGGAACACGGAGACATGCCCGACCAGGTCGTGGTCCCAGCTGCATTCACCAAGGGTGCCACGTCCGTGCCCATTCAGGTTTCACCGTCGGTCCCAATCGCCCCAGCCATCAAGAAATAGCGCAGTCCCTCTGCCAGGGGCAGGGAACAACCAGGCCGGTATCGGCCTGCCTTGCCGATCCAAGTCATTGACTTTATACGGTTGCGCCGAAGGCGCGGGTCGTCCTGGCCTGGGGCAATGCTTTTAGTCCACCAGCGTGAGTGCGGGTCTCTTCTGGGAAGTCGTCAGCGAGGCAACCAGTTGCGCCACGGCATCTCGTTCAAAGTCTGTTCGATATACAAACTTCATGCCCCCCATGGTCGCTTCGGAGTGCGCCACGCGCACCTGCAATTCCAGCAGACCGTGCCGGGAATCGAATACGGATACCACGCCGCAGGCGTTGGGCATAACCGGCTCTGGAAGCTCCAACAGCATACCTTCTCGGCTGATGTCCCTGCAGCGTCCAGAGAAGTTGACGTCCTGAGAGGCAAACTGAACAGGAAGATCGACGGTGAATCGCGGAGACCGATAATCGAACTTCTGCATGGAAAACCCCCAGAATGAGTCCTCAAGGTATCACGCCTCAGTCGCCGGCGCAATTTAATTCAAGGCGGCTGCATTCAATCGACGTGTTAGTTCTAGGAACCAAAGGTTGTACCACTAGGGTTTGGCAAAGTTCCAGAGAAGAGATTATGGTAATTAACGAGTACCCCCCCAGAAGGTGAGAGCAGCATATGGGCGCAACACACCGTAATACCTTTCCAACAGTTCCAAGCGCCCCTGTATTCAATCCTCTGGCTGGACGCCGCATCCTGATCGTAGAAGACGACTTATCACTGGCCAGCTTCCTTGGCTCGGAGCTTCGTTCTGAAGGCTTCGAAGTGGATATGGTTCACGACGGGGAAGCGGCACTCGCCACACTTCAGGGCGGCCAGCACTATCATTTGCTCATCCTCGACCTCAACCTGCCCAAGTTGGACGGCATCGGCTTGCTCCAGCGCATCAAGCCCGGACGTCCTCGGTTGCGTATGTTGGTGCTGACGGCGCGCAGTCGGGTGGAAGACAAAGTGAAGGCTCTCCAGACCGGCGCGGACCAGTGCCTCACCAAGCCCTTCTCGTTCGCGGAGCTTTTGGCTCGGGTACAGGCGCTCTTGCGCCGCGATACGGGCGCCATCCCAAACTGTTCCAGGGTCGGAGACTTGACGCTCAATCGCGAGGAGCGGCGAGTGGAACGCAACGGCAGGCGGCTCAACCTGACCCCGCGCGAGTTTGCCATCATCGAGTTCATGATGCGAAATGCCGGACACCCGGTCTCGCGAGCAACGCTCCAGGAGGAAGTTTGGAACATGCCGGCGGACTCCTCGACCAACATCGTCGATGTCTACATGAAGTATGTGCGCGACAAAGTGGACCTTCCCGGAGAGGTCAAACTGACCCATACGATTCGTGGAGTGGGATACGAACTTCGAGATGCCTAACGATACGGTGGACCGGGATACGCTGGATGCTGCTGCCGGCGACAAGCTAGACAGATTTTACGCAGACCTGGCAAACGGTCTGCATGCATTGGCGCAGCCCCTTACCATTCTGCAGTCAACGGTAGGCGCATCCTCGACACCTGGATGCACAACAGATCGGCAGCAGCACTATCGCGATGTTTCCCTCCAGCAAGTGGAGCGCGCCTGCAACATATATTGGGGCTTGCAGAATCTGGTCGTTGCCAATCAGGCCGCAGCGGACCGCACCTCCTACGACCTTTCCCATGTGCTCGCGCCTCTGCTGGAAGATCAGCAGGCCGTGCTGACTGCATCCGGCATCGAGCTATCGGTCTCTCCATCTTTCGGCGGCAAAGTCATGCACGGCGATGCCTCCCGAACGCTGCAAGCGATTCAAGAGTCCTTCAAGATTGCGGCTTCGCGGTCTTCGCCCGGCGATGTCATTGAGCTGAAGAGTGCCATTTCCGACGGCCGCGTGGAGTTGTCTATCGCCAACAGCCGCCTTTACGGAAAGGTGCTGAACTCCCTGGACCGCCTCAACATGGCTGTTGCCGAGACGAATATCCGGAGTCAACAGGGCGACTACAGCTATAGCGACGATCCATTTCGCGTCGTGATATGCTTGCCAATTCAATGCGCAGGGTCGCTATAACCGGATCCTTCGAGTTGTGAGCGGATGTCACTGGACTACATTCAACGTTGGTGACCTCCGTAGCGTTCCCGCAGAGCAGTCGATGGAAGGATCGCGAACTTTATGAACGCAGTACGCAATCCCGTCGTGCATTTCGATCGATCGGAAGACCGATTCCCAATTACTGTCCTGGTGATCAGCCCGAACGCCAGCCTGCGCCAGGAGATTCTAGATAAGCTCGGACTCCCCCGTTGGCAGGTGGTTTCGGCAGCGAGTGGCGCAGAGGCCCTGGAGTTTCTGAAGAAGGATGGATCAAGCGACATCGTCCTCCTGCTGGACCCGATGTTGCCGGACTTGGAGCCAAGCGAATTCAACGGCATGGTCCGAGACCGCTATCCTGCTGCGCAGGTCCTGATGTTGAATTCCCATACGGGTCAACTGCTGGTAGGCAGCGTCTCCCCCACGCCGGTCTCCAAGTGGATCGCAGAAGCGGTCAATTGCGGCAGCTCCCCGCGCGCAAACAGCATTCCCACCATTGAAGGTGTAGCTTCTCCCTACGCTCCGGAAGCCAGAGTCAGAGTGCGGAGCATGATTGGCGAGTCCGACGTGATGCTGCGTACCTATACGGTGATGCGTATGGTCGCTGCGCGGGATACAACCGTATTGATCACTGGAGAGAGCGGTACCGGCAAAGACCTTGTCGCACAAGAGATCCACCTGATGAGTCCACGCAGGAAGCAGCCCTTTGTGGTGGTCAATTGCGCGGCGATCCCTGAGGCCTTGCTGGAAGCGGAGCTGTTCGGCTACACCAAGGGAGCCTTTACCGGAGCGGCGCAGTCACGGATTGGGCGAATCCAGGCCGCGCAAGGCGGCACACTCTTCCTGGACGAGATCGGCGACATGCCGTTGTCCTTGCAGAGCAAGATCCTCAGATTCCTGGAGCAGGGAGAAGTGCAGCGGCTCGGGGGCAACGACAACTTCAAGGTGGACGTGCGGGTGATCGCGGCAACCAATGCTGAGCTCAAGCGACTGGTCACGGAACAGCGATTTCGCGAGGACCTCTATTATCGTCTCGCCGTGTTCCCGATTCACCTGCCGCCCCTGCGCGAGCGGATGAGCGATCTCGAGGAGTTGGCCGCAGCCTTTGTCGCCAAATTCGGGCCCGGTATCTCCCTCAGCAGCCAGGCGCTGCAGGTCATGGCGCAGCACAACTGGCCGGGAAATGTCCGCGAACTGCGCAATGCCATCGAACGGGCGACGATCCTGGTCGGCTCCGGCCAGGCCATCAACCCCGAACACATCGTTCTATAGACTTTCCCCACATCTTTGGGCCACCCAATTCCAGTTTGGCACTCATCGTGCAAATGGATAGGCAGATGTTGCCCGGTTCTCATATCGTTCCAATAAAAGCACCGCTGCCCGAGGCGTTCAACAGTCCGCGCGTACTCGCGGACGCCTTCTCGGAGTTCATCTCTGCATCCTCGCTTCTCGAGGCTTCCTACCGCGACCTGCAACTGGAAGTCGCGCATCTTGGCTCGGAGCTGGCAGAGCGCAATGCAGCGCTCAGCAGAAGCCTGGCAGAGAACGACCGGATGCGCGCCACGCTACAGCAAATGATTGATTCCATGCCCTGCGGCGTGTTGGTGCTGGACACCGCGGAAGCCGTGGTCATGATCAATCCCGAGGGCCGCATGTTGCTGGAATTGGGCGATGCTCCGGTCCGCAGCCTGCGTGATCTCTCCTCGATCAGCCAGATTGACTTTGTAGCTCTTATGGCACGGCCGGACAATCACCTCGACAACGAGCTATGTATCTCCTCCCCAGCCGGCAAGCGCTGGCTGGCGATCGGAAACCGCAGACTCTCCGGAGCAGTCGCCAGCCACGGAACGTCGGGCCGGCCAGCGCTCGAAAGCATCTGGATTCTCCGCGATATCAGTGCCGGCAAGCAGGCCGAGCAGGAGCGCGAATCCGCCCGCAGTGCCATGGCGCTCGCCGAGGTATCCAGCATATTGGCCCACGAAATTAGAAATCCGTTAGCAAGCATGGAACTCTTCGCCGGTCTCATCGCCGACGATCCACAGCAGACCACGCAGTGGGTCTCTCATCTGCGCGCGGGCATTCGACTTCTCACTGGGACTGTCAACAACGTACTCAGCGTTCATTGTGGAAACAGCCTTCATCTTGCCGCCGTCAACCTGACCGCCTGTACCCGTCGCGGCGTCGAGTTTGTGCGGCCCATCGCCGATCAGGCAGGAGTGACAGTGTCTGTCCTCGGAGGCGATGCCGAGCTCATGATTCAGGGGAACGAAAACGGGATCAGTCAGATCCTGCTGAACCTCATCTGCAACGCAATCCGGCACACACCGTCGGGTGGCAAGATCACCGTCGTCGCCAGGCGGATCGCGCAAAAGGGCACGGCACTGGCGCGGGTCGACATCGCCGACACCGGGTGCGGCATCCCACAGCACTTTCTGGAGCACCTCTTTGAGGCCGGGTTCAGCGCAGAAGGCAATACTCCGGGCCTTGGGCTCGCAGTTTGCAAGCGGCTCATGACCCAACACAGCGGCGAAATTCGAGTCACCAGCCAGGTGGGCCGCGGAACGACTTTCCGATTGGAGTTTCCCGTCCTATGAACAGCGATAGACCCTCTTCAGTTCTGGTTGTAGATGACGAGCCAGGAATTCGGACCGCCCTGCGAGCGAACTTCCTTCGCCATGGCTGGCAGGTGGAGACGGCCTCCGGCGTTCGCGATGCAGTCCGCAACTTTGAAGGCCATGAGTTCGATCTCGTCGTCACCGACATGCGCATGCCCGATGGAACCGGGCTGGACGTTATGCGCTCCGCCCGGCAGTTGTCTCCAGGCACCGCAGTCATCCTGCTGACGGCCTATGGTTCGGTGCCGGATGCCGTCGGCGCCATGCGGGACGGCGCGCTCGACTACATGACTAAGCCGATCTCGTTCGATCAGTTGCAGGCCACAGCCGCCCAGGTCATGCGTTCGGCACGGCAAACCTCGGTGGAGCACATTGCCCCGGCCGGCGATATCGTTGGGCGCTCCCCATTGCTGCTTCGCGCCATCCAGCGTGCCCGCTCCGCGGCCAGCACAGGCGCGGATGTCCTGATCGAAGCCGAGAGTGGAACCGGCAAGGAGCTACTGGCACGCTTCATCCACGATTCCAGCGACCGCTGTGGCAAGCCCTTTGTCGCAGTCAACTGCGCCGCAGTCCCGGAAACTCTCCTGGAGAGCGAGCTCTTTGGCCACGGACGCGGAGCATTTACCGGTGCCGTTGCCGCCAAGCCGGGCAAGTTCGAGCTCGCCGATGGCGGCACGATCCTGCTGGATGAGATTGGTGAGATGCCGCTGCACCTCCAACCCAAACTGCTGCGCGCCCTGCAGGAGCGGGAGTTTGAAAGACTCGGCGAATCGCGGTCCGTGCGCGTCGACATCCGAGTCATCGCCACCACCAATCTCTCCCTAGCCGCAATGGTGGAGCGCGGCCAGTTCCGCGCCGACCTCTACTATCGGCTCAATGTGATCCCTCTCTCTCTGCCGGCCCTGCGCGACCGCAAGGAAGATATCCCAATCCTTGCAGAACACTTTGCCGCCAAGTATGCGGCGCGCGGGTTGACCAAGTCCCCCCATCTTCACCCGGAGTTTCTCCACCGTCTACAGGCGCAGGCCTGGCCGGGAAATGTCCGCGAGCTGGCGAACTTCATGCGCCGCATGCTGACTCTCAATCGCTCCTCCGAGCTCGACGCGCACTGCTTCGATATGGAGTTCGATGGAGCCTCCCGGTTATCCCCTTTGTCGCAGATGCCCGGCTCCGCAGCCGTAGCCGGTACACCGATCCGCCAGTTGGAGCGGCAGCACCTGGAAA
>Ga0181516_10003691_pt1 | contig 10108 bp, 9 predicted proteins | sample PEATcosm2014_Bin_25_FD_121104 | JGI IMG/M metagenome (GOLD analysis project Ga0181516, IMG submission 121104) | Peatland microbial communities from MTU Mesocosm Facility, Houghton, MI, USA - PEATcosm2014_Bin01_10_metaG | ecosystem: Environmental > Terrestrial > Soil > Wetlands > Peat | place...
CGTTCTCCGGGGAGATGGCGCCCACGCCCTTGGTCCGGTCCGCCCAGATGGGGTTGTGGGTGAGCAGGGTCTCCATCTCGTCGATGGTGCGCGGGCAGCTCTCCAGGAACTGCTCGCAGAGCGGCTCGAACTCCGGCGGGATGTCCCGGAACAGCCCGCCGATGCGGGTGAAGCTGGAATGCAGCCGCTGGCCCGCCATCATCTCGAACAGGTCGTAGATGGTCTCCCGCTCCCGGAACAGGTAGAGGAAGGCGGTGAACGCCCCGATGTCCACGGCGTTGATGCCCACGCACACCAGGTGGTCGCCGATGCGCGCCAGTTCCGAGCACAGCACCCGCAGCACCCGGGACCGGGGCGGATCCTGGATGTCCAGGAGCTTCTCCACCGCCAGGGTGTAGCCCACGTTGTTCATGAGCGAGCTGCAGTAGTTCAGCCGGTCGGTGAGCGGAATGAACTGCTGGTAGGTGAGGTTCTCGCCCAGCTTCTCCACCCCCCGATGCAGGTAGCCGATGTTCGGCGTGGCCTTGACGATGATCTCGCCCTCCAGTTCCAGGACGATGTGCAGGGTGCCGTGGGTGACCGGGTGGGACGGCCCCATATTGACGATCATGCGCTCGCCGTCGGCGGGGGCTGCGGGTGTGCCGGGCATCGGGGTCGTGGGTTCCATGGTCATCTCAGGCGTTCAGGGAGCGGGCGTCGGGGTCGAAGGAGGCGCCGATGTCCTGGTTGCAGAACGGGTCGCCGCCATCCAGGGGGTAGTCCTTGCGCAGCGGGTGCCCGGGGAAGTCCTCCCACATGAGCAGCCGTTTCAGGTTGGGGTGCCCGGAGAAGGGGATCCCGAACAGGTCGAACACCTCCCGCTCGGCCCAGTCGGCCGACTTGAAGCGGCCGGTGAGGCTGGGCAGGGCCGCGCCCTCGGCGACCGGCACCTTGATCCGCAGGCGGTCCTGGCTGACCAGGTTCAGCAGGTGGTAGACCACGTCGAACCGGAGTTCTCTCAGCTCCAGATCCACCGCGGTGACGTCCACCAGCATCTGGTAGCCTTCGCGGAAGACGAAAGCCACCACCTCCAGCAGCCGGTCGGAGGCCACGACGATGGTGGCGTCGCCCCGGAACGCGTGCCGGTCCAGGATGAGCCCCGGCAGCTGTGCTTCGATCAGATCCATGACCATGCCATCATCCCCAGAATGTCTCACCAGATCTGCTGCCCGCCCTGTGCCCCGGCTTCCAGCACCATCTCCCGCACCGTCTGGAAGCCGCTGAGCCCCTTGGCCCGCTGCAGTTCCTCCTGGCGGGCCAGGGACTGGTAGAACCGTTCGATGTGTTCCTTGCGCTCCGAGAGGGACTCCCGGGTGATCTTCTTCTGCAGCTCCATCACTCCGTGGATCATCGTCTCCGGGCGGGGCGGGCAGCCCGGCACGTACACGTCCACCGGCACCACCCGGTCGATGCCCTGGAGGGTGGCGTAGGTGCGGTACATGCCCCCGGAGGAGGCGCAGACCCCCACCGCCACCACCCACTTGGGCTCGGCCATCTGGGCGTAGATCTGGCGCAGCACCGGGGCCTGCTTGTTGGTGACGGTCCCCAGCACCAGCAGCAGGTCGCTCTGGCGCGGGCTGAAGCGCAGGGCCTCCGCCCCGAACCGGGAGAAGTCGTAGCGGGAGGCCATCATGGACATGAATTCGATGGCGCAGCAGGCGGTGCCGAACGGCAGCGGCCAGAGGCTGTTCTTGCGCGCCCAGTTCACCACCGAGTCCAGCCGCGTGGTCATCACCGAGTCGTCGAGGCGGAGGGTGCCCATGTCAGCGCTCCCAGTCCAGGGCGCCCTTGCCCCAGGCGTAGATGTAGCCCACCAGCAGGGTGGCCAGGAAGCTCAGCATGGCCCAGAAGGTCCAGAGGCTGGCCTTGTACTGGACCGCCCAGGGCAGCAGGAAGGCCGCCTCCACGTCGAACAGGATGAACAGCATGGCCACCAGGTAGAACTTCACGCTGTAGCGGCGCCGGGCCCCCTCCTGGAGCGGCGGGGCGCCGCACTCGTAGGGGGTGAGCTTGGCCGGCTGGGGATTGTCGGGCTTCAGCAGCCCGGGCAGGATCCGGCCGGAGACCACCAGGATGGCCGCCCCCACGCCCAGGGCGAGGAGGAACAGCAGGAGGACGGGAAGGAAGGGCGATGGGGCAGGGGTCATGGACAGGTCCGGACGGAGACAGGCTCCGGCCCGATGATACCGTCATCCCCCCCCCGGTGAAGAGGTTCCCCCGGTATAATCGGCCATGCCCAGCCGCGATTCCCAGACCGTCATCCTGAGCCGCCAGACCATCCTCATGGTCACGGCCGTGGGGGTGGGGCTCCTGACCCTCTGCTACGTGCTGGGGGTCCAGGTAGGCAAACAGAGCGCCGCGCTGGGCCGTCCCGCGGCCAGGGGCGCCGGCGAGGACCTCCAGCAGCTGCCCGCCGGCATCGATGCCCAGCTCAAGGCGCTGGAGAGCGCCGGCACCGACGAAGTGGCGGGGGTGCCCGCTCCCCCGCCGTCCGCTCCGGACCCCGTCGCCAATCCCGCCCCTCCGGTGGAAGTGCGCCTGCCGCTGCAGCCGAAGGACCACCCTCCCGTCCCCAAGGCGGCCGCGGACAAGCCGGCCCAGGCCAAGACAGCCCAGGACAAGCCGGCCCAGGCCAAGGCGGCCCAGGACAAGCCGGCGCCAGCCAAACCGGCCGCGGATCCCGGCCGCTGGACCCTGCAGCTGGTCTCCACCCCGGATTCGGACGAGGCCCAGCGCATGGCCGTCCGGGCCCAGGCCGCGGGATTCCCGGCCACCGTCATCCTCGACAACGGGCTGTTCAAGGTCCGCCTGATCAAGGCCGACACCCGGGAGGCCACCGACGCCACCGCCCTCAGGCTCAAGAACCGCGGCTTCAAGCCGTTTCCCATGAAATCCAACTAGTACTTCGGCCTTTTCCCTGAACCGACTGCGGACGCGATGCGGGGACCCGCATGATCAGGGCAACGTTATGAAGGGCTTGCCGGATTCCGCACGGTCGAACTGGTCCGTCTGCACCCGGCTCTTGAAGTTGGGGCTTAGGGTGAACAGCGCGCCGGTGTTCCGTCCGATGATCTTGTTCTTCAGCTGCTTGATGTTCGCGGTGAAGGTCCCGGGCTTGCCGACGAACTTGAGGGTCAGGGCGACCCCGCCCTTCTCCGGATACACCGACAGGTAATAGGGCACGTTCGGCAACATCTTGAAGGAATCATCCAGATTCTTCATCTCCTTCACCAGCCGGGTGTAGCCCCCCAGGCCCGGCGTGGGCCGCTGCCCGGTGAAGACCGGAGCCCGCTCCAGGACGTAGAGCTTCACTTTCCCCACCTTGAAGAACCGGTCGCCGTAGGAGAGGGTGTACGGCGGGGCGCCCGGGGCCGCGGGATCGATCCTGGACAGGGGCAGCAGGGCCCGGTTGGCATTGGCGTCCTGCAGCCCCAGCCCGGTGGCCATCACGTCGAGGTTGGCTTCCAGCTCCGGCGGGGCGGCCGCGATGATGGCGTTCCGGAGCCTGTCCTTGGCCATGGCCATGAGCGACCTGGGCATGTCCGCGGCGATCCAGACGAAGGCGGAGGGGATGGCCAGCAGCGCCCCGCCCACGTGCCCGCTCCCGGTGCTGCCGGCCGCGAGCCGGATGATGCCGATGGGATTGGCCTTCTGCCGGGTCCAGTCATCGAAGATGGCCTGGGTGCCGCTGCTCGGGACCGTTTCGTCGAAGGGGTCGTGGGCCAGCAGCACCGGCACCGCCGGCTTCCACCCGCCCACCAGGGAGTTGGCCTCCAGCAGCCGGTTCAGGCCGCTGGACGGGGTCTCGACGGCGTCCCGGATCCAGGCCTCGGTCAGCACCCGCCGGGGCGGGACCAGCTCGGCCTGGTTCCCGGTCAGCCGGGCCTGGATCAGGGCGGAGATCTCCGCGCCGCCCAGCCGGCCCTGGAGCCAGTCCTCCACGTTGCCGGTGGCGTCCCGCTTCAGCAGGGCCGGGTTCACCGCCTGGGCGAAGGACACTTCCGCGGGGTGGAGTTCGTGCCAGGCCGCCAGGAGGTAGGCCGGGATGTACGGACGGCTGTAGGGGGCCGTCTTTTCCGCCACGAGCGCGCGGACCATCCGGGCCAGGTCCAGCGGCGCCCCCATGCAGGCCGCGCCGTTGAGGCGGATGTCAGCCAAGGCGGGATGGGTGGCCAGTTCCTTCAGCATGGCCATGGTGATGTAGCCGCCCTCGGAATAGCCCACCAGGTAGGTTTCGCCGTCCCATATATAGTTGACGTCGTCGAAGATGCGCTTGTCCCCCAGCTCGCCGCGCACCGCGCGGATCATGTCCAGGGCGCACCGGGCGGTGGTCTCGGCGGAGCAGTAGGCGTGCATCCGGGGGGAAGGGTCGGCCCCCATGCCGTCCCCGTCCGGCATCGCCACCGCGAACCCGCACAGTTCCGCCGCCAGGGCCCCGAACACGGTCTCCTCCCCTTCGCGGTTGAAGGGAACCGCCCCGCGCTTGACTTCGGTGCCGTGCTGGTAGAGCACCAGGGGCACTTCCCGCGGGGGATCGGCCGCCTTCCGGCTGGGCAGGAACACCCGGCCCGAGTAGATCCGTTCCCGGCCGGACTCGTCCACGGACGCATAGCGGACTTTCCGGGAGGGCACGGCGTTGACCAGATGCTCCTTGATCAGCTGCAGGAACACGGTCATGGGCGGGAGGTCCTTGAACTTGGCGAACCGCGCGCCCAGGTCCCGCTGGATCTCGGCCAGGTACTGGCGGTCCAGGTCCCGCACCGGCGTGACCTCCACGGGACCCAGTTCCAGCAGGGTGCCGGGCGCCGCCGCCGGGCTGGCTGCCCAGGGCAACAGCAGACTGACGGCCAGCAATAGCGGGCGGACGCAGCTCGGTCCGAGGCTGCTCGGGGTTCCCTGGGGGACGACGCACGGCATGGGCTGGCTCCGGCACAAGAATGTATAAATTGATTATACAATCTTCCAGTCGCTGCACAAGGCGGCGGCTGGGCAAGGCCCTAAACCATTTTTCCCATGCCGCAGTCTAAGTACCAGCCTATGCTGCCCATACACTGCTAATCTGACCTGCGCACCAGGCAGCGCGAGGTTGGCAGGTTCATCAGCAGGTACCGGACAGGTCCCATGAAGAATGTCATTTCCGCGCTATTGCCCATCCCCCGGTTCGTGGAGCCGAAGGCAGAGGTGCAGCTGCCCCATGCCCGCAAGCTGTTCCCCCTGCGGAACATCCATTTCCGGGACATCAAGGCCCTGGGTTTCGACATGGACTACACCCTGAGCCACTACCGGTCCCCGGAGATCGAGGAACTGGCCTACCAGAGCTCCGTGCGGCTGCTGGTGGAGGAGCGGGACTACCCGCGGTCGCTGCTGGCCACCCACTTCGATCCCGCCTTCGCCATCCGTGGCCTGGTGCTGGACGGAGTCCGGGGCAACCTCCTGAAGCTGGACAGTTCCCGGCAGGTGGTGCGCGCCTGCCACGGCAGCCGGCCCATGAGCCGCGGCGAGATCGACCAGGCCTACGGGCGCCGGCGGGTGGTGGCGGCCGGCGCCGGCTTCCGCAGCGTCGACACCCTGTTCGAGATCCCCGAATGCCACCTCTACGCGATCCTGGTGGATGCCCTGGACGCCGGGCGGCTCAGGGGGCGGGACTGGCTGCAGGTGTTCCAGGACGTGCGCTGGGCCATCGACACCGCCCACCGCAACGGCGCCATGAAGGCCAGGATCCTGGACAACCCGGAGCTGTACATCCTGCGCGACCCCGAACTGGCGGCCGCCCTGGACCGGTGGCAGCGGTCCGGCAAGAAGCTGTTCGTGCTCAGCAACAGCGAGTGGACCTTCACCCGGGGCGTGCTGAGCTTCCTGCTGGACGGCCAGGACCCGGCCCGGCCCAGCTGGATCGACTATTTCGACCGGGTGGTGGTGAGCGCCGGCAAACCGGCCTTTTTCCGGGACTCGCTGGCGCCCCAGCCGCTGGCGGGGGAGACCAAGGCCTTCATGGGCGGCAACGCCCTGTGGCTGGAGGATGAACTTCAAGCTTTCGGCGAGGAGGTCATGTATGTGGGCGATCACATCTACGGCGATATCCTGCGGTCCAAGAAAAACGTTTCCTGGCACACCATGCTGCTCATCCCGGAACTGGCCTCCACCCTGGAGCAGCTGGAGGACCAGGCCAGCGAACTGCAGGATTTCGTGCGTTTCGAAACCGTCCGGCGGAAAACCGAGCTGCGCCTCTCCCTGCTGGAGGACACCCTGCGGCGCAATCAGGAACACCGCCGGCTACTCGCCCCCCGGCTGTCCCGTGAAGCCCTCCTGGCCCTGGACCAGGAAGCCTCCCGGCTGAAGGAGGAAGTGGACGATTCCCGGGTCCGGATGGCGGCCGAAAAAAAAATTCTGGCCCAGCTTGATGATCAATTAGAATCTGCTTTCAATCCCATCTGGGGTAGTATATTCCGGGACGGGTATCAACAAACCCGGTTCGCCGATCAGATTCAGCAGTACGCTTGCGCTTACACCGGTCGTATCAGTAACCTCTACCTGGTGGATCCAACAACAGCCCTTTATGCACCGGTCCCAACCCTTCCCCATGAGCGCATCTAGCTTTTTTCAAACGTGAACCTTGCCGGACCTGGAACACCGCGCCACCTCCCGTCATCCAAAGGAAGTGCCGTTGCATAATGTGGGGCATTCAGCGTCTTCGATTTTAAATGGTAGGAGTGATCAACTTGAAGCGATTCGATTCTAATTCCGACGCACCCCTGTCCATCACCTCCCTGGGTGACCGCATCAAAGCCGTGCGGCTCACCTGGAGATGGTCCCAGGAAGAGATGGCCGAGGCCCTGAGAGTGGATCAGGCCTCCATTTCGTTCTGGGAGCGGGACAAGATCAAGCCCTCAGGCTCGGCCATCGTCGCCTTGGCGTCCCTGTTCCGCACCAGCACGGACTCGCTGGAAGGAGGCCTGGGGTTCAAGATCCCCGATCCCCCCTCCCATCCGGAATCCGCCAAGGTCGACCGGGAGTTCCCGCGCAGCGTCAGCCTTCCGGCCGGCAGCGAGGATGTGGTCATGGTCGTGGATCTGGGCGATGGTTCCTCCAAGGGGAAGCAGCTCTCCGAAGCCATGATGAGCCTCGTCCAGGGCGTCAAGGACAGCCGGCGGGTCTGGGTGGTCCTGGAGTAAAGCCCGGGGTTGGGTGACGGGTCCGGCTGGCGCTCTTGGCCAGCAGATGCGGTCTAGCCTCCCTCATTGCAGTTCGTTCACCACGTCGGCGACCAGTTTCGGAAGCCGGCGTTCGAACTGTCTGCGGAACTGTTCGACCATGCCTTCCGGGGAATCGCTCTGGGACACCTGGATCGGCACGGAGCGGGTGAGGGCCGTGCCCCGGCCGCCCAGGCCCGCGGTGCCTCCGGCGAGAATGGTCATCTGGACCTCCAGGCGGTAGCTGACGCCCTGGTAGATGTCCATGTCCGCGAAGATGAACTCGGGTCCCTGGGACCCGCCGGAGAAGGTGAGGTCCAGGATGAGGTCCGGGTTCAGGTCGCGGTGCACCAGGCCGCACTCGCCGATCTGGGCCTCCAGGTAGGCCGCCACCCCCAGGGGCAGGGTGACGTTGCTGCGCAGGCCCATGGTGGTCCGGGCCAGATCCAGGGGCGGGAGCGCCTTGCCTTCCATCTGGCCCAGCCGCTTCTCCACGGCCGCCCGCTCGGTTTGCAGGGCCGGCCGCAGGTCCAGGCCGGCGCCGGTCACGGCCAGGAGGCCGATGGTCTCATCCAGCCGGTTCAGGTCCTCCTGGACCTTGCGCAGGCGCCAGCGGGCCTTGCGGCTCAGCTCGTCCCCGACCCGGACCCGGGTGTCCCGGAGCTGTTCCAGCCGGGCGGCCAGGGTGTCCCGGGCCAGGCCCAGGTCCAGGAAGGCCAGGGCGTAGGCGGTCCGGCCCGGCGGATCGGCGAAGGTCCGCTCCACCACCAGGCCGGGCAGGTCCTCCGCCTGGGCGCCGACGTTGACTTCGTCCCGCACCTGGCGGTCGCCGCTGCCGGCGGCCTTGCCGCCCCCCTGCTGGCCTTCGGAGGTGCGGGTGGTGACCGAAGTGGAGCCGCGCACCGTGGCCCGCAGCCGGGTCACCACCTCCAGCCGGGCCCGGTCCGCGGCCCGGGCGATGGCCGCGCCCTCGCTGGCGCCCAGCTCGGCGGTGCCCAGGGCGTAGAGCCGGCCGGGCGCCTGGGGGAGGATCTCGATCCAGGCGGGCTTCGCGCTGTCCCCCGCGGCGGGGCGCGGGACCGCCTGGGCCTGGGGCGGGGGCGGGGGCGGGACTTTCACCTGGGCCTGGGCCCAGCCCGGTAGCGCGACCAGCCCTGCCAGCAGAAGCTTGCGGAACATCCCGACCTCCAGCCTTTCATTGTGGCCGAGTTGCGCCGCAAAACCGGCCGCCGTCTTCGGCGGGCGCCGGAATGGCTTGAACTTCTGCACCCCGAGCAGGATTAGACCGGAAGCCCCAGCACCTTGCGGATCGCCGCCACCACCTGGTCCTGGTCGTCCTCGGTGAGCCCGGGCCAGAGCGGCAGGCTCAGCAGCCGGTCCCCGCTCCACTCGGTATGGGGCAGGCCGTCCCCGGGCAGGGCGTGGGTGTGCTGCGCGTAGTAGTCCCGGTAGAAGGAGTGCCCATGGGCGGGGCGGTAGTGGATGCCGGTGCCGATGTTCTCCTCCTTGAGCCGGGCGACGAAGGTGTCCCGGTCCATGCCGGCCCGCTCCGGCCGGATGCGCAGGACGAACAGGTGGAAGCAGTGGCCGTGCACCGCGTCGCCGGGGATCGGCAGCATGACCTGCTCCAGGTCCTGCAGCAGCTCCAGGTAGCGGCGGAACAGGTGCTCCCGCCGGCGGTTGAACCCGTCCAGCTTCTGGATCTGGTGCAGCCCCATGGCCGCCTGCAGGTCCATGAAGTTGGCCTTGCGCGCCGGCTCCATCACGTCGAAGTGGGGGCTGCCGTCCTTGCCGAACCGCTTCCAGGCGTCCTTCTCGATGCCGTGGAAGCGCAGGCGCTTGATCCGGTCCAGGTGCGCGTCGTCATGGCAGACGATGGCGCCGCCCTCGCCGGTGGTCATGTTCTTGTTGGGGTGGAAGCTGTAGACGCTGAACACCGAGCGGGGGTCGGAACCGATCTTGCGGCCGCGGTAGTGGGCGCCCATGGCCTGGGCGGCGTCCTCCACCACCCACAGCCCGTGGGCCTCGGCGAGCTTCCAGATGGGGTCCATGGGCGCCGGCAGGCCGGTGAGGTGCACCGGGATGATCCCCTTGGTGCGGGGGGTGATGGCCGCCTCGAGCTTGGCCGGGTCGAGGTTCAGGGTGGCCGGGTCGATGTCCACCAGCACCGGGACGCCGCCCTGGAGCACCACGGTGCTGAGGGTGGAGACCCAGGTCAGGGCGGTGGTGATCACCTCGTCCCCCGGGCGCAGGCCCAGGACCTGCATGGTGATCTCCTGGGCGGTGGTGGCGCTGTTCATGGTCAGGCAGTGCGGCACGCCGTTGTAGGCGCACAGGGCCTCCTCGAACCGGGCCGCCTTGGGCCCGGTGGTGATCCAGCCGGACTCGATGGAATCGATGATCTCGGCGATCTCCTCGGCCCCGACCATGGGCCGGGTGAAGGGCAGGAAGGCGTCCCGGCGGCGGTAGCTCATTTCGACTCCTCGAAGGCCTGGCAGGCTTGCAGGGTGTTGGCCATGAGGCCGGCGATGGTGAGCGGCCCCACCCCGCCCGGCACCGGGGTGATGGCGCCGGCCACCTGGGACGCCTCGCCGAAGCGCACGTCGCCGCAGAGCACGCTGCCCTTGGCCCGCAGGGTGGCCAGTTTCAAAGGGTCGGACTGGAAGATCCGCTCGCCCAGGTCCAGCTGCTCCACCCGGTTGATGCCCACGTCCACCACCGTGGCCCCGGGCTTGATCCAGGAGCCCTCCACCAGTCCGGGCCGGCCCACCGCCGCCACCAGCAGGTCCGCTTCCCGGCACAGTCCGGGCAGGTCCACGGTCCGGCTGTGGGCGATGGTCACCGTGGCGTGCTCTTCCAGCAGCATCAGGCTCATGGGC
>Ga0181516_10003692_pt1 | contig 10104 bp, 7 predicted proteins | sample PEATcosm2014_Bin_25_FD_121104 | JGI IMG/M metagenome (GOLD analysis project Ga0181516, IMG submission 121104) | Peatland microbial communities from MTU Mesocosm Facility, Houghton, MI, USA - PEATcosm2014_Bin01_10_metaG | ecosystem: Environmental > Terrestrial > Soil > Wetlands > Peat | place...
ACAAAGTCCGCGCTCGAGTGGCGTACGCCTTTATTGACGATGGCGGCGTAGTTGAAGGGCCCCGGACAAGGGACGACCCGGTACTTCGTCGCGGCGAAATAGTCGAGCGACGCCTGTTCGATGGAGTCATTGTCGAGCAGGATGATGTCGTAGTTCGAAAACGTTGACTTCTCCTCGATCGCGTCAATGCACCGGCGAACGAGGTCAATCCGATCTCGCGTGGGAATGATGATGTCAATCGACGGTGCCGGTGAGGGAGGTGCAAGGCGCCAATCGACTGACGAGCCGAACGCACCGGGTGCGACCGTACCTTTCCAGCCCCGTCGGACCAGCGCGTTTCGTACCACTTGCTGCGAGTCCTTACCGATGTGTTGGGCATCAAAGGAAATCGTTGGCCGTCCGGCAACCAGAACCTTCGCCACGTGACGAAAGTGCGCGCCGTGTTCGACCAGCCTCAAGTAGAGATCGTGTTCGAAAGCCCAACCGGCTTTCGTTGCGAAGCCAGCAAGTTGTCGAAGCGTGGCCACTCGAAGCAGTGCCGGACGGCCCACGCAGTTGTAGCTCAAGAGGGTGTGCACACCAACGGCCGAGCTCTTGAGGATCGGTGCGCGTGGATCAACGCCTGACTCATCGGCGAAGACCACGTCGTCGCCCTCGAGGGCCGAAGCTCGAAGTGTGTTGGCGGCTTCGAGACGGTCAAGCACACCTACGGATTCGTCGACAATGAAGAGCCACGTGGCCCGCGTTCTGGTGACGACATCGTTGAGGGCCGCGATCGTGGCGGTGGGCGCCGAATCCACCTCGTTGACGGCGACAATCTGCACATCGTTGGGAGCGACGAGTGGATGTTCGTCGTCCTGTTTCGCGTTAGCCGGTGGCCGGTAGTTGTGGGGAAAGTAGACGGGTTTCTCTGTTGGTCGCTCCAGTGAAGCGACTTGTGGCTTCCTGCGCACTCGTCGCATGAACTTGAGCAGCGGCCGTCCAAAGAATCGGGCCACCTTGTATCGAATCGTGTCTTCGCCCAACATGCGGCCCACGACGCGTTGGAAGATATTGCCCTGGACGAGGCGGATCGTCCCGTGAAACTTGGACCATCGACGTTTGATGTCCCGGTCCGAGAGGATCGTGGTGTCGTCGGAGTCATATTGAGTGAAGGCGGGCACGTTGTAGGTCTTTCAATCACGAGGTCACAAGAAGCATACGAAGAACGCTCATCCGAATGTACTGGAGGAGTCGTGCGGCAAACCCTGGCCACGTCCTCGAATCCCCTCTTGGCGTACGCGTCAATGTCGTTTGCGTGACAAAGTGGTCGCCAACTGTTTGACAATTCGATGACGTTTGGCTCGTACCTGCTCCATTTGCAAAATGAAGTGACACTATGGAGTGGTGAGTTTTTACCGTCTTTTGCGTGCGCTACTTGTTATCACCCTTGTCGGTGCGTGCCTGTTGCCGGAGATCGTGGGTTCGCCAGCGTCGGCGAGTGCAGTACCCACGTGCGGCGCCCAAAACTTCGTGGCGACGTCCACCATCGCGAGTAGGCCAGGCGGCTCGACGGTGAGACTCGTTCTTACGAGCTCATACTTTCCTACCTGCCGGTGGTCGAATGCCACCGAGTATCAGTTCGCGAATTCTTCGGGCGCGTCGATTGGCCCCAAGGTTTCCCTGGCGACGACCAAAGGCCTGGCCGTGCCTCAACAGCCGTGGATCGTTGGCGACACGTTTCAATTGATACAAAATCTTGTCACTGAAGAGGGTGTGCAGTGCACGCAAAGTCAAGCGTCGTTCGTTCGAATCTCTAGTCCGGGAGGTGGGAGACTCCTCGCGAAGCTTCCGTCATCCCTAGGAGTCTGCGTCAACGGCACGACGAAGTGGACCTCGCTCTCGTCAATCTCCTTTCCCAAGCCCTCGGCGTGCACGTCGTCGGCGTTGAAGCTGAGCGTCGGACAATCCGACGGAACGGCCGGCACGATCTTCTACCCTTTGATCGTCACGAACGAAGGTAGCCACGCGTGCGTGATCTCGGGAACGCCGACGGTGCAACCGACGACGGGGTCGCTCGCCGGGCTCGCCCACATTCTGGTGGGTCCGAGCGCGACGATTCGCGGAACGGGTTCCACTGGTTACGGCGACAGCATTCGACTTGCGCCAGGACAGAAGGCGAGCGCGGCCTACGGTGTCGTGGAGACGGGAAACTTTACGCCGTCGCAGTGCGTGGCCAAGAGTTTCGAAAGTCTGTCAGTGGGCATTGCGAGTGTGAGTGGCGGAGGAAACTGGTTCGTACGACTGGCGAGCACGACGTGTACGAAACTTGCTAGCACGAACATTTCAGGTTTTGTGCCGGGGATAACGGGCATCGCCCCCTGAGTTCGCGGCCTTGCGCCCTTGCAATCATTGAGTATTCATCCCGCGTTAACAGTCTGGTGCGGTGTCGCGCGTCTTCTTGTCGTCCTCATGTTACATTTCGGTACTTAATAACCACTACTGAGGTGATAACTACAAGAAAGAGGTAGTCGTGACAGACGCCCTGGATGTACAACAAGGAGATCAGCACGAACACGCTTTGCGTTCGGGAGTTCTCGGTCTCTTTGATTCGGTGGTCATGGGTATCGCGGGCGTCGCGCCGGGCTATTCAATTGCTGCTTCCACCGCGGTGTTGTTCGGTGCCGTCGCGTTGGGTGGAGCAGCCGCGCTGCTCTATTGCGGCGTTGCGATGTTTGGCATCGTCTTCGCGTTCAGCTACCTCGGTCGTGTGGAGCCTAAGGCGGGAGCTAGTTACTCGTGGGTTCGCCGGGCGTTGCATCCTTTTTTTGGCTACATGTCGGGTTGGGCGCTCATCGTCTCGGCCTTGATCTTCATGGTGGCAGCGACGTTGCCGGTCGGTGCGAATCTGCTGGGATTGTTCTCAACTTCAGCAGCCAATAGTAAGGGTGCCGTCACGATCGTCGGCGCGGTGTTCTTTTTGCTGATGGTGGCCGCGGTCGCTGTCGGCGTCACGGTCACGGTGGTGGTGCAAATCGTCATGTCGTCAATCGAGATTGCCCTGCTCATCCTGTTCGCGCTGCTCGCCATCTTTCACGGTCAGCACGTGCACACGTTCTCCTGGCACTGGTTCGCTCCGTCGGTCTTCCACGGTGCCAACGGCTTCTTCGCCGGGGCCCTGGTCGCGGCGTTCTACTACTGGGGCTGGGACGTAACGGCGAACCTCAACGAGGAGACGAAGGGTGCGACCAAGACGCCAGGTATGGGTGGCATCATTGGCATGGTATTCGTCTTCATCCTTTTCGAAGTGTTCACTGTCGCGACCAACCTGGTGCTGACCTCAGGACAGATCCAAAAGAATGACGCCGACGTCTTGAGTGTCCTCGGCCAGGCGGTGTGGCATGGGACGTGGGGCAAACTCATCGTCGTGGCGGTGGTGCTGTCAACGGTTGCGACCCTGGAGACCACTTTGATTCAGGTGACTCGAACGATGTTCGCCATGGGTCGAGACAACACGCTACCTAAGGTTCTGGGTCACATCCACCGAAAGTTTAAGACTCCTATTGTCGCCACCGCCTGTGTGACAGTGTTCTCTCTCGCACTTTTTGTCGGCTCGCAGTTCGTAGGTTCGATTGATTCGATTCTCTCGGACGGCATCAACGCCATCGGTCTTCAGATTTGCATCTACTACAGCTTGGCGGGATTGGCGGTTGTCATGCTGTACCGCAAACAGCTGTTCCTCTCGGTGACCAACTTTGTCTTCATGGGGCTCTGGCCGATGGTCGGAGCGGTCTTCATGATCGTGATGTTCATCAAGACCATTCCGGGCCTTAACTCCACCACACTCTGGGTGGGACTTGGTGCCATGGCCCTGGGGCTCATCCCGATGTCCATCTACTGGATAAAGGGAAACCCCTATTTCGACATGCCCTCAAAGGAGGATCGAGTAGCCGTTCTCATGGAGTTTGAGCAGAATCTCTGATTGAACTCCACCGGCGCTGCTTTCGCCCCGTCGCAAGTGCGACGGGGCGAAAGTGTGTAGCGACCACGTCGCGACCGTCAGACGGTAGGTTCGTGGTGTAGGCGACAGGAGGTTGACGTGCAGAATGGAATGGAAATCGCGGGAGTTGGCGCAACGGTCGCCGGCTCCCCTGGGTCGGGCTCACGACGCCTAATTCCTTTTTTGCTGGTGATGGTGCTCACGGTGGCCGCCGTGGTGACCGCTGTACTCTCGGCGGGCTCCGCAGCAAGTGGTTCGACGGCAGTTCGGGCGGCCTTGGATTCGATGAGGGACGCGAAGTCCGTGACGTTCTCACTGAACGTGAATCTCTCTGGAGCGCAGGCGGCACAGGCTTCGGTGGTCGGTAGCTGCGCAAGCGGACCTGCGTGTCAGGTGACCTTCAGCGCCACGGGCGGCGGCTCGAGCATTGGTCAGTCGCAAGTAGTCATTGACAACGACGTCGCGTACGTCGAACTCGGCGCACCGCTCGCCAGCGAGCTCCCGACTCCGTGGGTGTCGACGCCTTTGAATTCCTCGAGCGCGCAACAGTCGACGGGCATCTCGAGCACGGCGGACCTTTCCTCGGTGTTCGCGGGACTCGCCAAGGTTGGTGACACGGTCTCCGACGACGGTACGGTGACCCTGAACGGTGCCTCGACCCACGAATACACGGTGTCGGCCAGTCAGTCCACCGAACAACAGCAAGTGGAATCGGTGCTGAAGGCCCTGCCCAACGCCGACGCGAGCGCGCTGAGTGCGGTTTCGGTGGGTGGCTACCACGTGAACGTCTACATTGGCAGTGACGGCTACATCGACGAAGTCGACCTGAACACCTCGATCTCGACTACGCAGGGTTCCGAGAGTCTTTCGTTGCGCCTGGACCTTTCGGGCTACGGTCAGCCGGTCTCGGTGACGGTACCGCCGGCGAACGAAGTAACGCCGCTTTCGTCACTGACCAAGTCGTTCCTCGGCCTCTAGGTCTCGTTCTTCGGGAGCCAGTGGAAGGTGAAACGGCACAGGAGTGCCGCGGCGACGGTCCACGCGCCAAGGATGACGGCGGCCTTGGGAAGTTCGAAACTGTGGCCCACTTCCTGGGAGGCGAAGAGCTTCGGTAAGAAGACCCCACGCATCGCTTGGGCCATCCATTTCAGCGGGAAGACCGCGGCGATATCCTGCATCCACTTGGGCAGGTTGGCGTACACGAAGAACACGCCCGACGTGAACTGAAAGAAGAGGACGACCGGCGAGGCGAGCGCCGAAGCCGATTGGCCGTTTTTGGCGAAGTTCGAGAAGGCGATACCCAAGAGTGCACTCGCACATAACCCGAGCACGCTGATCCACGCGAAATCCAGCCACAATGACACGGATCCGGGCAGGTGGATGCCGTAGCTGAAATGGCCAATGGCGAGCAACGCAATCGCCTGAAACACGTAGGTGAAGGTCGCCGCAGCGACCTTCCCGACGAAGTACACACTTGGCGGCATCGGTGAGCCAACCAAACGCTTAAGTGTTCCGTTACTACGCTCCTCGGGGATGGCGATGGCCAACTGCTGGAAAGCGCTGTAGAGGAGACCGGATGCGAGTAGTCCCGCCACGAAGTACTGAGCGAAGCTGACGCCGGTGTTGCCTAACTTGGTCTTGTTGAATACCGAGCCGAAGATGACGAGGAGGAACACCGGCAACAGCATCGAGAACACCACGGCGTTGCGGTTTCGCAAGAGCAGTCGAATCTCGAGGCGCGATCGATGGTAGTAGAGGGAAAGGAGCTTGGTCATGGCTCGCTCGTATTCACCAGCTCGAGGTACGCCTCTTCGAGGGTCGTTCGAACGACTTCGAGTCCGGGTATCTCATTATCGAATCGGGCGGCCAGTTCGCGTACGACTTTCGTGGGCTCGGCCGTTCGCTGCTCCCGCACTTCATTGTGCTCAATCCATCGAACGCTCACGAGGTTCTGCGATCGGCTGCCGAGATCGGCGGGTGTGGTGTCGGCGACCTTGCGGCCCCGGGTAACGACCACCACGTGATCGGCGAGGGCGTCGGCCTCTTCGAGGTAGTGGGTCGTCAGCACGATCGTCACTCCCTCGTGCTTCAGACGTTCGATGAGGTCCCAGAAGATGTGTCGTGCTTCGGGGTCGAAGCCCGTCGTGGGCTCGTCTAAGAACAAGAGCTCCGGACGGCCAATGACGCCGAGGGCGACATCGAGACGTCGGCGTTGGCCTCCCGAGAGATTCGAGGCGCGGGTCGTCGCCTTCTCGGTGAGTCCGACGAGTTCAATCGCCGCATCGACGCCGCGTGGGTTCGGGTAGTACCGGGCAAAGTGTTCGACCGCCTCACGAACCGTGAGTTCGTTCAGGTCGTTCGCGTTCTGCAGGACAATGCCCAGCCTCTGTCGCCAGGCCCGGGTGGGATGTGCCGGATCGAGGTCGAGGACACGTACGTCACCATCGTCACGGTGACGGTAGCCCTCGAGGATCTCGACGACGGTGGTCTTGCCGGCCCCGTTGGGTCCGAGGATCGCGACGCACTCGCCGCTCGCGACGCTGAGGTCGAAGTTCGAGACAGCGGTGAAGTCACCGTATCGCCGGGTCAGCCCCTTGATGTCGATAGCGCCCACCCTCGATACCCTAGAGAATTTCCTCGAGCCGGGCAGTGAACAGGGTGTGATCTCGCTTGGCACGAGATGGTAAGAAAAGGAGATGCGTCGACTCGGGTCCGGCGAGCGAACTACTCTGCTCGACCTTCTGTTCTTGGTCATCTTTGGCATTTCGTTTGGCTACGTTGAAGCGGCCGTGGTGTCGTACTTGCGTGCGCTGATGAAGTTTCACCAGAATTACTCACTTTCGCACTACAAGGTGTGGCTGAATCTAGGCTTCATCACCTTTGTGCATCCCGTGCAGTCACTGCTCGTGAGCCGGCGAATCTCCGACATCGAGGTTGGTCGCGAGGCAATGACGATCGCAATGATCGCCTGCGTCGCGTACGTCGCGAGCAAGGTCTGGTCACAACGCCTCGGTGCGTTCCTGGTCTGTTTCGCGTGCTGGGATATTTCTTACTACGGATGGTTGTGGATCCTCGACGACTGGCCACGGAGTCTGTTCACCCGCGACGTCTTCTTCCTCATTCCGGTGACCTGGATTGGCCCGGTCATCACGCCTCTGGTGATCTGCGGGGTCCTGCTCGCGCTGGGGATCGTCCTCTTTCGCGATCTGCCGCGCCGGCGCCGGACGGGTCCGTTCTCCAGGTTCTAGACCGGTTCGCGACCTCCGGGCAGGTCCAATCGATTTCCCTAGTATCGAGGCATGGACCTCGAACTGCGCGAGAAAGTATTTCTTATCACCGGCGGCACCGACGGACTCGGGCTGGCCCTCGCGCAGAACCTCGTAAAGGAAGGGGCGTTCGTCGCGGTGTGCGGGCGCGACCAGGAGCGACTCGTGGCGGCCGCGTCGGTGTTGGGTCCCGACGCCCTGTGCGTACGCGCCGACGTCAGCCACGAGTCAGAACTCGATGCCTTCATCGACGCCGCCTTGTCGACCTTCGGCCGACTCGACGGTGCGGTCAACAACGCGGGGCGCAGCGCGGGCACCCCGATCGCCGCCTCGGTCGATCAGGAGTGGCGCGACGACTACGAGCTCAAGGTCATCGCCGCCATGCACCTGGCCCGTCGCGTGCTGCCCTCGTTGGAGGCCTCGCGCGGCGCGCTGCTCAACGTGCTGGCGATCATGGCGAGGTCGCCGTCGGCGAATTCCACACCGACAACGGCGTCGCGCGCGGCTGGTCTCGCGTTCACCAAGGCCATGGCGAACGAAGTCGGACCGCGCGGAGTGCGCGTGAACGCAATACTCATTGGTTTCATTGAGTCGGGACAGTGGCGCCGCCGGGCGGAGAACGCCCGGACCAAGGTGGAGGACCTCTACCTCGGTATGGCCAAGGGATCCAACATTCCCCTCGGGCGCGTCGGTCGAGCCGAGGAGTTCGCGGACCTCGCGGCGTTCCTGCTCTCTCCTCGTGCGAGTTATATCACCGGTGTGGGCGTGAGCATCGACGGAGGACTCTCGCCGGTCATTTGAATTTAAGTAGATTTTCCCTTTCGCCTCGTGGGGTCCGAGAGCGGACCGTCGCACGCGTGACGCTCAGGAGTCTTCGCGCATCCACTCAGCGGTTTAGCCCACTGGTCCTGAGTAAAGTACGGGACAGCGCAACGTTTGGACGTTATTTGTTCACAATCAACACGCCTCACTGCAGCAAAATCCGAAACGGTGGTGGGCTGGGGGATTTGTCGTGAGCGAAATCGGACCGGTTCCATCTACTCAGAGTCCGCCGGTGGCCGGTCTCTTCGAAGTGGGCGTGGGCTTTTACGCCATAATCTTCACCGACATTGTCCTGTCGACCGGACATCGGGCCCAGTACGGTGACGTGCTCGCTGACGCATTTCACGCCGAGGTCGACGCGCTGACCCGAGAGATCATTGACGTCCACCGCGGACGCGTGGTGAAGGGACTGGGCGACGGGCTTATGGCCATTTTCCGTGGACCAACCGAGGCGGTCCTCGCCAGTGTGGAGGTGCAGCACCGACTACTTCGGCGGAATCGAAATGCCGAGGTGGCCCTACACGTGCGCGTCGGGGTGACCGTGGGCGAGATCGAGGTCACCGAGGACGACGTGTTCGGTTACGCCGTCAACGAAGCGGCCCGACTCTGTGCCGCGGCCGACGTGGACGGTGTCCTGGTGAGCGAGGTTGCCGTGCATCTCGCTCGTCGCGCTGAGGTCGAATTCGGTCCGCCGCGCGACGTCGAGGTCACCGATTCGGCGCCGGTCACCGTTGCCCGTCCGGTAATCATCAGTTCGGCCGTCGAACCACTCATTCCGCTCGCGAGCGCGCTGGAATTTCATCAGCACGGAGGTCGTTTTGTCGGACGCTCCGCCGAGATCCAAACGCTTTTGGGACAATGGACGCACGCCACTGAGGGCTCGGTCGAGGTCACCGTGCTCACCGGCGAACCAGGCCTGGGCAAGACCACGTTGGTGGGCGAGTTTGCGCGTCACGTCGAAGCGACCGGGGGACTCGTGCTCTACGGTCAGTGCGAGGAGCGTACTCCCGCGCCGTATCAACCGTTCGTCCAAGCGTTGAGCCACTTCGTTGAACACTGTCCCGCACGCGACCTCGCACGGCTCATCGGTTCTTCCGCGTCGGACGTCAGCCCGCTGGTACCAGCTCTCAGCGAACGCCTCGTCATCGAACCCGCGCCGCGTCTCTCGAACCCTGACTCGGAGCGACTTCGCACGTACGAAGCGTTCGCACTCGCCCTTCGCTCCCTCGCGGACTACGCCCCGGTGCTCCTCATCGTCGACGACCTGCACTGGGCCGGTACGACCACTATCGACCTGCTCGATCGGGTGGTGCACGACGGCCATCAGCGCCGACTCATGATCCTGCTGGCGCTGCGCGCCTGGGACCCGATGACCGATCCCTACGTCGACCACTTCCTCGCCGATCGGCATCGTCTGGCCCACCACGTCCAGGACATCGCTCTGCAGGGACTGGCGCCCGACGAGGTGGGCGAGCTGGCCTCGCAGTGGAAGCACCGCACCGACCTCGCCGCGAGTGAGACCGACGAGTTGTGGGAGATCACTGCGGGCAATCCACTCTTCGTCTCGCAGGTCTTGCGTTCGACCGGCGCCGACGAAGTGGTGCCCGCGACGATTCCCGACGGGGTCGTCGACGTGATCCGACGTCAATTGGAACGATTGAGCGCCGACACGAGAGAACTCCTCGCCTACGCGGCGCTGGTGGGAGCACGTTTCGAACTCAGCGTCGTGTTGGGTGCGGCCGGCGTCGTCCGTGATCGCGGGCTCGCGTGTCTCGACGACGCGGTGCTCGCCGGTGTCGTTCGCCCGCTCGACGGCTCACCGCTGCGCTACGAGTTCACCCACGCGTTGGTGCAGCGGACGATTGAGCACCAGTTCAGCGCGGCTCGACGCAGCGAGATGCACGCCAAAATCGCCGAGACCCTCGAAGTGACGCTCTCGTTGGCGCCTGATGACCGAATGAGGCGTCTGGCGATGCACCTGTACGAAGCGGGAGAGCTCGGTGACCCCGCGAAGGGCGTGATCCTGGGTTGCTACGC
>Ga0181516_10003693_pt1 | contig 10097 bp, 5 predicted proteins | sample PEATcosm2014_Bin_25_FD_121104 | JGI IMG/M metagenome (GOLD analysis project Ga0181516, IMG submission 121104) | Peatland microbial communities from MTU Mesocosm Facility, Houghton, MI, USA - PEATcosm2014_Bin01_10_metaG | ecosystem: Environmental > Terrestrial > Soil > Wetlands > Peat | place...
TCCGACGGCTCGCCAGCCTTCGTCGAGAGGCTGACGCCAGTCGAGGCCGATGACGTCCGCACCTGTTGACGCCATTTCAGAAAGCAGACCCGCAGTCTCAACGCCAAAGTAGATTACCGGTACGCCCATGGCCTGCACGGAGCGAACCAGGCGCTTTGAGGCCTCGAAGGCATAGGTGCGATAGTCGGCCAGACACAGAGATCCAACCCAGCTGTCAAAGATTTGAATAACGTCCGCGCCGGCCTGGACTTGCAGGCGGCAGTACTCCGTGAGGACGGCAACCAGCTTGTCTAAAAGGATGTTCCACGCGAGCGGATCGGTGTACATCATCTTTTTGGTTTCTATGTAGTTTTTTGAGCCGCCGCCTTCAATCATGTAGCTGGCGAGCGTGTAGGGCGCGCCGCAAAAGCCGATGATGCCGAGCCGGTCGCGAAAGTGACTGGCGACTTTCTGAATGGCGCGGGCAACATAGGACAACTCCGTAGCCCGGTCGGTGCGAAGCAGCTTGACGTCGTCAAGGGTGCGGACGGGATGATGCACCACGGGGCCTTCGCCGGCCTGAAACTCAAATGCCAGTCCCATGGGTTCCAGAGGGAGCAGGAGATCGGCAAAGATGATGGCGGCATCGACGCCCAGCTTCTCCGCAGCGGTGATTGTGACCTCGGCCGCGATCTCCGGCTGCTTGCAAATCTCCACCAGCGTGTGGTGCTTGCGGACGTCACGATATTCCTGCATGTATCGACCGGCCTGACGCAGAAACCAGACAGGCGTGCGATCGACGGGACGGCGTAGGCAGGCGCGTATAAAGCGGCTGCCGTCGAGAATTGTGTCGGATTTCGGGTCTATGACAGCGGGGTCCTGCTTGGGGAATTCCATATAGTTCAATCTTAAATGCGATATATCGGCCGTTTGAAATTGAGATTCTGTACTGCGCAAAAAACAAGACACGATTATTTCAGGCCAGGGCCACGACCGCATGAATTCGCGCCTTCCGCATTCGAGCTATCCCACCCATTCGCCCACAAAACGGTCGAATGAATGGGGCACGGGAAGGTTCTTCTTCAGCCGGACACGGTACTAGCTGGAGTTCTTTTGGAGCCAGTAGTTGAAACCGTCCACAATCGCCATCAGTGCCGCCTGGTTCAAGTCGCTACTTACTCCTGCGGTGATCCACGGTTCGTGGCCGTCGGCATGGAAGCTTAATGTTACCCGGACGTGTGCCGCAGAATCGTGCGCCGATACGTCAAGCGCAGCAACGGTAAATGTCCCCAAGCGCATTTTGGCGATAACCGGGTACCACTTTTCGAGTTCCTGCCGCATGGCCTTGGTGAGCGCATCCACGGGGCCTGCGCCTTCAGCGCGCGAAGTGGTCACGGTGGAGTCACCCAGCGAGAGGGTCATGAACGCCTGCACAAACCGGTTGCCGATCTCGTCGGATTCGTCGAATATACGCCAGCTTCTGACATTGAAACGATTGGGCAAAACGCCGAGGACCTTCATGCACGCCAGCCGGAACGAAACCTCGCTGGCGGTAAAGCCGCCGCCGTCGATCATGGCCTGGTTTGCGTCCATGAGCGCCTGGGCCTGCGCGGAATTGAGGGCAACGCCCAGCGATTCCGACAACAGAACGATATTCGCACGGCCAGATTGAGCGTTCACGCCGATGGTAGGGCTGGCGCCGACGCGCGCCGGATCGCACCAGAGATATGCGCCGGGGTTCTTGCGCTCGCTGCTGCCGTGCATTCCGGCCCAGGTGCCAAATGCGCCCGGCCCGACGATCGGCACTCCATGCGGCGGCTCGATGCCGAATGCTCCGTAGGCCGAGTTCGCCAAGCCTGTAAGCCCGGTGAGCGCTTTGTCTGAGACGAATTCCGCCTCGCCCCGCAACTGCATGCCTCCGATCACCGTGGTCAAGTTCACATTTCCGCATCGCTCGCCCGTTCCCAGCAGCGTGCCCTGCACCTGCACTGCGCCGGCCAGGATGGCAGCGCGCGTATTCGCAATGCCCAGACCGCGATCTGTGTGTCCGTGGAAGCCGAAGCCTGCGGTTGGATGCTCGCGAGTCAGCCCGGCAATGGCATCGGCAACCTCTTCAGGGCTTGACCCGCCATTGGTGTCGCAGACAACGATGCGGGTCACATTCTGCTCGACGCATTGCGCTGCCATTTGCTGAATGTATTCCTTGCTGCGCTTCGCCTCTTCGGGATCGCAGGGGTTGCCATTTTCGCGGCGGCCGCACCAGGCATCCATGGCGTGTTCCAGATCCACAAAAACCTCGAGCCCGTTGTCGTGAAGGAATTCAATGGTCTCCCGAGTCATCAGCAGGTTGTCTTCCGGCGTGGTCTCGAGCGATTTTGCCACATCGAGCAGGCGCGACTTTACTACTACCACCGCAATGGGAACGCGCTTCTTGCGGGCGATCATGAACTGGAGGTCGGGCCAGTCCTGCACTTTGGCTCCGCGTCCGCGCGTTCGACCGAAGAGGGCCAGACGTGTTGCCCCGGTATCGACCGATTCAAGTGCGGCGGTCAGGTCGGTCACAAACTGGTTCGCGCCGGCAAAGCCTATCTCGGCGAAATGAACGCCGAATGCGCCCATGCGCTCAAGCAGCATGACGGCATTCGGTACAGAGATTTCGAGATTCGGCTGCTGCAGCCCGTCCCGCAGGCTTGTATCGAAGATTTCGACTTTCCTTGCTTTGCTTTCTGTCATCTGATCCTGCGTCGGGGCTTAAGAGGCTGCATCCGCTGTGGAGTTTGTGGTCTGGAAGTGGGTTCCCAACAATCCATCATACCGTTTGCTTGGCGTGGCCAGCCAACGGCCAAGTACAATTGCGCGCATGAATCCGCTCTCTCTCACCCGCCGCGAATTCCTTCAATCCACGGCTGCTGCCGGATCCGGCGCGGCAGTGGCGCATGTCGTTCCCGCTGGCCTCTTCAGCCAGACCACTTCTGGCGCCGAACCTGTTCCCGCATGGGCCTCAAAGCCGATGCGCTGGATGCAACTCACGCTGGTTGAAGACGATCCCATTCACTACGATCCTGCTTTCTGGCTGGACTACTGCAGGCGGACCAAGTCGGATGGAATCTGCCTGAGCGGTGGGGGCTGTGTGGCATATTATCCGACGCAGATTCCGTTTCACCATCGCAGTGCGTGGCTTGGCGGCCGGGATGTTCTGGGTGAACTCATCACCGGATGCCGCAAGATGGACATGACGATCCTGGTACGTACCGACCCTCATGCAACTTATGACGACACAAAGGCTGCCCATCCTGACTGGATCGCGGTTGACGCGGAGGGCAACCCGCGCCGGCACTGGGCCTCGCCCGAGATGTGGGTGACCTGCGCGTATGGACCGTACAACTTTGAGTTCATGACCGCGGTTCACAAAGAGATCATGGCGCGTTATCGCGTCGATGGCCTGTTTCACAATCGCTGGGACGGCAACGGAATTTGTTACTGCGTGCATTGCGTAGAGAACTTCAGAGCCGCCGCGGGACTCGATCTGCCGCGCGCCGCAAGCATGCAGGATCCGAGCTACCGCGCCTGGCAGTATTGGAGGCAGGAACGACTGTTGAGCCTGCTCGATCTCTGGAACTCCGAGATTCGGGCCATCAATCCCGCCTCGCACGACGTTCCTAATGGCGGCAATGTGGCGCTCAGCTCGATTGATGCGTTGGAGATTACCAGGCGCGCTCCCATGCTGGTTGCCGACCGCCAGGCGCGGAGCGGATTGGCCGAGCCATGGCTGATCGGGAAAGTTGCGAAAGAGCATCGTGCCGTGGCGGGCGATAAGCCGATCATTGGCCTCTTCGGCGTGGGCCTGGAAGAGAAGTATCGCTGGAAGGATAGCGTTGCCAGCAACGCGGAAATCCGCATCTGGGTGGTAGACGCTATCGCCAACGGCATGCGGCCCTGGTGCAGCAAATTCTCCGGCACCCTGCATGACGAGCGCTGGCTCAAGGGTGTCGAGGATCTCTACAACTGGGCGGCGAGAAATGAAACGTATCTGACGCACACACAGCCTCTTGCCCGCGTCGGCGTGGTCTATTCGCAGCAGACCGCCTGGTACTACGGCGGGGAGCAGGCAGCGGCTAAAGTGGAAAACTACGGCCTTGGCTGGTATCAGGCGTTGGTCGAGTCTCGCATTGCTTTCGAGATGGTGCATGACCGGCTGCTCGATTCCGCGGAATTGGCGCGATTCAAGGTGCTGATTCTGCCCAATATTGCTGTGCTCAGCGATAAGCAATGCGATGAACTGCGCGCATTCGTGGCTGGAGGCGGAAGTCTGATCGCCACGCATGAGACCAGCCTCTACGATGAGCAGGGAACCAGGCGCAAAAACCTCGCGCTGGCGGATTTGTTTGGCGTCGATTGGACTGGAAAGTCCGAAGGCCCGATGCAGAATTCATACATTCGGCTTGAGCACGATGCGCTGCCGAACAGCCCGCTCTTTGCCGGACTGGAAGATGCGCCACGAATCATCAATGGCGTTTCACGCCTGGAGGTAGTGCCTCGGCAGCCCTTTGCGGAGACGCCATTCACGCTGATTCCGAGCTATCCGGATTTGCCGATGGAGAAGGTCTATCCGCGGACTGCGAAAACCGACGTCTCGTGCCTGTATCTTCGCGAGGCAGTGGGGCGCGTGGCCTATTTTCCATTCGACATCGATCGCACCTTTTGGGAGGTGCTCAGCGCGGACCACCTAAAGATGATGCGGAATACGGTGCGCTGGGCGTTGAATGAAGCGCCCGTCTTTGAAGTTGATGGCCCGGGCCTGCTCGATGTCACGGCATGGCGGAATCCGGGATCGATCACCATGCACCTGGTGAACCTTACGAATCCAATGACGATGAAGGGGCCTTATCGGAATTTCTTTCCCGTCGGCCCACAAACTGTGAATCTTGAGCTGCCTGCTGGAGTCGAGGCGAGAGCTGCGCGCTTGCTTGTTGCGGACAAGGCGATTTCAGTCGAACGCAAAGGGTCGGCGATTGGCTTCGTTGTGCCTTCTGTCCTGGATCACGAGGTGGTGGCGATCGATATCTAGGGACTGGTTCATGAGGATGCGCGGGTCTGGAGACCCGCGCGACTGCTGGTGTGGACACGCCGCTCCCACGCGTGCTCAGCGGGGGCTTGTCAGTCGCTCTGCAACCGGCAGGCCGCCGGCGCGCAGGATTCCGGGGACATCGAAGTGCACAAGGTAGTCCTGGTCGGAATCGAGCTTTGGCACGTCGTCGAGGTGCAGCGTCACCGGCGTCTTGCTGACCGCAGCGGAGAAGGTGGCCCACAATGCTGCGTCTCCACGTGCGTAGATCTCAACCTTGTGGCCATCGCGGCCGGCATAGGAGATTGCGGTGAGGATATCCTGCACGCGGGCAGCGTCATCGCTCACGTTGTAGGTGAGAAAAAGCGGGCCATAGGCGAAGCCATGCGCTTTGCGCTCGATGGCGGCATCCTCTGCTCCATCCGGAGTGGTTACGGCGCGGGCGTCCTCGCGATTGCGTGGGACCTTGGCTGCACCGGTTTGAAAGACGTCGAGCAGTAGCATGGCGCGACCACTCTTCCGAAGCTGCTTTACTGTGTCACTCGCAAGCGCTGCAGATGAGCCATCGGGATCGATAACAATCGCCGTCGCGCCCTTTCCTGCAATCGCCAGAGCAGAGACTCGGTCTTTCGCGCCTGGGCGGCCGAGGATGATCGTGTCGCCATTCTGTTCGGAATTCACGGTATCCGGGACCTCGACCGCCATCGTTTGGCGCAGACGTTCGCGCAAGAATGCTGTGTCCTGCATCTGGTTCGTTTGTGCAATGCATGTTCTGCGCCATTCATCGAAGAGGCCGGCAAGATCGAGAGCGTTCGCGGGAAGCGGATGATTGGAGAGAACCATTACATCCTGCAACGGCGGCGCAGCGATGTTGTGCTCGGTCAGCTCTTTGGCCTCGCTGAGGCCCGGATTTATCTTTGCGAAAAACTTGTAGACTGCCTCGCGGCTCTGCTGATTGAAGTTGTGCGGCGCATCGAACTGCACCTCTTCCACTTGATCGCCTTTGCCGTAGAGGTCGTAGATCTTCTTGATCGCCGGGTACTCTTCCTTGGGCAGGTTGCGGGTCCAGTCGGTGGTGTCCGAGACAAGCAGCATCGGCTTGGGGGCAAACATGGCGGCGATCTCCACGTTGCTTGTGTGCAGGCGCAGACCGGGTGCGTTCTCGCACAGATCGCCACCCTGCATGATGGCGGAGACCATATTGACCGGCGATAAGAACTGGATGCGGTCGTCGATGGCCGCGAGGAGGAACGATTGCGTTGCACCGCCAGAAGCGCCAGTTGCGCCGATGCGGGTTGAGTCCACATCGGGAAGGTCGCTGAGAAAATCGAGCGCTCGCTCGGCGTCCCACATCTGCAGGCCGAGCGGGCCAAAGGACCACAAGCGCTCGCTGGCGCTGCCGAAGCGGTGCGGCACCTGGATGGTGTCTGTGTATCCGACCATGTCAATGGCGAAGACGACATAGCCCTGACGCGCAAGACTGATGCCGAGCGCCGGGCCGGAGTCGATGGGCTCATTTTCAAGCCGTCCGTAAGGCCAGTGGCCGTGAGGATTCAGAATTGCCGGATGCTTGGCTTTGGCGTCACGCGGACGATAGAGATTTCCGCCCAGATAAAAGTCGGGCAAGGTTTCGATCAGCACCTTTTCGATGGTGTAGCCTTGCCCGTCGATCTTTCCGAAGATTTGCGGATGAAGCGGCGTCTTCTCGGGCATAGGCGAGAGTCCGGCCGCAACGAGAATCTGGTTGCGCAGGAAGGCTTTGCGCTGCTCCCATGCCTTCAAGGTTGTGAATTCCGGGAGAGGCATGTGGGTGTTGGTGGTGACGATCGTCGTGTTACGCGCGTCTTCGGTCGGCACAGCGGTAATTGGCGCTTGCGCGGCTGACTGGAACCTGGCTCCCAAGAAGATTAGAAATGCCGCTGTCAGGCAAATCTCAAAACGCTTGCCTATCGATTCATGTCCCATGTGCTATGCCTCACTTGAACTAGCTGATGGACTCAACTAACCGATTCATCTGTTCTTCCTGCTGTTCGATCGATTCGACGAGCTTGAACTGTGTGCGGCAGCGGTCGAGATTCTGGCCCTCGCGATGCACTTTGAAGTATGTGTCGCCGTTGAGGAAGTCGGCAAGAAAACGGATGCCGATTTCAAAGGTGATCAGTTTACCGGAGAAAGCGAGCACTTGTGTTTCGGCCCGGGTGAGAAAGCCGGCAGTGGCCTGAAGGTAGCCGCGCACCAGCGCCTCAAACATTGGGAACTGCATGGAGACTTTGCTTAGGTCGCGCTCGTCCTCCTCTGCCGGACTGGTGGTGGTGCGCACCATGTCGCCGAAATCGTATGCCGCCAGGCCTGGCATCACCGTGTCCAGATCGAGAACGCAGACGGCCGCGCCGGTGATGTCGTCAAGCAGGACATTGTTGAATTTGGTGTCGTTGTGGGTAACGCGCTCCGGCAGTCCGGCATCGAGAAGTGCGCCGGTGATGGATTGCCGCGCGAGAGCGAATTCGATCTCCGGTTTTGCTGGTGCGGCGCGGTTGGCGACGTCGGCTTCGATTGCCTGCTGCAATGCGAGAAATCTCTTTGGCGTCGAGTGAAAGTCGGGAATAATCTCGTGCAGACGCGGAGCCGGAAGGTCGGCAAGCTGCTGCTGGAATCGGCCGAATGCCACGGCCGCCTGAAATGCCTGGCCTGTCGATTGAACAGAATCGTACGTGCTCGCGCCCTCGATCAGGCGATACGCGCGCCAGTGGCTGCCGTCGTCTACGAGCCAAGCCTGACCGTTACGCGCAGGAATCAGCTGAAGCACGCGTTGACTTGCGCCTGGACTCGCAGCCGCTTTCGCGGCGAGATGAGCCGTGACACGCTGGATGTTTTCCATGAGGGCGGCTGGATTCTTGAAGACGTTTTGGTTTATGCGCTGGACGACGTAACGCGGAGACCTGCCCTTCGGAGCGAGAGAGACACAGTAGGTGTCATTGATGTGGCCGTTCCCAAAGGGCGTGATCCCGGCAATCTCACCGTCAATCTGGAATTGGCTCGCGATCCTGCGCAGGGCTTCCGTATTGCTCATAACCAGAGTCTTTCCGGATAAAAGCCCTGGCCGATCAGCCTTCCGATGCTGGTCACGACATGGGGCTGGTCTTCGCGGTAGGTGACGCCGAACCACGCATCCTGCGTGCGCAGAACCTTTACCCTAGCCTGACCGGCATTGACCATTTCGCCGATTACGCTGGGAATGTAGCACTCGGATTTCAGCTCAGAGCCGTGTTGGGTTAGGAATGCTTTGAAGCTCTCCTTTAGATGGCCAAAAACCTGCGGTGTGAACCCCCACATGTTCATCGAGACCGGCTCGTCTCCGGTGAGGGTGGTCACGCGGCCATCTGAATCTGTGTTCTTCGCGTGGGTTCCGTCGCGTTCAATTTTCGTCAGTTCGACGATGTGTTCCAGGTGATTGTTTGCGTCCACCTGACAAACGCCGCGTGCAACCGATCCAAAATCGGAGAGCGTATTGCGCAGAACAAAGCCAACCATTGCGAAGTCCGATGCGCCTGACTTGAGATGCTCGCACAGGATGCGGTAGCTGTGGGCTCCGTAGAAGTCGTCGGCGTTGATTACGGCGAATGGTTCGTGGATAACGTCAGCGGCCATCAGGATGGCATGCGTCGTTCCCCAGGGCTTGGTGCGGCCCGCCGGCACTGTGAACCCAGCGGGGAGCTTATCGAGTTCCTGAAAGACATATTCGACTGGGATGCGCTTTTCGAATCGTGCGCCTACGATCTCCTTGAATTGCTGTTCAATGTCTTTGCGGATAACGAACACCAGCTTGCTGAACCCGGCGCGCAGAGCGTCGTAGACCGAGTAGTCGATGATGGTTTCGCCCCCCGGTCCGACCGGGTCCATTTGCTTCAATCCGCCGTATCGGCTGCCCATGCCCGCAGCCAGCACAAGCAGAGTCGCAGAGCTATCGGAATTCATTTCTGCAGATACCTCGCTGAGTTTGTTCCTCTTGCATGGTATCTCCCCGCGCCTTGTTCTATCGAGCCAGCCAGTAAGACCTGGGTGTCCTCAAACCCCGGTACCCGCGTTGTGCGATAAGCTGTTGCGGGAGGAGTCCCGATGCGATTGCGCGCGATGGCCTGGGTGAGCCTGGCTGCATTCTTAATGGCAACCGGCCTGGCGGTTGCGGCTGGGCAGGGGACTGGTCTCAATCCGGGGCTTGCCCTGAGGCACGTTGACCATGGGGCGAACTCAGCCGATGCGCAAGGCCGGCATTATGTCGTTTTAGTCTCGCTCGACGGGTTTCGGTGGGACTATGCCAAGCGATTCGGCGCAGTGCATCTGCTTGCCCTCGGCAAGAAGGGTGTTTGGGCTCCCGAAGGAATGCTGCCAAGTTACCCCTCCCTAACTTTTCCCAACCACTTCACGCTGGTTACGGGGCTTTATCCGGAGCACCACGGGCTGGTGGCCAACAGCTTTCTCGATCCCACACGCAATACCGGTTACGGCACGGGAGACCCAAAGGCCGCGGCCGACGGCTCCTGGTACAGCGGCACCCCCTTGTGGAGTCTGGCGGAGAGCCAGGGGATGCGCACGGCTTGCGTGTACTGGCCGGGCTCCGAAGCCGAGATAGCCGGGTTCCGTCCCACTTGGTACGCGCACTTCGATAACCGGGCGCAGGCCGCGGATGCGGTCGATCAGGAGCGCATTGACGCCGCTCTGGCACTGCTGAGGCTGCCTGTTGCCGATCGTCCTCACTTCATCTCCATATACTTCGCCGAACCGGACCATGCGGGCCACGAGTTCGGCCCGGATGCGCCAGAGACACGCGCAGTCGTGTTGAAGATGGACGGCCTGATTGGGAGGCTCAAAACCGCTCTCGACAAGACTGGCCTGCCCATCGATCTTGTCGTGGTGAGCGATCACGGGATGGCCAAGTCCGAGGGCGGGTGGGTTACGCTGGATCAGCTTGCCGACTTGACGGGGTTTGACGCGGTTGGATCGCTTTTATATGGCAAAACGGAAGAAGACCGGGCACGAGTCTACAACCAACTCA
>Ga0181516_10003695_pt1 | contig 10093 bp, 8 predicted proteins | sample PEATcosm2014_Bin_25_FD_121104 | JGI IMG/M metagenome (GOLD analysis project Ga0181516, IMG submission 121104) | Peatland microbial communities from MTU Mesocosm Facility, Houghton, MI, USA - PEATcosm2014_Bin01_10_metaG | ecosystem: Environmental > Terrestrial > Soil > Wetlands > Peat | place...
AAAACTCTTGTAACGAGCGATGCTCAGGTGCGCATCCCCCGAGGATTGACGGTCTGGTTCACGGGCCTCAGCGCTGCTGGAAAAAGCACGCTGGCGCGGACTGTGGCCGCTGAACTGGCGGCTCTCAATGTGGGTACGGAAGTGCTCGACGCCGACGATCTCCGCAAGCATCTGAACCGCGACCTCGGATTCTCCAAGGGCGACCGCGACGAGAACATTCGCCGCATTGCCTATGTGGCCAGCCTGCTCACGCGGCATGGAGTGGTCGTGTTGGTTGCCGCAGTATCGCCCTATCGGGCCGCGCGCGACGAAGCCCGTCGGAAGATTGGCGCCTTCGCTGAAGTGCATGTCGATGCTCCGCTTGCCGTGTGCGAGCAGCGCGACCCCATCGGTCTATATCGGCGGCTGCGCGCGGGAGAAGTGCAACACATCGCCGGTGTCGATGACCCATACGAGCCGCCGCTCGCGCCGGAGTTGCGCTGCCTGACGCATGAGGAGACCGTGGATGAAAGCGTCGCCAAGGTGGTTGCGCTGGTCCTCGGTCTCACTCGCAAGCCAATGGATACAGGGACGCTGGCATGACCAGTGCATTTCATCTTCAGGATTATTTCTTTCATGGGCGCCGTCTTCGTTCGCCCTTTCCGCTTCCCTCGCTGCCACTGTGGCCCGCATTGGATACAGAAGGCAGGCCCGACATCACGCTCTGCTTCGGCGAAACCCCAGCTTCCCTTGCCAACCCGCTTTGGTCGAGCCCGTTTGTGCAAATCGGCAGAGACAAAGGCGCACTGGTCAACATCGCTGCGGTGGGCCGCTTCTGGCTGCCGGACAACGGACCAGTCACGATTCAACCTTCGCAGGGTTCAGAGCCCTTCGAGATCGAAACCATTCTGCTCGGCACCGTTGCAGGAATACTGCTTCATCAACGATCCATGCTCCCTTTGCATGCGAGCTGCGTCGTCCTCGATGGCAGCGCCATCGCCATCGGAGGCTCTTCAGCAAGCGGCAAATCCGCACTCGCCGCCGCGCTGGTCCGTCGCGGCGCGTTGCTGCTCACAGACGATCTCTGCGTCCTCGGCGCTTCCAAACACAGCGTCCATGCGGTTGCAGGAACGATGCACGCGCGGCTCTGGCCGGACGTGATGGACAGACTTGAAATCCCCTCGGAGCTGCGTCTGCCCACCCGGCCGGTACACCCCAAGCACGCTGTCGTCCTACCTGCTGCGGAAGCCCGTGCATGGCCTCTGCAACTTCTGGTGCGCCTCGGTTCGAGCAACCTGGCGAGCGAACCCGTGCTGGAACGTCAGCAGGACCTTGCATCGCTATTTCCTCCGGACACTCTTGTCTATCAGCGCAAGATTGGTCAGTTATTCGGCAACGCAGCCACTGAACTCTGCGGCCTGACAGCTCTCGCCCGCCATGTTTCCAGATATTCCTTGCGGACCACAAAGGCTCTCGGCCATCTCGAGCAGTGCGCGGATCTTATCCTGAATGCTCTCCGGGGGGAAGCATGAGCCAGAACGGCATGGATTCCACGAACGGAGCGCTCTTTGGCTGGCTGGTTTCTTATCCCAAGTCGGGTAACACCTGGCTGCGGATGATGTTGCGCAGTCTGCGGCAGGGCGGAGAGCCGATCGACATCAACGAAGCCGGTGACGCCCATATTCTGAGCCGGGCGGAGTTCGAGGAGCATTTCGGCGTAGAATCCAGCGACCTTACCCAGGCGGAGATCGATGCGGTCCGACCGGAGCTGCACCGCGCCATCGCTCGCGCATCGAAGGAGTCGCTCATCCTGCGCAAGGTGCATGACCGATGCTGGCTCACCGCCTCCGGCGATCCGGTCTTCGCGCCGGAGATCAGCCGCGGCGCGGTCTACATCGTGCGCGATCCCCGCGATGTTGCAGTGTCCTTCGCGCATCATTGCCACCTGGATTTTGAAAAAAGCGTCCAATGCATAGGCGATTCCACTGAAACCTTCGCTGGAAGCGTCAAGAGAATGAATTCGCAACTGGTGCAGCCGCTGGGCAGTTGGAGCGAACACGTGACCAGTTGGCTTGATCGCGCCCGTATGCCGGTCCTCCTGCTGCGCTATGAGGATATGCTCAAGGACCCGGCCCATGAGCTTGCCAGGGTAGCCGGCTTTCTCGGTCTGCCCGAGGCGGATGATGTGGAGGCCTGCGCAAAAGCCGCCGCCGCCGCCGATTTCTCTCGCCTTCGCCAGCAGGAAGACGAAATGGGATTCAGGGAGAAACCTGCAAAGGCCATTCGTTTTTTCCGCCAGGGCCGTGCCGGCGAGGGCAAGGAAGTTCTTCCCCCTCATCTACTCCAGACGATCGAGGCCGACCACGGTGCGGTGATGGAGCGGCTTGGGTATAGGCTCACAGCCAATTCATCGTAACTCTTGCAAGATTTGAATGAACAGATCGCAGCCGGCTCTCAAGTACTCTTCAAATGACCATTGACATTTGCCGGTTCCATTCTATGATCAAATCTAATCTCAGTTCTCAAATTGTCTACCTTGAGAGGAATTGACCGTGGCCGATCGGAATGAAGCGATGGAGCCTTCCCAGACGCAAGACAAGCTACAGTGGCACAGCCCCGCATTGGAGTCTTACGATGCGGGTGAAGCCGAGGCAGGAGGCGGTCCCTTGCCTGATGGGATTATGGAGCAAGGCATGAGGGAGCCCTCGTGATTTTTCCGTGCGGTGCACGGGGCTGTGGTGGGTAAATGTCATTTTCAAACTTAAATCAGGAGAGATAGACCATGACCGACCAAAATGATGCGATGGAGCCGGAGCAGAAGCAGGATCAACCCCAGTGGCACGCGCCCCAGTTGCATTGTTATGACGCGAGTGAAGCAGGGCCTGTAGTTAAGAAGGAGCTGGGCAGTGACGGTGGTTCTTTGTCAGTCGAATCGTAGCTCTTTCGTGTGCTACGCGGCCTTTAGTGCGATGTCTGCCTGCATTGAGCATATTGAATAGGCCATTGAGTCCCGCTTCTAGGACTCGGCCTCAATAGGCTGGACTTCGATATCGATCTTCGGAAGCTCGGAATGGGGATTGCTGGTTTAGTCGGTTCTTCCGGGGATATTGCACACAGCTTGGTTGCTCTGAACCGGGGCGCGTTTCGTTGCGCCGCTGAAGAGGTACGCACATGGCGGCTTCAGGGTGCGCAACTGGGCATCTGTGCCGATGCAACCAGCGCTGAGGAGGAATCCTCCGCGACCCGGCTGCTCTTCGATGGCCGAATCCATGATCGTACCGGCCTGCTTGACGATCTGAAACTTCACGACGCATCCAATTCAAACCCATCCGTTGCGGACGCATCCCTTCTGCTTTACGCCTGGCTCCGCTTTCATGAGGACTTTCCCAACCGCGTCGCCGGCGAATACTCTTTCGCGATATGGGAGGCGCGCAGGCGCCGCCTGATCCTGGGCAGTGACCCTCTGGGCAAGCATGGGATGTACTACTGGCAGAGCGGCAACTCCTTCCGCTTCGCCTCGGAGATCGGTGGTCTGCTTACCTGCCCCGAGATTCCGATCGTCCTCGACGACATCGAGGTGGCGCGCTGGCTCACCCGGCACGCCGAATCCGGGGATGAGACACTCTACAAGAGCATCCGGCAAGTGCCCGCCGGTCAGTTGCTGCTCCTCGAGGACGGCAAGCTCCGCCTGCATCGCTATTGGCGGCCTGAGGAACTGCCGACGCTTCGCCTTGCCGATCCTCGCGATTATGCCGAGGGCCTGCTCCATCACTTGCAGCAAGCGGCTCGTTGCAGAATCTACCCCGGCCACGCCGTTGGGTCGCACCTGAGCGGCGGGTTGGACAGCTCCACGGTGACCACCCTAGCAGCCGGAGTTCTGGCAGAGGAGAACCGCACCGGGACGGCCTTTACCGCAGTCCCCGCCCGTCCCCTGACTGCCGAGATCGGCGCCAAGCGCTTTGGAGATGAACGGCATCACGCCGCCAGCGTAATTGAGCGAAACCCCAATCTCAGCCATGTTCTTATTCCGAACAATGCCACGCCCCTCTTCGATGCGCTGGACCACTTCTCCTGCGAGCACTTCGATCCGATTCCGAATGCCGCCAACGCTCCCTGGATTGTCGGCATTTTTGCCGAGGCGCAACGAAGAGGGATTCGAACCTTGCTCTCTGGCTCCGCAGGAAACCTGACGGCCAGTTATAGCGGGCCGCACGCACTCTCGGAGTTGCTTGCTCAGGGAAGGTGGCTCGATTGGCTTCGGATGGTGCGGGATCGGAGGCAATATGGAGGGTCGATCCGAGGCAGCCTCAGCCATTCGTTGGGAAATTCTCCGGCGCAAGCCCGCTTCAGAAGCGCGGTGCGCGATCGCATCCTGACACCTCTGCGCCGGTGGCGCGGCAACTATCTTCCGCCGCCTGTCCGAGGCTTGTATGAGATCTCTGCCATTCGGCCTGAGTTCTTCAGGGCCAGCGGCCTGCCGCCACAGCTAGAAATCAATTCGATCTTGCAGCCGGAGTCGTCGCGCGAATTCCGGCTGCAGTTGTTGAAGCGAGCGCAAAGGAGCGCTGTCGTCGCTGCGGCAAAACGCGTTTTCGGCTTGGAGTATACCGATCCCATGACCGACCGCCGTCTGGTTGAGTACTGCATCTCGCTTCCTGAAGAAGCCTTCTGCCAGCGCGGCCTTCCGCGCTCGCTCATCCGCGACGCCATGCAGGGAAAGCTCCCGGAAACGGTGCGTTTGGAGCGCCGCGTCGGCCTGCAAGCGGCGGATGCGGCGACACTAATGGCAGACAATCGAGCGGAGATCGCAGCCGAGGTCGAACGCATGAGATCGAGCGACCTCGTGAACAGATTCATCGACATGCCTGCACTGAGTAAACTGGTGGACGAATGGCCCAGCGGCGATTGGCCGAACGACGCCGTCCGCTTTGCCTATCAGAACAAACTGCTGCGTGGCGTGAGCTTCGGCCGCTTCGCTCGGTGCATCGAAGATGGCAGCCTGTTCGCTTCGCTGCGGCAAGGCTCATCCGCTCCAGACGCGCGAGCGTAGCGCAATTATAGCGGCGTGAATCTTCCATTTGCGCGAGAATCCGCGCACTGAGCCGAAGAATCTTGTCCGGAAAAGATGCCCAGCACGGTGAAGCGATCCTGCGTTTCTCCGCCCACAACCGTCTGTCCATTTGCCGTAACCCAGACATGGGCCTCAAATTCTTTGTCAGTCGATTTCGCCACGCCGTAATGCAACTCCGCGTGAATGCCGGCGCGGCATAGCATCCGTTGAGCGGCGAGTCCTCGATGAAAGCACACCGAGCGCCACGGCACCCGGTTGGCAACGGCTATCACCGCCCAAGCCACCCGCTTGATAAGTGCCGGTGCTCCGTCCGCGCTGATCTCTGGTTGATGCACAGGGGGACGCATCATCTTCCGGTAGAGCCGGAAGGGAAGCAGGTCGATGGCCAGCCATGCCAGCAAGAGCCAACCCATGGCGCTGATCACAAGCGCTAGATCTCTTCTATGCGCAGCTAATCGCCGCAACATCGACGCACGGCGCTTTCGTTTTTTGCCGTCGGCTGCATGCCAGCCAGATGTTTTCATCTTCGCTTCCCTATCGACAGCATACTCCGTGTCTTCCCGAGACCCAGTCTTGCTGCCTACCACGATGTCGCATGCAGGGAATCGGTGCCTTGGCGGCTACTCTCAGAGTCCGGTCATCTTCAACACGGTTTCAGCAAGGCGGCCTCCTTCGAGTTTCAGGCTGGAAGCAGCTTCGCCGATCTGTTTGAGGTCGTCCATGATCCATACAAATATCTACCGTTGAGAATTAGCAGGAATGGAATATCTCGGTCTCATTGAGCCAATGCGTCTTCCCATGCTCGGATCGATTCAGACAAGTATTTGAGCCTAGACGAGGGTGGTTCTCATTTCCTTGATGGCCGCGTAATGGCTCAGGATAGCCGGGCTGAGTCACCAGAGGAATTGACAAACGAGGGAATGTGGGCGAATATAAGGCGAAGACGATGGTCACCGCTTCCGCCCTCCGGCTCAAGATCGAACAAACTCTCGAAGGCCGCTTTCCCGCCGCGCTTACGCCTGCACCGCGCACGATCCGCGAGGTGACGGCGACCGGGATTGCGGCCGTGGACAAACTGCTCGACGGGGGATTTCCGGTAGCCGCGATCAGCGAAATTGCGGGGCCATCTTGCTCGGGACGAACCAGTCTGGCGCTGGCTTTTGTCGCGGCCAGAACAGCCGAGGAGCGGGTTTGCGCCTGGGTGGATGCCGATGACGCTTTTGATCCGGAGTCGGCCGCGGCCAGCGGCGTAGAACTCGGGCAACTGCTCTGGGTGCGCTGCGGTTGCAATGCGAAGCACGAAAAAAACTGGACACGGCTGGAACAAGCTGTGCGATCGACCGACCTGCTGATGCAGACGGGCGGCTTTGCGGCCATTGTGCTGGATCTGGCCGGGATCGATCCAGCGCAGGCGATGCGTATTCCGCTGGCCACATGGTTTCGATTTCGCCAGGCCGCCGACCGCACGCGCACTTCCTTGCTCGTGCTGGGGCAGGCCTCGTATGCGCAGTCGAGCGCCGCGGTGGTGCTGAACACTGAGCCGATGCGCCTCGAGTCGCTGGGCGGTACCGTGCTCGATGGAGGTGCGTTTGCGATCAGCCGCAGACGCCAGCGCTTTCAACCGCAGATGATCAACGCGCGCAAACCGCCTGCCTCAACATGGACAGCAAACACGCAGTGGGCGATGGAGCGAAGCGCATGAGCCGCGAACTGTATCTCTCGATTCACGCGGCGGAGTTTCCCGCGCAGGCTTTGCTTCGTCTGCGCCCGGAGTTGCGCGCGCAGCCGGTTGCTGTGATGGACGGCCCTGCTTTGCAGCAGACTATTTGCTCACTCAATCGTCATGCGGTTCAACTCGGCGCAGCGCGCGGCATGACGCGCCTGGAAGCCGAGGCAATCGCCGGGCTGCAACTGATTGTGCGTTCAAAGGCCGAAGAAGCGTCAGCGCGTGCGGTCTTAGAGGAGTGTGCCGCGCAGTTTTCTCCGCGCATCGAGGAGGTGAGTCTCGGAACAGCTTGCGCATTTGTGCTCGATGTAGCCGGTTCTGAGCGGCTATTCGGGCCGGCCGATGCGTTGGCGGCGCAACTGCGCCGCGCCGCTGGCGGAGCTGGTTTTCGCATCTCGATCGCCGTCGGTGAGAACTTTCATGCGGCTCGCATCAAGGCTGTTGCTACGCCCGGAATCAGCATCGTAGCGGCAGGCGAAGAAGCACGAACTCTTGGAAAATTGCCGCTGGCGCTGCTCGATCTTGACGCGGACCAGTCGGAGACCTTTGCGATGTGGGGCATTCGCACGCTTGGCCAGTTGGCAGCGCTGCCTGAGGTTGAACTCGTGACGCGCTTCGGCCCTGCGGCGAGTCGATGGCGCGCACTGGCCATCGGCACGGCGGCGCACAGCTTCCAACCGATCGAGCAGGCGCTGGAGTTAAGCGAGTTCTGTGAATTCGAGTCGCCGGTCGAGGAGATCGATTCGTTACTCTTTGTCGCTGCTCGCATGATTGACTCACTGGTCGCTCGTGCATCCGCGCGTTCGCTCGCCGTGGCTTCAATCTCTGTCGAGATGCGTCTTGAAGGCAGCAAGACGCACCGTGTCGCACTGCATCCTGCGATTCCGTCTTCCGACCGCAAGTTTCTCTTGAAGCTGCTGCAACTGGAAGCGGCCGCGCATCCTCCGCAGGCTGCTGTTCGGTCGTTGACCATCGAGGCTGGCTCCGGCCAAATCAGCAAGGTGCAGCTTGGCCTCTTTGCGCCGCAAACGCCCGAGCCTTCGCATCTCGACGTCACGCTTGCGCGCATACGAGCCATTGTCGGCCACGACCGCGTCGGTTCGCCGCTGCTTGAGGATACCCACCGCCCGCACAGTTATCGCATGGAAGCATTTCATGCAGAGCAGCCAGACGGCAGGTTGGCTCCTCATGCTGCGCGCATCGCCTTGCGCCGTGTGCGTCCGCCACGGCAGATACAAGTGACGTTGCGCGATGACAAACCAACAACATTCAGGGATGGCGGTGAGCTCTATTCCATTGCGGCTGCCTATGGCCCGTGGCGATCGAGCGGATGCTGGTGGTCTCTGGGCGCATGGGACGCGGAGGAATGGGATGTGCTGGCCGCGGATCGCAACGGCGTGGCTCTGAGTTGCCTTCTCGTGCGCGACCGGCTGCGCGATTCGTGGCAATTGGAGGCATTTTTTGACTGAGGATGCGGAATACGTCGAGCTACACGCGTCGAGCGCTTTCAGCTTTCTCGCCGCCGCCTCGCAACCCGATGCGTTGATCGAACGCGCGGCAGAGATCGGAATGCCCGCGATTGCTCTAGCCGACAGAAACGGCATTTACGGCGCGGCGCGTTTTCACACGGCAGGCAGTCGATGCGGCATTCGAGCACACATCGGCGCCGAGATTGCCGTCGCGGACTTTGGCTGCCGTTTGCAGCCCGCCGCGTGGCTTCCCCATCAATGCCCCGAGGAACCCGCGCGCATTACGCTGCTCTGCGCCTCGCAGACCGGGTACAAGAACCTCTGCCAACTTATAACTCGTTTCAAAATGCGCGAGGCGACGAAGGCGGAAGGCGCAGCCACACTCGACGATCTCGAAGAGCTTTCGTCTGGGCTGATCTGCCTCACCGGCGGCGACGAAGGCCCGCTGGCTTCCGCGCTAAGTTATGGAGGAGATCAACAGGCACACAAAGTTGCTGGCCGTCTGGTTTCCATCTACGGCCCAGGCAATCTCTATGTCGAGTTGCAGCGCCATCGGCAACGCGATGAGGAAGCGCGCACTCAGTCTCTCGTCTCGCTCGCCTCGGCGTTGCACTTGCCGATTGTTGCAACCAACGGAGTGCGTGCGGCGACGGAGCGAGATCGTGAGATTCTCGACGTGCTCACCGCAATTCGCCGTCATGTGCCGCTCGACCAGGCGGGCCGCCTGCTGAGCGTCAACGATGCACGCACTCTGCGCAATTTCCGTCAGATGGGGGCCCTGTTTCGCGACCTGCCCGAGGCCCTCGCCAACACGCGGATCGTTAGCGACAGGCTCGAATTCACCCTCGACAACCTTGGCTACGAGTTTCCGCATTATCCCGTTCCCGTGGGTGAAACGATGGACAGCTTTCTTGCCGCTCGCGTCGAGGAGGGCGTTCGCAAGCGCTACGGTGTTTCATTGAAGCGGCATCTGCTGGAGAAGGCGCACATCCAGGTCCGCCGCGAGCTGGACCTGATCGCAAGGCTCGGTTTTGCCGGCTACTTTCTCATCGTCTGGGACATGATTCGCTATTGCCAGCGCCAGGGTTTTCTCGTCCAGGGGCGCGGCTCGGCGGCCAACTCCGCTGTCTGCTATGCGCTTGAAATCACCGCAGTCGATCCGGTCGGCATGGAACTGCTCTTCGAGCGATTTCTCAACGAGAGCCGCAACGAGTGGCCGGACATCGATCTCGATCTTCCCTCGGGCGACGAACGCGAGCAGGTCATCCAATACGTCTATGAGCGCTATGGCGCGCTGGGAGCAGCGATGACGGCTAACGTCGTCAGCTATCGGGGCCGCTCCGCATCGCGCGAGGTCGGCAAGGCATTGGGCTTCAACCCGGAGCAGACCGCGCGCCTCGCCAGCCTGATGGGCCACTGGGAGTGGCAAGGCGAAAACGACACGTTGGCCCGTCACTTCGCCCAGGCAGGTTTCGACATTCGCCACCCGCGCATGGCGCATTATCTCGACCTTTGCCTGCGCATGCAGAACTTGCCGCGTCATCTTGGCCAGCATTCGGGCGGCATGGTAATCTGCGCTGGCCTGCTCAATCAGGTCGTGCCCATCGAGCGAGCGTCGATGCCCGGCCGCACTGTCATTCAATGGGATAAAGAAGATTGCGCCGACCTCGGCCTGATCAAAGTCGATCTGCTTGGTCTTGGTATGATGGCCGTACTCAAGGACTGCATCGAACTCATCCCGCGACATTACGCTAAAGAGGTCGATCTTGCTGCACTGCCCGAAGATCCACTCGTCTATGAAACTCTGTGCAAGGCCGATACCGTGGGCATGTTTCAAGTGGAGAGCCG
>Ga0181516_10003696_pt1 | contig 10093 bp, 6 predicted proteins | sample PEATcosm2014_Bin_25_FD_121104 | JGI IMG/M metagenome (GOLD analysis project Ga0181516, IMG submission 121104) | Peatland microbial communities from MTU Mesocosm Facility, Houghton, MI, USA - PEATcosm2014_Bin01_10_metaG | ecosystem: Environmental > Terrestrial > Soil > Wetlands > Peat | place...
GCTGCTCACCAGCGTCCGCGAGGCCCAGCCCCTGGTCATCCTGGAAGGCTGGCTGGCCGGCGTACCCTGCGTGAGCACCAAGGTGGGCAACGTCCCCGAGATGCTCGACTTCGACGACCGCTTCCTTGCGGCGTCCAAGGATTCGGCCAAGCTGGCCGAGGGGATCCGCTTCATTCACGACCACCCCGACGAGATGAAGGCCATAAACGAACGCAACCGCGCCAAGGTAACCAGCCTGTACGACAAGAAGGATCTGCTTGACCAGTACCGGCGGCTCTACCTCAAGCTTCGGGACGGAAGCTGATGGCCGGTATCGGGTTTGAACTGCGCAAGGTGATCTCGCAGGGGAGGCTGAGCAACGCCTTCAACGCCGCCGTCTCGGGCATCCTCATCGTCGCCGGGCCGTGGCTGCTGACCATGCTGACCATCTTCTTCATCCGGCTGTCCTTCGAATCGATCCATATGGTCAGGCAAGGGCTTTTCCAGGCTGCGGTGATCTACAGCTACGCCTTCTCGCTGTCACTCTTCAGCGCCGTACACTTTCTGTTCACCAGGATCACCGCCGACCTGCTTTGGGAAAAGAAGGAGCGCGAGGCCGCTGCCTGGCTTGTCTACTTCTGCGTGGGGGTCGTCGTGCTCGCGTCGCTCATCGCGGGCGTTCCGGCTTGGCTGGTGGACGTCGACGGCGTGAGGTCGCCGGGGCTCTTCCGGTTCTCGCTGGTCGTGCTCTTTGTGGCCGTGAACCTGCTTTGGGTGGTCATGCTCTTCATTTCGCTGCTCAAGCACTACGTGAAGATTATGGTCGTCTACCTGATCGGCATGGGCGCGTCGGTGGGGTTGGTGGCGTGGTGGGGCTCCCTCGGGGGAGCCGGCGCCGCCGTGCTGGGGTTCGCCGCCGGGCACCTGCTCATCGTAGCGGCGCTCCTGTGGCTCAGCCTCAAGGAGTTCCCGCCGTTATGGCCCAGCCGTGAAAGCCGGAGGGTGATCGGACGCTACGCGCGCAAGTACGCCCTGCTCGTCCTGTCGGGGCTGTTCTTCTACCTGGGCCAGTGGCTCGACAAGATCGTGTTCTGGTTTACCCGCGGTGCGGGCGTCGATGGCAGCTCGTTCAAACTGTTCGATTCCTACGACTTTCCCGTCTACTTGGCCGGTTTGACGGTCATTCCCGGCTTGGTCTACTTCGTGATCTTCTCGGAAACGGCGTTCTACTTCTCGCTTGTCAAGTTCCTCAACTGCCTGGCCGGCGAACCCTACGCGGTCATCCTTCAGGCCCGGTTCAACCTTGTCCGGACCATGAACCACGAGCTGCGTGACCAGTCGTTGTTCCAGGCGTGCATGACGGGCGTTGCCCTGCTGGCCGTGTTGTGGCTGTTTCCCGGTCCCCAGGCCAGCCTGATCGTGCTGGCCATGGTCGGGGCGTTCTTCCAGCTGCTGCTGCTGACCCTGCTCAACTTTCTGTACTACTTTGAGCAGTTCCCCATGGCCTTCGCCGGCGCCGGGGTCTTTCTGGCCTTTCAGCTGATCTTCGCCGGCGTGGGCGTCGCGTGGCCCGGGTTCCCGCCCGGGGTCGGCTACCTGGTCTCGACGGCCACAGCGGCAGCCGTCACGTTCGCGCTGCTCCAGCACGCCACCAAGTCGCTGGACCGCCGGATCTTCCTCAAGGCCGTCGGCTGAGGAAGCCCGGGCGGGCCGGACTCACCAGCCGGAGGTGTTGCCCTTGTTGGCGTTGTAGTTGTTCTTGACCGTTTGCAGGATCTGCGCCGCTGTCGGTGCCGGCAATTCTGCGGTCGAAGACGAACCGCTGACCATGTGCGACGGTGTGTCGATGTTCACGCCGACGATCTTGCCATTGACGCCGAAGTAGCCCCACTGCGCGTTGTAGCTGCTCGGTAGCTGCGAGCCGATGAGCACCTGAGGCGACGGAACCGCCTCGGTAGCGGCCTGCGACCCGTTGGGGACAATAACACTCGTAAGGCCCGTGGCCGTGTTGTCGAGCGCCCCGTTTATGTACAGGCTGATGTAAGGGGTCGCTGCGGTGACGTCCCACACCCCGACGATGTCGTACCACTGTCCCGTGCTCAAGAGGTGGTTGCTCAGCACCTGGTTGTAGTTGCCCCCAGGCCCGTCCACCACCATAGTGAATTGGCCGTTGGCGTTCCACCCTTGTAGTGAGTAGCCTTCGTCGGAGAACGACGTGCTGCTGCCGTAGTGGACTACACCCATGGTGTCTGTCATCGTATTGATGTACACCCACGCCTCCACCCAACCCGTCTTCCCCAACTGGTACGTGGCACTGGGGGTGATTGTGTTTCCCACGCTCTGCTGGCCATTGAAGGACCAGCTCGTTCCTGAAGGCATGACGTTCGAGGTGGGGGTCGATGTCGTAGCGCTGTTCGCCAGCGCGCCCTCTTGAATAGCTGTATAGACTTGGGCCAGGGTCCCTAGGCCGCTGGATACCGTCGCGGTTGCCAGAGGCAAGGCCCCGTTCACACCTGTATTAATTGAGTTCCGTGTGTACAGCAGCGCACTGCTGTTCGCCGCCACAACGCCGTCGATGACGCCGACGGGGGCGTACACTGCGGTGGTTGAGAAGTTCGAGATGGCGGCGTAGTCGGCGTTCAGCTGGGTCACGTAGAAGCTTGTCGGCTGGGACAGGTTGGCGAGGTTGATGACCTGCGTCTGCATGTTTTTGGTGATGGTTGCCTGCGACAGCACGGGGGTGTTGTTGACGTACGGCCACGAGATCTGCTCCCGCAGCACCGACTGGGCCAGGGTGTTGAACGTGGAGCCGCCGTTGAGCGTTTTGAGGGCCGTGGCGTACGATCCCCCGGTCGTGGTGTAGGTCGACACCGTCTTTTCGAAGCTTACCGAAGTCCCTGTGTACGTACTGCCCGACAGCTGCTCGGTGTAGTAGCGGATGCCCACGATGGTCTGGCTGGCGCTCCCTGACCAGAACCAGAAGTTTGGATTGGTCGCCGGGTGGGTCTCGTAGACGACCACCGAAGAGAACTTGATCGTTGAATCAGTCGTAGTGATGCTGGGGACGAACTGCTGGCTCATATCGAGGGAACCGTTCACGGCAAACGGCTCAAAGTGGGGGTCGGCAACCCCGCCAGCACCAGAGAGAGCCCCGTTGTCGCCCGAAATGATGTACTCGTTCCGCGTCGTGCCGTCAGTAAAGGTCAACAGCATTTGTTTCCGATAATTTTGGTTCCAGGTCCAACCGCCCGAGCCGTTGGGCTGCACGATGGGATCGTCGTCGGTCCAATTTCCGTCGGCGGCAGGCCAGCTTGTCATTGTCGTGTTGGGCTGGCTTCCGGATTGTGTGTCGTAGACATAGTACTCCTCCACATAGGACGAGCGGGTGTCGCCCAGGGGGAAGGTTGTGGTTGCTTTGATGTCGTACACATGGTTGGCCGAGTCGTACAAGGTCACGGTGAAAGACGTCGATTCGCCGGTTTCGGGGTAGTTGGTGATGGTGTTGGTGGCCGCCGAGTTGGCCATCAGCACGGAAAACTTGGTGCTGGGGAGCAGGCTCGGGGTGTTGACGGGAATGGTGGCCCGGGCCAAGGACTTGGACTGCGAAGCGGCCGTCGCGGCTCCCCAGGGGGTGACGCTTCGGGCCACGGTGGGAAAGCCCCCCGAGTTTGAGTAGTAGCTCGACATGAACGTGCGCTGCAGGCTCTGCAGGTCGGCCGTGGAAATGTCGCCCCTGCCCACGGTCAGACCGGTCTGCGGGTTGGTGGTCAGCGTGCATCCCACGAAGAACAGCAGCAGAACCGGAACGAACACGATACGGAACATGAGAAGCCTCCGATCTAAAGTATAACAACTATCTCCAAAATATCAAGTCTTGGGGAGGGCCGCCTACTCGAGCGAGAAGATTCCCTTGCATTCCTGGAACAGTCTGTCCTTTGTCAGCTTGTCGAGACAGGTGGCTTGGAACTCTCCCAGCTGGGCGAGGTTGAGGCCCAGAAACGGCAGGAACGGCTGAAGGAGGGTGAGAGGGTGGGGCTTATCCTTGAGGAAATCGAGGTTAGACGCCACAAAATCGGCCACGGACACCAGGACGATCAGCTGCTTATGCTCCGAAGTGATGTTGTTGTTGCCGTGCTCGAGCGCCGCGTCCGTGTACACCGCCGGAAAGTTCCACCCGAGCAGCACCTGGTAGCCCACCCGCTTGTGGTCGGTCCCGAACTCCTCCTCCTCGAGGAGGCTGATCCGCCGGCCTTCCCTGACCGAGGCCGCGAGGAGCGCTTCGTAGCGCGCGGGGTCGGCCAGGTAGAACGCCACCTGCCCGATGTTGTGCAGCAGTCCCGCGACGAACGCCTGGTCGGCCTTGTCCTTTCGTCCGACCTTGAGGGCCAGGTCCCGGGACAGAAACGCCGAGAGTAGGGAATGCTTCCAGAAGAAAGAATAAAAGGACGAGTTCCGGGACTTGAGGAACAGGCCCGAGCCCGTCAGGAGGATGACCAGGTTCTTGATCGTGTTGAGGCCCAGCAGAGTGATGGCCGTGCGCAGTTCTGTGACCTCGTGTTGGCGGGCAAACTGCGCCGAATTCGCGATGCGCAGGATCTTTGAGGTCAGGCTGGGGTCGAGCATGACCGTCTCTTCTAGGGTGTTGAACGAAAAGTCCTTGGATTCGGCCAGGGTCAGGACCTTGGCGGCGGTGGCGGGAAGCACAGGAAGGTTGTTTAGAAACCTTTCATAATTGAGGGCCATAAGGCAACATACAACAGATTTGCCGGTACCGGAACCCCCAAGGAGCCCGTCGGACTTGAGGGCTGGTTCCCGGCCGAAACGCCAGGGGTGGGGACCCCCAGAAGCTTTGACTTTTCAACTGAAGTTTTTTACTTTCGGCGTATGAAAGATTTCCGAAGCGCCGAACGCATTGCCCCCGTGATGACCGCCCACAACCAGATCCTCTTCCCCGCAGTAACCTCGATGGTTCGGGTGCGGCGCGAGGCCGGCGACTCGATTTTGGCGACGGCCTCGGCCCGGGGCGACCGGGTCGTGGTCCTCCTGACCGGTGAAGACGGCGAGCACCACAGCATCGGCACCCTGGCCGAGGTCGAGGGCAACCGCGCCGGGTCACTGGGCCTCGACGTGACGCTCAAGGGCCTGTCCCGGGTCCGCATCGAACGTGTGAGCGAAGAGAATGGCGTCACCGTCGCCCACTATGAATTCGTCGACGACGTGAACGACCTCGACGCGGGCACCACGACGGTGCTCCTGGCCAACATCAAGGGTGTCAGCCGCGAGATCCTGGGCATGATCGAGGGAGGAGAGCCCATCCTCAAGGTCATCGAAGGCTTTGACGATGTGGTGGCGCTCATGGCGTTCGTCATCCAGAACTCGCCCATCCCGGCGTCTGACAAGTACGCCTTTCTCACCATCGAAAGCCTCAAGGCCCGGGGGCTGAAGGTCCTCGAGCACCTGACCCGGCAGAAAGAAAGCCTGCGCCTTCAGGTCGAGATGAATTCCAAGATCGGCGAGCAGGCCAGCAAGAACCACCGCGAAAACATTCTCAGGGAGCAGTTGAAGACCATCAAGGAGGAGCTCGGCGAGTCCAAGCCCAAGGGCGGCACCGACTACCGGGACCGCGTGGAGAAGGCCGGCTTCCCCGAGGCAGTAAAGACGGCCGCCCTGGAAGAAGTGGACAAGCTCGAGCAGATGGGCAACTCCAACCCCGAGGCCAACGTCGTGCGCAACTGGCTCGACCTGCTCTTGGCCCTGCCGTGGGCCGAACCCGAGGCCAAGGCCATGGACCTGACCGAAGCACGCCGGGTACTCGACGCCGACCACTACGGCCTCGAGAAGGTGAAGGACCTCATTGTTCAGCACTTGGCAGTTCTTCAGCTCAAGAAGGACAAGAAGGGCACGGTGCTCCTGTTGGTCGGCCCCCCCGGGGTGGGCAAGACGAGCCTGGGTCAAAGCGTGGCCAAGGCCATGGGTCGCGAGTTCATCCGGGCCAGCCTGGGCGGCGTGCGCGACGACGCCGAGATCCGAGGCCACCGCCGAACCTACTTGGGCGCGCTGCCGGGCCGCATCCTCAACTCGATGAAGCGCGCCGGTGCCAGGAACCCCGTGTTCCTGCTCGACGAGGTCGACAAGATGGTGAAAGGCTGGAACGGAGACCCAGGCGCGGCCCTGCTCGAGGTGCTCGACCCCGAACAGAACCACACCTTTCAGGATCACTACCTCGACCTGCCTTACGACCTCAGCCAGGTGTTCTTCATCGCCACCGCCAACTCCACAGAATCCATCCCCGGACCACTGCTGGACCGTATGGAGGTAATCAACCTCTCGGGCTACACCGAAGGCGAGAAGTTCCACATTGCCCGGGACTACCTTGTCCCCAAGCAGCTGGAACTCCACGGTCTGACCGGCAAGCTTGAGATTGGCGACGAGGTGCTCCACGCGGTGGCCGGCGAGTACACCCGCGAGGCCGGGGTGCGCGACCTGCAGCGCAAAATCATGACCCTGTGCCGGGTCTTCAGCGAGGCCGTCTTGAAAGCCCTGCCCGGTGACCTGCCCCTCAAAGTCGACTCGGCCACCCTCGAGGACAAGATCGGCGCCAAGCCCTACCGCCACGACGCGGCCCTGGCCGACAACCCGCCCGGAGTCGTGACAGGTCTAGCCTGGACCCCCGTGGGCGGCGACATCCTGTTCCTCGAAGCCGCTTCCATGCCGGGCACCGGGCAGCTCATCCTGACGGGCCAGCTCGGCGACGTGATGAAGGAGAGCGCCCGCATCGCCTTGTCGCTGGTGCGCAGCCAGCTCAGCGTGGTGGCTTCGGCCTTCGACTTCAAGACAACCGACTTCCACGTCCATGTGCCCTCGGGCTCCATCCCCAAGGACGGCCCCAGCGCGGGAACCGCCATGTTTACCACCTTGGCCAGCCTCGTCTTGGGGCGCAAGGTCGACCCCAAGCTGGCCATGACGGGCGAAGTGACCCTGCGCGGCGCGGTCATGCCCGTGGGCGGCATCAAGGAGAAGCTCATCGCGGCGCACAGGGCCGGAATCCGCAGCATCCTGCTGCCTCGGCTCAACGAAAAGGACCTCAAGGAGCTTCCTCCCGAGGTGCGCGGCGAGCTCGAAGTGACCCTGGTGGACCACATCGGCGACGTGCTGAGGCTTGTCTTCGGCATCGCCGGGGCCCAGCCTTCGGGCTCGGGTCCCCTGGGAGGTGAACCCCGGGATCGGGCCGCTCTCGCATAGCACATTAACATGACAAAATTTTCACCAAAAAAAAGCTTGCGGGTACGACCCTGTCGAGGTACAGTGACGGGTAACACGTATGTACACGTGTTATTTCCTAAGGAGGAAGTATGAAGAAGACCGTATTCACCATGCTCGTTGCTGGTGTGGTTGCGTTTTCCCTGATGTCCTGTGGACCCGCTACCCCCCCGAAGCCCAAGATTGGCGCCGTCATTTACAAGTATGACGACACCTTCATGTCCTACGTTCGCAACCAGATCGAAGCGGGCGCTACCGCCGTGGGCAAGGATAAGCTTGACTTCACCATCAACGACGGACAGGGCGACCAGTCCAAGGTGAACGACATCATCGACCTGTACCTGACCCAGGGCTCGACCGCCTTGGCGATCAACATGGTTGAACCCGCCGCCGCCAACGTCGTGATCGGCAAGGCCGCTGCCAAGAAGGTTCCGATCGTATTCTTCAACCGCGAGCCCGACCCCGCCGAACTGGCCAAGTACGACGCCGCTTACTACGTGGGTGCCAAGGCTCAGGAATCGGGAACCATGGAAGGCCAGATCATCGCCGACTACTGGAAGGCCCACCCCGAAGCCGACAAGAACAAGGACGGAAAGCTCCAGTACGTGATGCTGCTGGGTGACCCCGCCAACACTGACGCCAAGTACCGCACCGAGTTCTCGATCAAGGCCGTCGAAGCCGCCGGCATCAAGACCGAGGCCCTGGCTCAGGACACCGCCATGTGGGAACGCGGCCAGGCTCAGAACAAGATGCAGGCTTGGCTGGCGAAGTTCGGCGACAAGATTGAAGTCGTGTTCGCCAACAACGACGACATGGCTCTTGGCGCCATCGAGGCCCTCAAGGCCGCCGGTTACTTCAAGGGCAAGAAGTACATCCCCGTCGTGGGTGTCGATGCCACTCCCCCCGCCCTTGACGCTCTCGACCAGGGCACCCTCCTCGGCACCGTGTTGAACGACGCCAAGAACCAGGGCAAGGCCACCTTCGAGCTCGCTTACAGCCTCGCCCAGGGCCAGCCCGCCATGACTTCGGTCGGTGCGCTCGCCAACGCCGACGGTGTGGCCGACCCCAAGGGTCACTACATCTGGGTTCCCTACGTGAAGGTGACCAAGGACAACTACAAGGACTTTAAGCAATAACCGATGATTTGGTGATTGTTTGAACCTGTTTTGATAGGACAGGGTGTATCCACGATACACCCTGTTTTTTTTCTTCCGAGGAGTTCCACATGTCCGATCGCGAGTTCATCTTGGAGATGAAAGGGATCTCCAAGAGTTTCCCTGGCGTCAGGGCCTTGCACGAGGTCGATCTCCGGGTTCGTCCGGGTACGGTTCACGCCCTGATGGGTGAGAACGGTGCCGGCAAATCGACGCTCATGAAATGCCTTTTTGGAATCTACGCCCCCGACGAGGGCGAGGTTCTCATTGACGGAAAAAAAGTAGTCTTCCAAAAAGTCCATCAGGCCCTCGAGGCCGGCATCTCCATGATTCATCAGGAGCTGCTCCCCATTCCCTATCGCAGCGTGATGGAAAACATCTGGCTGGGGCGCTACCCCACCTGGGGTGTCGGTCCTTTCCGGCTCGTCGACCACTCGAAGATGCTCAACGACACCAAGGCCCTGCTTCAGGAGCTGAACATCGAAATCGACCCCAAGATTTGGACGGTCAACCTTTCGGTGTCGAAGCTGCAGTCGATGGAGATCGCCAAGGCGGTGTCGTACAAGTCCCGGATCATCATCATGGACGAGCCCACCTCGTCCCTTACCGAAAAGGAAGTCAACCACCTTTTCGACATCATCCGCAAGCTGCGCAGCCAAGGTGTGGCCATCATTTACATTTCGCACAAGATGGAGGAGATCCTCCAGATCTCTGACGATGTGTCGATCATGCGCGACGGCAAGCTGGTGGGCACCTACGCGGCCAAGGAACTGACCACCGACCTGATCATCAGCAAGATGGTCGGCCGTTCGATGAACCAGCGTTTCCCGCCGCGGACCAACAAGCCCGGCGAGGTGATTCTGCGGGTGGAGGGGCTGACCTCGACCCTCGAAAAGTCCTTCAAAAATGTGAGCTTCGACCTCAAAGCCGGCGAAATCCTCGGGGTGGCCGGGTTGGTGGGCGCCCAGCGCACCGAACTGATGGAAGCCTTGTTTGGCCTGAGGACGATCAAGAGCGGCACCATCGCCATCCGCGGGCGCAAGCACCGCATCCGCAACCCCATCGAGGCCAAAGAGCAGAAGATGGCGCTGCTGACCGAGGAGCGCCGGGTTACGGGCATCTACCCCATCTTGTCGGTGGGAGACAACACTCTGTCGGGAAACTGGGGCATGTACGTCCAGAAGACAGGCCTGCTGAACCTGAAGCGCGCCAAGGAAGACATCGAGAAGTTCGTCTCGCAGCTGCGGGTGAAGACCCCCTCGACCAAGACCCTGATGCAGAACCTCTCGGGAGGCAACCAGCAGAAGGTGATCGTGGCCCGGTGGCTGCTCACCGATCCCGATATCCTCATCCTTGACGAACCGACGCGAGGCATCGACGTCGGCGCCAAGTTCGAAATCTACAGCATCATCGCCGACCTGGCGGCCCGGGGCAAAAGCATCCTGATGATCTCGTCAGAAATGCCCGAAGTTCTGGGCATGAGCGACAGGATCATGGTGCTCTGCGAAGGCCGGTTGACCGGTATCTTGGACGGCGCTGCCGCCGACCAGGAAGAAATCATGCGTCTCGCGACGCAATTCATGTGAACAGGAGGTAGTCCATGTCATCGCCAGCCCCGCTTAAATCGGGAATCCACCTGAACGAAGTCCTTGAGTTCGCCACCCAAAGGGCGATTCTCTTGGTGCTTCTGCTCGGTATCA
>Ga0181516_10003698_pt1 | contig 10085 bp, 7 predicted proteins | sample PEATcosm2014_Bin_25_FD_121104 | JGI IMG/M metagenome (GOLD analysis project Ga0181516, IMG submission 121104) | Peatland microbial communities from MTU Mesocosm Facility, Houghton, MI, USA - PEATcosm2014_Bin01_10_metaG | ecosystem: Environmental > Terrestrial > Soil > Wetlands > Peat | place...
CCATCCGCGCGCCGAAATCGGCGCGGATTGCCACATCGGCCCCTACTGCGTCATCGGCGAACACGTCACGCTGGGCCGCGGCTCGCGGCTGCATTCGCATGTGGTGATTGACGGCCATACCCGCCTCGGCGAGGAAAACGAAATATTTCCGTTCGTCAGCATCGGCCTCAGGACACAGGACCTGAAGTGGAAGGGCGGCCTCACCCGCACCGAAATCGGCGACCGCAACACCATCCGCGAATTTGTCACCATCCACAGCGCGACAAGTGACGGCAACGCCACGGTCATCGGCTCCCAAAACGTCTTGCTGGCCTACGGCCACGTTGCGCACGATGTCACCATCGGAAACCAGGTCGTCATGTCCAATGTCGGCACGCTGGCGGGACACGTCGTCGTGGAGGACCTCGCCATCGTGGGCGGTCTGGCGGCGGTGCACCAGTTTTGCCGCATCGGAAAATGCTCCATGATCGGCGGCTGTTCCAAGGTCGTGCAGGACGTGTTGCCGTTCATGATTGTCGACGGCAATCCCGGCGCGACCCGCACCATCAACAAGATTGGCCTCGAACGCAACGGCGTGCCGGAAGAAACCCAGACCGCCTTGCGTACAGCCTACAAAATCCTGTTCCGCGAGGGCCTCACCATCCCCAATGCTCTTGTCCGCATCGAGGCCGAACTGCCGCCTTCACCGGAAATGCTGCACCTGCTTCAGTTTATCCGGACCAGCGACCGCGGCTTCACCAAATAGCGCCAGCCGGGCGGCAGCTTGGAAGCGCGCCAATAATTCGGCACTCTCATGAAACCGGCCATGACCCTGCCCCCCGCCTTGGAGATGGCCGGACGCACCCATGTCGTCCAGCGCGGGCGCAGATTGTGCTACTTTGGCGGTTGCGATTATTTCCGGCTCGCGAGCCATCCGCAGGTATTGCTGGCCGTGCGCGATGGCTTGAGGAAATTCGGCCTGAACGTCTCCGCCTCGCGCATGACCACCGGCAATCATCCGGTTTATCTTCGCCTGGAACGGAACCTCGCCGCGTTTTTCGGCTCTGAAACCGCTACCCTGGCCCCGAACGGCTGGCTGCCGAATGCCATGGTAGCGCAAGCGTTGGCCGGCCGCTTCTCCCATGTTCTCATCGATGAACGGGCGCATGCCTCCCTGGCGGACGCCGCGCGGCTGCTGGATTGTCCGGTAATCAAGTTCCACCATCGCGATGCATCGGATCTCGCGCGCATCATCCGGCGGCTGGGCGGCATCGAACCCCTGCTGATGACCGACGGCATGTTTTCACACGACGGCAGCGTCGCCCCGCTGAGGGAATATCTCAGGCTGCTGCCCCGCGGCGGCCGATTGCTGGTGGACGACGCCCACGGCGCGGGCGTGCTTGGCCCGACCGGTCGCGGCACGCCGCAACATACCGGCGTCCCGACATCGCGAATCATTCAAACTATCACTCTTAGCAAGGCCTTTGGCGTCTTCGGCGGCGCGGTCCTCGGCCCCGAAAAAGTTCGGCAGGCCATCATCGCGCGAAGCGGGATTTTTACCGGAAGCACGCCCTTGCCGCCGCCGCTGGCCTGTGCCGCGCTCAAATCCGTGGCAGTTCTGAAGGCACAACCGCGACTGCGCGCGCGCCTGAACCGAAATGTGACGCACCTTCGCCGCAAGCTGCGCGCGGGAGGAATTCCGGCGCCGGAATTGCCCGGCCCGATTGTCTCGCTGGCGCCCCGTGATCGGCGGGAAGCGGGTCGGATTGCCCGACGTCTGCTCGCGGCGGGAATTCATCCTCCGTTCATCAAATACCCCGGCGGTCCGGAAGACGGTTACTTCCGCTTCGCCATCTGCAGCGAGCACAGCATCGCGCAATTGGACCTGCTCGCACGTGTCCTCATCGCCGGATTCGCGAATTCAAAACTCATTGGGGATTGAACTCGAAGTCTGCCCGGCAGACTGCAAAAGGCGGATTCTTCTCCTGATTAATAATTCGCTGGGTATAACTTTGACCGGATAATTCTTTGCCAAGGTTACGAACGTCGCAAATGTTCTGAACGTCAAAGATGTTCTGTACGTTGCCAATGGGGCGAATGATCGTGGTTCGACCTCACATAATCTTTCTGGACGTCAAGATTACCTCCCGGTAAAATCGCACATGCCCGCATTGACGGGATGCAATGCGGGCATGTGATTTCAAAATGCGGCCGAGATCTGGAGCCAATCATAACGTGATTTTTGAATTTTATTCCGTCGTTTGATCCGGAACAATTTTCCCGGCCAGCCCTCGGCCAAAACGTTTACGAGCGCGCGCAGCTCGCCGGTCTGGTTCGTGACTAGACCTCTCCTTCGAGTCCACGGCGCATTTCGCAGCGTCTGTTCGGGGGCCTACTCCGGCAATAACTTGAGCAACCATAACTTGAGTAACCGCTTGCCCCCCTGCTCCACGTGAATTAAACTGCCGGTCATGGACAGTCAAATGCCGCCCGATTTCAATCCGCCTCCGCTGCCGCCGAGCGCGCCGCCGCCGCCAATCAACCGGAGGCCGCCACCGATCATCGCGCCCCTGCCCGCGCCGCGCCCCGCCAAAAGCGGCGCCGGCTGGATGGTATTCGCCATCATTCTCGTCGTCCTGCTCGCGTTCAGCCTGCTGCTGAACCTCAGGCACGCCGCTGTCTCGGTCGCCGGCGTCAGAATCAAGCCCGCCCATACTTCCGGACCCCGGCTCGAGGAAGTCGTCGTCCGGGACGATGATGCGTCGGACAAGATCGTCGTGGTTCCCATCGAAGGCATCATCAGCGGGGAACCTACCGACAGCGGCTACAGCATGGTCACCGTGGTCAAGGAACAATTGAAGCTCGCGCAGGACGACCGGGACGTCAAGGCGGTGATCCTCAAGGTGGATTCTCCGGGCGGCGAAGTCCTTGCTTCGGATGAAATCGCCAACGCCATCCGCAAGTTTCAAAACGGTGGCAAGCCCGTCATCGTGTCCATGGGCAGTCTTGCGGCCTCCGGGGGTTATTATGTTTCCGTGCCGTCCAAATGGATTGTGGCGAACGAGCTCACCATCACCGGCAGCATCGGGGTCATCATGCACGGCCTCAACTATCGCGGCCTGCTGGACAAGATCGGCGTCCGGCCGGAGGTGTTCAAGAGCGGCAAGTTCAAGGATATGATGAGCCCCACCAAATCCGAGGAGGAAATCACACCGGAGGAAAAGCAGATGGTCCAGGATTTGATCGACGAAACTTTTGCCAAGTTCAAGCAGGTGGTCCGCGAAGGCCGCGAAGCCGCCTTCAAAACAACCCCGCACACCGAATCGGGCGTCAGCCAGGCGCTGAGCCCCGACTGGGCGGACTATGCCGATGGCCGCATTCTTTCCGGGTCCGAGGCGATGAAGCTTGGCTTCGTGGATGAACTGGGCGATTTCGATGTCGCCGTCAACCGCGCCCACAAGCTGGCGGGCATCAGCAGCGCGAACCTGATTGAATATCAGCCGGTGTTTGATATTTCGAACGTGCTCCGGCTGCTCGGCAAGACCGACGTCAAGAGCGTCAAGGTGGACTTGGGCGTGGACGTTCCCAAGCTGCGCGCCGGCTGCGAGTATTTTCTGTCGTCCACGTACTTCCAATGACGGGACTGGATGCGGGCAACTGCGCCAGAATTGCCCGGTCAACCGCGCCAAATCAGCCCGTTTTACCGGGACGTGAAATGACTTCACAATTTGCAATAGGCTTGGATTTAGGCCCTTACGACAACGGTACGGAATATGCTTAATCGTATTGCGATGCCCGGAACAACCGGGGTGTAGGATTGCAATTCGACGGATAAAATGGAAAGATTCGGCTATGTTTTATAATTATTTTTGGTGGACGCCGTGGGACTTGTTGATGATTCCCGGCTTGCTGCTCGGCTTGTACGCGCAGTTCAAACTGAACGCCGCTTACAACAAATATCTCCAGGTGGGAACGCGGGCCGGTCTTTCCGGCGCGGAGGCGGCGCGCGAAATCCTCGACCGCGCCGGGCTCACGAAAATGCCCGTGGGGGAAATTGAGGGCCGGCTGACCGACCACTTTGACCCCATCAAGAAGGCGCTTTTCCTTTCGTCGGAAAACTATCATGGCCGCTCCCTCTCCGCGGTCGGCGTCGCCGCGCACGAATCCGGCCACGCCCTCCAGCAGCAGGCCGGCTACGCGCTGTTCAATTTCCGCATGCTGATTGCGCCGGCCACCCAGTTTGCGAGCCACGCATGGATTTGGGTTTTTATTCTCGGCATGGTCGTGCCGACTTTCCATCCCTTGATTAATATCGCCATCGGCATTTTCGCCGTCGTCACGCTCTTTCAAGTGGTGACGCTCCCCGTCGAATACGACGCCAGCCGCCGGGCAAAACTGCAACTCGTCAACCTGGGTCTGGTCCAGGCCGACGAGGCGCCCGCCGTCAGCAAAGTCCTCAACGCGGCCGCCATGACTTATGTGGCGGGCATGGTCAGCGCCATCCTCCAACTGCTGCGTCTCATCATGATTGCCAACGGCAACCGCGGTCGGCGATAAAGCGCCGCCTCTGCTGGCCTTCATTGCGTTCGTCTGCTGATTCATGCGTTGGATTCTTTTTCCCGCGCCTCTACCTTTTCCAGCGGTTATTTGCTTGCGAACAGGGGGTTATCCACTAATTTCTGTCAAGCTCATGGCAAGCAAAAGCAAACTTTCGCGGAACCCGGCGCGGCCGCCATCCCGGCCCAAAACCACCCGGGCCCCCAAGTCCGCGTCGGCCGGCGCCTCGGGTGACGCAGCCCCGACGCCCGCAGCCCAGGATACGACCGAAGGTTTCAAGACGGACTTCGTGACCGCTTCCGAGGAATTGGGCCCCGCCGGGCCGGAACGGGAACGCACGGCTTACGACGGCGAAACAGCCATCAAACTTTATCTGCGCGAAATCGGCCAGGTCAAGCTGCTCACGCCGGAGCAGGAAATTGAACTCGCCGACCGCATCAAGAAGGGCGACAAAAAAGCGCGCGAATTGATGATCAAGGCCAACCTCCGGCTCGTCGTGAAAATCGCGCGCGACTACGAGGGCATCGGCCTCCCGCTGCTGGACTTGATCAGCGAGGGCAACATCGGCTTGATGAAGGCGGTCGAGCGCTTCGACCCCGCCAAGGGCGGCAAGCTTTCCACCTACGGCTCCTGGTGGATCAAGCAATCCATCAAGCGCGCCCTCGCCAACCAGTCCAAGACCATCCGCCTGCCCGTGCATCTCGTGGACAAAATCTCCAAGATGCGCCGCGCCTCCATGAAGCTGCAGGAAATCCTCGGCCGCGAACCCACCGACGAGGAACTCGCCCATGACATCGGCATCTCCCCCGCCCGCGTCGCCCAGTTGCGCACGGCGGCCATCCGCCCGGCGTCCCTGGACGCCCCCATCGGCGACGAGGAATCGAACAATTACGCCGAGGTCGTCCAGGACGAAAACGCCTTTTCCCCCTACGAACAACTGGAGGAAAAGACCGTGACCGCCATGCTGCAGGAAATGGTGGAAAACCTCGATCCGCGCGAGTCCATGATTCTCAGCTACCGCTTCGGGCTGGACGGCGGCGGCGAGAAAACGCTCGAGGACGTCGGCGCAAAATTCGGCGTCACCCGCGAGCGCGTGCGCCAGATCCAAAACATCGCCCTGCGCAAACTCCGCAAGAAAATCGAAAAAATGGAAGCCAAGCAACACTGATCTCCCCTGACCATGCAAGCCTCCCCTAAACCCACCGCCAAGGACATCGAACGCGCCATCCGCAACGTCCCGGATTTCCCCAAGCCCGGCATCCAGTTCAAGGACATCACGCCCGTGCTGGCCGACGCCCGCCTCTTTGCCGCGAGCATTGACCTGCTCGTCGGCAACTTCAAGCCCGGCATGGTGGACGCCGTCGTCGGCATCGACGCGCGCGGGTTCATCTTTGCGGCGGCGGCGGCCTTGCATCTCCAGGCCGGCTTCGTGCCCGTGCGCAAAAAGGGCAAGCTCCCTTACAAGACTTATGAACAGGACTACGCCCTCGAGTACGGCACGAACACCATCGCCATCCACATTGACGCCGTCAAACCGGGCAGCCGCGTGCTGTTGATTGACGACCTGCTGGCCACCGGCGGCACCGCCGCCGCCGCCTCGGCATTGCTGCAAAAGGTCGGCGCGAAAATCCTCGAAATCACCTTTCTGATTGAACTCAGCTTTCTCGGCGGACGCGAGAAACTCAAGGGCTCCCCGGTCCGCTCCCTGATTGTGTATTGATGCAATGGCTCCAGACACTGGACGCAACGCGCTTTCACCGGGTTGACCCCTCGAAGCGCCATCTGGTTTCTGTTCCATCACCAGCACCCTCCCCGTCCGGCGCCGCAGACACGCCCCTGCGCGAGCAACGCTGGCTGCGCCTGGGTTACGCGCTCATCCTGCTCGAACTGCTGGCCAATCTTGCCTACAACGCCAGCGGAAGAATCGGCCTGAGCGGCGATGAAGCCTACCAGTGGGTCTGGTCCAAGCACCTCGCGCTTTCCTATTACAGCAAACCCCTGCTTATCGCCGTCGCCCAATTTATCGGAACGTCGCTGTGGGGCGACACCGTCTTCGGCGTGCGTTTCCTGCCGCCCGTCATCACCGCAATCATCAGCCTCCTGCTGCTCCGTTTTCTGGCGCGCGTCGCCAACGTGCGCGCGGCCTTCTGGCTCTCGGTCGTTCTTCCCTCCGTGCCGCTGATGACGGTTGGCTCCGTTTTCATGACCGTGGATCCGCTCTCGGTCATGTTCTGGACGCTCGCCATGGTCACCGGCTGGCGGGCCATTCAGGAGCAATCCACCACCACCGACTGGTTTTGGGTCGGCCTGTGGATGGGCCTCGGTTTCTTGAGCAAGTACACCGCTCTTTTCCAACTGCTGAGCTGGCTCGCCATTTTCATTCTGTGGCCGCCTTCGCGCAAGCAATTGTCCCGCCCCGGTCCGTGGCTGGCGTTGTTCGTCAACTTTCTTTGCTCCATTCCCGTCCTCGTCTGGAACCATCAACACCATTGGATCACCGTCCAGAACGTCGCCGACGTCGGCCATTTCGGCCAGGCCTGGACGCCAACGCCGGCTTTTTTGTGGCATGGGTTCTCGCATTTCACGATGGAATTCCTCGGCGGCGAAGCCGGGCTCCTCAATCCGTTTTTCTTCCTGCCGACGGTCTGGGCGGCATTCGCCTTTTGGCCGCGCCGCAAGGAGCATCCCCTCCTGCTCTATTTTTTCTGCATGGGCGCGCCGGAATTTCTGTTCTATTTCATGTTCACTTTGCATTCGCGCGTCTACTTGAACTGGATCGCCCCGTCCATCGTCCCGTTCCTTTGCCTCGCCGTCGTCTACTGGGAAGAACGCTGGCGCGAAGGTTCGCGGGCAATCCAAACCTGGCTGTACTCCGGCCTCGCTTTCGGCGCCGTCGCCGTCGTGTTGCTGCACGACAGCAGCATCCTGCCGCGTATCATCGGCCGCCCGCTGCCGCCGGCCCTGGATGTCTGGCAGCGCGTTGAAGGCTGGCCGGAGACCGCCCAATTCGTCGAAACCGCGCGCCAGAAGTTGCTGGCCGAGGGCAGGCCGGTCTTCATCATCGGCGGCCATTACAGCATCACCGGCGAGCTGAGCTTTTACATTCCCGAAGCCCGCGCCGCCGTCCGCGACCAGCCGCTCGTCTTTTATCTTCATTCGACCAAGCCCGATAACCAGTTTTTCTTCTGGCCAAGCTACCTCGACCGCAAGGGCCAGAACGCCCTCTACGTCACCGAACTCGACTTCGTCAACGGCAAGCCCGGACCGCCGCCCCGCGAATTGGTCGACGAATTCGAGTCCGTGACCGATTTAGGCGAATTCAAGATTTCCTATCGTGGCCGTGTCGTTCATCGCCTCCAAATCTGTGAATGCCGCGGCCTGCGATAACCCTGCCGCGACTCATGCCTTCGCGCGCGCCTTTTCCGTGCGCGACTACGACCTCGCCGCCACCCTGAACTCCGGCCAGGCCTTCCGCTGGCAGCCGCACGGCGATGGCTGGACCGGCATCGTCGGCTCGCATTGGGTGCGGCTCGAGGCCGCCAACAATGTTCTCACCGCGCGCACCGCCCGGCCGGTGACCGATTGGACCTGGCTCACGCATTATCTCCAACTGGACCTCGACCTCGCCGCCGTGCTCGCAAGTTTTCCCGACGACCCGCCCATGCGCTCCGCCGTCGGCGCCTGCCGCGGATTGCGCCTCCTGCGCCAGGACCCCTGGGAATGTCTCGCATCCTTCATCCTTTCCTCCACCAAGCAAATCGTCCAAATCCGCCAGATCATCGCGCAACTTTGCGAATGCCACGGCGAACCCGTGCCCGTCCCCGACGGCCATCCGCCCGCGCATTCCTTCCCCTCCCCGGCCCGGCTGGCCAACGTGGACGAAGCCGAATTGCGCTGCTGCAAAATGGGCTTTCGCGCGCCATACCTCCGCGAAACCGCCCGTGCCATCGCTGCGGGCCAATGCGACCTCGCCGCCGTCCGCGAAATGCCGCTGCCCGAGGCCCGCGCCGAATTGCTGAAACTGCCCGGCGTCGGCCCCAAGATCGCCGATTGCGCGCTGCTGTTCGGCTTCGGCTTTGCCGGGGCATTCCCGGTGGACGTGTGGGTCATGCGCGCCTTGCGCCAGTTGTATTTCCCGCGCCGCCGACCCAGCCGTTCCCGCCTCCAACACTTCACCGCGACCCATTTCGGCCGCCACGCCGGCTACGCCCAGCAATATTTATTTCATTATATGCGCACCGGCGGACGGTCCGGCTCAAGCTTGGGGTAGGGTCATCGCGCTGCGATGACCGCTTTTCCACCCAACCAGGAGGGACGGCATATTGCCCGTGTGGAATACCCGTCCCTGACTTTTCGGGACTCCGCTTTCCGCGTCTGCCTCCTGCCCCCAACCCTCAACATTCTTAAGCGGCCCCAAGCGGCACAAAGCGGCACACCCCCCTTTGTGGAGGGCGTCGTCCCGCATGCGGGATCGATGCCCTGACTCCTTCCTCAATCATCAACTGCTTTTGGACGCTGGAACTCAGCCACTTGCGCTTGTCCAAAGATGGGGCCGGCACTCCATGCCCGCCGTCCGGAAGAACTCCCATCCGCGCCCAAACGTAGGGCGAATCTCCTGATGAGCCCAAACAGTTCAGGCCCTTCCTTCGCAGGAAAACCCACTACGCGAGTTTACCCGAGTTTACCCGAGTTTACGCGAGTCGCCGGTGAATTCCGACTCGCCTAAAACCCGCCTGACCGCACCCGCCTCAGTTTTTATCCGAACCAATCCGAACTATTCCGACCCGCCCCAACCGATGGTGTGCCCGATAACGAACACCACAATCCGCCGAACCTCGCGCTCGCCGCCGTCGTAAATTGGTTGCAGGCCCCGCCCGCAAAAAATTTATCCGGTCCCAAGCGGTCTAGGCGGTACCACCCGGCACGAAGCGGTACGACGGGCGTGATTTGAGGATGGGGAGCGCACGCGCCCTCGCGTGCAACGGTCGGCGCCCTCGCCAACCGGTCTTTCTCTGGCGGAAGTCCCCAATTCAGCTTTCGAATTTCCTACAGCCCGCTACGCGGCAATACCCGGCAATACCCGGCAATACGCGGACGAAGGTCGATTTCCTTGCCGCGTATTGCCGCCTAGCGTTCGCGTATTGCCGCGTATTCTAATTCCTTGCCGCGTAAAATCAGGCAAACTCGGCCTGTAGCGGACCGTCGACCCCGCACCCGGAGCCTCGAGCGTCCTCGCGCCCGGCGCGTGGCGCCCTCGTTGGTCCCGCCGTTTCCCCCGACAGCCCGACACTCCAACACTCCAACGGTCACTTTTCGATTCAATTGTCAAAGAACCCGCCCGCGCCTCTCCAATTTTGAATTTTACACTTTGCATTTTGCATTGTGCTCATTCCTCCTCTTTCCGTCCCCAACTCTCAACCGTCGGCAAGAACTCTACCCCAATTCCTCGCTTTGTCAAATCAAGCTGCTGCCAAAAAATGACAAATCCTTCCTGCCTCTCGCCAGCCGCAACCAATACGCCCCAATTCATGGGTGGAACGGGCGACCCG
>Ga0181516_10003699_pt1 | contig 10084 bp, 5 predicted proteins | sample PEATcosm2014_Bin_25_FD_121104 | JGI IMG/M metagenome (GOLD analysis project Ga0181516, IMG submission 121104) | Peatland microbial communities from MTU Mesocosm Facility, Houghton, MI, USA - PEATcosm2014_Bin01_10_metaG | ecosystem: Environmental > Terrestrial > Soil > Wetlands > Peat | place...
GTTCGATAGTTATCGCGGCGTCGGAGTCCTTGCCCGCGTCGTCAACGGCCGTCTTTACAAGGGTCAGAAGATCAAGCTGATGGCCAAGGGCACAACGTTTCTCGTGGACTCCATGGGCGTGTTGACCCCCAAGCCACAGGAGATTGGAGAGCTCACCGCCGGTGAAGTTGGCTTCTTCTTTGCGACCATGAAAACCGTCGGTGATGTGAAGATCGGTGACACCATCACCGACGCCGATCACCCCGCCATTGAAGCCATGCCTGGCTTTGAAGACATCAAGCCAATGGTCTTCGCAGGCCTATATACAGTGGACTCGCACGAGCACGGCTTGTTGCGCGACGCGCTTGAAAAGCTGCGCCTCAACGATGCTTCATTCTTTTTCGAGCCTGAGAGTTCCACAGCACTCGGTTTCGGATTCCGCTGCGGATTCCTCGGTCTGCTCCACATGGATATCATCCAGGAGCGACTCGAGCGCGAGTACGATCTCGACCTCATCATCACTGCGCCAAGCGTGCGTTACTTCGTCACGCTCACCAACGGCGAAACTCTTGAAGTGGACAATCCTTCGCGTTGGCCCGATCCAACTTTGATCGACAAAATCAAAGAGCCAATCATCACCGCGATGATTCTTACCGCCGAAGAATACGTCGGAGGAATTCTCAAGCTCGTCGAAGAAAAACGCGGCAAGCAGAAGAACTTTGAGTACGTCGGCTCAAGCCGCGTGATGATCACCTACGAACTTCCGCTCAATGAAATCGTGCTCGATTTCTACGATCGTCTCAAGACGGTTTCGCGCGGCTACGCTTCGCTCGACTATCATCTCTCCGGTTGGTGGGAGTCGCCGATGGTGAAGCTCGACATCCTCGTCGCCGGCGATGCGGTCGACGCGCTCTCCATCATTGTGCATCGCGATTACGCCTATGAACGCGGCAAATTGCTCGTCTCCAAAATGCGCGAGCTGATTCCACGACAACAGTTCGAAGTCGCAATCCAGGCCGCGATTGGCGCAAAGATTGTGGCTCGCGAATCCGTTGCAGCGCTGCGCAAGAATGTAATCGCCAAGTGTTATGGCGGCGATATCTCGCGCAAACGTAAATTGCTGGAGAAGCAAAAAGAAGGCAAGAAGCGCATGAAGCGCATCGGTAAAGTGGACATTCCGCAGGAAGCATTCCTCGCCGTTCTGCGCGTTTCCAGCGACGAAAGCTGATCACCAGATCACTGTTGTTTGCCTCGAAACGAGTGGACCCGCTTACGGGAAAATCCAGAGTTGCCCAATGCGAGATGCATAGATAGTCAAATATGGATGTGTGCAAAACCTCCGGATTCAAAATTTAGAAAACATCAGTCGTCCGTCGTCAAGGACATTGTTAAAGTTCTCTCAAGGTACACAAACAAAACAAGTTATTGTCCAAAATCGAGTGTCTCAAGCACTCTCGATTTTGAAATCTGTTGTTAACAATCCGATTCGACTGCTTTCTTCACAGTTTTTCCACACGTCCAAATTGTTTGATATTCCAGAACGAACCGCGCTTTGTTGCGAGTGAATTGCCTTTTCAAGGCAACAAAAAACCGCCCCTCAAAGGGGCGGTTTTTGTCGAATTCTCAACTACTGCTTTTTAGGTGCGGCAGCGGGAGCGGCCGGCTTCGCTGCAGGCTTGGCGGGAGCGGTAGCAGGCTTGGCCGGAGCCGCAACCCCAGACTGAGCGTTGTAGGCATCTACCAGATCCTTCGTGATGTTTACTGAGCTGGCGGCCCAGAGAACAGGGCTGGCCTGCCCGGAGACATCCAGCACAACGGTGTAGCCATTGTCCTTGGAGAACTTGTCTACAACTTCAACCAGCTTCTGCACGATGCGGTTCGCGATCTCATCCTGCTGCGCCTGAAAATCTGCATTGGAATCTTCATAGCTGCGCTGCAGAGTTTTCTTCTTCGCGTCAATCTGCTTGAGCAGGTCGGCACGGGCTTCATCGTTCAGCTTGTCGGCCTGGGTGTTGAACTTCTTCTGGAGATCGTCGACTTCCTTCTTGAGGTTTTCCAGTTCGCTCCGCTTCGGGTCGAACTTTTTCTGGAGCGCCTCAAAGTCGCGCTGTCCTTCGTTGGTGTTCACGATGGCAGCCTGAAGGTTGACGATGCCCACCTTGGTGGCCGCAGGTGCAGCGGAAGCGGCGGGTGCAGGCGAAGCCGCAGGAGCAGCAGCCTGAGAGAAGGCCGGAACGCTGAGAATGAGTGCCAGCGCCGTGGCTGGGATGAAACGTGCGAAGTTGCGATTCATGGAAGTTAGCCTCGACTCCTTTAGGAGCTCACGGGGTATTCCGCAGAAACCTTTCAGCAAGCGGGCGAGCCACAATATTGCAAGCTCAAGCCCTGGTCGTAAAATTCCTCTGACGGATGTTCCCGATTATAGGTTGTGAGAAAAAGAGCGTCAAACAACAAATATCGCTGCCCACGCCTCTTTCCCGCGGTTTCAAAAACTCGCTAGAACGTAGTAGCCACTGTGAAGCGGAACGTCTTTCGCGGCTCAAGAATCTTGTACGACGGATTGTAAGTCGCGATTGCATTCAGGAACGTGTTGTTGCCCGCTGTTCCGGTCGTGCACCCGGTTGGGAACATATCGCAAGTAATGCGACTCGGCGCTGGAGCCGAGGTATCTACACGAAGCGGGTTATACGCGTAGAAGATTCGGAACGGCGCGTTGACCACAGGCAGAATCACCTGTAATTCCGCACCGGTAGACATGCGAACGACGTAGTTGGTGTGAGCCGCCGGGGTCAGGTTCTGGCTGAATTTCAGGAACTGGCTATCCGGACAGGTGATGGTTTCACCAGTGTTGGGCGCGAAGGTCACGATCGGCTGCGTCGGGCAACCGAAAGGTGTATTGTCCAGCGCGCTCACTTGCTGGTCGCTCAGACGCAACTGCGACTGGCGCACTGCCATGTTCATTCCTGTGTCTGCGAAGAATGCAAAGGTAACCGGGCCAACGATCGGAATACGATATTCCAGATTGCTGACGAGACTGGTATCTCCGCCCGGATACACAAGGCGGGTGATCGGCACAGTAACGGGCCAAGCCCCTGCATTGGGATTGTTCGGATCGGCCAGAACCGTGCTGCCATCCGGATTGGTCAAAGGCACAGTCTGCTTATCGGAAATGAGAGCGATGGGGCCTGCGGCGCGGATGTCGAAGCCACGTAGATCGGTATCGCCGCCCTGGAAAAAGCGTTCGAACGGCGGCGCGGTTTTTCCGCCCCAACCGGTGATGAACGATCCCTGCAGGCGATAGCCGAAGGTCTGCAGTCCCTCTTTGCGAGGGTGAATGCCCTTCATGGGAATGAACTGCTTGAACTCAGCGATGGGGCGGATGTCCGCCACGTTGCCGCCGAGTCCCGCGATGTCCATACCGAAGAAGTAGCTGCGTCCGGAGTGCGGCCGCATGGGGTTATCGATGGTGCTGCTGCTGAAGCTCGGAACCAGTTTGCTGGTCTGGATTCCCTGCAGCGCGTTCGGACCGCCTACGTTGCGAAATGCAAGGAATTCAAAATATTGCGTCGACGCCGTCGTGTACGCGGTGATGGTCGAGGTATCCCACGAGTAGGTAAGACCCAGGCGCTTGAACGAGCGGTGCAGCGGATAGCTGGTGGAAACCGTAAAGCCCGTGCTCTGCTGCGAATAGTTCTGCAGAGAATTCAGATAAGCAGGCGGAAGGGTCTGTTTCTGTCCCGAGGTGATGGATGCCTGCCGCGCCTGGTTGTATTTGAAGTTGCGCGTGAACACCGTGAAGCCGAGTTGGATTGGCTTGTCCAGGAAGTATGGCTCGGTGAAGCCGAACATGGCATCACGCTGATAGCTTCCCAGCGAGGCCGAAAGAGTCAGTGTCTCGCCCAGGCCGAGGAAGTTGTTGGTCTGATAGTTCAGGCCCACAAACGCGCCGGCAAGGCCGCTCACGCCGCCATTCAGGCCGATGGAGTTCTTGCCCTTCTCCTTGACCTTCAGGTTGATGTCCACATTGTTTTCGGCGACGTCCTGATGAACTTCGGAGTCCTGCTCCGGCTTCAACGTCTCGAAATAGTTCAACTGGTTCAAACGCAGCAGGCTGATCTCCCAGAGGCGCGAGTTGTAGACCTGGCCTTCTTCGAGAGAGAGTTCGCGGCGAATTACCTTGTCGCGCGTGGTCGTGTTGCCGGTGAATTCAATGCGGCGCACAAAGAACTGCTTGCCTTCATCGACATCGATCTTCATCGAAATCGTTTTGTGTTCTTCGTCAATGTCGGTGTTAGGAACATTCGTCTCGTTGATGTAACCCAGCGATCCGTAAGCCTTGCGTAATTCTTCCAATCCCTTGCTGACAAGGGTGCGATTGAACCAGTCACCATCTTTGATCTTGAACAGGCGGCGCAGGGCAGCGGTATTCGTCAGCGATTTGTTTCCGCTGAACGTAATTTCCTTCAGGTGGTAGCGTTCGCCTTCTTCCACCGGAACTGTAATGTCCACCGCTTTGCCGTGGCGCGATTTGAAAGGGAAGTACCAGGCGATTCCGTTGACGTCGCGAGTCTTTGTCTTCGGATCTTCGACAATGGCCTTGAAGTATCCGCGATCCTGATATGCGAAGCGCACGCGTTCGGCGTCTTCGCTTAGCTTTGTGGCGTCATAGGTGCGTGCGAACAGGTTCTCCAGGATGATCGAGTGAGGAATGCCGATCGGTTTGGAGTTGTGCATGGCGGCGCGAAGATAACGCGTCTTCACCTTTTTGTTGCCTTCGAACTTGATGACCCCAACCTTCACCTTCGGACCTTCTTTGATATTGAAGGTGATGCCGACGGCGGCCGGTGGAATCTGGCGCACCTCAGTGGTGATGGTTGCGAATTGGCGGCCATGTGCGGCAAGCAGTTCCTTCAACACCACTTCGGCCTTCTTGACGCGCGTGGGATCGAACTGGCTTTCCTGGCTGAGGCCTACCTTGCGTTCCTTGAACTTGTCCAGCACATCGCTTTGCGAAACCGCATTCAGTCCGATGTACTTGATCTCGCGGATTGTCGGTTTCTCTTTCACGTAGACGTGAATGATCCAGCCCTTGGGGCTCTGTTCGCGCTCGATGCGAAGATCGTCGAAGTATCCCGCGTTCCACAGCGAGTTGAAATCCCGCTCCATGCCCGAGGGGTCATAGACGTCTCCAGGCCTTGTAAACATGCGGGATCGGATGGTATCGGCCGGAATGCGACGGTTGCCGTGGACGCGAATGTCCTCGATGATGCCCTGCTGAGCAAAGGCCATGCCGCCGAGCAGCATGATGACCAGACAGAAGCGAAGCAACTGGAGCAGCCCGCTTCGAACGGGGCGGCTTAGGCGAGGCGTGGCGCAGACGTAATCAGTGCGAAGAATGGCGAGACCCTCATGCGTAAATCTTGGGCGCGGAAGGCTCAATTATACAGGGTCATGTGCTCTCGACGCTATTTCGCAAAGGGATACCGACAGCATTCGCTATCCTGTCTTGGTAAATCGCAGCGGGGCAGCCGAGTTCGAAGTCACCCGCGCTTTTCAACTTCTACCAGGGTGGAGTAAAAAGTCGCGCCCCTCCCCATGTCGGTCAACCGGTCGCTGGTGAGGGCGTTGATGTTCGTTCCGAGCGGTGAATCGCGGGCCCAGTCGAGGTACGCGGCAACCACGCCGGGAGGCACGCTATCGTCCACCCGCGCCAACAGATGAGCCTCGCCCCGGCCATTGTGGACCCGCAGGGCGTCGCCTTCCGCAATGCCGCGGGCCGCGGCATCCGCCTTGTTCATCTGGAGTTCGAAGCGCCGCTCCATCTTCTGGTGTCCCGCCAGGTTGCAGAAGGTCGAATTCAGGAAGTTGTCATGCTTGCGCGCCAGCAGTTCCAGCGGATATTGTTTCGCCTGTTCGCCGTGCCGCGACTCCACCGGAGCAACATAGTTCGCCACCGGATCCATCCCCGCCTCGGCCAACGCTTCGTTGTATAGCAAGGCCTTGCCGCTGGCGGTGGCGAAGCCCTCCGCAAATGGAAGATACACGCCATCTTTCCGCGGAACATTGAGCGCAACCGAATGTTCGCCTTCCAACCGTTCCCGCGTGATGCCCTTCAGGAATTCATGGCTCGTGTCGAGCACGTCGTCAATCAATTCATCGTCGGATGCGCGCAGCGCCGCGTCGTCCAGGCCCATCTTTGCCGCCAGCCGCCGGAACAACTCTGCGTTGCTGCACGCTTCTCCCAAAGGCTCAATCGCCCGATCCGCCAGTTGCAGATGCATGTGCCCGTAGGAGGTCACGAGTTCCTTGTTCTCAAGGAAAGTTGTTGCCGGCAACACGATGTCGGCGTAGTCCGTCGTGTCTGTCAGGAATTGTTCGTGCACCACGGTGAACAGGTCTGTGCGTTTGAGTCCCTGCACCACAAGGTTGTGGTTCGGGCACACCGCCGCGGGATTACACGCGTACACGAACAGAGCCTTCACCGGAGGCGTCAACGCGGTGTCGGTCAAAATCTTGCCAAGCTCATTCATGTTCAGCGTGCGCGCCGCTCGGCCCAGCGCAACGGTCATCAGATCTTCGCGGCGCAGCGCCTGCTTGTTCAGCGCAGCAAAAGCCCCTGAGGTGGAAAGCGTCAATCCTCCGCCCTGTTTTCGCCAGGTTCCGGTGATGGCCGGCAACATCGCGACGGCCCTTACCGCCATGCCCCCGTTTTCCGACCGTTGCACGCCATAGTTCAAGCGGATCACCGAAGGACTCGTCGTAGCGTATTCGCGAGCCAGCCGTTCAATGTCTTCCGCTGCAATGCCCGTGATTTCCGCCACCCGCCCGGTTGTATATTCCGCCGCGCGTTTGCGCAGTTCCTCAAACCCTGTGGTGTAGTCCGCAACAAACGAGTGATCGTAGAGCCCGTGCTCAATGATGTAGTTCATCAATCCCAGGGCAAGCGCCACGTCCGTGCCCGGACGAATCGCCAGGTGCCAGTCCGCCGTGCGCGCCGTTCGCGTGCGGAAGGGATCGATCACCACCAGCTTTGCGCCCTTGCGCCGAGCCTCCTCGATGAAAGGCCACAGGTGGATGTTGGTGCCATGAATGTTTGCGCCCCACGCGATGATGTAGCGCGAGTGCGGATAGTCCTCGGGCTCCACGCCATACTTCGCGCCGTTCACCGTGGCCAGCGCCACCCCTCCGGCCTCAGAGCAAATGGTGCGATCCAACTGCGAGGCTCCAAGCCGATGGAAGAAACGCCGGTCCATGCCGTTGCCGTGAATCTGCCCCAGCGTGCCGCCATAAGAGAAGGGAAGCACCGACTCAGCGCCAAACTCCGCCACCGCAGACTTCAGCTTGCGGGAGATTTCGTCCAGCGCCTCATCCCACGAAATACGCTCAAAAGCCTCCGCCCCAGCCGTCCCCTTGGCCGTCTTCCTGCGCATGGGATACAACAGCCGATCCGGCGAGTAAACGCGCTCCAAATACTTAGCCACCTTGCCGCAAAGAAATCCGCGAGTAACCGGATGATCTGGATTGCCTTCAATCTTTGTGGCGCGACCATCCTGAACGGTTACAAGTACCGAACAAGCATCAGGACAATCATGCGGACAAGCGGAATGGACAACGCGAGGCATGAAAGATTATAGCCACGTTCCGCAGGGCGAGCCAAAATCAGCAGCTCGGGACCGCAGAGGGCTGTTCTTTGTCCTTGCGCTGCAAGCTCTCAAACTAAGTTTCTCAGTTCGGCAGGAATTAGTGCACCTTGGGCCTTTGCCAAGATCGCCTTCCAAAGTAGATACACGCGCGTGGTATTCTGGGACGGAATCGCTCCCCCGCGCACGGCCAAGTCCAGCCTTTCCGCACGCATGCAGGCCCTCGCAACGCATTCGGCGGAGAAATGCTCGCGCTTCAGCTTACATTTGTTATATTCGCCAAGCTTTTTCCTTAATGCCAACTGGACGGCATCTGCATTTACAAGCGCTGCCACCTCGGTCTCATCCGCATGATGCAGTAAGAGCCACAGCTCAAAACATGGCCTGCTTAGTGCCACATTCACGCCCTTTGCTTGTGCCGACTTCAGCGCGGCGCGGAAGCTCCGCAAGTGCCTTCCCCTTATGAAATGGTCCGTGTCTAACACCATCCAGCGCTCATCGTCTTCATCGATAGCGATGCGAAGCACTCGATCCAGCACTGCGCGCGCGTTCGAAGTGCTATCTTTGGTTGGAACAACGAGGACATGAACCCGCGAAAGCTCGAAAAAACTGAAATATTGATCTGGCGCGTAGGTGTCATCGCACCCAACGATGAACAGCCGGTCATCCCGAAAGGTCTGCTTATCCCGTGTAAGCGGTCTTGGCTTAAGTTCGAGCAGGCTCATTCGGGACACCCTTGATCGTCGAGCAAGCGCGCAAGATTCCCCAGAAATGGAATTGCACCAAATCGCCCCTGTAAGTAATGTTTTCGAATCTCAAGATCGTTTCGCACCTTGAAGTCCGATAAGGAATACAAGCGGGTCGCCGCCTCCTTGTCCTTTTCAGCGAACCAAATCTCATCCCTTCGAAGCAATTCCAGATCCAGCAGATTCGACTCGTGCGTCGTTACAATAACCTGCCGCTGCGTTCCTTCGCATGATCGAAGAAAGAACTTCAAGAAGTCAAAAACCAATTTTGGATGTAGGCTCCGGTCGATCTCGTCGATAAAGTAGGCTGCTCCCTTGTTTCTGGGATAGTACAACGCAGGAAGAAGGTTTAGGAGTCTCTGAGTGCCATCCGATTCGTCGGCCAGTTCCAGGGCAACCTCCTGTCCTTGTTTGTGCGCGTGCATCGAGCGGATCTTAATTATAGAGAATACGTCCCCGTCCTTGCGCAGCTCCGTTCCTCTGTCATTTGTAAGAAAAGTTGTACCTTTCTTGCTCTCCTTGAGCAACTTAAAAGCCGATGTGAGGCCTGGGTCCGCGAGCGAGGCAAGCAGTTCTTCATCCTTGATCTCCGTCTTCACCACATCTAAGTGATCCACCCCCGTCGACGTTGCCTTCAAGAAGCCGCTCGCAAATTCCTTGAAGCCATCGTCCTTCGCGAGCCGATTTCCCAAGCCACGGAACGGTGCCGATGGGCCGATTAAAACCAACCCGTTCTCGAACCACTCCAGAATCGAGCGTAACTGGTCATCAAGGTCCGCCTTCTCCAGCGTCAGATGTATCGTGGCGAGGAAAGACTGATTTTGTGGCCCGGCAACCGTCGCCAAGGCTTTCAATTTCTTTGCGCTTGAAATTCCGGGAACATTGACCTTAACCTTCCCCGTTTCGTCCGTGACGCGCTCGTAGAGGATCTTCTCCTTAGAGCCGTCAATTCGAGCCAACCACTCCTCCGTAATGCGGTTGTCGTCGGCCTTGAACCCGAAGCGGTACAGTTTCGAGTCGGCGATGAGTTGCAGATCAAAGCTAGAAGGCTCTGCTGCGCGTGATCCCAGCAGGAACGCCTCGCGTCCGGTGCCACTTCCCTTGGCGCGCGAGCCAAGGGCTATTCTCTTAACGAAAGAGAGCGCCTTGAATAAGTTCGACTTACCGGCCCCGTTTGCGCCGTACAACACGGCCGTCCGCAGGACCTTTTCATCAGAGTTAGGGATTGCAATCTCGTGCTCCTTGTGGCTCTGTCCAAGCCGCGGGCTGGCTACAAGATTTAATGTTTCTTCAGTCGAGAACGACCGGAAATTTGCCACCGAGAAGGAGACAATCATAATATCCTCGTGATGTTTTCACGCGTGTACGCGAGAGACGGCTAATCCAGTCCCGTAATTACGCTATCCTGCGTGATCTTATCACGTTTGTCAGGATCAACATCTCCCAACCCCTGTCAACCCTTCTTTTCCCGCCCTCGCCCCCAACCCATTGCAAGCACACCAAATAGACTTTCCCTCCCGCTGAGGGGATAGCCCTTCCAATTTGATATTCTGGTTATAGGGGACATTGAAGCAGGACCTAACCCCTTTGTTCTCGAATTTTTAGCGGGAAATATAGGGGGGAGGGGGTGCCCCCGAATAGACACCCGCCATCGCCATTTTCTTAGCTCGATTTTCAGGCAACTTCGACTGCGTTTTGCCGAATCTGCGTCTGCCGCCA
>Ga0181516_10003700_pt1 | contig 10080 bp, 8 predicted proteins | sample PEATcosm2014_Bin_25_FD_121104 | JGI IMG/M metagenome (GOLD analysis project Ga0181516, IMG submission 121104) | Peatland microbial communities from MTU Mesocosm Facility, Houghton, MI, USA - PEATcosm2014_Bin01_10_metaG | ecosystem: Environmental > Terrestrial > Soil > Wetlands > Peat | place...
GCTGTTTCGCCGGCTCCCATGAACCAAATGGCGTCGGCGGTGAGGCCGGCGGATTCCGCGGGGCCGGCGATCTGGATGGGGGCATCGCGGGACTCGGGAGCGAAGAGAGTTTGGTCGAGGGCGCGGGCGAGCGCGGAGAGAAAGTCCCGCCAGGAAATTGGGCGGCCATCGAAACCGAGAGAGGCACACGACTCGACGGCTTGCTGCCAGCGGCGGAGGGTTTGGAACTCGGCGCTCGAAAGGGGACGGCCGCCGGGCCAGCCGGCTGTTTCGAGGAGGCGGGGTACGAGTTCGGCCCAGTCGAGAGGGCTTTTGGGTTGGCGCGATTGTTCTGCGAGGATGCGCTGTGCTTCGGCCAGCCGGGTGGTCCAGGCTGGGGGCAAAGTTGATTTGAATGGCTGGTCAAGGAATGCATTCAGAGGCCAATGGGTACGCTCAAGGCCGCGGCGGCGGAGCGCGCGCATATGGGTCTGGAGAGCGACGGACTCCTGTGGATCCGCGGCGATGTGGCCGGTGGAGAGGAGCCAGTCGAGTTCGTGCTCCGCGATTGCGTTTTCTTTGGAGGGGCTCGATAGCCAGCGGAGCAACAGGTAAGCGGCGCGTGCAAGCGCGACTTGGCTGAGCGGAATGCCGAGCGAGAATTCGAAGAGTGGGGAAGGGGAGAACGAGAGATTTTGGCCGCCCGCGAAGTTGAGGAAGGCGCGCTCGATTTCTCCCCGGCGTTCCGCCAGGTCCTGGGTGATGACGAGGAGATTTGCGCTGGGGTTGGCGGCGAGTTGGCTATTGCACCAGAGGGCGCAGGCGGTGAGTTCGGCTTGTGTGTCGGCGGCGGGGTAGAAGCGGATGTCGCGCGCGGGTGTGGCGGCGGCGGTTTCCTGAACTTTTCCCCAGGCGTTGAAGAGACGACGCTGCGTGGGGAGGATGCGGTCGAATCCGGCGAGCAGCAGAGGCGGGCGGGTTTCAGAGGCTGCGGTTTCGAGCAGAGGGATCAGCTCCAACGGCAGACGGGCGGGGCTGAGGAGGTTGGCGGCGCGGCAGGTTTCATCGAAGGCTGCGAGCCAAAGGCTGAAGCTTTCGGCGTCCCGTTGCCAGGAGGCGCGCGCATTTTGCCGGAGGAATTGTGGGGCGTGGGAGCAGAGGAGCTTGTGGGCCTCCATGGCGAGATTGGCCATGCGGTTGCGGGGGCCTTCGAGAAGCGTGGCCATGTGCTGGTGAGAGCCGGCGATTGTTGCCTGGATGGATTGCTCCCAGATCGCTTGTTCCTGGAGGGGAGCGAGGAGCAGGCGGGGGTCGCCGTTGGAACGGGCTTGCCAGGCTGTGCGGAGGAAGGATTGCCAGTCGACGATGGCGGGCGCGGGCCAGGCGGTGAGGCCTTCGGCGCGGCGTGCGCGATGATAAGCGGCAGTGAGGGCGCGGGCGGCACGCTCGCTGGCGGCGACGACGAGGCCTCCGGCGCGGAGCCATGCGGTGATTTCGGTTTCTGGAGTTGTCCCGGTTTCCTTGCTTGCCCCCATTTCAGCGTTATACGCCATTGGGGGTGGCAAAGGCAGCGGGCGGCGAAGTGGAACTCCGCCGCCCGCACTTGACGAGCTCGTAATGTTAGACGCCGCTGTAGGCGGAGAAGCCGCCGTCGATGGGGATCACGGTGCCGGTGACGAACTCCGAGGCGGGGGAGAGCAGCCAGAGGACAGCGCCGAAGAGGTCCTTGGGTTCGCCGAAGCGGGCCATGGGCGTGTGGGCAATGATCTGGTTGCCGCGCTTGGTGAGTGCGCCGGTTTCCTTGTCGGTGAGCAGGAACCGGTTTTGATTGGTAAGGAAGAAGCCGGGAGCAACGGCGTTGACGCGGATCTTTGGCGAGTATTCCTGGGCCATGTGAACGGCGAGCCATTGGGTGAAGTTGCTGACAGCGGCCTTTGCGCCGGAGTAGGCGGGAATGCGGGTGAGGGGACGGAAGGAGTTCATGGAAGAGACGTTCAGGATGGTTCCGCGGCCCTGCTCGGCCATGATTTTGCCGAAGGCCTGGCAGGGCAGCATGGTGCCGAGAATGTTAAGGTCGAAGACCCAGCGGAGGGCGTCGGCGGGGAGATCGAAGAACTTCAATTCAGGACTGGTGGTGGCGGCGGCCTTGTTGCCGCCCGCGCCGTTGACGAGGCAGTCAATTTTGCCGCATTGGCTGATCACGTCCTGCGCGGCCTTGGTGATGCTGTCGCGGTTGAGGACGTCGCACTGGTGCAGCGAAATCTGCTTGCCGTGCTGGCCGAGCGTGTCGATGAGGGCGCGGGCCGGCTCGATGTTGAGGTCGAGGATGGCGACCTGCGCTCCGCAGCCGGCGAGGGCTCGGGCCATCTCGCTGCCGAGAATGCCGGCGCCGCCTGTGACGGCGACAGCGAGGCCCGTGAAGTCGTACATTTTTGTGAGTTCCGCCAGATCAAAGGAAACTTCGTGGGTTGTTTCCGGAGCGTGGTCCAGTGCGAGAGTTGCGGCCATTGCGGGTCCCCTTGTCAGTTCAAAAAGTCGTCGACAGAGGCTATACGGGTCAGTGATTGCGATCACCTGTCGAGGAACCAGCGAGAAGACGGGAGATCGATTGAACCCGCGTCGCTTCTAGATTTGTGAATTTTCTCACATGACTCATCGTGATGAGCCGATTGGAAATTCTTGTCATAGTGATTTAGGTCACAACTGTTAACCAGGTGTGTTGCCGCACAGGGGCTTGTGTTGCAGGTCACTGTCTGTCTATAGCTATCGCCGTTTCTTATGGAGGGTAGCTGGAAAGGAATTATTCCTATGCTTCTTGAGTTGAGCGTCTCCGTGAAAGGGAAGCACCATGAGGCGAACGATCCTTCAACCGATGTGAATAGAATTATTGACGCCAGCGGTCTGCACTACAAGACGACCAGCAAGGGACTGGTTCTGGAGGGAAGCTGGGAGCAGTTGATGGCGGTGGCGAAAAAGTGCCACGATGAAGTGCTTAAAACGAACGATCAATTTATTACGCGGATGAAGGCGGTGGACAAGAAGTGTCGCGGCGCGCAAGCGCCCTCAGGGTGCAGCGGCAAGGAGCTTGAGAAAGTGCTGGAAGACGAGGGCGAGTGGTTGATGCTGTAGGGCTGCCCGTCGCAGGTTTTTGAAGGTCTTGTTGTGAGGTCAGCATTCCCTCAGAGGCTGAAGCCCAATAGCTATTTTGCGGTATCAGCGGCACGACTAAAGCCGTGCCCTTTCAAAACCAATTCGCATAACACTATTTCGCATTCAGATGAATCCTTTATTATTCGCGGGTCGTTGCGGCGTGGACGCTGCCGGGCTTTCCGGTTATACACTGAAGGGTGATTCGCCGACTGGTTGCTTCCTCATTTCTCGTACTCGTCGTGTTGGCCGGATGCCACTCAGGCCAGAACTCCAATACACAGTCCAATAGCGGCGCTGGGGTTTCGGTGTACCACCTGCGCGGCAAGGTTGTATCGACCGATGCGGCTCACGGTATCGTGGTGCTGGATCATGAAGCGATTCCGGGCTTCATGGGCGCGATGACCATGCCTTACCAGCTCAAGGACCCGAGCGTTGTGAGCGAACTGCATCCCGGCGACGTGATTACGGCAGACGTGCTGGTATCGAAGAGTTCAGAAGAGACTGTGGTGCTGGATCATATTGTTGTGGTGGCACAGGCCAGACCGGATTACAAGCCTGCGGTGATCTACCATGTGCCGACGCCGGGCGATAAAGTACCAGACTTCAAGCTGCGCAACCAGGATGGTCGGCCGATTCACCTGGGGCAGTTCAAAGGCAAGACGCTGCTGCTGACCTTTATTTATACGCGCTGCCCTTTGCCCAATTTCTGCCCTCTGGTGACGCATAATTTTGCGGTGATCAACAATCAGCTCGCGGCGAACCCCGGGCTTTATGCGAAGACACATTTGCTGTGCGTGAGCTTCGATCCGGAGCACGATACGCCGGAGCGCTTGCGGGCTTATGGGGCGACGTATATCGGAAGCGATGCGAAGAATGCGTTTGCGCATTGGGATTTTGCGGCGCCGGACAAGGCGGTGCTGCTGGAGATGGCGAAGTTCTTCGATGTGGGGATTACGCAAGGGGAAAACGACACGATTACGCACACGCTTTCGACGACGATGATTGGAGCGGATGGCAAGGTGGTGCAGTTTTATCCGGGGAACGAGTGGACCGCGGAGCAGGTGTTGGCGGATGTGAAGAAATCGGCGGGGAATGCGGGTTAGTGCTTGGCTTCCCACCCTAAACGCAAAAAGCGCGTTCAGGAGGGGGCACCCAAACTTTATTGACCAGGGCAGTGCTTAAGAGGTCAGACCAGTTTATAATCTTTAGAGTTTCCGATCTCTATAAAAATACTGTCACAACACCAGGAGAATACGCGCGATGAGTCATGGATTGAATATCCGCAAGGATGGCGAGTTGGATTTTCTGTCGTTGGGTGCACTGATCCATCGGCTCGACACGGGGATTATTCCGTTTCGCAAAGCGACGGAGTGCAAGATTCACGTCAGCGGCGGCGAGTTTAATGTGGCCGCCAATCTGTCGGACTGCTTCCAGATGCGGACAGCGATTGTATCGGCGATGGTGGATTATCCTGTCGGGGATCTGATTGCAGAGCGCGTGAAGGCGATGGGCGTGAAGCCGATCTACAAGTTCTTCAAGCACGATGGCGTCCACGGACCGAATATGGCGACGGTGTTCAGCGACCAGGGACACGGCGTGCGGCCGCCGGTGGTTTTCTACAACAGGAGCAACGAAGCCGGCGCACAACTGAAGCCTGGCGACTTTGACTGGAAAGCAATCTTTGCGCAGGGCGTGCGCTGGGTTCACTGCGGCGGGCTGTTTGCTTCTCTCTCTGCGACGACGGCGGCGCTGGCCGCGGAGATGATGAAGGAAGCCAAGGCCGCGGGCGCTGTGACTTCGTTCGATTTGAATTACAGGGCGAAGTTGTGGAATATCCAAGGCGGCAACGCGAAGGCCGTGGAGACGATCGGCAAGATCGTGGAGAACGTGGATGTGCTGGTGGGCAACGAGGAAGACCTGCAGATGGGCCTGGGCATCCCGGGGCCTGAGGTTGCGGCGAAGTCGAAGCTGGACCCGAGCGTGTTCTTCGGCATGATCGAGAAGGTGACCAAGAAGTTACCGAATGCTAAGGTCGTGGCTACGACGCTGCGCGAAGTGCATTCGACCAACCACCATAGCTGGAGTGCGGTGGCGTGGGTGGACGGAAAGACCTACACGGCGCCGACGGCCGAGTTGGACGTGGTGGATCGCGTGGGAGGCGGAGACGGGTTTGCGGCCGGCTTCATCTATGGGCTGCTGGCCGGCGAAGCGCCTGAGGAAGCGATCAAGCTGGGCTGGGCGCATGGCGCGCTGCTGACCACCTATCCGGGCGACACGACCATGGCGACGCTGGAACAGGTGAAGGCGTTTGCCAAGGGCGGTTCGGCGCGCATTCAGAGGTAGCAAAGAGTCTGTCGTTGCTTGACTCTCATCCCAGGTCCCAAAATCGGGACCTGGGGTACCCCGGCAAAGAGGTTGTAGCCGCTCGACTCTTATCCCGGGTCCCAAAAACGGGATCTCCACCCCACGGACGGAGGCCTGTCCGCGGGGACCCCGGACCCTGGGGCACCCATCCTAGTGTGGCAATAAATACAATCCTGACCTTGCTTGCGGGCATCCGATATAGGTGGACTTGCCGGCAGGGGATGGTGTGCGCGCAACTGATATCCTTGCCATGCAACGGTACGGAGGTCTCGCATGGCAAAGGTAACACTTGTGTTTGCAGCTCTTTTGATCGCTCTCGGCCTGGTTAGTTATCTTGGCACTGGCAGCTTGCATCCGACAGCGCTGATCCCCACCTGGTTTGGGCTGGCGCTGGGTCTGTTCGGCTTTCTGGCGATCAGCCCGAATGAGGGGCGGCGCAAACTGTTCATGCACATCAATGTGACGATCGCCTTGCTGGGTTTTCTTGGAGCAGCGGGCAGGGCTGTTTTTGGCTATGTCCATGCCAGCGCGGCAGGGAAGTCGCCGGATGCAATCGCGCTTGGCTCGCAAGCGACGATGGCCGGGCTGATGCTGATTTACGTAATTCTCTGTGTTCGCTCGTTTATTGCGGCGCGGCGTTCGGGGAAGGTCTAGCAGATGGGGACAATGCGGGGCGGGGGAATGGGCATGGCCATGCGCGCGGAGCGCTCGCCGCACGGCCGCGGGGCACGGGCGAGCCAGCCGGATTCGCCCAAGAAAAAGCCAGCGCTGAAGAAGGTATGGCCGCAGGTTCGCGCACTGATTGCGCCGCGCATGGGATTGCTGACGGCAGGCATGGCCCTGATGATTGTGAACCGGGTGGCCGGCCTGGCGTTGCCCTTTCTTTCAAAGCCGCTGCTGGACAAGGTGCTGGCGCCGCAGAATGCGCACCCGGAATGGCTGCCGCGCATTATTGGGATCGTCTTTGCGGCGATGCTGGTTCAGGCGGTTACCTCTTTCTCGCTCACGCAATTGCTGTCAAAGGCCGGACAGCGGCTGATTGCCGAAATGCGGCGCCAGGTACAACGCCACGTGGGCCTGCTTTCAGTGGCCTACTACGACGAAAACCGAACGGGCCAACTGGTGTCGCGCATCATGACCGATGTGGAGGGCGTGCGCAACCTGGTGGGCACGGGGCTGGTGGACTTTGTCGGCGGCCTGTTCACCGCTCTGCTTGCATTTATCTATCTGCTTCTTATGAGTGCGAAGGTGACGCTGATCGTTTTCACCGTGATGGGCGCGTTTGTCTTTGTGTTGCAGTATGCCTTCAAGACCATTCGCCCGATCTTCCGCGAGCGGGGCAAGATCAATGCGGAAGTTACCGGCCGGCTGACCGAGTCGCTGGGCGGGGTGCGGGTCATCAAGGGATACCACGCCGAAGAGCGGGAGGCGCATGTCTTCTCAGAGGGCGTGGACCGGTTGCTGACGAATGTGATGAAGACCCTGACCATGACCAGCGTGCTGGGCTCTGCCTCGACTACCGTGCTTGGACTTGTGTCCGGGCTGGTAATGTGGTTTGGCGGTCATAACGTTTTGACCCACACCTGGACGGTGGGTTCCTACTTCAGCTACAACATGTTTCTCGCCTTCATGATTGCGCCGGTTTTTCAGGTGGTGAATATCGGCACGCAGTTGACGGAGGCATTTGCGGGGCTGGACCGGACCAATGAAATCATGTCGGAACTGGAAGAGAACCAGAGTCCGGGGCGCACGGTGAAGATGCCGCCTATCGAGGGCAAGGTTCGGTTTGAGGACGTGGAGTTTGCCTATACTCCGGAAAAGCCGGTGCTGCATGGGATCAGCTTTGAGGCCAGGCCGGGCACGGTAACGGCGCTGGTGGGGTCGTCGGGGTCGGGCAAGTCGACGATCATCAGCCTGATTTGCGCATTTCACACGCCGTCCAAAGGGGCGGTGCTGGTGGACGATATTGACCTGGCCGCGGTGGACCTGAACACCTTCCGCTCGCAGTTGGGCGTGGTGCTGCAGGACTCGTTTCTGTTCGACGGAACAATTCGGGAGAACATTCTTTTCTCAAAGCCCGACGCAACAGAGGAGCAATTTCTGTTTGCCTGCCGGACGGCGCGCGTGGACGAATTTGCGGAGCGCTTTCCGGACGCGTACGACACGATTGTGGGCGAGCGCGGAGTGAAGCTTTCAGGCGGGCAGCGGCAGAGGCTCTCAATTGCGCGCGCATTGCTTGCCGAGCCGCGCATTCTGATTCTGGACGAGGCAACGAGTTCGCTCGATTCCGAATCGGAGGCCATGATTCAGACGGGTTTGGCCCAGCTAATGCAAGGGCGGACGACGTTTGTGATTGCGCACCGGCTTTCGACGATCCGGCGGGCCGACCAGATCCTGGTGGTGGAAGGCGGCCTGATTGTGGAGCGCGGCAATCATGCGGAGCTGTTCGCGATGGGCGGGCGGTACTACGACCTTTACACGCGCCAGCACGGGTTGGAGGCTAATCTTTTTCTGGCGCCGGGAGAAGGGGACGCGGTTCCAGCGTAGGACGCGACTCGCGGCGGGTTCAGAGGTTGGCGAAGTTGACCATCACATCGCAATTGTCTTCAACCGGTATGCCCTTCCTGGTGGCGGGAATAAACCGGTAGTGCTGGACCGCGGCGACAGCCTTTTTGTCGGTGCCGAATCCGAGGCCGCGCTTCACGCGAACGCTCCTGGGCACGCCATCCGCGCCGACCAAGGCGGTGACGATGGCAACCGTTACAAACGGAATCTTCACAAATGGATCGGTGAAGTCGGCGTCCACGGTGTGGATGGGGATCGGCGGCGTGTAGGAAAGAGGATTGCGATGCTTGTCCTCAAACTGCGATTCAGGAGGGGCGGGCAGGTCTCTCTCGGCGATCAGGACCTGAGGTGTGGTCTGGGCGTGGTTAGCGTGGAAGACGACGCGCACATCGATCCATACGGGGACTGGCTTGCCGGCCAGCATGCCCGGCCGGAAGGTGGATTGCTGGACGGCCGCGATTGAGGCCTGATCGAACGCGTCGCCATGGGTGTGAACGATCTGCAGGTTCTGGGGCAGGCCATTGGCGTCAATCACCATGGCCAGCGCGGTCATGCCCTGGGTCTGCTTCGCGGGTACGTTGGGATACGGCACGTAGACGGTTTTTACCATCACTGGGGCCGTGACCTCCGGTCCGGTGTAGTAAACGCCATCCTTGTCTGGCGCTTGATGGACTTGCCAGATGGGTGCGGACGCGCCCTGCGCCTGTGAGCCGATTGCCGTAAGCGCCAGAAGCGCGAGTGCATGGATTTCCTGCCGCATTCAATTCTCCCATTCCTGTTGATCAAGAGCCGCTGTGTCTTGATTTTTTCGTGCGGCGGCGATTCCGTCAATGTTGCGGCGGGGAAGGCGAGCTTTCACGCGGTGGTTTGGGGCGCTTGACGCGGGTTCGCGGCAAAGAGGGCGTATCATCCCTTGACACGTGTCCCATATCTTGAGAAGCTTGAAGCAGAGCCAACAGACGAAATGGAGGACCAAAATGCGAGACGCAGCACCGCAAGGAACCTACAAAGTCCAGGCGCTCGATCGAGCATTTGCGGTTCTGGATTTACTTGGTGAGAGCGAAACGCCGCTGGGACTTGCGCAGGTTGCCTTGTCACTGCAGCTGCACAAGAGCACGGCGCATCGCTTTTTGATGGTATTGGAACGGCACCGGATGGTGGAACGGACGGCGAGCGGCAAGTTTCGGCTGGGGCTGCGGCTGTTCGACTTTGGCAACCGGGCGATTGAGCAATACGATCTGCGGGACCGGGCTCAGCCGCATCTGCGGAGGCTGGTTTCCGAGACGGAGGAGACCGCGCACCTGTGCGTCCTTGAGGCGTCGCGGGTGATTTACATCGACAAGATTGAGCCGGCGCGCTCGGTGCGCATGATTACGCGGATCGGGGCGAGCAATCCGGTGCACTGCACGTCGGTAGGGAAGGCGATTCTGGCGTTTCTTCCGGAAGAGCGGGCGAGCGACGTGGTGAAGCGGATCCGGTTCGAACGCTTTACGCATCGCACGATTGCCACCGCGGAGGCATTGCGCACGGAGATGGAAAAGACGCGCCGGCGCGGATATGCCGTGGATGACGAGGAATTTGAAGAGGGACTGCGCTGTATTGCTGTACCGGTACTGGATGCGCAGCGTCAGCCGGTAGCGGCGGTGAGCGTCTCGGGTCCGTCGTTTCGGGTGACGGCGCAAAAGCTGCCTTCGATTGCCAACCACCTGTTGCAATGCGTGCGCGGCATCTCCATGGATATGGGTTACATCTCGCCGGGACGGGCGAATCGGACTGCCTGGTCGGCCTAATCTGCATTTCTTACAGCCGGTGCGACTTTGGACAGATGAGGGTCTGGCGAAGGCTCTGAGGGCCGGGAGGCCGGCGCCACGGTTTTGGGCAGGCTGTGAGAAATGCGGACTAGAGCAGATTCGGAAATGGTGTAGACCGTAGGGCTTTCCCTCAGGGGCTAAAGCCCATTGATTTCATTGGAGCTTTGCGGCACGGCGACCCAGAGGGTACCCCGGCCGTGCCCTTTCAAAA
>Ga0181516_10003701_pt1 | contig 10078 bp, 5 predicted proteins | sample PEATcosm2014_Bin_25_FD_121104 | JGI IMG/M metagenome (GOLD analysis project Ga0181516, IMG submission 121104) | Peatland microbial communities from MTU Mesocosm Facility, Houghton, MI, USA - PEATcosm2014_Bin01_10_metaG | ecosystem: Environmental > Terrestrial > Soil > Wetlands > Peat | place...
CTCTCATGTTCCGCTTGAGTTGGATCTGAGCGCGATGAAGACTCAGCCGCCGGATATCGAAGCCTGCCGCGAGCTGTTCACCGAGCTTGAGTTCACGTCGATGCTGCGCGATCTTGCGCCTTCTTTGACGGCTCCGGCGATTGAACTGGTTGAAGAGCCGAGCGGCGAACAGGCTGCTGCGTTTTATGCTGCTGCGCGCGAACACGGTTTCGCTTTTGTGCTCGATGCCAAGGCCCCCGCGCCTGAGGCTGAAGACGAGGCGCCGCAATCCATGTCGCTGCTGGATGTTGCCGAGGCGGCCGAAAAGCAGGCGAGCTTCACTGTGGGCGTTTGCGCTGAATCTTCGACCGCGCTGCGCCTTCCGATGACGCCGGAGTTGCGCGCGTTGCTCGAAGATACTGCCGTAGCCAATCGGACGCACGATTGGAAGTCTGCTTTGCACCTGCTTGCAGCGCAGGGCGTTGAACCCCGCGGCGCGGTTGAAGACACGATGCTGCTCTCTTACGCGCTCAATCCGACGCATGCAACGCAGTCTTTGGCCGATGTTGCGGCGAGGCACGGGCAAGCTGCTCCATCCACGCTAGCCGCCGGCGCCGCCGCAATTCAAGCGCTGGTTCCGGAGTTGCGCGCGGAGGTGGAGACAGCGGGCGTCATGCGCGTTTACGAGGAGATCGACCTGCCGCTGGCACCGGTTCTTTTTCGCATGGAAAAAGCCGGAGTGCGCATCGATACCGGCGTTTTGGAGGGGCTTTCAAAGCGCTTCAGCGCTGAGCTGGAGCGTGTTGGCGAACGCATTTTCGAGCTTGCGGGGCGGCGGTTCAACGTCAATTCGCCCAAGCAGCTCGGCGAGGTGCTTTTCACGCATCTGGGTTTGCCCGCGCCGGCTAGCCGGGGCAAGAGCAAGGCAATTTCGACGGCGCAAGACGTGCTTGAGCAGCTTGCCGAGCAGCACGAGGTACCGAAGCTAGTGCTCGAATACCGCCATCTTTCAAAGTTGAAGTCGAATTATATCGACGCGCTGCCGCTGCTGGCCGATTCCGAATCGCGTGTGCACACGACGTTTCAGGCGGCGGCAACGGCGACCGGCCGCTTGTCGTCGGTGAATCCGAATCTACAGAACATTCCCATTCGCACCGAGCTGGGACGGGAGATTCGCGCCGCATTTACCGCCGCGCCCGGAACGCAACTGCTGTCCGCGGATTATTCGCAGATTGAACTGCGGTTGCTAGCGCACTTCAGCGGCGACCCGCTGCTGAAAAAGGCCTATGCGGAAAACATCGATATTCACACCATGACGGCCAGCGAGGTCTTCGGCGTCCCAGCCGAGACGATGGACAAGGAGACGCGCGGGCGGGCCAAGGCGGTCAATTTCGGCATCGTCTACGGCATTTCAGCCTTCGGACTCGCCGCGCAGTTGGGCATTTCGCAGGCCGAGGCAAAGGCGTACATCGAACGCTATTTCGCCCGCTATGTTGGGGTTCGCGCATTCATAGAACGGACGTTGGAACAGACGCGCAAGGAGGGTTCCGTGCGCACGATGTTCGGACGCGTGCGACCTATTCCAGACATCGAGAGCCGCAACCCCAACCAGCGCGGGTTTGCCGAACGCACGGCCATCAATACGCCGCTGCAAGGCACGGCAGCCGACCTGATCAAGCTGGCGATGATCGCAATCGACCGCAAGCTCAGTGAGCGCAAGCTCAAGACGCGCATGGTGCTGCAAGTGCATGACGAACTGCTCTTCGAGGTTCCCAACGATGAGACCGCGGAGATCGAAGCCCTGGTGCGCGCGGAGATGGAAGGCGTGGTTAAGCTGAGCGTTCCGCTGGTTGCCGACCTAGGGTTTGGGGCGAACTGGCGGGATCTATAAGGCAGGGAACAGGGAATAGAGAAAAGAAGATAGATTCTAACGATTGAATATATATGTTGACATCCAACCTATGCCGGGTGCAGAGTATCTGTAGAAAGACAACAGGTATACGCAATGGGCGAAAACAAATCAGATGTTTTGCAGGGTACGCTGGACCTGATGGTTCTCAAGACGCTTGAGGCGATGGGACCGCTTCATGGATACGGCATTGCGCGACGGATCGAGCAGGTGAGCGACAACGGCTTGAGCCTGAACCAGGGGACGATCTATCCTGCGCTTCTGCGCCTGCAGCAGCGGGGGTGGATCAAGGCCGAGTGGGGTCTGTCGGAGACCAAACGGCGGGCGAAATTCTATTCGCTGACGCGAATTGGCCGCAAGCAGATGACGCAGGAAACCGAAAACTGGGAGCGCATTGCCGGAACCATGGCGCGATTTCTCGCTGTATCGGATTAGGGGACGAAGATGGACTTGGTACGTGTTTTTCTCAGTCGGTGCGCGGCGCTAATTCGCTCAGACAGGCTGGATGAAGATCTGGATGAAGAAGTGCGCGCGCACATCGATCTGGCCACCGAAGAGAATGTTCGGCGCGGGATGACCGCGCAAGAGGCGCGGACTCGGGCGCTGCGAGAGTTCGGTGGTGTGACGCAAACCAAGGAGCGCTATCGAGTGCAACGCGGATTGCCTCGACTTGAGGCACTGGCGAAGGACACGCGCTATGCGATGCGACAATTGGCGCGCAATCCTGGATTCACACTGACAGTGATTGTGACGCTGGCGCTCTCGATCGGGGCGAACACGGCAATCTTCTCGATTGTGAACGCGCTGATGCTGAAAAGCCTGCCTTACCCGCATTCGGAGCGGATGGGCGTGATCTTTATGCGCATCCAAGGGCCCGGGACGGCCGATCAGCGCCACCAAATTGACGGGAGACAATGGGAGCTGCTGCGCGACAATGCGCCGGCGCGCTGCGGGCGATGCGAAGCGTGCTCTAAGGAGTGGGCGTCTACGATGCGCGGACGCTGCTTGCTGTAGTGCTGACGCTGGCTCTAGTAGCGCTGGTTGCGACGACTATCCCAGTGCTGAGAATTGCGCGGATCGATCCGGCGGCGACGCTGCGGGAGGAATAGTACGACAGGCTGCATTGCAAATTGCGCGCTATGGACAAATTTTGGGACCTCCGCCTCAGTCGCATTTCCAGCGGCCCCTTCCCTCAGGGGCTAAAGCCCGCTTTCCTTCTGTTGCAGTTGCATTTGCGGCACGGCTAAAGCCGTGCCCTTTCAAAACATCCAGTCATTGAGCCCTTTCAAGATTTCGACTGCGCTCACGACAGGCAATTTGAGTCGTGCCCTTCCAAAACTTCGACGTATTCAGAAGTTCCCTATGTGCCGAGTTCGTGGCGGATGGCGTCGGCGATGGCGTTGGCGTGATGGCGCATGGAGGCTTCGGATTCGGCTTCGATCATGACACGCGCCAGGGCTTCAGTTCCTGAGTAGCGAATGACGACGCGGCCGGAGTCCTTCAACTCCTCTTCGGCGGCGCGAATGGCTGCGGCTACGGCGGGGATGGATTCCAGCGGCTTCTTTTCGCGGACTTTGACGTTGACGATGATTTGCGGAAAGACTTTCAGGTCGGTGGTCAGCTCTCCAATGGTTCTGCCGGTGCGGGCAATCAAGTCGAGGACAACCAGGGCTGTGAGAAGGCCATCGCCGGTGGTGGCCAGATGAGGCAGAAGAATGTGGCCGGATTGCTCGCCGCCGAGTGCGGCGTTGTTCTGCAACATCTGCTCAAGAACGTAACGATCGCCGACTGGCGCGCGCAACATACGAATGCCTGAGCGGCGCAGCGCCGCTTCGAGACCCATGTTTGACATGGTTGTGGCGACGACTAAGTCTCCAGTGAGAAGGCCGCGGGCTTTGAGGTCGCGCGCGGCCATGAGCAGGATCGCGTCGCCGTTGATGACGTTGTTATGAGGGCCGGCCAACATGCAGCGGTCGGCATCGCCGTCGAAGGTTAGGCCGAGGTCGGCGCCGCGAGTTTTCACTTCCGCGGCGACAAAAGCGGGATGAAGCGCGCCGCAGTCTTCATTAATGTTGTGTCCGTTGGGCGCGGTGTTGAGGAGGGTGACGTCGGCGTCTAAATGCGCGTTGAGGCGGCTGAACAGCTCGGGGGCAATGGCAGCGGCGGCTCCGTTGGCGCAGTCGACGACAATGCGCAGGCCCGCAATGGAGAGGCCGGGGACGGAGTCGATGAGGAACTGAACGTATTCTGATTGGAAGGCGGGGTTGTCTTTGAGAGGTGGCAGAGAAGCGGGATCGGGCGCGGTTGTTTTGGAGGCCTGATGGAGAATTTCTTCTTCCATCGCTAATTCAAGAGCGTCCGCAAGCTTGAACCCGTCAGCGCCGAAGAGCTTGATGCCGTTGTCTTGCCAGGGATTATGGGACGCGGAGAGAACGACGCCCGCATCAAATCCATTGGCGCGCGCGAGGAAGGCAACGGCCGGAGTGGTTACGACACCGGCGCTTTCAACGCGCACGTTGGCCTGGCGCAGTCCGGCGGCGAGCGTGGCGGCGATCCACGGGCCGGACGCGCGCGTGTCGCGGCCCAGCAGGACCTTTGGCTTTGCTACTGTTTTGCGCAGCGAGTGGCCGAGAGCGAGACCGACGGCAAAAACGGTGGTCGGATCGAGGGGTGCTTCGCCGGCAACGGCGCGAATGCCGTCGGTGCCGAAGAGCTTGCGTTGGTTTGGTGCGCTCATAGGTTCGATTCTTGATTCAGACTTGATTCTTCTTCGATTTTATTGTGCGCGGGCGGCGTTTGGTGGGCGACTCGCTCTCAACGCGACTGATGAAGGAGCCGTCGGCGAGTCGCGTCGTAAGCAGGTCGCCGCTGCTAAGTTGTGCGGTGGAACGGATCAGCGAGCCAGCAGCGTCGAGAACAAGTGCATAACCGCGATCGAGGACGGCCAGCGGAGAGAGCGAGTGGAGGCGCGCGTCGAGAGCGCTGAGAGTTGAATGAGAGGTGTGAAGAAGCCGCTCCATTGAATGGCGGAGGTGGGTGCGGCAAGCCAGGAGCTGTTCGCGGGCCTGGGCAAGGGCCTGGCGAGGATCGTGGCGAAGAACAGCGGCGAAAAGGTCGGCGGCGTGACGCTGGCGCTGACGGAGTTGGCCGCCGATGGCAGCTTCCGCGCGAAAGACAAGGTCGTCGAGGCGCTGGGCCTGGCGGTGAATCAGGGTTGAAACGCGAGACTCGGCGCGCTCCGCCGCGGCTAAGCGGGTAAGGCGCTGGCGGGCTTGAAGGAGCTGAAAGCGAACTGCGCGGTCGAGACGGTGGCACTGGTTAACGAGATACTCGTCGATGTTGTGATGGGCTTCGGTGATGAGCTCGGCGGCGGCAGAGGGAGTGGGTGCGCGCAGGTCGGCGGCGAAGTCGGCTATGGTGAAGTCGGTTTCATGGCCGATGGCGGAGACAATAGGGAGGCGCGAGGCGGCGATGGCGCGGGCCACGCGTTCGCTGTTGAAGGCGGCCAAGTCTTCAAGCGATCCGCCGCCGCGGGCAAGGACGATGACATCCACGAGTCCGGAAGCGTTGAGCTCGCCGATGGCGGATTCGATCTCCGCTGGCGCCGATTCGCCCTGCACGGAAACGGGAAAGACCAGCACGTTGAGCCCGGAGTGGCGTCGGGCAACGATGTTGAGAAAGTCGCGAATGACGGCTCCAGTGGGTGAAGTGACGATGCCGACAGTGCGGGGATAACTGGGCATTGGAATTTTCCGATTGGCGTCGAATAGGCCCTCGGCTTTGAGGCGCTCCTTGAGTTGCTCAAAAGCAAGCTGCAGCGAACCTGCTCCGACCGGCTCCATAGTTTCGGCTACAAGTTGCATCTGGCCGCGCTGCTCGTAGACGCTGACGCGGCCACGCACAAGTACATGCAGGCCGTCTTCAGGGCGAAAGCGCAGGAGCATCGCCTGGCGGCGAAATAGAACGATGGGTAGCTGCGCGTCCGCGTCCTTCAGCGTGAAGTAAACGTGGCCGGATGGTGCCGGCCTGAGGTTGGAAATTTCGCCCTCGACCCAGACATCGCCATACTGCTGCTCGACCAGTTCACGAACTTGCGCGACCAACTGGCGTACGGGCCAGATGCGGCGCGTGGATCGCGGCTCGTCAAACGTCAAGTCAAGCTGCGGCGCGAGTTTGTTCTCACGAGGCATTTCTTTTGAAAGTGTAATTGCCGCGGCTGGCAAGGCAGTTGTCCGGTTTCGGACAACGATTCACGAATCCGCACAGAAGGGAATTTGATCGGAGTCGTTCAGCCGACGCATTTCCTCGCAAAATGAAGCACTTGCAACTGGGAGCATTTGGCAGGGAACTTGCTTCACTTAGGCAATCCCGACTTCTCCGCGGAGGCTTGCATGGGGACCTTGTTTCAGGATCTTCGATTTGCGTTTCGTCAGCTCAGGAAGGCGCCGAGCTTTGCAGTGACCGCGGTGCTGACGCTGGCTCTTGGAATTGGCGCGAATACTGCCATTTTCAGCCTGGTGAACTCGCTGCTGCTCAAGCCGCTTCCGGTGGCAAATCCAAGTCAACTCGCAGAGCTTGGCCAGCGCCAGAATCATGGCCCGTTGTTCCCACAATTCTCCTGGCCGGAGTTCAAGCAGATCCGCGAGCAGAGCCGAGGCTCGTTCAGCGATGTCTTTGTTCATGCATTGGGTCTGGATGGTTTTGCAACAGAGGGGCAGCAACCGCAGCGCATCCTGACTTCCTATGTGAGCGGCAACTTCTTCGATGGCCTGGGACTGAAGCCGGCAGTCGGGCGTCTCCTGTTGCCCAGCGAAGGGGAAGTTCTTGGACGCGACACGGTTACTGTTCTTAGCTACGACTTCTGGAAGGAGAGATTCAACGGCGATCCGAATGTGGTGGGCCGGCAGGCGACCATCAACGGACACCCATTTACTATCGTCGGCGTTGCGCCCAAGGGCTTTGTTGGAGTGCAGAGCTTTGTGAATACTTCGGCGTATATGCCGCTGTCCGCGCTCGTCCTGGAAGGCACCCCAGCGGACCAGCTGAATAACTGGCAGAGCCGGGGGTTTACCGTCTATGCGCGCTTGCGTCCCGAAGTCAGTTTCAAGCAGGCGACCGCCGGACTCAGTGTCGTTGCCCAGGACATGAATCGCCAGCACCCGGATACGGAAAAGAAAATTGAGATTCAAGCCCTCCCCGAGCCCACTCTCCGCATCGCTACCGGCGATCCGAACACAATGTCGATCATGGCCGCGCTGTTTTTATCGCTCGCCGCCATGGTGCTCTTGCTGGCCTGCGTCAATGTCGCCAACCTGGTGCTGGTGCGCGCTACAGTGCGCGAGCGCGAAATGGCCATCCGTACAGCGCTGGGAGCGCAGCGTTCCCGCCTTATTCTTCAAATGCTCACAGAGAGCGTCACGCTGGCTCTGATGGGCGGAGCGATGGGGGTGATTCTGGGCATGTGGGCCAGCTCCCTGCTCAGTCACATCAACCCGCACGCCGATCTTCCCGTCAATTTGGCTTTCGCTTTCGATTGGCGCATCTTCGTTTATTCGTTTGCCATTGCCATGCTGGCCGGGATCGTTGTTGGACTGGTGCCGGCGATGCGCATTGCAAAGTCGAATGTGAATACGGTTCTGCATGAAGGCAGCCGCGGCATTACCGCGGGCCGCCATTGGTTGCGCGATAGCCTGGTTGCCATGCAGATCGCCGGTTCGCTGGTTCTGCTGGTTGTAACCGGCCTGTTTGTGCGCAGTCTTTCGGCCATGCAGACCATGGACTTCGGGTTCAAGCCCGATCATGTGCTGAATCTTGCCGTCGATGCGAACGAGATCGGGATGAACGATGCGCAAACACGCGACTTCGCCGGCAACGTGCTCGCGCGTCTTCATCAAATGCCAGGGGTAGATTCGGTGAGCCACGCGGGCGCCGTTCCATTGGGATATTTCGGCAGTGGAGATTCGTTAATCGTCGATGGCGCCGCGAATGAAACCGACCCCTCGGCATTTGGCGCGGCCATCAATGTCGTCTCGCCTGAATACCTCAAGGTCATGGGCATCGATCTTCTGCGCGGACGCGCCTTCACGGATTCAGACGACGCGCACGGCAGAGACGTGGCAGTGATCAGCGAGAGCACGGCCAAAAAGTACTGGCCCAATCAAGATCCCATCGGTCATACATTCCGCCTGGCAAGGGAGAAAGATCGCAAGCTCGCGGTGGTTGGAATTACTCGCGACGCGGAGTTTCAAATCTTCGGCGGCGGCAAGAAGCTGCCCTACCTTTTCCTTCCGTATGCGCAGCACGTTGCGGGCAACAGCCTGATGGTTTTTCAGTTAAGAACGGAAGGCGATCCTCTTGCTTTTGCATCGACTGCAGTGAAGACAATTCACGAGCTTGCGCCTCAGCTTCCCGTGTTTCAAGTGCAAACCATGCACCAGGCACTCTATACGCTCAATGGACTTCTGCTGTTTCAAATCGGGGCCACGCTGGCGGCAATCATGGGCGGCCTGGGATTAACGCTGGCGGTCATTGGCCTCTATGGCGTGATCTCATACGCAGTCAGCAGACGCATGCATGAGATCGGCCTGCGGATGGCACTTGGAGCCAGCCGTGGCACGGTATTCAGAATGATCTACCGACAATCTGTCCTTATTGTCGCAGTCGGCATTGGGGTGGGTTTGGGGCTGGCATTCTTGGTTGCGCAAGCCGCGGGCAGCTTCGTCGTAGTGAGCGTTCGAGACCCGGCAACATACGCAGTTGTGGCTATCGTTCTGTCGCTCGCTGCGTTGGGCTCCTGCTATCTGCCGGCGCGGCGAGCCATGGCCGTTGAACCGATGGTGGCCTTGCGCGAGGACTGAGTTGCCTCCACGCGGTTTCGTCGGAAAGGCGTCTCCGGAAAGGCCCAGAATTGCGGTGGACAATTATGAGATTTCCATGTGAGCAAGGCGGCCAGAACATTACTTAAGTTGGGAAAATCCCCCGGTTTTTGCTCCAAAGTTATACACTCCGGTGCTACTCTACTCCTGAAAACTTCAATGTTGCCATCAGGGCTGCTCTTCCCTCCAAAAGCTCTCTGGGCGCCCCATGACAACGCGTTTCAAAAGAGATTTACCCAGTCACAGGAGAAGCCATGGTGCGGAAAATTGGCCTGTTTTTGATTGCAGTTTTTGCCACGCTGTCGATCGCAACCCTGAATTCCCAGGCGCAAACGGTGTTGACCAGGCACGTGCATGACGCGGTACTGAACGGTAAGGCGCAGTTCATCGGGCCGCTGTCGTCGAGCCAGCCGGTCAGCCTGGACATTGTTCTGCCGCTTCGCAACCAGGCTGGCCTCGATTCTTTGCTGCAGCGGCTCTACGATCCCACCAGCGCCTCCTACCGGCAATTCCTGACTGTGGCGGAGTTCACCGAGCAGTTCGGTCCAACCCAGCAGGACTACGATTCCGTGGTCAATTGGGCACTGGCGAACGGCCTCACGGTCAGTGGCAGCGCGCCCAATCGCTTGAACGTGCATGTAACCGGGACGGTCGAGAACATTCAGAGCGCCCTCCACGTGAAGATGAACAGCTATCAGCATCCCACTGAAAATCGCGCATTCTTTTCCGCCGACCGCGAGCCCACGGTGGATTTGCCCATCTCGCTCTGGCATGTCGCGGGACTTGAAAACTATTCCATCCCGCATCCCGCCGGCCTGAGCAGGAATGCAAACGCCAATGTGCAACCCCGCGCTACGACCGGCTCTGGACCTTCGGCTTCGTTCCTGGGCAGCGACATGCGGGCGGCCTACTACGGCGGTACGCTTACCGGCGCCGGCCAGTCGCTTGGTTTGCTCGAGTATTACGGTACAGATCTCGCCGACGTGACCACGTACTTCACGAATGCAAAGCAGACCAACAATGTTCCCATCACGCTACTCTCGACGGATGGAACCAGCACAAGTTGTGTTGACTCGACAGCCGGCGGCAACTGCGACGACACCGAACAGACGCTGGACATAACCCAGGCCATCGGAATGGCGCCGGGGCTATCCAGCCTGGTGGTATATGTAGGCTCATCGGATGCGGCCATCTTCAACGCGATGGCCACGCACAGCCCCCTGGCCTCGCAATTGAGCTCTTCGTGGACCTGGTACCCGGCCGATCCTAACACCGACAACCCCTACTTTAAAGAGTTTGCCGCGCAGGGACAGAA
>Ga0181516_10003702_pt1 | contig 10075 bp, 3 predicted proteins | sample PEATcosm2014_Bin_25_FD_121104 | JGI IMG/M metagenome (GOLD analysis project Ga0181516, IMG submission 121104) | Peatland microbial communities from MTU Mesocosm Facility, Houghton, MI, USA - PEATcosm2014_Bin01_10_metaG | ecosystem: Environmental > Terrestrial > Soil > Wetlands > Peat | place...
CAAAGGGTGGCATCACAGAAGCAGTTTCACGAGAAGGCCCCGGAGAACATCCGCGCCCTCTATCAACGCCACGCCCGCGGCAATGCCCTTTATCGAAATCAGGGCGACGGCACGTTCCAGAACGTTGGCCGCAAGGCCGGCGTAGAGATGGGCCGGTGGTCATGGTCTTCCGATTTCTGGGATTTCGACCACGACGGCTACCCCGATCTCTACGTTGCCAACGGGTATCTCTCGGCGCCCGACCGGAACGACCTGGCAAGCTTCTTCTGGCGCCAGGTGGTGGCCAAATCCTCTGAGGATGCGACCCCTTCTCTCGCGTACGAACGCGGATGGAACGCCATCAACGAACTGGTCCGTTCGGATTCGACCTGGCACGGCTACGCGCGCAATGTCCTGTTCGCCAACAACCGCGACGGCACGTTTACCGAGATTTCAGGTCCCATGGGGTTGGACTTTCCTGAGGACAGCCGCTCCTTCGCTCTGGCTGACATTGACAACGATGGGCGGCTGGAAGTCATCCTCAAAAACCGGAACGCTCCTCAAGTGCGGATCCTTCATAACGCAATGAAGGATCTTGGCGACTCGATCGCCTTCCGCCTGCGCGGGCACGCGAGCAACCGGGACGCCATTGGAGCCGCCATTACGGTCGAGGTCGGAGGGCTGCGCCAGACAAAGTACCTCCAGGCCGGAACCGGCTTCCTGGCCCAGCACTCCAAGGAGGTGTTCTTCGGCCTTGGAAAGCCCGGTGAAACCGTGAAAGCCTCCGTTCGCTGGCCCAACGGCCTGCATCAGGAGTTCGCCCAACTGCCCGTCAACCACCGCGTCGAAATCGAGGAGGGCGGCGCCGGGTTTGTGGCCAAGCCCTTCGCCGCTCCCATCGCGGCCTACGCGCAACCGGGGCCACAGCCGCCGCTGGAATCGCTGCCCGCCCAGGTTGACACGTGGCTCGTCCAACCCTTGAAGGCGCCGGAGTTCTCGCTGCCCGATCGCGCCGGGACTCTGCACGATCTGAAGTCGCTGCAGGGCCGCTTCGTGCTCCTCAACTTCTGGGCCGCGTCCTCGCCGCTCTGCCGCGAGCAGTTGAACCTTCTCGATCGCCACAGGTCCGCGCTCGCTGCGGGTCGTCTTGAAATTCTGGCTGTCAACGTCGACCGGCAGGCGGAGCTTCCCACCGCGAGGGCCTTCGCATCCACGCGCGCATTTGGCTTTGCAGTCTTGTATGCCACCGAGGAAGTTGCCGGCATCTACAACATCATCTACCGCCATCTCTTCGATCGCCGCAGAGACCTCGCGATTCCCACATCCTTCTTGATCGACAAGGAAGGCATGATTACAAAGGTGTATCAGGGGCGGCTCGATCCAATTCTCGTGTTAGCTGATCTGCGCTCTCTTCCCACCGACCGCGCCGCTCGCATGCTGCGAGCTCTTCCGTTCCCGGGTGCGCTCCACCAGGGAGCCTTTGCGCGCAACGATTTCACCTACGGCGTTGCCCTCTTCCAGCATGGGTATCTGCAGCAGGCGGCGGATTCCTTTCGCGAGGTCACCGCCGCCAAGCCGGACGACCCCGACGGCTATTACAACCTGGGCACGCTCAGTCTGCGGACCAACAACTTTCCCGACGCCCGCCGCTATCTCGAGCGGACTCTCGAATTGCGCCCGAACTACCCTGAGGCGTGGAATAACCTGGGCATGATGGCGGCGCAGCAAGGCCGCGCCGATGAAGCCATCAAGAACTTTCAGCAGTCGCTGCTTCTACGGCCCAACTACGCCACCGCGCTTGTCAACCTCGGCAACGTCTACCGTCGCACAGGAGCCTTTCGAGAGGCGCAGGAAGCCCTGGATCGTGCACTGCAGATTCAACCCGACGACGCCGAAATCCACTACAGCCTGGGCATGCTCTACGCGCAGCAGAATCAATTGGAGCGCGCGTCTGGTTATCTGGAAGATGCAATTCGCCTGCGCCCGGACTTTCCCGAGGCCTTGAATAATCTCGGCATTCTTTATGTGCGCGGCAAGGATTATGCAAAGGCCGAAGAGCAGTTCAAGGCAGGCATCCAGCGCGTCCCCAGCTTCGATCAGTCCTATCTCAACCTGGCCCGCCTTTACGCCATCGAGAACGATAAGGAAAAAGCCAGGGCTGTTGTCGAGGAATTGCTCCGCATCCAGCCCGCGAATCAAAATGCCCGCCAGGCATTGGAGTCGCTGCAGTGATGGGGTCCAAGCTCTTACACATCGAGCCGATTCGAGGCCGCGACTCGACCGTACCAAAAACCTGAGTCTTTTATCGTGCGCTTCTGGTTGCGGAAGTCTGTATAGATCAACCCGTAGCGCTCGGTATAGCCCTCTGCCCACTGGAAGTTGTCCAGCAGCGTCCACGCATGGAAGGCGCGAACCCGGGCTCCATCGGCAATGGCGCGCGCCAGTTCCGCAAGCGTTTCGCGGTACCACTGAATGCGCCGCCCATCCGGAATGTGGTCCCCGTTTTCTTCATCGGGGCCATCCAGATAGCCGCAGCCGCTCTCGGTGATCTCAATGACAGGATGGTTGTACTCTCTTGAAATCTGCGTGACCAGGTCGTAGATTCCGCGCGGCCACACCTCCAGGCCGGCTTCGGTCAGCGGACCATCCGAGGGCATCCCAGCCCGGAAACGCGTGTAGGGATCCCGTCCTCCCGGGGAATTGCTTTCGATCTCGGTGCCGCTGAAACTGCCTCCGCTCTGAAACTTCTCCTTGCTTGCGTCCGCCACGATGCGGCGCGTGTAGAAGTGAAAGCCAACCCAATCCAGCGGGGCGTAAAGAAGCTTTTCGTCGCCGGCCTTCAAGCCCATTACGTCGTACGGCGGCTCGCCGACAAAAGCCTTCGGATAACGGCCGTGCATGGCCGCTTCCAGAAAGAAAACATTATTCATCGCGTGATACCGCGCAGTGGCGGCGCGGTCGTCGTCGGAGTCCGTCTTGGGGTAGGCCGGAGCCATCTCGTACGCGCTTCCTACCGTCGCGGTTGCAGAGGCTGCCTTCACAGCCCGATGTGCCTCGCCCTGGGCGAGCGCCAGCGTGTGCGCTGCCTTCAGAAAATCGCTGAAGTTTGTGCGGCAGGGAGGAAATGCGCCCGCCGCGTATCCCATGAATGCGATCGCCCAAGGCATGTTGAACGGCGCCCAAACCGAAATCCGATCCCCCAGGTGCTTGGCAAGAATGCCGGCATAGTCGGCAAAATAATTGGCCAGATCCCTGTTTGGCCAGCCGCCCCGGTCTTCGAGTGCTTGCGGCAGATCCCAGTGATACATGGTGCACCATGGGCGGATTCCCGCCGCAAGCAGCGCATCGACGAACCGGCTATAGTGATCCAACCCCTTCCTGTTGGGAGCACCGGTCCCGCTCGGCTGAATCCGCGGCCAGGAGATTGAAAATCGATAGCTTTTCTGATTCAGGCGCTTGGCCAGTGCGATGTCCTGTGCGTAGAGGTGGTACTGATCGCAGGCCATGTCGCCCGTCACGCCGCCTCTCACCTTGCCAGGCGTATGCGTAAACCTGTCCCAGATCGACTCGCCCTTGCCATCTTCGTTCCAGGCGCCTTCGTTTTGATAGGACGCCGTGGCGACGCCCCACAGGAAACCCTCGGGGAATCGCGCTTGCTTGATCGAAGTTTCAGTCACCGTACCCGGGGCCTGAATTGCGGAATCTGTGGCGGCCGCGTAACTATTTCGACCGCAGAGTGCGGCGCCTGCGGCTGCGGACACAGAACGAACTGCGAACTCACGACGGTCCATGAAAAAGCTCCTCGTATCCCAGCGGTCACGCGGATGTCTCGCTTTGTCCATAACTATTGCACACCGTACCGCGCGGCCTGTTTCCCGCCACGTTCAAGAGGCGGAGAGCAAAGCGCATCGCTGGCATTGCAACCGTCCTGCCTTTGCCGGTAAACTTGTTATGGCCGGAGGGGTTCTGCGCAGCATCGCAGAGTTGCTCGGGTATGGAACGCTTCAGTTGGCTCCGCGGTACCTTGATTTCGCTGCTGAACGCCAGGCATCTTGAGTTGAGCGTCTGGCGAGGGCGAAGATCAGAGGGGCCACAGGGGGCATGGGAGCTTCCAGGCGAAAGGGTGTATATGACGCGAGCGCCCAAGTAGCAGAAATAATGACGTAACTGAGTCGGAGAGGTGGCAGAGCGGTTGAATGCACCTGACTCGAAATCAGACGTAGTCGCAAGGCTACCGGGGGTTCGAATCCCTCCCTCTCCGCCATACAGTACTGTAAACTGCTGAAAACAAATATAATGCTAACAAAATGAACAGCTTACAACTAGTCTAGACTGTTCCCACAGTCCATCCAAACATGCCTAAATCGACCCCTTGCCCCCCCTTTTACATTACCAAGGGCCATTTACATTACCACAGCATTACCTTCACAATTCGCCAATTTTATAAAGTAAAGGAGATGGAAAAGTGTCATTCAAATGCTTGAGATGTGGAAAGCGCCCCGAATACCACGATGGCCCCGTCACCGGAGGGACCAAGAGAAAGTACCTCACGTCAAAACAGGAAATAATCGGCTTTGGTGGTCTCACCTCTCAGCCGCACCAGAAGATGTTTATTGAGTGTATGAAAGCATATTTGCTCTCGCGTAAGGACAAGAATGCGCTTGTGCGCGTCCCACCCCGAATTGTCACTAGAGCGAGCGTACACGCCGTTACCACGCTGTAGAACACGACTTGGACGGTATACAAGGTCAACCAAGACGTTACGGACGCTGTAGCAGCCTTGTACAGCCACAGCGTCCACATCATAGTAACTGCGCCGTCTACGCGGTTCGTGGCGCGTTCCCCGCCTTGAGGTGCTGGTACAGGGTCTCCCGCGATATTCCGAACTCCCTAGCCAACTCTGCCTTGGAATCATCCCCCAATGCTGCCCTTGTGCAGAGGTCCATTAGCCACGCCATGGTAGGCTTGGGTCTGCCACTAAAATGATCCGATTACAAACCGGATGGACATCTTCCGACTTGATCCAACGTAATTATCTTTCCGACTCGATCCAACGTGATTCACGCCATCCTCATCTAACTGTGAAATGTGCCGACAATGGCCTCATGGCTGGGAGCCCAGGGAATCTGTCTTCCGAGGCACGGATGCCGGTTGGCATTGGTTGGCGTGAAGAAAAGACAAGCGAACCATCACGATTGCGATGGCAGTCCTGGTTCAGCCAACTTCTTCCATTTGTGTTGAATTTTCAGTTGTCCATTGACTGTTTTTCCAAGTTGCCTGGGAGTGCTCGTGAGAATCGATCGCGGTTGTCTTTTTGCTCTGATTGCCATCGTTGTGATGGGGTGTGCCTGCCGTTTGGAATCTCAAAGTATCTCGGTCTCTCCAAAGACCATTGCGTTCCCAAATCAGGGACTTAACACCACAAGCGCGCCAGCCGCGGTAACGCTGCTGAATAATCAAACGGCGACGCTGATGATCGCGAGCATTCAGGTGAGCACGCCTTTTGCGGAGACCGATAATTGCGGCACAAGCCTTGCGCCGAACGCACAATGCACTCTGAACATTACGTTCGCGCCCACGGCCAAGCAGTATTATTCGGCGTCGCTGACAATTACCGATTCCGCTGCCAATTCACCGCAATCGGTCGTGTTGTCGGGCAATGGCGTCGTACCGGTGACATTCTCGCCGGCGACGGTGAGTTTCGGCAATCAGGCAACGGGTACGACCAGCAACACGACAACCGTGACCATGTCGAACAACGTGCCCGCCGCAATTTCCATCTCCAGCATTCAAGCCACGGCACCGTTTGCGCAGACAAACAATTGCGGCGCCACGCTGGCAGGAGGCAGCACCTGCACGCTTGCCGTCACCTTTTCTCCGACAGCAGTTGCCTACTCCTCTTCCACGATCTCCGTTTCCGACAGCGCCTCGAATTCCCCTCAGACGATCACGGTGGCGGGCACCGGAGTTGTGCCGGTCAATTTCACGCCGAAGACAATTCCTTTCCCCAATCAACCGGTGAATTCGGCCAGCGCGGCTTCTGTTGTAACGGTAACTAATAATCAGCCTGCAGCCTTGAACATCGCGAGCATTGCCACTGCGGCGCCTTTCGGGGAGACGAACACCTGCGGGACGTCCTTAGGTGCAGGGCAAAGTTGCGCGGTGAATGTTACTTTTGCTCCCACGGCGGCGGGATACTTTCCGTCGAATTTGACGATTACGGATAGCAGCGCGACGTCGCCGCACACGGTGAGCCTGAGCGGCAACGGCTATCTTCCGGTGGTCGCATCGCCGACGCAGTTAAGCTTCCCCAACCAGGGAACAGGAACGACAAGTTCGGCATACACTGTGGCGCTGACCAACAAGCAGCCTGTGACGCTGAACATTGCAAGCATTGCCGTGTCCGCCCCATTCTCGCAGACGAACAACTGCGGATCGACGCTTGCTCCCGGCGCTGGCTGCACTGTTACTGTGACCTTTTCGCCGACGGCGTTGCAACATTATTCCTCCATTCTGACGATTACAGACGATGCGGCAACTTCTCCGCAACTGGTACCGCTGAATGGCACCGGGTTTGCACTTATCTCGTTTGCGCCGGCGGCAATCGCGTTTCCAGGCCAGGCGATCGGCACAACGAGCGCGACCACGAGCGTGACTTTGACCAACAATCAGGCAGTTACGCTGAATATTTCCAGCATTACCGCGCCGGCGCCGTTTTCGCAGGCTAATACATGCGGCAGTTCCCTGGGCGCGGGACAGAGTTGCACACTCAACGTGAGCTTCAGTCCAACGACGGTGCAGTATTACGCGGCCAACCTCGCGGTCACTGACGGCGCGCCGAATTCTCCCCAAGTGCTGCCGCTCAGTGGGAATGGGACCGCCGGGTTGACTTATACTCCCAAAGTCGGCGGCCTTTATTTCAATAACCAGATTATCCAGACCCCGAGCACAGCACAGCCTGTAACGCTGACCAACAATCAGACGACGCCAATTACATTCGGGTCGATCGTTTCTTCGGCCGATTACCCAATTACGACGAACTGCGGCAACAGCGCAGGCGGAGGAACCCTGGCTGCCGGCGCCACTTGCACCGTCATGGTTACCTTTGATCCCCAAGGGATAGGGAGCCGCCCGTCAAGCCTGGTTATTAATGAAAATGCCTTCGGCGGACAGGTTACGATTCCGCTGCAAGGCACGGGCATCAACGGGGCGCAAGGTGCGCTGGTGGCGGTGACGCCGTTGACACCCTGTACGCAGCCGCTGCAAACCGTGCAGTTCAAAGCCAGGGTGACGAACATGACCAACACCGCCGTTAACTGGTATGTAAACAACGTAGCAGGCGGCAATTCGACCTATGGGACGATTTCGCCGACGGGCCTTTATACCGCTCCGGCGACGGCGGGTACGTACTACATCGAAGCAAATAGCCAGCAGTCGCCATCGTTGACCAGTTCGGCAACTGTAATTGTCGAGCCCGATGCAAGCTTGACTTTCGGTATCTATCCCTACGTCTCCGCGATTCCGGTCGGCGCCCAACAAGCGTTCTCGGCCCAAGTCTGCCTCGTTCCGGATTCCAACGTGACTTACACGGTGGATAACATCGCCGGCGGCAACGGCACAGTCGGGACGGTTTCTAATGCCGGCTTGTATGTCGCGCCGGCGACTGCAGGCAAGCACACGGTGCGAGTTACCGATGCCAGCCTGAACCGAACCAGCGGAGCGGTGGTTACGGTGTTCGCAAACATAGCAGTGGACTACGGGTCGCGCGCTGGAACCACCGCGCCAGTTCCCGCGGACTTCTTTGGCTATGGGCGTGGGGAATCGATCCCAACAGTTTCTGCGCGTAATCTGCTGGGAAGCGGAGGTCTGACCGTGGCCCGCACGTCGGCGCAGATTGCTACGGTGTATGCGACCCAAACGCCTAACTGGACTCTCATCGATCCATTGATCGCCACCATTCAGGCTTCAGGTCAACACGCACTGCTTCAGATGCACCAGTCACCTGCGTGGCTGCAGCCCACAACCGGCATCTGCGCGGGCAACGTCTTCGCGGCGCCGACCGACGTGAACGAGTGGGCGCAGATCGCGGCCGCCTATGTGGCCCACATGGATGTCGCTTTCCCCGGCGTAGTCACCGATTATGAAATTGGCAATGAGCCGAACGCGACAGGGATGTGTACAACCAAGGATCACCTCACCGTCTATCTCTCGATGTATGCCGCAGCCGCCCCGGCGATGAAGGCGCAGGCGGCGCAGGATGGAGCAACCATCCGAGTCGGCGGGCCGGTGATTTCCGGCTTTACACCTTACTGGATCAATGCACTGCTGACGACAGGCACAACGGCGCCGTATGTTGACTTTGTGAGCTATCACCAGTATCTCTACGGCTCCTCGCAACTGGAGGCTACGTGGGACACCTACAGCGACATGCCTTCAATGTATGAGGCTGAACAGGATGTGAGCACAGGCGCTCAAGCCAACTATGTCAAGGCAGCGAAGGCAGTGGCGGCCGGGCAGCAGCCCAATGCCGCGAATACACCGATTTATGTGACGGAGTACAACACAAACTGGGCGTTCTACCAGGATTGCTGCCGCAATAACGCGACTTACGCGCCGGTATTCAATTCACTGTACGTGACCGACATGCTCAATTCGATTTACAACGGCAGTGTGCGGGTGCCTAACAAGATCTTCTACTTTGCCGGATCCGCTTACCCATACTTCTGCCTAATCGGCGTGGCGGACAGCAATAATGACTGCCTGTATTCGGCTGGAGCCACGCCGGCGCCTTATCCGCAGTATTTCGCGTACCAACTGATCGCATCGCCGCAGTACCTGGGGCTTTCTGCGGGAGGGTTTATGGCAAAGAGCGTCTCTGCGCCTACCGGCGGCGGAGGCTTGGCGACGACGGCGTTTTATACAACCAATCACGATGCCATGGTGATTACCAATCCCACATCGACGGCCTACAGCCAGATCACCGTTACCCTGGCGAACCCGGGATTGTCGGGGACGCAGGGGACCCTCTACCAGATTGTGAATGGATCGCAAATCAGCATGACGCCGATTTCGTTCTCGCAATCGGGAACGAGTTTGACGACGGCGATCGCTGTGCCGGCATATTCGGTCCAAGCGATCTCACTACCCTAGTCTATGGAGAAGGCAAGCGACCCGCCATCGATGAAGACATCATCTCTATCACTCGAGGAAAACCAAGATCTACTGCAAGGGCTGTGATTGAATTCTCTGATTCGTTGGGGTTGCGGCCACCGCTGCGATTCAAACAGTTTTTCGAGTTTGTGTGTCCTCCGATCTCCGGAGATGATGTCTTGAGATATGGCCACTGGAACCAATGGGATGAATATAGCGATAACCGCAAGGATAGCGAACAGCCTGTAGGCTAACGATGGGATCCGATTAGGTTTAGGCTGCAACCGTAACGTATTGTGGCAACATGAGTCAAGCAGATACCCCGCCAAATCATCTCATGGCGAGAACGCAACAGGAACTACAACAAAGACATAATCCCCGGGTATGCGCTTCAAGACTTCTTCCACATTGCAAACGTCTTTCGCATTCGTGGATCGGTGAATAGTTTCACGCAAACGCCGCGCTCGACCGGCCCGGCCACCTCGCAATGCATGTCAGTCCGACGCGCCACTTCTTTCGCCGCGATCGTAATCTGCGAGACAAACCGGGCTGCGTCGGCGATCGTGGCGCCGAAGACGAGCCGGTCCAGACCTGACCAGAGAGCGCAGGCCATGCACATCGCGCACGGCTCGCACGTCGTATACAGCGTGTAGCCCTTGAGCGATGCCGTGGCCAGCTTCGCGCATGCGAGGCGGATCGTCAGGGTTTCGGCATGTGCGCTGGGGTCGTGGTCGGGGCCTACGCGGTTCACCGCGCGCATCAACCGCTCACCCGTAGCCGTGCTCACAATGTCTGCGCCGAATGGGACCGGATGGTCGGTGCCCAGCGTCTCCGCGGTGAAGGCGGCCACCGATCGCATTCGCTCGCGGTCAATCGCGCTCACGCTGTCCGCCGCCAACGCGGGCGTAGTCAGAATCCCCAGGCTGCAGGACGCCGCGCCAGCCTG
>Ga0181516_10003704_pt1 | contig 10074 bp, 6 predicted proteins | sample PEATcosm2014_Bin_25_FD_121104 | JGI IMG/M metagenome (GOLD analysis project Ga0181516, IMG submission 121104) | Peatland microbial communities from MTU Mesocosm Facility, Houghton, MI, USA - PEATcosm2014_Bin01_10_metaG | ecosystem: Environmental > Terrestrial > Soil > Wetlands > Peat | place...
CCGCTTCCGCCGCTGCGTCTGCTTGAGATCGATGCCGCCCCACAATAGCGCCAGTTCCCCCGGCTCAGCACAATCCTGGCCGCCGCAGTGTCGCTCTCTGTTCATGCGGTCATTGGCGCGCTCAGTAACGTCAAGTAGATGCCCCTAACGGCGATTGTTGGCGCAGCGGCGGGAAGCGTCTGTTGCATGTACCTTTCCTGTGCTCCCGGCTGAGAACTCGTGGCTTCGAAGGAACGGAAGGCACTTCAAACGATACTCCCGTCGCAGCATGGAGGATGTTCTGCTTGACATAAGCAACCCTTACGCCTCGGTCTCTTGCCGGAGGAGGTACTGCAGCGATCAATGACGACGCTGGTGACTGAAGTCGAACATGACGCCGAGAGTGAAGCCCTGCGGGTCGAGAATGTGCGTGCTGTTTGGCCTGAACTTAGCAATATCAGGCCAGAACTGGTATTCGTAGTCAGCACGCGCCGAGAACCCGCGGGCGATTCGACACTCGAGTCCCAGCCCGGGCACGGTGACTGTGCGCGTTTCATGCCGGAACTTCGGATTTGGATTATCCCAGTCGATGTTTCCCAAACTGATCAGATACTTGCCGTAGGGGTGAATCCATTTGAAGTGCTGCACTTTATAGATCGCCCCTCCCCCGAACGCATAGAGGCGAAAAGTTGTTCCTCCGCAAGTGAGGCCCCCGGAATTGAGATCTCTGCCCTCGGCCTCGATGCCCAACCCGCGCAAAACATATGGGAGCACGGACGGTTGATAGTCGGCCCAGGCTGTCTCTCCAGCCATTTGGCTGTGACTCACGTCTACATTGAAATAGGACGATCCAGCACCGATTGTCAGATGTTGTGGTTTGGAACTTGTCGCCGAGGGAACACTCTGTGAGAAGGATACTCCGTGTGCTAGTACCACGCTCAATACACATTGCAGAAAACGACGCAATAAATGGCTTGCGCGCATGTTGCTTTTTCTCCTGGCTAGTTGAGCATTAGTGTCTTCGGCCTCCCTTGAACCTAGACCGCCAAGAAACATCGGACGCCGGCGGTGGGTGTCCGAGAATAGACCACGTTCCTAGGCGTGTGTTGCCGATGCGGCTGTGAAAAAGGAAGAAGGAGTGCCTGTTGATTGACTCGAGCAGAGAAGTCCAACGCAGACCGAATTCTGCGTAAGTTATAGTCATTCGATGGCGAAACTGGAAGGTTGCCGGAAGCGCCAACCGTCCGGAATACTTTGAAACCATGCTATTTCTCGCGATCCGCCCAAACATCCAAGTTGACGACTGGGATTCCCTTCACGCCGCTGAACGTAGTTGACCAAGTACACATCGGGTCGCCGGCAAACCACGTTGCTCGTAGCGCCGCAGTCGTTGCCCCACCTATCGAGGCTAGCGAGACACTGCTGGTCGTGATGGAGAAGCGTCCGCAGCGCAGCGTTAGCGTCGCCGTACCAGCGGGGGCAGCAGTGGCCACGTAAAGCGTGCCACCCACGCTGTAGCTGCTTCCGTTTACCGTCGGTATCGCAAACGTCGTTGCTGATGTTGTGTTCGTAACCGTAGTGTGGACTGTGGCAAACGAATATGGAAATTCGGCGCCGCACACCGCGCCCGTGTTCGTTATGGTCCCATCTGTTCCAATCTGCAGGCAATTGGTCCCCGAAGATGACTTCGCCCCGATGTCCTTTAGCGCGGGCACTGTAGTGTTCCCACTCGCGTCCACAGCCATCTGGCCACTCGATCCGGCTTGGAACCCGTTAAACACCTTTAGGCCGTCGTTGAACCTTGCCTGTCCCGTGCTTCGATCGACCATAAAAGAAGAGTCGAGAAACGTGCCTTTGCTGTCGTAGCGGTTTAGCTCGAAGTCTCCAACTGCGTCCTTCCCCGTATCCCAAGAATTGACTCCATTGTTCCTATACCTATAGAGGGCGGATTGAGCGGTAGTCCCGTCTCCCGAGTCTGCTATGAAACCCGCATAGGACCCCGGAACCACAGACGAAACCACTTTATTGAACGTGCCAGTAGAAGTCGAAGGGTTGAACACAATCCCAGACCCGAGGATGGAATAGTAGCCCGCCGTCGCGCTCACGAGGGTATCAATGGGTCCAGCGGATCGAGCGATCCACGGCATCCCCTCCATGTACGTTCCATCATCCACCGGGTACTGCGTGCTTCCATAGACAAATGGAACGTCAACATATGTATCGTAGGAACCGGAAGAAGTCCCTCGGTAAAACCGGACCATCCCATTGAACGCAGCCCCGCTGTAGGTGTTGTGAACGGCGGGCTGTATCGCGTGCTTCGTGTCGCTAATGGCGATGCTCGCCTCAGCCGATGACTGAGCTTTTCCGGTAAGGCTCGGTTGGTCCAACAGTAAGACGCTGGTGTAGTAATAGGTGCCTGTCGGAAGGGTCCACGAACCGCTCACGCCAGTAGATATAAGAGCGATTGAATCAATCCCTGCGAAACTATTCGGCCAGTACCCAACACTGCCCGGAAAGGCTACACGCTGACGGGGAAAGACCGTGCCACGCCGCAAGAGGTACTGGCTATTGCTATCCCAGTCGGCTACGGGAGTGCCGCTCGCATTTTGCAGACGGATGCCGGTATGTTGTGGAACTACGCCCAGCCCATCCATGGCTCGAGAGCAACTCACACACGAAAATGCCGTACTGTCTGCCAAGCTCACTTCAGCAGTCATCGTGCCGTTAAAAACGGGGTCCCAGATCGGCGCCCACCTAAACGCGACCGAGTCCATGGTCAAGGCACTGCCATACTGACCGTATTGCGTGTTGATCGGCGGACCCGAGATGCCTGACGTTTGCCCGATGTAGGCGCTATGAATTGTCAATTGCGCGCCATCTTCGACGGTCACAGTCGCGCCCTCGGCATGCCAGTTGTCGATGGTCGTTGCGATGCCGCCGATCATCATGTTTCCATTGATGCAGTTAGCGATTCGCGCTGTGCTCATCGAACTACCTGTCCCAGTCTCGTTCTTGCCGGCAATGAGAATGCCTTGATCTCCCACATCAAACGCGCAATCGCTAATGTCAGCGGAATCGCCGCTGCCGTAGAGTTCAATGGGATACTGCCCGGTGAGCTTGTTGTTTGAACTACTGAATCCGCGCACGACAAAGTTGTCTGAAACTGCGTTCGGGCCGCGAACGATGGTTTTATCCATGCTCATGGAAGCCACGCGGGTAAACGTGGTGCCGTCGCCGAAGGCAATTACCCCGTAGATATTGGAAACTGCTTTCCCTGGGTTATAGAACACAACGTCGGTGAGGCCGCCGCCGTTCATATAACCGGCATGAGCGGGAGTGGCAAAATCGGTTGTATTCAGCCCGATCATATAGTGATTTGTGTAGGTTCCATCAGTTGTCGGGATAAGCCGGGTTACAGGCCGGGTCGTCCACCTTGTCGTCGAGAGCCTGCCGCCCAGCACTATCCCATATGGAACAGAGATAGAATGCTTGATGACGATGTCTCCCGCGCCGATGGACACCTCGCGGATTCGTTGCGAATAGGCTGCATTGACCGCCGCCTGTATCGTCGCGTAATTGTCTTTGACACCATCAGCCACAATTAATCCGGAAATGTCGTAGACGCCGAGTACAGGACTGCGAGGCGCCGCGGACCCACTTATCAGGTTACCTTTTCCATCGTCACGGCAGCTACAAGCGCTGCCGGCTTCCGGCACGCCCTGCGGTCCTTGTGGCCGGGCTGCTCCGATTGCGCCCTTGGCGCCGGTTGGACGCCCGCAACTCAGCGTGGAGTCCGGGCTATTGCCGTTCACCGTGCAGGAAGGCTGCGTCTGCAACGAAGTCGAAGCGGACGCTGCAATCAACAGGATGAGCGAAGGCACCCGAGTGGGCATATTGACCTTCTGGCAGGCGAGTTCGGCGCCTTAATGAGCATTCGCTCGCCGAGGCGTTTCAGAGGCTGCCGCATGCAGTGTAGCGAGAATAGTGCAGATCGAGAAGCGTATGAGCTAGAAGGCTGCAAGTTGTCCGGCCTTGATGCGGAGCAAGGCGGCGGACCGACCGCGCGCAAGCGAAGAACGGGAGCGATCTCAGGAGGACTGGCAGATCCCGGTTGGCAACTGGGCAAGCAAATCTTTCTGCACGCGAAAGCCGCAAGCACCTTCTATCATCGGCCGGACGGCTGACTAGTACTTCGTTCGTGGCGAATGCATCGTGGGGCCGGCTATCGACGCCCGGAATGGAGCGTAGAGTGGAGCCCGCGAGGCCGACTGTGCGGAGCCAAGAACTACGCAAGAACTGAGAGCTACGGGCGCTCTGGCGACTATCCGCAGAGGATTCGTACTCGATAGCAAACCGCGTCTTTCACGACGAACAAGATTGGAGGTATACGTTATGCCATGAGGACCATCTACGCCAATTCCCTCGCAGCAAGCGGCCCTGTCTCCTGCGGCCAACCGTGCGTTCCAGGGGAACGGTGCGCGCGTCCACCGCTCAACTCACGGCCAGGATTCGATATCCGAGAAGGAATCGTCGAGCATCGCGACGCTTTCCTTCCGGACCTCTCGAGAGTACCGAATGGGCATGCTCCAACTGTCCTGGCAGCGCTTGCGCCATTGACACTTCGCCTCATCTTGCGGGCAAAGGGAAAATGCATTTAGGACTGGCAACCTGCGATCTAAGACCATCGGGATTCAAGTGCCAGCTCAGCGAGCACCTTGTTCCCCCAACCGTCCACGGCGGCTGCATAGACGCACGGCGCCATTTTCTGCGATCAGCTTTCGGCAGACCGAACGCTGTTGATACGAGAAGCCAAATTTCCATAGAACTCCCATCGTGAGACACGCGTTCATTAAAAAAAACGAACCGGCTCTCACTAGCCCCGGGTGTATGAGGTACAGAAATGCGGGATAGGCACCGCCAGCGGCGCAGACGCATAACAATGCAGGTACGACAACACGTTCGAACCATCGCCGTACCGACACCTTTGCCAGCAACGCTGCGAAGAAAACCCTTACAATCCCGGCGACGGTTACACATGCAATGGATGCTGCTAAAGATGACGCAGACGAATAGCCGTGCTTGAGGAGCACGTACACAAGAGGTACAACCAGCAGATTGGCCCCTCCAAGCACAATTTGATATACGGCGATTCTGCCGACCGCTTGCACCGTGATGATAAACCCGCAAGTCAAGTGATCGATCAACGTTGAGAGGAGAAGAATGATCGCAAATATCGCGGTATCGTCCGGTATTCGATGCAGCCACACAGTAAGATACGACTGAGCGTTGAAAATGAAAGATCCCAGCATAATCCACAGTGCCGCAAAGCTTGATACACTCGTCAGGTTTGATAAACGTTCCATTGCGCCAGCATCCTCTGACGCTTGCCGCTTGATGATTGGTGAGGTTGTCGCGCGCGAAATCCCAGATCCCACGTTGACAGCAAAATTGTTAACCTGAAGCGCGAGGCCATAGGCAGCATTTACCACCGTGCCCTTTAGCATATTGAAGACGATTGCTGGACCTTGCGCTCTCACAACACTGGCGAGAGCCCCAAATAAAATCCATCCTGAGAAACTTACGAGTTCCCGAACCTCATGGCTAGTCACACTTGCGCTATACACTCTGCACATCCTATATCGCGCGATGCAATACACAATCGGTCCAAGATAGAGGATTATCTGGCTGAGCACATAGATTATTCCATACACGAGAAGGTGGTCACCGGGTATTACCCTAAGCGACAAGACGCCAATCAAGAAAACCGTGGCGCTGCCGATATTGATAGCGGACAGCGGTATGATTGACTCATGGGCCAGCAACAGGGCCTGGTAAGGCGCAGACACAATGTTTGCTGCTATTACGACAATCACCATTCTGTAAAGCCACAGCGCGGCACTGATCCGAGCAGGCGGCAGCGACAGCAAGCGATAGACGACCGTATGGGCAAGGCAGAGGGCAGCGAGCGCTATCAACGCCGACAGCGCCAAATGTACGATCACGCTGGCACGAAAGATCTTGTGCACCCGCTCGATGTTGTTTTCACCTATAGCGTGTGCGATGTGCCTTTGGGCGCCTGCAATTAGGGCGCCGTTAATAAAGAGTAGAAAGGAAAGACATCCCCCGATAACGGAAAATATTCCGTAGTCGCTTGTGCCAAGTACATGGAGGGCAACTGGGATCGTAATGGCCGCAGCACACGAGACTACAGCAAGCCTCACATACGAAGCAATCGTGTTTGCAATGATTCGACTCGAACTGCCCAAGATGCAACTCCATGGATGCTTCTCTGAGAATGCGCCGTGAAAGTGGGGTATTGTTCAGCGGGGTATAGTCTCGGCAGGAAACTGGCAGGTTCCAACCTGGTGACAATCGAATCGGTGAGGAAGGCAACAACGATATCCGAGCCATCGAAGGAAAGAGCCGTTCGTCATCGGTCCTGCCGGGATATCGGTGACGCCACGCATGCATAGCAAAGAGCTTGGAAGACCGGGCCTGCGGCGAAACTGACAATCAGGACCAATCGGAAACCCGCGGGAGGCGGGCAATGCCGCTTTGGTGGTTCGGTGAGACCCGTAGTGGCACTTGTACGGTTATCGTCCGTATCCATCCAGGCAACTAAACGGCCGGCAGTTTGGGCGGTGGGTTGAGAAGGGGGTTCGCCATTGTCGCTGCGTAGGCGGTTGGGGGTAACTCAGCGTGGGGATTGGATGGAGCGCGTGGCGAGTGCGGAAGGAGGCGGCATTACTTAGTAGCAGCTCGGGATGACAAGAACCAAAGCAACCCGCCGTATTGCACTGTCCAGTCCAGAGAAAAGAAGTTCATTGGTAGAGGGCTTATTAGGAACGCTATGGTGACGGCAGCAAGCGCTCCAATCTCAGTTTTGTATGGATGCGGGCCACCCTTCCGCGATATCTTCCAAAGTGTCCTGATTACCGTGATGGTCAGGCACACGACGAGTATGAAGCCGAGATAGCCAAACTGAAACAAAGCTGCAAATAGGCCGATATCTGCGAGTTCTACTGGGAGACGACCGGCTCCGCTCAAATATCCACCGTAATGAGCGGCGAATGAAAGGAGGGTGTTGTGGTCTCCTCCCTGCGACATAATTCCGAATCCGACGCCAGATGTCTGGTCAAACAGAACCTTCAGGTATCCATATTCAGTCATCCGATACGAGACGCTTGGATCGTTCTGCCTTAAATCTCCGATTGCGATGACATAATCGATATACTTTTCCAGGGCCAGCGGTGCGATGATAACCATGAGAACGCTGATTATTGGCACGATCGCAAGTTTTCTCTTGCCATGGATAAAGAATACTATGTAAATTGCACATCCGATCACTGTTGCAGAAATCGGAAGCCGTCCTTCTGAAATCACAAACAGTGCGAAGCCGATGACGATCATACTTCCCGCATATCGAAATACTGCGGTCAGTGTCTTTCTCCGGTCCAGCAACCGGGCAAACGACACAACAAAGGCGAATGCCATTTCCGTTTTCACTAGAACAATTCTTCTCAAATCAGGATCGGCCACGGCGACCCTTCGGTATTGATCCAGGAAGGCGAGCGGATAAATATGGTCAACAATTACGAGCAGGGATCCTGCGATCGCGACAAGGACGATGGCATCGATGCCATCGATAAACGCCACGTCTAGCATCGTGAAGGGGAGAATGACCAACAAGGGCATCAACACGTATAGCGCGGGCACCCACCCATCCCAGCTTTGGGGATATAGCACCGTATTCGAGAACAGTGACACAGCTATGCAGTAACCGACATAAATACACATGCCGAGTTCCCAGCGAGTAGTCTTTTCACCGAGCAGGAGTATCTGAGCCAGCCGGAATGCAATTCCAACAGCAATCAGAATCGCGGCTACAATCGGACCAACATACATTGGAAGCCCGAAGACCGTGAGGGGAATACCAGCGGCGAGGAAAAGGAGAGATGCGACGATGGCTACGTTGCGAGGGCGAGTCATGTGTCCCCTGTCAAGGTACCGGAGTATTCCAACAATCGGATCCCCGAATACGAGCCGCGTCTGTAAACCGTTTACTCCGGATTCAAATGGCTTGCAGGTATGCGGCGAGTAGCTTTTTAGTAGGTACCGGCAACGACCATCTGATAGAGCCTGCGTGCGACTCTCCCGGCACTGCTGCTGGGAAGCCTGTCTCGCAGGGTCTTGGGGACCAGCATAATCATCAAGGCTTCCGCGGCCAGCCGCAGGCTGCCATGTTTTGAGCCGAATGCTTCTCTTAGCAGCAAGAGTTTGTCGATTACTCGTGCACCCTCTTGCATTGCCCTGTCAAGGCTTATTCGAATGATAAACATGGAATAAGCGCGGCCGGTCATATACTCCGACATCGACTTAGCCCATTCAAGGGACTGCTTCCAGGTAGTGCTGGACGACACCCGTCTGTTGAAGTGCACGTGCCATTTGACAAGAGGCTCTTTAACGATGAGCAGCTCAAAGCCTTCTAACGCTGCTATACGTAGGAACCAGTCCCAGTCATCGTGCACAACATCCGTGAGCTTATGCTGCAAGAGGAGCCTGCGCGGCGCCATGTACTCGATTGTTTGAAACCCGCGCCACGAAAACAGCATCTCCGAGAGCGGCTCATTGCGTTTCGGTCCGGATCCGAGGTGGGAAATGTGGCGCACGCCCTCAATCACTTTGAGATATTCGCAGACAACTACGTAATGATCTCCCTTGGCTTCTTGTGCCTTGATGACCTGCTTCTCGAGTTTCGTTGGAAGCCACTCATCATCGTCGTCAAGAAAGGCGATCCACTTACCATTCGCCGAGGAGACTCCAATGTTTCTGGCTTCTGCCGGACCAACGCTTCGGGGCAAACAGACCACGTTCAAACGTGCGTCCTGAAATCTGGAGAGAACTTCAACCGTGTTCGGATCGCTCCCGTCCAGGACCACAATTAGCTCGAACACAGAATAGGTCTGGCTGAGAACGGAGGTCACAGCTCTGCACACCAGTGTCGCGCGATTTCGGGTAGGTATGATGACACTGACCAAACGCGCATCCACTGTTGGACAGTCTCGCATCAGCTCTAGGTGCACTATACTTGACATGCAGTCCTCATGCTCGTTCAACCCGCCACTACCATGTGGGTCATCTTCTCGAAGTTTGCGCCGCTTCGACAGTTAACGTTATCCGGACTCAGTCACAAAGGTGCAGCACCCGCATTGCCGCCTGCGCGTAACGCAAGAGGCTCGTGTAGAATTCCATACGCCGAGTGAATATGGACAAATTGTTTGCGAGCCGGGCCTCGGCATAGGCTCGGTGGCTCTGAATAGCGGATTGCCGTCTAATGCGAATAATGCACTTTCGGAGGAACGAAACCCTTCGCTCACCTGGCTGTATGCGCTTGTGGGGTACTCTGTCGCCGCGATGCAGCGCGTCGAGAAGACGAACCGATAGACCATCCCAACGATGACGAAGATTTCCTGCCTGGGATGATGCCGCATCCTCTTCGCTCAATGGCTCCAGACAGATTGAGGCGCACGCTACTCCAGAGTCCAAAAGAGCGCGAATGTCCGGATTTCGGCAGACCAGGATATTGTTGCCGCGCCAATCCAACGTATATTTAGGAATCCATGCGTCGCCAAATGCAATATCGGCTGTTTCGGCAAATATATCGTCACAGAATTCGCAAGCCGGAAGCTGGAAAAAAGCTTGCCCCCAATTGCCGCCATAGAGCATCGACGAACGGATTGACCGCCAGGCGGTTTCGTTTTTTGCTCTCGCGGAAAACTTGTAGTTATTGGCGCCTCCCTCCTCGCACTTCACACGGAAATCAACCGCTGCCAAACGAGAGGGAGATATCCCAACCTGCCAAGCCAGTAATTCGGCAAATCGAGCGCTCTTTAGGTGTCCGCACACAAGTCCTACCGTGTAGCGAATCTGTTCACCAAGCTCGGGATCTTGAGCAGAGATGAGACGAATTGCCTTAACGAAGCAAGGCACCCCAACAAAGGCGTAGCGTTTGTGGTCTCCTCGTATCTGCCTGAGTACACGGGATACCTCTCCGGGGTAATAGCGTGATTTCCGCCGGCTTAATAGGTCCGTTTC
>Ga0181516_10003705_pt1 | contig 10073 bp, 9 predicted proteins | sample PEATcosm2014_Bin_25_FD_121104 | JGI IMG/M metagenome (GOLD analysis project Ga0181516, IMG submission 121104) | Peatland microbial communities from MTU Mesocosm Facility, Houghton, MI, USA - PEATcosm2014_Bin01_10_metaG | ecosystem: Environmental > Terrestrial > Soil > Wetlands > Peat | place...
CCTGGTCGAGCAGGACCTCAAGCGGGCAATGGCGACCGCAAGCCGCGCGATCTGCATGCTCGAGGGCGCGATCGCCATCGAGGGCGCGACTGCCGACCTGACGCACGAACAAGTGACGCACGCCTATTTCGGCCTGCGGAACGGCGGCGAGCACGGAGCGTCAGTGTGATCTTCGTCAACCAGATCATCCAGGGCGTGTTGCTCGGCGGTTATTACGCGCTGATCGCCTGCGGCCTGTCGTTCATGTTCAGCGTCATGCGCATCATCAACCTCGCCCATGGCAGTCTGGCGATCCTCGCCGCCTATGCGCTGTTCGTGCTCGCCGATCGCTACGACGTCTCGCCATTCCTCGGCCTCGTCGTCGTCGTCCCGGCGATGGCGCTGGTCGGCGCCGGGCTGCAGCGCGCCGTGCTCGAACGCAGCGCGCGGGGCGGCCTGCTGGTGCCGGTGCTGTCGACTTTTGGCCTGTCGATCGTCATCGACAATCTGCTGTTCGAGCAGTTCGGCGCCGACACCCGCTCGCTCGCGCCCTATATCGGCGATCTGTCCTACGACAGCTGGTCGCTCACCGACGACATCGCGATCGGCAAACTCGCGGCGCTGACGATGGCGACAGCGATCGTCCTGCTCGGCGGCATCCAGCTCTTCCTCAATCACACCCAACTCGGCCGCATGATCCGCGCCACCGCCGAGGATGCCGACACAGTCGGCCTGGTCGGCGTCAATGCGCGACGGGTCAACGCGCTGGCGACGGCGATCGCGATGGCGACGGTGGCGATTTCCGGCGCGTTTCTGGCGATGCGCGCGACCTTCGATCCCTATGCCGGCGCATTGCAGCTCATTTTCGCCTTCGAGGCCGCCGTCATCGGCGGCGCCGGCTCCCTTTGGGGAACGCTATTCGGCGGAATTGTCCTGGGCGTGGCCCAAAGCCTCGGCGCTTCGGTGAGCCCGCAGGGTTTCTTCCTCGCTGGTCACGGAATATTCCTCGTGGCGCTGTTCCTGCGCCTCTATTTCGGCGATTTCGGCCTGCGGCTGCGGCGCTTCGCCAGGAGGGCCGCGTGAGCGCGCACGCAAACCTCGTCGTCGAGCGCTGGACGCGCGAGTCGCGCGTCGCGCTCGCGGTCGCCGCGCTCGCCGCCGTTCTGCTGGCGCTCGGACCGTTGTGGCTCGGCGCCAATAGCGTCGACCGGCTGACGACGCTGTTCATTTACGTGATCCTCGCCGTGATGTGGAACGCGCTGGTCGGCTATTGCGGGTTGGTGTCGATCGGCCAGCAGGCGTTCTTCGGTCTGGGCGCCTATTTCGCCGTTCGCCTCGCCGATTCCGGGGTCAGCGTCTATCCGTCGCTGTTCCTCGCCGCCTTCATCGTCGGCGCGTTGTCGCTGCCGCTGTCGGCGCTGATGCTGCGACTCAAGGGCGGCGAATTCGCGATCGGGATGTGGGTGGTCTCCGAGCTCTGCCATCTGCTCGTCAATCTCGACACGCTGATCAACGGCGAGACCGGCACCTCGCTGATCGCGCTCAACGCCTATCCGACCGACCTCAGGCGCGCGCTGACCTATTGGTGCGCCTTCGCCGCCATGGCTGGCCTGCTGGCTGTCGTTTTTTTCCTCCTGCGAGGGCCCACCGGGTCGGCGATCCAGGCGATCCGCGACAACGAACAAGCCGCCGAGTCGATCGGCGTGCGGGTGACGCGCGCCAAGCGGACCGTCTTCGTCCTGGCCGCTTTCGGCGCCGCGCTCGCCGGCGCGCTGTGGGTGGCGACGGCGGTCACCTTCCAGCCGAAGACCTATTTCAGCCCGCAATGGACCGCCTACATGATCTTCATGGCGCTGGTCGGCGGCCTCGGCACGTTCGAAGGCGCGATCCTCGGCGCCGTCGTCTTCTTCGCTATCGAAGCGTGGTTCGGCGCCGCCGGCGTTTGGTACCTTGTCGGCCTCGGCGCGGCGGCGCTGGTATTCGCGCTGGCTCTGCCGCGCGGGATCTGGGGTTGGGTCGAGGACAAGACCGCGTTGCGGCTGTTGCCCGTCGGCTACCGTGTCCACTTTCTGGCTGAACGCAACGCAGCGCCCACGGCGCCCTCGGAAAAGAACGCGACCTAAGACACGAGATGCGCGGCGAAAAGGCCGCGCGCGAACGGGAGGACGGGAATGCTTTTCGGCAAGACGATCGTCGTCACCGGAATTTCATCGGGCATCGGCGCCCGCGTCGGCGAGCTCGCAGCGGCGCTGGGGGCCGACGTGATCGGCGTCGACGTCAACCCGCCGACTGCGCCGCTCGGCGCCTTCGTCAAGGCCGACATTTCTTCGGCCGCTGCGATCGCCGATCTCGCCCGCGCGCTGCCCAGCCGGTTCGACGCATTGTGCAACGTCGCCGGCGTTTCCGGCGTGTCGGGCGCCCTCAAGACGCTGGCGATCAACTTCTATGGCCTGCGCGCGCTCAGCGAGGCTTTGGCGCCTCAGCTGCGCGAGGGCGGCGCGGTGGTCAACGTCGCTTCGATCGCCGGCTACGGCTGGCGCGCCAATCTCGAACGCGCGCGCGCTTTCGTCGACGCGCCCGGCTTCCCCGACATCGCCGCGCTGCTCAAGCGCTTCGCCGTGCCCGACAGCGATGGCTATCCGCTGTCGAAGGAGCTGCTGCTGCTGTGGACGATGCGGGCCGCCCACCAGCCTCTGTTCCGCAGCCGCGGCGTGCGGGTCAACGCGGTCAGCCCCGGACCGGTGACGACGCCGATCCTCAAGGAGTTCCGTCAAGTTTTCGGCGATCCCCGCGTCGACGAGGACATCGCGCGGGTGGGCCGCGCCGGTGCGCCCGCCGACGTCGCTCCGGCGGCGCTATTTCTGTGTTCGGACGGCGCGCGCTGGATCAACGGCGCCAATCTGCCGGTCGACGGCGGGCTCGAGGCCTCGATCAACGCCAGCGTCCTCGGCTTTTGAGTCGAGACGTGAGCACTCTATCGGCGCGTGGAAGACGCGCCCTGTGCGACGGGAGGAAGGGACATGAAAGTCGATTTCATCATTGACGGGGCGTCGGTCGGCGCCGCGAACGGAGCGACCTACAAGCGCCACGATCCGGTGACCGGCAAAGTCGCCAGCGAAGCCGCGGCGGCCAGCGCGGCCGACGTCGACAAAGTCGTCGAGGCGGCCGCGCGCGCTTTCCCGAGCTGGTCGGAAACCGGCCCGAGCCAGCGCCGGGCGCTGCTCAACAAGGCTGCCGACTTGCTGGAAAGTCGCACCGCTGAATTCTCGCAGTTGATGACCGAGGAGATCGGCGCGACCGGCCCGTGGGGCGGCTTCAACTGCTTTTTCGCCGCCACCCTGTTGCGCGAGGCCGCGGCGCTGACGACGCAGATCACCGGCGAGGTCATTCCCGCCGACAAGCCAGGCGTGTTGTCGATGGGGCTGCGTCAGCCGGTCGGCGTTGTGCTCGGCATGGCGCCGTGGAACGCGCCAGTGATCCTCGGCGTGCGCGCGATCGCCGCGCCGCTCGCCTGCGGCAATACGGTGATCCTGCGCTCGTCCGAGGTCTGCCCGGCGACGCATCGCCTGATCGTTCAGACCCTCAACGACGCCGGTTTCCCCAAAGGGGTGGTCAACGTCATCGCCAATGCGCCGGAGGACGCGCCGAAGGTGGTCGCGGCGCTGATCGCCCATCCGGCGGTCAAGCGAGTCAATTTCACCGGCTCGTCACGGGTCGGGAAGATCATCGCCAAGCTGGCGGCCGAGCATCTCAAGCCGGTGCTGCTCGAACTCGGCGGCAAAGCGCCGCTGATCGTGCTCGACGACGCCGACCTCGACGCTGCGGTCGACGCGGCGATTTTCGGCGCCTTCGCCAACCAGGGTCAGATCTGCATGTCGACCGAGCGGCTAATCGTCGACGAGAAAGTCGCCGACGCATTTGTCGGCAAGCTGGCCAAGCGCGCCGCCGCCCTGCCCGCCGGCGATCCGCGCGGTCACGTCGTGCTTGGCGCCCTGGTCAGCCTCAAAGCGGCCGAGCGCATGGACGGCCTGATGGCCGACGCAGTCGCCAAGGGCGCCAAAATCGTCGCCGGCGGCAAACGCACCGGCGCGATCGTCGAAGCGACGATCGTCGATCATGTGAAATCCGGCATGCGCATGTACGGCGAAGAGTCGTTCGGGCCGGTCAAGCCGGTGATCCGCGTCAAGGACCAAGAGGAGGCGATCCGGATCGCCAACGACACTGAATACGGCCTGTCGTCGGCGGTGTTCAGTCGCGACGTACAGCGCGCGCTCGCCGTCGCCAAGCGGCTCGAAACCGGCATCTGCCACATCAACGGACCGACCGTGCACGACGAGGGCCAGATGCCGTTCGGCGGCGTCAAAGCCTCGGGTTACGGCCGTTTTGGCGGCAAGGCGGTGATCGCCGAATTCACCGAACTACGCTGGATCACCATCGAAGGTCCGCAGCACTATCCGTTTTGAGGAACGGCGATAAAGGGTGGGCGTGGCGAGAACGCCCGCCTCATTGTTGCGCTCGCCGCCGCGGTGAGGCGGGAGGCGCGGCGTGGGCCGCTAGCTGCGGAATTGATCCCTCTCAATGCGGCGAGCGACCTGCGGCGAACAATGACAGCCGATGTCAGCCGCGATAAGCGGCGACGTCGCGAGGGATCGAAGATCGCGCCGAAGCACGCGCGTGCATTTTTTGCTACGCGCGTTCGCGAGAAACGATGTGGAAGCAGTCCATGCGGCGGCTGGGGCGCAGGATTGCTTCCCCCTCGGTTTTCCCCTTGCCCGTCGCCGAGCGCCATCGTCGCACAGAGACGGATTTGTCGTCTGCGGAACTGGATCGCACGGCGATTTCTCCGTCGACGGCGAGACGATGAAGCGCGCTTCGCGCATGCCGTAGCCGACGAGCCTTCGGGCAAAATTGCCGCGCTGGCCGCGCCGCGATAGGATGGCGCCAATCTATCTTCGCCGACGGAAAGAACCGATGGCCGAAAAGCCGAGACGGGAGGTGGCGGCGCCGCAACGTCCCGAAGCCGACGATCTCTCCGCTGGGGTGAGGCGCAGCCTTGAGTCCGTCGTTTCCCTGCAGGCGGAGATCCCCGAGGATGCGTTCACGGCCCCGGTTCTCGGCGTCAAACGCGCCGGCAGCGGCGTCGCGATCGACGACGACGGCCTCGTCTTGACGATCGGCTACCTGATCACCGAGGCCGAGACGATCTGGCTGACGACGCCGGGCGGACGGCTGGTTCCCGCCCATCCTTTGGCAATCGACCAGGAATCCGGTCTCGGCCTCGTGCAGGCGCTCGACCGGCTCGGATTGCCGGCGGTCCCGCTTGGGCGGTCCCACGACGCGCACGTCGGCGATAGCATGGTGATCGCCTCCGGAGGTCGGCGCCAGTTCGTCGAAGCGAGGATCGTCGCCAAGCACGAATTCGCCGGCTATTGGGAGTATTTTCTCGAAGAGGCTATTTTCACCGCCCCCGCGCATCCGTTCTGGGGCGGGGCAGGCCTTTTCGCCAAGGACGGTCGGCTTGTTGGAATCGGGTCGCTGCACGTCGAAAGCGCCGGCGGACAGGACGTGCCGAGCGACGTCAATATGATCGTGCCGATCGATCTGCTGCCGCCGCTGATGGGGCAGGTGGGTGTCAGGGGCAGCGTCGACAGACCAGCGCGGCCGTGGATCGGCGTCTATTCCGCCGAGAGCGACGGTCGGGTCGTCATCGCCGGAGTCGCCGACCAAAGTCCGGCGGCCGCCGCCGGACTTCGCCGCGGCGACATCGTCGCCGCTGTCGGCGAAGCCGCGGTGGCGTCGCTTGCGGATTTGTATCGCGGCATGTGGGCTCGCGGCCCCGCCGGCGTCGAAATTCCGATCGAAGTGGTGCGTGACGGCCGCAGCGTTTGGCTGCGCGTGCGCTCGGTCGAGCGCAGCGCCAATTTCAAGAGACCACGCCTCCATTGACCCTTTCGTTTCGCCACGGCTTACGCCGCTCCCCTTCGCCACTCGAACCCTCGCTGCCCGAGGCGCGCCCTGCAGGGGGTGGTCGCTTGAATCGGATTCTGATCGTCACCGACGCCTGGCTGCCGCAGGTCAACGGCGTCGTGCGCTCAATCGAGGCGTTGCTGCACGAGGCGCCGGCGCTGGGCGTGAAGATCGAGGTGCTCGATTCGACCGGCTTTCGCACCGCGCCGATCCCGACCTACCGGACGATGCGCTTCGCCTTGGCGCGGCCGGCCGCGGTGGCGCGCAGGATCGAAGCCGCCGATCCCGATTTCGTCCACATCGCGACCGAGGGCCCGCTCGGTCTCTGCGCGTGGATCGCCTGCCGTCGCGCCGGGCGCCCGTTCACCACCTGCTATCACACGCGCTTTCCCGAATATCTAGCGATGCGCCGGGTTGCGCCGCGCCGCGCCGTCTATTGGCTGCTGCGGCGGTTCCACAACGCCGGCCTTGGCATGATGGTCGCCACCCAGTCGCTGGAGCGCGAGTTGCGCGCACGCGGCTTCGACCGGCTGATGCGCTGGTCGCGCGGCGTCGACAGCGAGTTGTTCCGTCCCTGCGAGACCAGCGTCCTCGACCTGCCACGGCCGATCTTTCTCACTTGCGCGCGCCTCGCGGTGGAAAAGAATCTCGATGCATTCCTGTCGCTTGATCTACCCGGCTCGAAGGTCGTCGTCGGCGACGGCCCCGACCGCGCGCGCCTGGAGGCGCACTTTCGCGACGCGCATTTCCTCGGCGAGTTGCAGGGCGCGGCGCTGTCCGCCGCCTACGCCAGCGCCGACGCTTTCGTTTTTCCCAGCCTCTCCGACACCTTCGGCCTGGTTTTGCTCGAGGCGCTCGCCTCCGGCCTGCCGATCGCCGCGTTTCCCGTCCCCGGTCCGCTCGACGTGATCGGCGACAGCGGCGCGGGCGCGCTCGATTGGGACTTGCAGCGGGCGGCGCTGGCGGCGTTAGCGATTCCTCGCGACACGGCCCGCGCCCACGCGCTCACTTTCAGCATCGCCGCCTCGGCGCGCCAATTCGTCGACAATATCTTCCGTGCTCACGCGGCGCCGCACGTCGAAGCCGGCTTCGTCGGTTGAACCTCGCGCGCCGCCGTCGCGCCACAATTTTGGACGAATCGACAGCGCAGATGACTATTCGCCCTGCCTGGTCAATATTCGGCGACAGATGCTGGAGGAACTGACGAATTCCGGGGATCGCCAACGGTCGGGCTGGGACCGGCTCGCCCGCGTGGATTGGCCGATCGCGCGCGCAATGGCGCTGAGCGGCGATCGACGTGCGCCGCTCGTCGCCGCCAAGGCATTGTCGCGGCTTGGGAATGGCCCGATCTACTTCGTTATCCTGGTCGCACTGGTATATTTTCAGCCCCAGGGCGCAAAAGCGGTCGCGCTCAGCGCGGTGGCGAGCATCCTTCTGCTGCATTGCGTCTATCCAACGATCAAGCGATCGGCGGCGCGGCCGCGCCCGCGCGATCTCGGCATTGCCTGCCCTGGCGCCGCGGCGCCGCTCGACCGCTATTCCTTCCCAAGCGGTCACGTGATGACCCTGACGGCGGCTTTGCTGCCGATCGTCCTCGCCGCGCCGCGCGTTTGGCCTTACGGCCTGGCGATCTGGGCGGCGATGGCTTGGGCGCGGTTGGCGGTCGGCGATCACTTCGCTTCCGACGTCGCCGCGGGAACATTGATCGGCGCCGGCGTTTCCGGGCTGATCGCTTATTGGGTCGTCATATGAGCGGACGTCTGCCGCCTGACGCGGCGCGGCCCTCGCCCGTTCGCTGAGGGAAGGGGCGGCAATCCGATGTCGACGTTCGCTCAATTCGCCCTCGGCTACGCCGTCGCCGCAACGGGCCTACAGGTCGCCAGTATTGCGCTGGCGACGCGCAAATGCCGCAAGCGCCGCCGCCGCTTCGCCGCGCCGCCAGACGCGCCGCCGGTGACCGTGGTCCAGCCGTTGTGCGGCGTGGAAGCGTTCTCGGAGGCGACGCTGGAGGCGGCGTTCGCCCTCGACTATCCCGATTACGAGTTGATCTTCTGCCTCGCGCACGCCGACGACCCGGCGGCGCCGCCGGCGCGTCGGGCGATGGAGCGCCATCCCGACCGCAAAGCGCGCCTTCTGGTCGGAGACGAACGGCCATCGGCCAACCCAAAGCTCAACAACGTCGTCAAAGGATGGAAGGCGGCGCGCAACGCCTGGATCATCATCGCCGATTCCAACGTTCTCATGCCGCCTGACTACATTCAACGCATGATGGCGGGTTGGCGCCGCGGCGTCGGGATCGTCTGCGCGCCGCCGATCGGCTCGGCCCCGGAATCGTTGGCGGCGGAGATGGAATGCGCGTTCCTCAACACCTACGAAGCGCGCTGGCAATACGCAGCCGACGCCTGCGGCCTCGGATTCGCGCAGGGCAAATCGATGCTGTGGCGGCGTGACATTCTCGAGGCGGGCGGCGGCATTGAGCGGCTTGGAGACGAGATTGCCGAGGACGCCGCGGCGACCAAGCTGGTGCGCCGGGCCCACTTGCGGCCGCGCCTCGCCGCTGGCCCGTTCGATCAGCCGCTTGGCCGACGCGCGTGGTCCGAAGTCTGGGGGCGCCAGGCGCGCTGGGCGCGCTTGCGCCGCGCCACCTTCCCACTGTTCTTCGCGCCGGAGCTTTTCACTTCGGGATTGCTGGCGATCGTCGCGGCCGCCTGTGGCGCGGCGGCGTTCGGCTTGGCTCCGGCGCAGTTCGCGGCTGCGATTGCGTTGATCTGGTACGGAAGCGAGGCGGGACTGGCGCTGCTCGCCGGTTGGCGGTTGACGCCGGCGACGCTCCTCGCCTTCCTCCTGCGCGATGCGACACTGCCCTGGCTGTGGCTGCAGGCCTGGATTATCGACGATTTCGAGTGGCGCGGGCATTCCATGTCGACCGCCGACGAAGCGGCGCCGCCTGCGCGTTGAGTTCGGCCCGAGCTTTTTGAGGTTCCTCAGCGCGCCCGCCCCTTGTAAGCTCGCCGCGCGCAGTGAGCGCGCCAAGGGGGGAATTGATGCGCATCGAGCCGGTCTTCCTGTTCGATCTCGACGGCACTTTGGTCGACAGCGTCTACCAGCACGTACTCGCATGGAAGCAGGCCCTCGACAGCGAGGGCATCGAGCTTTCCGTCTGGAGAATCCACCGCAAGATCGGCATGAGTGGCGGCCTGTTCGCCAACCAACTGGTGCGCGAGACCGGGCTCGCGATCGACGAGGACCGGTTCGAGCGGCTGCGGCGAAAGCACGCCGAGGCTTACCGGCGGATGGCCGATGCGATCCGACCGTTGCCCGGCGCCAAGGACCTGCTCGCCTTTCTCACCGCCGCCGGCATCCCATGGGCGATCGCGACCAGCGGTCGGTTGGAGACCGCGGGGGTCAATCTCGCCGCGCTCGGCGTCGACCCGGCGAAAATTCCGGTCGTGACGCGCGATCAGGTCAAATACGCCAAGCCGGATCCGGATCTCTTCGTCGCCGCTGCGGCGCGGCTCAACGCGCCGATCGAGACGGCGATCGTGGTCGGCGACAGCATTTGGGACATGCTCGCCGCCGCGCGTTGTCGCGCCCTCGGCGTCGGTTTGTTGTGCGGCGGATACGGCGCGAGCGAGCTGCAGCAAGCCACGGCGTTTCGGGTTTACGACGACCCGGCCGACTTGCTCGTCCACATCGACGAACTCGGCGGACGGCGCTGACAGGGGACAATCTCAACGTGAAAATCTCATTCCACGGCGCCGACCGCGACGTCACCGGCTCGTGCCATCTCGTCGAAACCGGCGGAAAACGCATCCTCGTCGACTGCGGCTTCTTCCAGGGCAGCCGTGAGCTCGACGACGAAAACGCGGCGCCGTTCGGCTTCGACGCAGCGTCGATCGACGCGCTATTGCTGACCCATGCCCATCTCGACCATTGCGGACGCATACCGCTGCTCTACAAGCGCGGGTTCCGCGGCGAGATCATTGCGACCGGCGCGACGCGCGAGCTCGCGCGGCTGGTCATGCTCGACGCCGCGCATCTGCAGGAAGAGGACGCGCGCCGACAGACGCGGCGCGACGCGCGCGCGCCCGACCGCGCCGCCGGCGCGCCGCTCTACGGAACGCTCG
>Ga0181516_10003707_pt1 | contig 10071 bp, 11 predicted proteins | sample PEATcosm2014_Bin_25_FD_121104 | JGI IMG/M metagenome (GOLD analysis project Ga0181516, IMG submission 121104) | Peatland microbial communities from MTU Mesocosm Facility, Houghton, MI, USA - PEATcosm2014_Bin01_10_metaG | ecosystem: Environmental > Terrestrial > Soil > Wetlands > Peat | place...
CAGCGAACCGGAGACGTTGATGAAGCTGGTCGACCACGGAAAGTCGGTCCCGAAGGCGCGGCCGAGGGTGATGTTGAGGAAGTGCCGCAGCGAGCCGCCGAGGCCGGCGCCGACAAAGACGAGGAGATAGGCTTGCATGGTTCGGGGGCTATAGCGCAAGGTCGCCGTGGGCGAAAGGCCGCGGGCCAAGCGATCCAGGGCGACAACGGAGCGCCGCCATGACCTACGAACTCTATTACTGGCCCGGCATCCAGGGCCGCGGCGAGTTCGTGCGCCTGGCGCTCGAGGAGGCCGGCGCGCCCTACATCGACGTGGCGCGCGAACGCGGCCCGGGGCGCGGCGTCGCGGCGATGACCAGGATGCTGAAGGGCGGCGGCGCGCCGACGCCGTTCGCGCCGCCGTTCCTCAGGGACGGCGAGATCGTCGTCTCGCACGTCGCCAATATCCTCGCCTATCTCGCGCCGAAGCTCGGCCTGGCGCCGTCGGCCGAGGCGCTGCGCGTCTTCGCCCACGGACTTCAACTGACCGTGACCGATTTCGTCGCCGAGATTCACGACACGCACCACCCGATCTCGACCGAACTCTATTACGAGGACCAGAAGAAGGAGGCGAAGGCGCGCGCGACGGCCTTCCTCGACCACCGGCTGCCAAAATACCTCGGCTACTTCGAGCGCGTGTTGCAGAGCAACCCCGAGGGCCCCGGTCACGCCGTCGGCGCCAAGCTGACCTATGTCGATCTGTCGCTGTTCCAGCTGGCGGAGGGTCTGAGCTACGCCTTCCCGCGCGCCATGGCGAAATTCGCGGCGAATTACCCGGGGCTCGCCGCCGTGCGCGACCGCGTCAAAGCGCGGCCGAGGATCGCGGCCTATCTCGCCTCGCCGCGCCGCCTGCCGTTCAACAAGGACGGAATTTTCCGCCACTACCTGGAGCTGGATCAGGACGTTAAGGCGTGACGCGAGCCGCGGGCGCCGCCGTTCGCCTCAATAGACCCACGGCACGAGCCGCCAGGAGCGAGCGCGATAGGCGGCGTAGGCCGCGCCGAAGCGTTCGCCGAGCAGCGCCTCTTCGGCGTTCATGCGCGCGACGAGCGGAACGACCAGCAGCGCCGTCAGCAGGATCCCGATCAGCGAGCGGAAGGCGAGCGCCCAACCGAGCGTGCTGATCAGCAGGCCGAGATAGCTCGGGTTGCGAATGCGGCGATAAAGCCCGTCGGTGACCAGCGCATGGTCGGGTTGGATCGCCACCAGGCCGCTGAAGCGCTCGCCGAGCGCGAACACCGGCGCGATCCGCAGCGCCCCGCCGACGGCGAAAATCAGCACGCCGGCCCAGCGCGTCCCCTCGCCGCCGACGGCGAACAGGTCGAGCCGATCGGAAAGCGCCGGCGCATAACCGAGCATCAGCCCGATCAACGCGAACGCGCCGATCACCCAGCGATTCGAGCGATCCTCGCGCTCGCCGGCGCTCAGATTGCCGCGGGTGAACAGCGCCGAAGCGGCGAGCGCCAGCGTGACAAGGGCCAGCGCGACCAGGGGCGGATGGGAAAGGAACGGCCCAACCCCGCCCTCGCCGAGAGCGGCGAGCCAAAGGTAGGCGAGCGTCCCGACGACGGTGAAGACGGCCATTCGCGGCGAGGCGTGCATGGGCGGGCCTCCTTTTCGTCAGCATAGCCGAGATCGGCAGGCGGCGCGCCCCGCAGCCGACGCCCGGATCCGCGTCCGAGGCGCCAGCGGCTCGACTCCCCGGGCTTCAGGGCCCCGTTGGTGCGTCGAAGAGTTTTCCACAGGGCGCCGCCCCACCCTGCCCCGCCCGAGCACTTGACATGAACATAAAGAGAACATATCGTGTCCAGGCTATCGCATTTTTCGGGAGGGTCGCATGACTCGGCTCATGGTCGCCGCTCTGGGCGACGCCTGGGAGCTCGCCTCGCTCGCCGCCTTCGTGACGATGATCGCCATGGCGGCGCGCGCATTCGGGGCTTGAACCAAGTCGCCCGACGGCCTTTTCGCCGGAGCGTGAGCCTGCCGTCCGGCTTGGCGGCGGCGGCGGGGTGGTCTATCCCTGCGCTGCCGGACGGTCCGCGTCCGGCCCCGCCTGGAGCGTAAGCGCCGCTTGCCGTCCCGCGTCTCTCTCATCGTCGTGGCGGCCGGGCGCGGCGCGCGGCTCGGCGCCGCAACGCCGAAACAGTACCTCGCCTGCGCCGGCAGGCCGCTGATTTGCCACGCGCTCGAAGCGCTCGCCGCGGCGCGCGGCTATTGCGCGGCGACCGTCGTCATCCACCCCGACGATCGCGGGCTTTACGATTCCGCGCTCGCCTTTCTTTCGCCCGCCGCCGCGGCCGCCTTTGGTCCGCCGGCGCTCGGCGGCGACAGCCGGCAGCAAAGCGTGCGCGCCGGGCTCGAGGCGCAAAGCGACGCCGCGCCGGACGTCGTCCTCATTCACGACGCGGCGCGGGTCTTTCCCTCCGCCGCGCTCATCGAACGCGCCGTCGCGGCGGCGGAGCGTTGCGGCGCCGCGGCGCCTGGCGCGGCGTTGAGCGACACGGTCAAGCAGGTCGACGCCGCAGGCCGCGTCGTCGCCGCGCCCGACCGCGCCGCCCTGCGCGCCGTCCAAACGCCGCAGGCGTTCCGCTATTCCTTGATTCTCGACGCCCATCGGCGCGCCGCTGCCGCCGGAATCGACGGCCTCACCGACGACGCGGCGGTCGCCGCCTGGGCGGGACATGAGACTTACGTCTTCGACGGCGATCCGGCGAACGTGAAGGTGACGACCATGGACGACTTCAGCGCCGCCGAAGCGCGGCTCATCGGCGCGGCGGCCGACGTCCGCATCGGCCAGGGCTTCGACGTCCACGCCTTCACGGCCGGCGATCACGTCTGGCTCGCCGGCGTGCGCATTCCTCACGCCAGAGGCCTCGCCGGCCATTCCGACGCCGACGTCTGCCTGCACGCGCTCGCCGACGCGCTCTACGGCGCGCTGGGCGACGGCGACATCGGCGCCCATTTCCCGCCCTCCGACCCGCGCTGGCGCGGCGCCGCTTCGTCGATCTTCCTTAGCGACGCCGTGGGCCGGGCGCGTGCGCGCGGCGGGATGGTCGCCCATCTCGACGCGACGCTGGTTTGCGAGACGCCGAAAATCGGCCCCCACCGCGAGGCGATGCGCGCCCGTATCGCCGAGATCGCCGGGATCGCCCTCGACCGGGTCGCAGTCAAGGCGACGACGTCGGAAGGGCTGGGCTTCGCCGGCCGAGGCGAGGGGATCGCCTGCCTGGCGGTCGCGACCATCCGCCTGCCGGCGCGCTGAAGGCCTCGCGCGGCGATTGACCGCGGCGGTCGCGCTGCGATCAGTCGAGACTATGCGTCCCCTGTTTAGCCGGAGTCTAGTGAATTGCGCACGACATGTTTGTTGCTTGGATTTTGGAGTAGTATGCAATCTGTTTCAAGCTGGTACTAACAAACGTATATTCTTCAAATCCAGGCTTGAGATAATCAATTATATTAAGCGTACATTCTTTGTTGTTATTTACTGTAATAATCCACTTTCGAACATTCTGCGGGCTATCCGCAATGCGCTCCAATTTGTTGCTCGACAAGACGCGCCATTGCGGCCCGATTCCAGTCTCTGTCCCGAGAAGATTCGAAGACTGGGAATTTCGCGCGTATCTACCGTCGGCAGTCGTATGAACGACAGAATCCGAAACGACATTGCCCCTCGACAGGACGATTCTGAGGATGTCATGAGTCACCGCGTTCGGAACGCACGGACACGGTCTGACCCTCGTATCGACGTTATCGTAGCTCAGATCAATAATGGTGTCTTTCGGCGCCTCCTGCGCCGCGCCGTTTGCGGCGCTTAACATCAAAAGCAGCACGCCCGGCCAGACTCCGGCGGCGCCGAGACACGCCGCACAAACTCGCGCGACCGGTTGATTTTCGCCAATTCTCTTTGGCACGCCGATCTCTCCAGACGACTGCCCTGCGAAAATATGTCAGCTCCGCCGCACGAGTCGAGAGCTGCGCCGGATGGTTCGCTATCCCTCATCGTCGCGGCGAACGCGCGGCGCGCGCGGCGCGGCGCCGCCAAAGATCGGCCGGCGCGAGGGGATCGCCTGCCTGGCGGCCGCGACCGCACGTCTGCCGGCGCGCCATAGCGATTGACCGCGCCGGCGAACCAGGAAATCCTGATCTCGGCGGCCGGGCCCGCTCGACTTCGGCCGTCGAGGAGCGCGCCGATGCGATTTATCGACCGCGCCGACGCCGGACGCCGTCTGGCGCATGCGCTTGCTCCCTATCGCGACCGCGACCCCGTCGTGCTGGCGCTGCCGCGCGGCGGCCTGCCGGTCGCCGCCGAGATCGCCGCGGCGCTCGCCGCGCCGCTCGACGTCGTGTTGGTGCGTAAGATCGGCGCGCCGGGACAGCCGGAACTGGCGATGGGCGCGCTGGTCGAAGGCGAGCCGCCGACCGTCGTGCGCAACGAAGCCGTCGTAAGCGCCGCCGGAATCGACGAGCGCGCCTTCGCGGCGGCGACGGAACGCGCGCGCGCCGCGCTCGAAGACGCGCGGCGGCGGCTGCTCGGCGATCGGCCGCGCGCAGCGATCGCCGGCCGCGCCGCGGTCCTCGTCGACGACGGCGTCGCCACCGGCGCAACCGCGCGCGCCGCGCTGCAGGCGATCCGCCGCCGCGGCGCCAAGACGCTGACGCTCGCCGTTCCCGTCGCCCCGCCCGAAGCGCTCGCGGCCTTGAGGCGCGAGGCCGACGATCTCGTCTGTCTCGCTGCGCCCGCGCGCTTCGGCGCCGTCAGTATGTTCTACGCCGACTTCCGCCAGGTCGAGGACGACGAGGCCATCGCCATTCTTGCGCGCTTTTCGCCGACCGCGCCGTGGGGCGGCGCCGCTTCGACCGATGTGCGATAATGCGCGGGCCGCCGCGCGGCGTCGGCGCGACAAGCGTCGAACGGCCGCGGCGCCAACGAGCGAGGCCTCGCGATGCGCTGGTCCCTGACAATTGGCCGTTTCGGCGGCACGGCGGTCAAGATCCACGTCACCTTCCTGCTGCTGCTCGCCTGGATCGGCTTTTCCGCCTGGCAGCAGGGCGGAGCGGCGGCGGCGCGCGACAGCCTCGTCTTCATCATCCTCCTCTTCGTCTGCGTCGTACTGCACGAGTTCGGCCACATTCTCGTCGCGCGCCGTTACGGCGTTCAGGCGCCAGAGGTTACGCTGCTGCCGATCGGCGGCGTCGCCAGCCTGCAGGCGATGCCGGAAAAGCCGTCGCAGGAATTCGCCATCGCCATCGCCGGGCCGGCGGTCAATTTCGTCATCGCCGTCGTCCTGCTGCTGTTGGTCGGCTCGTTCGATTCCGCCGATCTGGCGCGGCTCGACGACCCGCGCGTGTCGCTCCTCGCCCGCCTCGCCGACGCCAATCTGTTTCTCGCCGTCTTCAATCTCATCCCCGCTTTTCCGATGGACGGCGGACGGGTGCTGCGGGCGCTGCTGGCGATGGAGCTCGGCCGGCCGCGCGCCACTCGCATCGCCGCCTCGGTCGGCCAGGCCTTCGCCTTCGGGCTCGGCTTCCTCGGCCTGTTCGGCAATCCGCTGCTGATCTTCATCGCCATCTTCGTCTATGTCGCCGCCGCGGGAGAGGCGCAGATGACGGCGATCCACGAATCGGCGCGCGGGCTCAGCGTCGCCCAGGCGATGGAGACGCGCTTCGCCTCGCTGCCGGCCGACGCGCGCCTCGCCGATGCGGTCGACGCGCTGCTCGCCACCGCCCAGCAGGAATTTCCGGTGATCGACGGGTTCAACAAGCCGATCGGTCTGGTGACGCGCGAGGACATTTTCGCCGCGCTCAAGGACCGGGATCGCGACGCGGCGGTCGCCGGCTTCATGCGCGCGCCGATCGAGACGCTGCGCGCCGACGCGCCGCTCGACGCGACGGTCGATGCGTTGCTTCAGCAGGACGCGCCGGCCGTCTGCGTCGTCGACCGCGACGGCGCGCTGGTCGGCGTGCTCGGCCGCCAGAACCTCGCCGAGATGATGATGATCAAGTCGATGCGGCCCGATTGGCGTTTTGGCCGCGCCCGCGCCGAGGGTTCGGCGCGTTAAGGCGCCGCCGCCCGCGCCGCCTCGGGCCGCGCCGGCGCGCGGCGAGGGCCGCGCTCACCCTCGGCCATGCGAGCCGCCTCGCGCCGCAGAATGCCCTCGGCGTCGAGGTCGCGGATCGGCCGCCCGGAATCGCGCGGCACGTCGCCGGCGAGTTGCAGCGTCAGATAGCGGCCGCAACAGACGCGCAGGAACGACGAGAAGTTCTCGATTTCGCCATGCGCGTCGATCAGCTCCTCGTGCAGCTTGGCGAGCAGCTGCGGCACCGCCATGCCGTCGCGCCGCGCGATGTCCTCGAGCACGCGCCAGTAGAAGTTTTCCAGCCGGACGCTGGTCGAATAGCCGCGCATCCGCACCGATTTCAGGCGCGTGCGCCACAGCCGCGCGTCCGCGCCGATAAAGAGCCTGCACATCAGCTTTCTCCCGTCACGCTGAAGGCCGCCGGATCGACGCCGAGACTAGCAGCGGCCGCGCGGTTAAGCCAATGCGCCGCGCCGCCGTTTCTTCACGTCGCCAGATCTTCACGCCGCTTGGCGCACGTCGGCGTGGCTGACCGAGGTGCCGAGCACGGCGAAGAACTGCGACAGCCACGCCGGATGGGCGGGCCAGGCGGGCGCGCTGACGAGATTGCCGTCGGTCGCCGCGGCGTCGATCGCGATGTCGGCGTAGGTTCCGCCGGCGAGTTCGACTTCCGGCCGGCAAGCCGGATAGGCCGAGCAGGTCCGCCCCTTGAGCACGTTCGCCGCGGCGAGAATCTGCGCGCCATGGCAGATTGCGGCGACCGGCTTGTTCTGGGCGAAGAAGTGGCGGACGATCTCGATCACCCGCGCGTTGAGGCGCAAATATTCCGGCGCCCGGCCGCCGGGAATGACCAGGGCGTCGTAGCGCGCCGGATCGACCTCGGCGAAGCTGGCGTTGAGCGCGAAATTATGGCCGCGCTTCTCCGAATAGGTCTGCTGGCCCTCGAAATCGTGGATCGACGTCGCGATCGCGTCGCCCGCTTTCTTGTCAGGGCAGACCGCATGGACGGCGTGCCCCACCGCCAGCAGCGCCTGGAACGGCACCATCGTCTCGTAGTCTTCGCCGAAGTCGCCGCAAATCATAAGAATGCGTTTGCCGGTCATCGTGTTTTCTCCCTGGGGTCGTCGTTGTTGTTCCCGTCACTCTAGACCGCGCCCGACGCCGACGGGTGTTAAACGGATAACGCACGGCCCCGCGCTTTGACGCGAGCGGCGAATCATCGTCCCTTCGCCGCGATGACGCCAACCCTGCTCTCGATCCAGTCGCACGTCGTCTATGGCCACGTCGGCAACAGCGCGGTCGCGTTCCCGCTGCAGCGGCTCGGCGCCGAGGTCCTGCCGCTGCACACCGTGCAGTTCTCCAGCCATGCCGGTCACCCCGGCTGGCGCGGCCGCGTGTTCGAGGCGGCGGCGATCGACGAATGCGTCGCCGGCCTCGAGGCGGTCGGCGCGCTTGCGCGCTGCGACGGGGTCCTGTCCGGCTATCTCGGCAAGGCCGAGGTCGGCGCAGCGACGCTCAACGCCGTCGCCGCCGTCCGCGCCGCCAACCCGGCAGCCGCTTATTGCTGCGATCCGGTGATCGGCGACGTCGGGCGCGGCGTCTATGTCGAAGCGGGCGTCGCCGAATTCCTGCGCAAACGCGCCTTGCCGGCGGCGACGGTCGCCACCCCCAACGCGTTCGAACTGTCGTTCGTCACCGGCTTAGCCGTCGACGACGTCGCCGGCGCGCGGCGCGCCATCGCCGCCTTGCAGACGAGCGGACCGCGGGTCGTGCTGGCGACGTCGTTGGCGCTTGGCGACACGCCCGCCGACGCGCTCGACATGATCGCCGCCGAGGGCGGCGAAGCGTGGCGGCTGCGCACGCCGCGCCTGCCGATCGCCGTCAACGGCGCCGGCGACCTGATCGCGGCGCTGTTCTTCTTTCATTGGCTCAAGCGCCGCTCGGCCGCCGACGCCCTCGCCGCGGCTGCCTCGAGCGTCTACGGCGTCGTCGCCGCGACCGTCGCGGCGGGCGCGCGCGAACTCAGGCTCGTCGAGGCGCAGGACGAACTCCTCCGCCCGACGAAGCAATTCCGGCCGGAGGCGATCTGACGGCGTAAGCCGCGCGCGGCTGGGCGATCCTCGGCGGAACGCTCGCGGCCGACCGACTTGGGGCGCCGCGGGGCGACGGCCTCGAGACCGCCATGGTCCTCGACGCCGGCCGACGCGACGACCGCCCAGCCCCTCGGCGCCGCGACCGTCGCGGACCCTGCGCAGCTCGCTGGCACGCCGATTGCATAACTTTCAATCGACGAAGTTTGGAGGTTGGCGCGACCAGCCAACCGCCGATGACGCCAGTCGTTTTTGTGTACATTCAAGTACACGACTGTATTGCGTCGATTGCGACACATCAAAACAACAACAATCCGGAGAACGGTCCCGATGAATAGATTCCTATTGACAGTCACGACAACGATTGCTTTCGCCATTTCTACTCATGCCTTTGCCGAGAGCGCGGCGAGTTCGACATGTGGGCCGCTCGACGAAGCCATGAAGCTGGTCTCCGACGGTTTTCGCGGCGAGCCTTTCCAGGAGCTCACCGAGGCGCAGGTCCGCGTCGCCCGCAGCGTGCTCCTCAATCCCGGCAACGGTCAGGACGCCCGGGCGCTTGCCGCCACGCGCGTCATCGTCTCCAAGACCGATCTCGGCGAGGCGACCATCTTTGTCGACGGCGAAGAGGCGTGCAGCTTCGGCATCCTGCCGCCGGGCACGATAGGCCTGATCGACTCGCTCAAGAACAAGCGGTTGGTCGAAGAAGGGACGGGAAGCTAACGAAGCAAGACCTGGCGCGCTAAAGGGATTCGAACGCCTCTGGCGGTCGCGATCAGCGGCGGGCCGCCGGCCGAGGCGAGCACGCGGTCGAGGCTCGTCGCCAGCGCGCCGGCGCCCTTGCGCGCGGCCGGCGGAACGCCACGGCGGTTCGCGTCTTGCGTTCGGCGATGGCGATCAAGAATGGCGATCAAGGCGAGCCGAGCGCCGGCGGTCGCGATCAAATCACGGCGACAACGGCAAGCGTTGGCGTCGTCTCCGCCGCCTTGCCCCCTTGCGCCGGCTTCGCCCGCCCCGACGGCGATTTCAATCGCCGCCGAACCGCACTACAAGCGTGGCGAAGAGGTTTGACATGCGCCGCGCCTATTGCCTTCTCGACGTGTTCACCGAGACGCCGCTCGCCGGCAACCCGCTCGCCGTCGTGCTCGACGCCGACGGATTCGACGACGCGCGGATGCAGGCGATCGCCCGCGAGTTCAATCTGCCCGAAACCGTGTTCGTGTTCGCGCCGCGCGATCCGGTCAACACCGCGGCGCTGCGCATCTTCACCCCCGGGCGCGAGTTGCCGTTCGCCGGCCATCCGACGATCGGCGCGGCGGCGCTGGTCGCCCATCTGCGCGCGCCGCAGATGCTCACCGCCCAGGATCTGCGCCTGGTGCTGGAAGAGCGGGTCGGCGACGTCGTCTGCGTCGCCCGCCATCGCCGCGGCCAGGCGCTCGCGGCGTCTTTCACCCTGCCCCGCCTGCCTGAGGAAGGCGGGCCAGCGCCGTCAGCCGAAGAGATCGCCGCGCGCCTCGGCCTCGCGCCGGCCGACATCGGTTTCGGCGCCCATCGGCCGGCCGTTTATGGCGCGGGGGTCGACTTCGTCTTCGCGCCGCTGGCGAGCGCCGAAGCTTTGGCGCGCGCCGATCCCGACGTCGGCCATTGGGGCGCGGACAACGGGCCGGCGATCTACTGCTACACGCCGGGCGGCGACGGCGTCGACTATCGCGCCCGCATGTTCGCCTCCGGTTGGGGCATCCGCGAGGACCCGGCGACCGGCTCGGCCGCCGCCGCCTTCGCCGGAATCGTCATGCGCTTCGCCGCGCCCGGCGACGGCGAACGGACTTTGGTCATCGCCCAAGGCGTCGAGATGGGGCGCCCCAGCCG
>Ga0181516_10003708_pt1 | contig 10070 bp, 4 predicted proteins | sample PEATcosm2014_Bin_25_FD_121104 | JGI IMG/M metagenome (GOLD analysis project Ga0181516, IMG submission 121104) | Peatland microbial communities from MTU Mesocosm Facility, Houghton, MI, USA - PEATcosm2014_Bin01_10_metaG | ecosystem: Environmental > Terrestrial > Soil > Wetlands > Peat | place...
GTGTGCCGATGGGCTGAAGCGTGCGAGAATCTACTCTCCACGAATCGTTGATGCCGGGCCTGGGCCACGGAAGTTGGGACTGAGACGCTCCCATGTCTGCATCTCGATGAAGACCTTGGTGGATGTTCCTTTGCGCATCCGACGCACGCGGGCCCAGATCGCGAATTACAGGTGAGGGAAATGATTGCGAATCGACAGCTCGTCTTCGATCTGCTTCCGCACAATGCGCCTTCAGCCGGCACAACGGAGGAGCGCCTGAAATCGCATCGGACCCGTCATCGCGACCTGCACCGCTTCAGCATTCTAAGCTACCTGATCCTGCTCTCGGCAGCGGCCTCTGCGCAGACCGGCACGGGAGTGTTCCTGGGAACGGCGACTGACCAGAATGGCGCCCTGCTGCCCGACGTCCAGATCACCGCGACCAGCACTGACACCGGCATCAGCGTTCGTACGATGACCGATGGCACCGGGTTTTACCGCATTGCCGGCCTGTTTCCCGGCGAGTACGATCTTCAGGCCGAACGAGCTACCTTCGCGGTCGAGGTCCGGCAAGGCGTCCTGCTGACCGTCTCGCAGGACGCGTCCGTCGACTTCACGCTCAGGGTCGGGGTGGTGACGACAAAGATTGAAGTGAATGGAGAGCAGGCCCCGCTGGTGGAGAGTGCCGATTCCTCGATCAGCGGGCTTGTGGACCCGACGCAGATGCGGAAGCTGCCACTGAATGGGCGCGACATCTTCCAACTCGTGCTCCTGCAGCCCGGCGTCCAGCCCACGCCGAGTTCAGGCCCCAGCCCCTGGCAGAAGGGCGGCCAGTCCAAGTTGTCGGTCAACGGACAACGCCCGAGCGCGAACAATTTCACCATCGATGGCATGGACGCCAACGACCCGGCGTTCAATGTGTCGCCGGGCGGAGCGTCGGGGGAGTTGCTGGGGGTCGATGCGCTACAGGAGTTTCGCGTCTTTACAGACACGTTCGCCGCGGAGTATGGACGCAATGCAGGGTCGATTATCCAGACGGTCACCAAGTCGGGAACGAACCATCTCCGGGGCTCGGCATTCGAGTTCGTCCGCAATTCGGCGCTGGACGCGAAGAATTATTTCGACCTGCCAAATCAGGCCATCCCTCCCTTCATGCGCAACCAGTTTGGAGGCAGCCTGGGCGGGGCCATTCGGCAGGATCGGACGTTCTTTTTTGTCAGCTATGAAGGTTTTCGCGAGCAGATGGGCATCACCGCAGTCGCGACCGTGCCGGACACGCTCGCGGACGAGGGGCGTTTGCCGTCCGCTGCCAATCCGTCCGCCTGCACGACTCAGAATCTCGCTGGCTGCGCGAACGTAGGAATCAACCCGGCCGTCCTTCCTTTTCTCGCGCTTGCTCCGGCGCCAAATGGACCTGACCTGGGAGGCGGAGTGGCCTTGCTCACCAGTAGCGCCAAACGCGATACGCGCGAAGAGTACGGCCTGGTGCGCATCGACCACGCCTTCTCCGATACGCACCGGGTGTTCGGCCGGTACATCATCGACGACAGCGACTCGCAGAACCCCTATCTCAGCACGCTGGTGCCTGGTTTTCCCGGGGTGACTTCGAGCCGGGGCCAATTCTTCACGGTGCAGGATCAGACGCTCTTTCGGACCGATTGGCTGAACCTGCTGGCGTTCGGATTCAATCGGACCGCATATCTAGCTTCCGTGCAGGACACGCATCCCGGGTTGACCATCGCGCTCCCGGCTGGCCGCCCCGTGGGAGTGCTGGCGATTGCAGGATTGACCTCGCTGGGGAACAACTTCATCTATCCGTTTGGCAGCTTCTCCAATACATTTCAAATCCAGGACAACCTTGCCTGGCAGCGCGGCCCCCATGCCGCCAAGCTCGGGGGCGAGTACCGGCGGCTGGAGATGAATGGCCCGTTCGACCTCTTCGTGAATGGCGAGTACAGTTTTCAAGACCTCAGCTCGTTCGGGTTTCCTTACGCCAGCAACAACCCTCCGCTGGAATCGTTTCTTCATGGCACAGCGTTTTCTTATCTTGGGACCAATCCCCAGCTTTCCGACTCGGATCGAGGATTCCGACAGAACTGGCTGTCGTTTTATCTGCAGGATGACTGGCGCGCCACGCCGCGGCTTACCCTCAACTTCGGCCTTCGCTACGAGTTCTATTCGAATCCGACGGAGGCCAAGGGGAAGGAAGTGAACATCCGCAACGTAGCAACGGATACGGCCCCTACCGTAGGCCAGTTCCTGGCGGACACTCCGAAGGACCTGTTTTCACCGCGATTCGGATTCGCATGGCAAGTGACCTCGGACCAGAAGACTGTCCTGCGTGCGGGAGCTGGCATCTTCCGCGATCAGATATGGGCCAACCTCTACGGAAACGCCCGCACGCTGCCTCCTTTTTACCAGGCATACTTCACCATCCTGCCAACGTTTCTCAGCCCGCTGAATGCGGCCCTGGTAACGACGACAGCGAATGCCACGATGACCTTCACTCCGAAGTTTCCCTCAACCATCCAGTACAACCTGAACCTCGAACGTGCGCTTCCGTGGGACTCAGTCTTCAAACTGATGTACGTGGGCGCGCGAGGCAACGACCTGGTCCGCATGGGGGAAGCCAATCCGTTCCAACCGGCGCTGGGACACTATCTCAATCCCAGTTTCGGGTCGATCATCCGGATCGTGACCGACGCGCAGTCGTTCTACAACTCCATGCAGGCCAGCTTCGAGCATCGCACCAGCCACGGCCTGAGCCTGACGGCGAACTACACCTGGGCACACTCGATCGACGATGCCTCCGGAGCGTTTCCCAGTGACTCCGCGAACGAAGCGGGCAAGTCGCAGAACCTCTTCAACCGCAAAGGCGACCGTGGCCGCTCCAGCTTCGACATCCGCAACAATCTTGTCCTGAACTTCATTCAGGAGCTGCCGTTCGGACCAGGGAAGGCTTTCGGTCACGACGCCAATGGTTGGACGGCGATGACGATAGAAGGATGGTCGGTTGCGGGCATCGGCAGCTTCCACAGCAATGTGCCGTTCACGCCAATGCTTGGATTCGACAACGCTGGCACGCAATCGACGGTAAACTCCGACCGCCCCAACCTTGCCGGCAATCCGTCGCAAGGCACGTGCGCCAATGGCCGTCCTGCCGGAACAGTGACCTGCTGGTTCAATCCGGCGGCCTATGCGTTGCCTCCTGCCGGCTCGTTCGGCAACGCCGGCCGAAACAGCCTGTCTGGGCCGGACTTCGCCGATTTCGACTTCGCCGTCCTGAAGGACCTTCCATTCGGCGACTACCGCTCGGTAGAATTTCGCGCCGAGATATTCAATATCGCGAACCGGCCTAATTTTGCCGTTCCCACGAATACAGAAGGACCCAATGGAACCGGGGGCAATGGCGACGACATTTATCTTGGCCGCGCACTCAGCGGGCAGGGAATTCCGGCAGCGAACGCGGGTCAGATCTTCAGTACGGTGAGTTCGTCGCGTCAAATCCAGTTCGGTTTCAAAATCTCGTTCTAGTTGCCGGATGTTACCGGTAACGGTTGGCCCTGCTGGACGCGTTATGATACCGAGGTGCAGGTCAAGGCAGACATAGCGAACTCACCACAGAGCCGGGCGCTCTCCATGCAGCTCGTCGACGGTCCAATCCGCAGGACCGTAGCAATTAGCCAGTTTCCTTTTGTAATCGGGCGTGCCTCGGAATGCAATCTGGCGCTTCCCCAGCCCTATGTGTCGCGCAACCACGCTGCGATTACGCGGCATGGCGAGCAGATCGTTCTTGAAGACACAAGAAGCCGGCACGGCACATTTGTGAACGGCGAGCAGATAACCCGGCGCCCGCTGCAGCCCGGCGACAGAATTCAGTTCGGATCTCGCGAGGGTCCGCAGCTCCGCTTTGAGGAAGAGGACAATCAGAATACGACCGGTCAGACCATCCTTGCCCAGTTGCAGGAAATCGGCGCGCAACAGTCCGACCTCGAGAAGCTGCGTTGGTTCTTGCAGGCTGCCCGGGAGCTCAATAGTTCCGGCAGGGTGGATCGTGTTCTGGCATCCCTTCTTGAAACCACGTTGGCGCTGGCCAAGGTGGAACGTGGATACGTCTTTCTGACGGGCCCGACCGGGAGGCCGGAATTGGCGCTCGGTATGGATGCAACCGGAGCTATGCTGACCGAGGCTTCAACCGTATCGCGCACAGTCCTGCGTCAGGCAACCCTGGGCACAGACCAGTTCATCGTGACGGATACATTGAGTGCCGAGGGTGAGGTTGCGGAAAGCATCCTCGAACAGAGCATCCGCACCATCATCTGCATTCCGCTCCGCCGGATGAGGGAGACACGGCCTCGCGACAGCGTCGAGGAAGCTGCCAGCCGCCAGGTATTCGGCGTGCTGTATCTCGATAGCCGCTTTCAACCGGACCGCGTCTCCGACGTCGACCATGAGTTATTGAGGACGATTGCCAGAGAGGCGGCGGCTCTGGTCGACAACGCGCAACTGGCGGCCATCGAAGACCAGTCCCGCAAACATGCTGAGGAACTGAAGATTGCGGCACGCATTCAGCAGGGATTGATGGCGGTGCATATCCCGGCATTTCCTTTCGCTGGAGTGCTCGGGCACAGCATCGCGTGCAGCGATGTTGGTGGCGACTTCTTCGATGTCATCTCCAGCGAAAACGCGTTGAACGTGGCGCTGGTCGATGTTTCGGGCAAGGGGATCTCGGCTGCCATTCTGGCTTCGACCCTGCAGGGAATGCTGCACGTTCAATTGGAAGCCGGACAGCCGCTCCAGGCAATTGCCGCCGCGATCAATCGATATCTACGCCAGAAGGACGTCGGAAAATACGCAACCATGGTGCTGTTGCGGCTCTTCCCGGACGGCACACTGGAGTATCTTAACTGCGGCCACGTGATGCCGAGACTATGCTCGGACAACGGAGTTTGCCGGCTGACAGAGACCAACTTCCCAGTGGGCCTCCTCCCTGACGCAGAATACACCGTAACCACGGCCACGCTTCGACCCGGCTGGCGCGTCATTCTGGTAAGCGATGGCATCACCGAAGCCGAAGACGCGCAGGGTGAGTGCTTCGGCGACGAGCGGCTCGATGCAGCTTCCCTCTGCTCGGAACTTCCTGGCATCCTGCAGAGCATGATCGACTTCTGCGCGGGGCATCCCGCGAACGACGACTGCACCATCGTGGAGGTGGCCTTCACTGGACCCACCAGCAACAGTGCGAGCCGCCTGGCGATTTGAAGTTCCAACGGCCACGTCTTGAGCGGGGATCTGCACCGAAATCAAGGAAATCTCGCTCGTTTTGCGGTACAAGGAGGCGAAGGGCGGACCCGAAGGGATGCCGACTTAACTCGTTGGGCCTTGACGCAGATTGCCGTGCTATACTCTCGGCACTTGCGGTCCAGAGAAATCACGCGGGGTGCGCATCTCCAGGAGCTGCTGGGGAGGCAACATGCCTGTATCTCCGGCTTTGTGGTATGTGGAGCGTCGCGGTGTGCTGAGCGGCCCCATCCCGACCTCTGAGATTCAGAGACTGGTCGGGAGCGGATCCCTGCCGCCAGATATCCAGATCACTCCGCGACAGGACATTCCCCCGCGTTCTTTATCGGAATTAGGCCCGACCACAGACGGCATCGTCTGGCCGGGCGATGGTCCGCTTCTCGACGATCCCAAGCCGCCTGAAAAGCCAGCCGTGCCGCCGGGTCAACCGCCTCCGCCGGCGCTCAAGAAGCCCACCGATCCTCCGGTCCTGCCGCCCAAACCGCTCTCTAAGGCTCCGCCCCTGGCTTGGGCGCCGGGTTGCCCTCCGGCCCGAGTTGCGGCGGAGAAGGCGCAGTGCGTGACTCTGACCGCGGAGCAGAGCGCTTATCTGGCCTCACTCCAAACCGCGTCTCAGTCGTTGCAGGCATCGTGTTCCACTCATAACACCGAGGTGAACGCGCTCAATACGGCTGCGCAGGCACTGCAGATCCAGATCGACCAATTCAATGCCGACGTCGCCGACTACAACGCAAAGTGGGACCAGTACCAGCACAGCATTCAACTGATAACCATCATCTCTCCAGCGATCCAAAACGCGTATGACAATCTGGTCGGGCTAAAGGCGACCCTCGATGCGCAGCAGGTTCCGCTTCAGGTAAGCATCATCCAGATGCAGGACTGGCAGACTGCGCTCGACCAGGAGACTTCAGCGTTGTTCGACGCGATGCACTCCCTGGCGGACTTGAAGCATCAGTTCATCGATCTGCTGAGGGCATTGTTGAGGCAGTTCACCTGCACCACCTGCCAAGGCCTTCTCAACCTGATCGTCTCCGCTGGAAATGTCAAATGGTACTTTCAGGTCAATTCCACGCTGCCATTGCCGCCGCTCACGCTGGATGATTATCAGGCCCCAACGCCGCCCACCGTCAGTCCCAACCCCGGGGTCGGCGGCCCCACAACTACCAGCAAGCCTTGTCCGTGTACATATTCGATGGGCAGTCTGCCGATCCCTCCACCCGTTGTCTGGATCTCACTCGACTCGTTCCCGCTCGCCAATCATTTTGGAAATATCGGCATCGATGCCATGCAGCCATCCATCCTGCTGTCGGCAGGGGGAATCGACGAGACCTGGGTGAGTTGTACAGCGTCGGATGGGAGCGGAACCCCCTCCTTGCCCCAATGGGCGGGCTTCCCGCTGGACCGCTGGGACTACACGTGGACGGTGGAAAGCATCGATGTTCCGGCCTTCGCCGGCACAAAGCGGAGCGTCGTTGGAACGATAGCGACGGCGCGAACCAACCCGCCGGTAGCGCTGGCTCCCGGCGCGCAGGCGGCCGGCAAAGGTCTCCAGATCGTCATCGATCCACTGCAGATGATGGTGGATAGTGTGACCGGCACCGCGCCCGCGCAGACGATCACAGGTGCGCTCGCCAACGTTACTCTGAAGATGAAATGCGACGCGAAGAGTGAAGGCGGACTCACCGGCACGGTTGAGTTTTCCGTGGCGCTCGCTGGGACAGTGAATAACAGTGCGATTCCCGCCATCGCGGCCGACTACTCGTACCTCGCGACGCTCACTGGCGGAGACTTCCCCACATTTACGATGGGCGGCGGCCCCGTGGCTTTCATTCCCAACTATGTGCCCGGAAAACCCCCCACGGGCTGCTCGCCTGTGCTCCAGTACACCATCGGTCAATTTGTCGCGGCTGCGCGAAGCGATGTCCCATTGGCGCAGACCGGAACCGCCGGAGATGTGCTGGCGCTCGAAATCGATGCATCGCAGATGGCTTCAGTCCACATCGTTGCCATGGGTCCGGGTTGCCCGGTTCAGACGCTACAGGTCTGCGCCGCAAAGTCCCGACCGCAGGTGAAATGGAAGTGGCAATGGAGTTCTGGGCCCGGCTCGGTGAGCCCCGACGTTCCGTTGCTCGCTCCGTCGGCCGATCCAGGCGGCATCTTTGTGATGCTGCCGTATGTGCGGGACGAATCGGTTCTGCAACTGACGGCGAACGTAAACGCACTCAGCGCGGACGGTTCGGGAGCCACCGTCCAGCGAGCGACAGTCGTGTTCCAAATTACGGTAAAGCCTCGCATGCTGCAGTTGACTCTGCTGGACGAGTCTGGAAATCCCGCATCCCATCAGCGCTACCAGTTCCAGCAGGACTCCTTCCAGGGAGACATTACGCCGATCCCGGCCGATGGCAACATCTCCGAGGTGATTGACCCGCTGGGGGTGACCGCTACGCTGCAGATACTGGGGACCGACCAGGAACTGGTCAAGGGGCCTCCCTGTTCGTTCGATCTTGCCTTCGGCGGCCTGTATTCGACAGACAGTGTCACCGGCATGCGCTCCCGCATTAACAATCTTGGCCTCGCGGTGCTGGGCGAGCTTGCGCCTGTCGACGCGAATGCAATGCAGCGGGCGATACAGCGCTTTCAGACGGTACAACATGTCTGGACCGCCCCGCCAGCTTCCGCGCCCATCAACACTCCCAACGTCTCTGGTGTTCTGGATGACGCGACCCGTGCCGCGATGGAGAAATTCTACGATGAGTGATACCCCGATAATCGATCCGCTGGACAGGCTGGCTCCTCTTTCACTCCGCTCGCGAGAGGTAGTGCTAAAGTGTTCCGGAAAGCAAAAACTTGTAGTGCCGTGCGACGCGCCGGCTACGCCCGCGACATGGTACCTGGCCCCGCAGACGACCATTCCCATCATTCCGGAGTTCAGCAGCGGAAACGAGGTAGCATACTTCATCGACGGCCCCGACACGCTCGCCGAGTTCGGCCGCGCCATTGCGACCGCGAACGGTCCAGGCCATTTCATCTACCTCACGGGCTGGTGGGCAGACGACGGCATCACTCACCATTCGGTGACGGTTTATCTGTTGCAGTGGCTGGTGACAACGCCGTGGTATGTACTGCTGCCCATTTTCGCTCCCACTGCCAGCGGCAAGCTGACAACATCCGGCTTCCCCATCTTCGCCGGAAACAACCTTTACTCTCTGCTGCTCGCGGCCGCCAACCTGAAGGTGCAGATTCGCGCCATGATCTGGCACCAGCCGGCGCCGCTCGGCGATATGTCTTCCGTGGTGGGCGACATCAATGGCTTGCCGAACAACGCCGGCGGTGCGATTCTCGACAATCGTACCCGAGATTTCACGTCGCATCATCAGAAAGTCCTGATCGTCAACGGCAGCCAGGGATTGATCGGCTTCGTCGGTGGCGTGGACGTCAATCCCGACCGAGTACTGGGGCCCGATCCGCCGCTGAGCCCGGGAAGCCCCCTCCATGACGTGCACGCCCGCATCCGCGGATCGGCAGTAGCGGACCTGCTCCAGTTGTTTCAGGAGCGCTGGACCGACCATCCCGACTCCAAACCCATCGACACCGCCAAAGGAGTGCTATTGCCGGCTGCACCGGGGCCCGCAGCCGAGGGGCATCAATACGTGCAGATCGTCAAAACCTACGGCAATCTCAGCAAACAGCCGCAGGTCAGCAAGAAGTCCATCCTTCCGGGTGCGCCCACCTACGCGTTTGCCCCAACCGGGCTGCAATCTAGCCGCCGGCTCGCGTTGAAAGCTCTGGGGGCGGCAAAAAAATTCATTTACATCGAGGACCAGTATTTCTTCAACCTGGAAGCGGCTGCCACGATCGCAGGTATAATCCCGCAGCTCGAACATGTGACGCTTCTTCTCACTTGGCCCGCGTATCTATTGCCCGGAATGGCGGACAAACGGGACTTGTGCATCAGCGCTATAAGGGCTGCCGGCGGAAACAAGCTGCGCGTCTGCTTTCTGACTCCGGAGCAGGGCGGTCACACCTATGTGCATTCCAAGACCACCATCGTGGACGATCAATTTGCGATCATCGGATCCACCAATTACAACCGGAGAGGCTGGACCAACGACTCTGAAGTGGCTGCGGGCATTCTCGACAACAACGACCAGTTCGACGCGACTTTCAACTTCGCGCGTCGCCTTCGCATAAGGCTGTGGGCCGAGCATCTGGGAATGCAGACCGATCGAGGTTACGCTGAGCTGGCAGACGGTGTGGCCTCGGCCGTGCACTGGACCGCTCCGCCGGCTGGAGCGAGAGTCACCTGCTATGACGAGAGTAATCCAGCCGTATCCAGCACCTCTGCCTTGCAGGCTGGTGGACAACTCTATGCGTCGAATCCCCTGTACCAGGTGTTTTCAATGGCCGAGCCGATCGCCGCAGCCTACATCGAGAACAAGGCGTCCGGAATTAACACATTGGCGGAATTTGGAGCCGCCAGCGTTTGGGATACGGTGCTCGACCCTGACGGGACCAACTGAATCGCAGCGCTCGGGGGATTATCCGTAAATTGTCGGGACAATCTCGAATGACCGTCTCAGATTGTTTGGACATGATTGGAAGAGTTGGCCGGAGTTATTTGCGAGGCGGAATAACCAAGCCATCGAGCCGGCTCTCGACGAACCAACCCCCTAGTCGATACATGGCCAATCCGCTACTTGACGGTGACATAGCGGGAATCGATCGCTCGTTTGATGGTTTGCGAAAAGGCGGACCAAGTGCAAGAGGAATCCTCTCTGCTGCAGTTGGGA
>Ga0181516_10003709_pt1 | contig 10069 bp, 4 predicted proteins | sample PEATcosm2014_Bin_25_FD_121104 | JGI IMG/M metagenome (GOLD analysis project Ga0181516, IMG submission 121104) | Peatland microbial communities from MTU Mesocosm Facility, Houghton, MI, USA - PEATcosm2014_Bin01_10_metaG | ecosystem: Environmental > Terrestrial > Soil > Wetlands > Peat | place...
ATTCCGGTTCGCGCAGCATGCGCTTCTGCACGCCCTCCTCCGGCCTCACGGCGTCGCTGCTTCTCAACGACGGCACATTCGACATCGATCAGCTTCAAGCATCGGGCAAAGACACCGAGATCTCGCTCAAGATTCATCCCAGTATCCCGGGATTTCACAGCACCATCGTCGAGCTGAAGAACGGCGCCGGCGTAATCGTCGCGCGTGGCATGGCCACGATCGCAGCAACCGCGCCACTCAACGCCGACAACAAATATAAATTCGAGCAGAAGATCACGGTTCCCCGTCCCGGGTACATCACCACCTTTATCGATGTGCCGCCTGGTACAGACGCGCTCGTCATCGAGGCCAAGGGCGACTCCCCATTTCGACTGCTCTCGCAAGACCCGGCCGGCACGGATACGCCCGGTTTCGACTGGCAATTCGCGCCCGAACACACGGCGAACGTTTCGTCGCCCATGGCGGGCTCTTGGGAACTGATTCTCGACGACACCCATGACGTCATGCAAAACACGCGCAGCCTGACGCCCGTCGAGCCGCAGGCCGTTACGCTAACCGTCCAGGCGGTGCGCGCTGATCGCAAAGAAGGCGCCAACAAGAGCATGTGGGCCGACGTACCGATTCACGAGATCGGCGCGATCACATCGCTCGCGACGCGCAGCGGAGAATTTTCCTCAGTCGATCCGGTTCTGATTCCAGTCGATGTTCCCGCAGATACAGGAGCGATCATGGTTGATATTTCGGGTAGCGATGAAGCGGTTGACGTATATGTTCTCGAATGCCGGAAAAACACGTGCGAACTGCGGGGCCGAATGCTCGGCTCGGGAGAAAGCAAACGCTTGGTAGTGGCGAATCCCGATCCAGGCAAATTTGTCATCGCGCTCGATAACTACGATCCAATGCATCGGGGCGCAGACACGCCGAAGTACAGGGTTTCTGTCTTGGCGTACAGCCAGTTCGGCCACGTCGAGCCAAGCGCGCAAGTCCCCGGCCGCGGCTACGAGGTAAATTGCAAATCGTCAGGCGCCACCGTAGTAGCCGCCCCCGCTTGTGGTCTCTTCATAACTAACGGCGCCGAATAAACACGTTCGCCCGGCCAAAACATCTCGCACATCGCCCCGACGGCTCCTGGTAAGCCGTCGCACGAAAATATAAGTAATGTACTCATTAAGGTACAATCCGCCGTGAAATAACCGGAGGCGCAGCCATGACTGGCGTGGATCGACTCGCATTGAGGCGCGAAAAAGCATTCGCGGCAACACTCTTCATTCTGCCTCTGGTAATTTTCTGCGCCCCCGAGTTCGCGCGTGCGCAGGACAGCTATCAAAAGCCTCCGGAGGCCGTGCTCAAGATCCTAAAAGCCCCTGCCTCTCCGAAAGCGAGCGTCGGACGGGCCTGTGACGAGGTGCTGTTCTTCACTCCCGTCCGCTATCCCAGCATCGCCAATCTTGCTCAGCCGTTCCTCAGATTAGCGGGATTGCGAATCAACGTCGCCACCAACGGGCCCCACGACCCTCAACTTTTCAGCGATCTCGTCTTGAAAAACGTCGCGACGGGTCAGGAGCGAAAAATAGATTTGCCGGACGGATTTCGATTTTCGCAGCCATTCTGGTCGCCCGAAGGCCACACGATTGCTTTCACGCATGAAACCAGCTCCGGAGTGGAACTCTGGATTCTTAACACGCGAACCGCGAAAGCCGCCCCCGTCCACGGTGTCAAACTCAACGCAGCGCTCAGCGGCTCAGGTCTTAACGACGAAAGTGCGCCATGCCACTGGATGGCCGGGAGCAAAGCACTGCTTTGCCAGACCATCCCTTCCGAGCGCGGCGAGATACCGAATGCTGCGGCCGTCCCCGCCGGTCCGCGCGTTCAAGAGAGTTTTGGAAAGGCTGCGCCCGTGGCCACGTTCGAAGATTTGCTGGAGAACGAGTATGACGCAAAGCTCTTCGATTACTACGCGACTTCACAGCTTGCCGTGGTCGAGCTCGAAACCGGGCGAGTCTCGAAAGTCGGAGCACCGGGCATTTTTCTTTTGGCCGATCCAGCGCCCGATGGCGGACACGTTCTGGTTACGCGAGTGCACTGGCCTTACTCCTACATCGTTACGGTTGAGCGCTTCGCTCGAGACGTCGAGGTTTGGGACCTCAACGGAAATGTAGTCTACAAAGTAGCGAGTCTGCCACTTCAGGAGAACGTTCCGATTGGCGGAGTAACCACCGGGCCGCGCGAAGTCGATTGGCACCCGAACAAACGCAGCACTTTGGTCTGGGTTGAGGCGTTGGACGACGGCGATCCCAAGAAAGAAGCGACGGAACGCGACAAAGTGATGTGGATGCATCTGCACCTCTCGGACGCGCCCGTGGAACTTGCTCGCACGGAAAAACGCTTTTCTGGAATCGCCTTCGGAGAACGCGGGGATTTTGCCATCCTGCGCGACTTTGATCGCGATACGCTCCGCACGCGCGCTTGGTTCTTCAACCCGGAGCCCACTCCCGATCAGGCCTGGACCTTCCACTCCGGCAAGCCCAATGAAAAGACTCTGGTCTGGGACCTCAGTACGCAGAACCGGTACCACAATCCTGGCAAACCCGTCCTCTGGCCATTGAGCAATGGCCACAGTGCGGTCTTGCAGCAAAGTAATTTCATATTCTTGATGGGAGCCGGCGCTTCACCCGACGGTGACCATCCTTTTCTCGATCGTCTGGACATCAACACGCTCGAGACGAAACGAATTTTCCAGGATGAAAGCAAAGCTTACGAAGACATCGTCGCCATGTTGTCGACCGGTGGCTCCAAGCTGCTCACTAGCAGGGAAAGTCCCCAGGATCCACCGAACTATTGGATCCGCGATTCCGTCGCATTCAACGGTAACTTCGCCGATCCAGGGTCCCTGACCGACGTCACCGCCTTCACTCACTTCACCGATCCGACGCCGGAACTCCGCGCCATTCGCAAGCAGTTGGTTACCTACAAACGGGCCGATGGCGTGGACCTTTCCATGACGCTGTATTTGCCGCCCGACTACAAGCAGGGTGAACGACGGCCCGCGGTGCTCTGGGCTTACCCCCTGGAATTCACCGACCCAACCGTAGCGGGGCAGGTGACCGGTTCTCCGTACCGCTTTACCAACATCGTGGGTCCGTCGGCGCTCTTTTTCCTGCTCGACGGCTATGTGGTTCTGGACGGCGCTTCGATGCCCGTGGTCGGAAATCCCGAAACCGTGAATAACACGTACGTCGAACAAATCACCTCCAGCGCCAAAGCGGCCATCGATAAGGCTGCCGAAATGGGCGTAATCGATCCCGATCGAGTAGGCGTCGGCGGTCACAGTTATGGGGCGTTCATGACCGCGAATCTCCTGGCGCACTCCGACCTTTTCCGCGCCGGGATCGCGCGCAGCGGAGCATACAACCGCACGCTTACGCCATTCGGATTTCAGAACGAGCGCCGGACCCTATGGCAAGCGCCCGACGTATATATGAAGATGTCGCCATTTATGTTCGCGGATAAGATCAAGGTCCCGGTCCTTTTGATTCATGGCGAGGCCGACAATAATTCGGGGACATTTCCGATCCAATCGGACCGCATGTATCGTGCCATCAAGGGCAACGGAGGTTCGGTCCGCTACGTGACTTTGCCGGATGAGGCGCACGGATATTCGGCACTCGAATCGATCGAGGACGTGCTCGCGGAAATGTTCAATTGGTTCGATAAATTCGTAAAGAATGCGCCGCGCCGGGAAGCTGTGGCGTCGGACTAAGCGGCGGAGGGTACAGTCAGGTTCGGACCGTTCTCTGCAACGATCGGGGAAAAATACGGGGAAGACTCCACACAGTCGGATTTCGAGTCAACTTTTCGTCCGCAACCATTTCCCTAGCCTCAAATTGCAATGCGCTGCCGGAACTGGCACTGTGATCGGAACAGGGAATACAGGAAACAGACCAGGGATTCGGGGCCACCGATCCGTCCACTTCGATTCCGGGAAAGCACATCTCAACTTTCTTCGCTGTGATGTAGTTTAAAGATTCTTTCCATTTGGAGACATTTCTCCCCGAGGCTTGGCTTGCGGCAACGCCTTCTGAAACCCCCACCCCAATTTCCCGTTCCCTGGGTGAAAGCGCTACTCGCGGTGCGCGGACACGAATTCACACTTCTAAGTGGGACTCTACACTACGGTCAGTTACCCGCAGCGTTCGGCGTGCTATTTGCCGGCCCGCCGAATTCATCGAACCACTCGAATATCTGTTTCCACATGTCTCGAATATTCGCGGGGCTCGTGAAGACGTGATCCTCGCCCCAATAGCGGATGAATCGGGCGCGTTTTCCCTGCCGGTAGAGCGCCTTGAAGAATTCCTCGCCCTGCTGCATGGCCACGTAATCGAGATCGCCCTGAATGATCAGGATCGGCGTCTGGACACGATCGACGTAAAAAATCGGGCTGTTCCGCGTGTACCGCCCAAAATCCTTCCACGGCGGATTGCCCATCAGCACCTGCCCGCCTTCTGTCAGCGAATCCATGAACAGGTCCTCCTGGGGATGGGCTCCGTAGCGCTCGCGCGCATCGAATTGGCCGTACAAGCTGATTAAATCCGACAAACCTGCAAGCGCTACGGCGGCCTTGAATCGATTCGTCTCGGTCACTAATCCATACGTGGAAAATCCGCCGAAGCTCTGACCCATCACGAATACACGATCTGGATCGATGATGCCTTCCTCGATTCCTTTGTCGACCGCCGGTATCACGCCATTCATCAACCGCAGCATCGGATCGTCAACATCGCCTTCCGGTTTGAGCGGCATGCTCGGCAGCAGCACCGCATATCCGTGCGCGGCGATGATCTGCAGGTTAAGCGGATTGAAGAAGTCGATGTTGTCCAGGACGTACGGCGTATCCTTGGCCACTGATCCCGCGTAAACCCAGGTAACCGTGGGATAGCGTTTACCCTTCTCGTAATTGTAGGGAAGTAGAATCCACGCTTTCAACTTGTTGCCGTCGAGGCTCGTGTATTCGATCTTCTGGTGCTCACCCGGTGTGATATCGGTGAGAAACGTATTGACTTTGACCAGCTCGAGGGGCGAACCGCCGCCCAGCGAGGTCCGCCACACGAATGTCCCGGTGGCATCGCTCTGCGCATAAACGAGCGAACCACCCGCCGGATCGTAGGCTACCAACGACGCCGTCGGCGCCGGTTTCTGCAGCGGCTGCAACGCTCCCGATTTCAGATCGAGCAAGGTCAGCGGCAGTTCCTTCCCTTCCCCCGTGGCAAAAACCATCTGGCTGAATTCCGCCCCGGGCGTAAAGAGCTGCGTATCGCCTTGCTGGCCGTCCGTAATCGGCCAGACCACTTTCGCGATCTTCGCCGAAATCGACGGCGCCACGTCCTCGACTTGGCCCGTCGCGGGCGTCACCCGCCACAGCTTGTTGTCGGCCAGTCCGATAAATGATGTCCGACCCGCCACCGCCCACAGTTCCGGTGGAACTTTGCTGGCCTTCTCCGTCAGGATTTTCGACGATCCATCGCCGGCGATCAAATACCAATCGCGGCGATCTTCCACGCTGGGCTTCTTCCCGCCAACTCGCTTCGCCGCCAGAAGAACCACCTGTCCGTCGTTCGTCCATTCCATTTGCGGATACAGCCGGATAATCGGCGTCGGATCAAGCTCGCCCAGATCCAGTTCTTTCACTTCGCGCGTAGCAACGTCCAGTTTGTAGAGCCGCGGACCATTCTCGCGGCCGCCGGGATACGCAAAAAATGCCAATTGCTTGCTGTCGGGCGACCAGCGCAGCGAAGACGTAATCACGTCGCGCGTAAACTTGTCCCCATCGGCGATCTTGTCGCCCCCGATACTCTTCACGATGATCGAAAACTTCTTATCGACATCGCTCCCGAATGGCAGCGCCTCGTCAGCCTTCGGGAAATAGATGCTCACCTGACGCGCGTACGAGATGAACTGCCCATCGGGCGAAAGTCGCCGCCCGCTGGTATTCTCATCGGCGACGATGGTGGTTGCTCCATTGGCCGTGTCGATGTGTACTAACTGCCCGTGCGGCCGCTTGCTCAAATCGACCGGCACGCCACTATCCAGTATATTCGCTGTCACTTCCTTCCCCGCCCGCTGCTTCTTCCAGCCGTCTGTGGCGACGGTTGGAGTTTCCGTATCAACCTTCATGCCTACTGGCTGCTCGCCCTCGGGCAAGACCTCCACCAGAATGTCGTGCGCGTCAAGCCATATGTAAGGCGACCGCCGGATATCGCCCAGATCCACGCCCCTTTTCGTCAATTGCCGAAGCCGTCCCGTCCCCACATCGGCGACCCACAGCATGACGTTGCCGCCTCGCTTCGACAGCATCGCAATCTCCTTGCCATCGGGCGACCACTGCGGCGACCACCATCCGCTCCCGTCCTCCAATCCATCCGTCAGCTTGACCGGAGCGCTGTCCGGCGACTTCTGGATCCAGACGTCGCTGCGCTCTCCGCTCCACAAAAAATCCATCGAGAAATCCTTTGTGAATTTCTGGGCCCGCACACGAACGATCGCCAGCGATTTTCCGTCCGGGGAAAAAGCCGTGGGTCCGCCGTAATAGTGGCCAATTCCCTCCAGCTCGAACAGGTCGTCGATTCGAAATGCCCGGCGATGCGGCTGGGCATCTTGCGCCGACGCCCGGCAGAACGTGAAAGCAGTGACCAAAAGCAGAAACGCCGCAATCGAAATCAGCCGAGTCATCGATTTGAGACCGGTCATTTCTCGCCTCCGTCGCCAAAATATCGAAGATGAAACTGAGAGCATCGGTTACACCGAGAAAAACACAAACCGGTACGCATGTCAGTCTCGCCCGGGTCGCGGCTCCAGTACACTTGCATCCCGCGCCACGCTGAAGATGTGTGTCCACATGGCCGCGAATCCGAATCTTGCGGCGCAGTCGATGCTAAAACCACGCGAACCCTATTTACATATTTGCCGTGGGTGCGCAAATATTCTCAGCACGCTTGGAAATCCTGTCGCAGTGGGAACGTGAATTAGAATCGCCTCAAATACGGTCCTCGGGTCTGACGCATGATTCTGTCTCTCAAGGATGGTTGGGGGGAGATGCTAGGTTTGCGTAAAGCAGCCTGCGACCTCTTGGGAATGTGCTCCCATTCGGGGATTCCAGCGTCACGAATACGGCGTCAATGTGCTCAAGGACGCGGGGATTCTTGTACTCTAGAACCCATCGATTCAGCGATGCATCGTCGATCGCGAACAGTCCTAGATTTTCCGGCTTGCTGTCGTTGGGCTGCCGGTAACCCCACGCCTGAAAACCCGCAGCGGCGCGGTTATGTCGCTTATCCTGAAGATCGAATGCGTAGAAGATGAGTAGCTTTTTCTCGACGTAGTAGACGCGTCCATACGTCCTTTTCGTGGTCCCGTTGCTGTCCACGTCGTACACATCGACGATATGTAAATCGCGGGCGCCGAATAGGTTTCGGGCTTCTTCATCGCTGAAGCCCTGCGAGGCCGATGAACCTTCTGAGCGAGCAGTCTGCTCGGCGAGTGCCAATTTCTTTTGCAGGTCGTCGACATATCTTTGCTGCTCTTCCGCGCGCTGCACCACGCTTTGCAATCTCACCAGCAGATCCGCAGCCTCCTTGTTCTTCTCGTCCGCAACGGCTCGAGCCGCGACTAGATCCTTTCCGGTTCGCTCCGATTGGGCGTTGGCGGCGGCCATCTTCGACTCAAGGGACTTCTGCCGGTCCCGGAGTTCTGCGTCGTTCCGTTCTGCGTCGCGAAGCGATTTCGCCAACGCCTCGCGTTCGCGTTGGGACTCATTCAATTCGGCGGAAATGGCAAATTTTTCCGCGAAACTGGATTCCGTCCGAGCCTTCCAATCCTGCACTTGGGAACGAAGCTCTGTCAGTGTGGGTGAGAATTGGGCTTCTTTCACTCGGCCCGTCCCGACGCTAACAATCGCACACAGTGCCAGAGCAACTGCCGTATAGCTAAACGCCGGAGCTCTCATCCAATCGAAGATGCGCAGAATGCGTTTGCCGTAATTAATTCTGGAGCGCGTCCCGGGATTACATCGATTTGGTTCGTGACTGACGAGACGCTCCCGCGGTATTCGTTCAAGGATGCGTGTGAACAATGCTTCCTCGTCCACGGGAGGCTGAAAATCGCTACTTTCGCACTCAAATCCCTTGTTGACGGCCACCAATCCAAGATCGCGGACAGACATCCGCCGAAAGTCAGCGCAAATCTGACGACAATCCGCACAGTCCGCCAAATGCCGCTGCAATTCGTCAAACTCAGACGCCGTTAGCTCTCCGATAGCGGCGAGAGCACCCAGCTCTTCACACCACTCGCTATTCGGGTGTCTAGGACTCGAAGCCATATGCATTATTGTTCTCAAACACCGCAGCTGCTCGACTCGGCTTCAAGGAAGTCTTTGACTCCAGAAAAACCCTCAAAGCCCTCAGTCCTCGATAGTAATGGTTTCTCGTATTGGCCAACGTTTCTCTCAGGATTTCTGACGCCTCCTGCAGCGTGTTTCCCTCAAAGTGTACAAGCTCGATTACTTCGCGTTGCTTGACGGTCAGGGCCGATATACCGGCTTCGACGTACCGCGCCCACTCGCCAGGATTCATACCCAGTAATTCCACGGATTGTGTTGCCCGCATCTCTCGCTGCTCCGAGAGCTCAGCTTCTTTGTAAAAGTTGCGAATATTCAGGTACCTCCGCCGCAAGAGTGCCTTAAAGTAAGCGAACTGCAGGATCCAAGTTCTGACGCTGCCGAGGCCCGGATCGTAACGTTCTCGCTGAAGGTAGATTGAGAGGAACACCTCTTGGAGGATGTCCTCTGTCTCGGCTCGGTGGCGAAGAATGCGAAACGACACGGAAAAAACTTGCCGGCAGTAACGGCGATACAGCAAAGCAAAACAATCTGTGCAGTCCTCACCAATGTTCTTCAGAAGCGTAAGATCCTCGAGCGTTTCGAGATGCTCGTGGTGTGACATTTGCGGATGGCGGAGTATATTTCGCGACATATCGGGAAACAAGCGCCTAAATTCGTAAATTTTTCGATCGGTCCGAGACACAAAACGCAAATCTCGCGAAATGCTGTGCGGAGTCTCAGGCACGAAGGCCAGGTGGTTAAGGAGCAATCCGCTCCCCACCGTGTACGCCATAGCACCGTCTGCGAAGCCTCGCGCGCGGCTTTCCCCGCCACTTGGCTTTCGATGCGCGGAAGTTTTTTTTGCCGGGTGAGAATATTTCTTTCATTCGAGCAAATACATGATTAGAGGGTGAACACGCGGCTACGGGCGCCGGGGTTCGTCCATGCCTTGCGTGGGATACTGCAGGTCTGTTCTTCCAAGAGCCCCCCAACTAGGAGAACCGAATGAATTTTTTACGGGGTGGTGTCGGAGAGGTTCCATCGCTCTTTGAGGGATGGGACCTGTTGATCGCGGCCGTGAAAGACCGCCGGTTCATTTTCCTTCTGATACTCGGCGGCCTAACTCTTCTGCCTTCCGTGGTTATCGCCCAGACCACCGACGCGACGGTCACAGGCCAAATCACCGATCAATCGGGCAAGGTGGTTCCCAAGGTCGCTGTCGTCCTGACGAATCTCAACACGAATGTTCCGTACACGGCGGAAACAAATAGCGACGGAATTTACCGGCTCGTGTCGCTGCAACCGGGCGTCTATCGCGTCAACATTAGCAAAGATGGTTTCAAGGGGATCGTCAAAGACAATATCGGCCTCCATGTGCAAGACGACGTATCCATGAACTTCACTCTGCAAGTTGGGTCCGTAAACGAGACCGTCACTGTCGAGGGCGGAGCCCCGCTCATCAATACAGAGTCCCCGGAGGTTAGTACGCTGGTCGACCGGAATTTCATCGAGAATATGCCCATGAACGGGCGAAGCTTCCAGACGCTGATCGAACTGACCCCGGGCGTGGTGATGACTCCGGTGCAGGCCGCGGGAGACATGGGGCAATTCAGCGTCAACGGACAGCGAGTCGACTCGAACTACATGACGGTGGACGGCGTCAGCGCCAATTTTGGCGCGTCGACTTTCTATTATATC
>Ga0181516_10003710_pt1 | contig 10066 bp, 7 predicted proteins | sample PEATcosm2014_Bin_25_FD_121104 | JGI IMG/M metagenome (GOLD analysis project Ga0181516, IMG submission 121104) | Peatland microbial communities from MTU Mesocosm Facility, Houghton, MI, USA - PEATcosm2014_Bin01_10_metaG | ecosystem: Environmental > Terrestrial > Soil > Wetlands > Peat | place...
GATCAGACCCCCGGTCTCGTCACCTGCCTTGAGTGCCTTGCGGATCTCCGGTGTCGTCGGTGCCAGTCCAAGCGCGAGGTTCGGTGCCCAGGTGTCCGGACCGCCACCCTTCGAGGGATCGGAAGGAGGATCGGGGAGACGCCCGACCGTCATCGGTACCGATAGTTGAATACCATCCCGCATGATCACCGCAAGGATCCCAGTGCCTGGCATGAGGCGCGCAGCGACCTTTGCAAAGTCCGTGAAGTTGGCCGGTACAGAGCCGATGCTGAGCAGTACATCAGCGACCCGCAACGCCCCCTCGGCCGGGCCATTTGGCTCGAGCGCGGTGATGAGCGCGCCGTCCGTCTTGCTCAGTCCCAGCGCCGTCGCAATCGCAGGCGTCAGCGGCTGAACCGAGATGCCAAGGTAGCCCCGGTCAACTCTCCCATGCGCCTCGATCTCACCCACGACGGCGGTAACAGTTTCAGCCGGTATCGCAAATCCCAGGCCCACCGAGCCACCGTTCGGTGAGAAAATGACCGAGGTGACGCCAAGAACGGTCCCGTCAACGGATAGCAGGGGGCCGCCGGAATTCCCGCGATTGATCGCGGCATCGGTCTGCAGGAAGTCGATGTACGGATCATCTTCCAGCGTGCGACCGCGCGCGGAAATGATGCCGGCGGTCACGGATTGACCCAGTCCGTACGGATTGCCGATGGCGATGACGATATCGCCAACGGCAGTTTTTGCGGATGATCCCATATGAAGTGGCGGCAGTCGGCCGGCTTTTACTCGCAACAGCGCAATATCGGTTGCTGCATCCGCGCCTACAACCTCCGCGGGCAGCTCCCGCGAATCCGATAATCGCACGCGCACGGTGCGAGCATCGACAATCACATGTCGATTGGTGACGATGAGTCCATCAGCGTCGATGACGAAGCCCGACCCGAGCACTGTTCCGCCATCATTGTTGTCCGGACTGCTGGCCTGTCCCGACAGCAGGCGTCGCATGATCGCGCGTATCGCTGCGTCGGGATCGTAATCAGTAGCGGCAAGCGCCCGGTCGGCCGCGCGCTGCCCGGCGCCTTGGCCCTGCTGTTCGACCAGCACCGTCACTACGCTCGGTGCGACCTTGCGCACCAGATCCGCGTACCCGGTGGCCAGAGTGGCGCCGCATGCCGAGTGAGTGAACAAGATACCAAGCGCTGCAACGGTAGCGTGCCGTCCTGAAGCCTGCGCATTCTGCACCAGCAGTAGCAGCCGCGACTGGTAACGCAAGCGTTCGAGCAGGGTTAGGGGATTCATGGCGGGGAGCACTCAAGCCGCCCTGTGGGGAGGTCGGTCAATGTTATCATCCAATCGGCTGCCGCCAGAACGACACCAAGGTAGGTACCGCCATGACCGCGACGCTGCGCACGAATTGTCCGCGGGACTGCTACGACGGTTGCGGCGTGCTGGTGGAATTGCGCCCGGGAGCCCGCCCCAGGGTGCTCGGTGACCCCGATCACCCGATCTCTCGCGGCCGGCTCTGCAGCAAGTGCGCGGTCGCGTACAACGGTGTGTGGCAGGATTCTCACGCTCGCCTGACGAGTCCGCTGCGGCGAACCGGCCCCAAAGGTGGCGGCCGCTTCGAGCGCGTCTCCTGGGACAGTGCGCTCGATGAGATCGCGGACCGTCTGCAGCGGGTCATCGCAGATCACGGGCCACAGTCGATCCTACATACCCATTACTCAGGCACGCTGGCCCTGATTGCGTACGCCTTTCCGAGTCGATTCTTCAACTACCTGGGCGCGACGGAGGTCGACCCGGACAGCATCTGCAATGCCGCTGGCCATGTCGCTTGGTCGCTGATGTTTGGCTCCTCGGTCCATGGATTCGATCCGCGTACCGCTCGTGATTCGAGTTGCATCCTGGTGTGGGGCGCTAACCCATCGCACTCAGCGCCGCATGCGCACGATCACTGGTTGCCTGAATCGCCGGCCAAGATCATCGTCGTCGATCCGGTCCGGACTGAGACCGCAGCGATCGCCGACCTGCATGTCCAGCTCCGACCTGGTTCCGACGCGGCGCTGGCCTTCAGCATGCTGCACTGCCTGCAACGCGACGGGCGGTTCGATCAGGCCTTCATAGCCGCACACACACTGGGATTGGAGGAACTTCTACCTGCGATCAGACAGGCGACCCCCGACTGGGGCGCCGCTGCGACCGGCGTGCCGGTGGCGCAGATTGAGCAGGCGGCCGCAATGTACGGCGCCGGCCCGGCGCTGTTGTGGGCTGGCCAGGCGGTGCAGCGACAGACCACGGGCGGCAATATCATGCGCTCGCTCGGCCTGCTGCCGGCGCTGACCGGCAATATTGGCAAGCCCGGCGCCGGATTCTGCTACCTGAACATGACGCCGCTATTCGCGGGCATCGATCTGGATTTCCTCGGCGGACGTCATCTGGGCCACAGCGCCAAAATCAGCCACATGGTGCTGGCCAACCGGCTCGCAGGCCCGGAGTTCAAGAGCCTGTTCGCCTGGAATACGAACCCGCTGGCATCGGCGCCGCGTCCAGCAGCTTTGCGTGCTGCCTGTCAGCGTGAGGATCTGTTCACCGTGGCGATCGATTGTTTCCCGACCGATACCACGGCGGTGGCCGATCTGGTGCTGCCGGCGGCCAGCTTCCTGGAGTTTGATGACCTGACCTTCAGCTATTTTCACCTGTTGCTGGGTGCGCAGACCAAGGTCTGCGAGCCGATCGGCGAAGCGCTGCCCAATCAGGAGATCTTTCGCCGCCTCGCGAAGGCGATGGGACTGACCGAGCCGGCGCTGTTCGAGGAGGATCACAGTTTGCTGGCGCGAATGTTGCGAGAGATGAACATGGGGCTGGATTACGCCGAACTGCAGCGCCGCGGGCATGTGAGCCTGGGCGACGAGCCGCGGATGTTCTTTGCCGACGGCAGATTTCCGACCCCGAGCGGTCGTATCGAACTCGCCTCAAGCGCGGCCGAGCAGCTGGGATTACCGCGGGTGCCGCGTCCATGGGTGGATGCTCCCCCGCCGGCCGGTCAGGTGCGTCTGTTGACGCCGGCTTCGAAGTGGCGCATGAACGACTCTTACGCCAACGATCCACATCTGGCAGAGCGCGCCGGACCGGCCAGCGTATGGCTGGCAGCGGCGGACGCGGCTCGGCTCGGCATCGTCGATCATTCGCCGGTGAAGCTCAGCAATGAAGCCGGCTCGATCACACTCACCGCCCGCATTGACGCCACGCTGAAAGCTGGCACCGCGTTCTCGCACAAAGGCCGCTGGCCGAAGCTCGAGACCGAAGGTGTCAACGTGAATTGCCTGTTCGATGCGCAGATGGCCGACATGGGCGAGAGCACGGCGGTCCACAGTGTGGTCGTCGCGCTCAGTGCAGCCTAGATGCCTGCGCTGAAGGTGTCGCAGTCGTCGAAGCGACCGCTGTCGAACCCTCGCCGAAACCACTTCAGGCGCTGCTCGGCACTCCCATGAGTCAGCGGATCGAGCATCTCCTCGCCGGCAACCAGATGAAGCTGGTGTGCGTGACCGGTGCTCGCTGCCGTAACCAAAGCCTCATTCGTGCCGTTGGCCGCGGCCCATCGGGCCCATAGTCCGGCATAACAATCGGCCTGTAGCTCCAGGGTGAGCAGTATGCGATTGGCCATTTCCGGGGTGCTGCGGGAGCGGGCTTGAATCACCATAGCCGTGGTACCGATCACGTTCTGAATGTGATGCGCCACTTCGTGCGCAATGACGTACCCAATGGCGAGGTTCCCGTCTTTACGGCCGCGCTGAAGCAACGACTGTAGGAATTCCCGATCAAGATACACGCTCTCGTCGCCAGGACAATAGAACGGGCCGACGACCTTGGCGTGGATGCCGCAGACTTCGCTCAGGGGTGCCGAGAACCACGTTATCTGGGTCGTTCGATAGCGGCCGCCGAGCGCCGCGATCTGCTGCACCCAGAAGCTCTCGACGCTCCGGAACAGAGGTTCACTTATCTCCAGGGCGCTCGTGCTCGACGGCGGCACACCGGGATCCCCGGGCGCATTAGCAGCCAAACCAGCGGTGGCGGTTAGCGAAAAGAGGGCCAAATGATAGCGGAAGCGAAGCACGCGATCTGCCCACTTGCAACGATTATCACGCGCGGATGATAGCGGCATGTTGGTGCGGATGGCGAACCGTGCGGGTGAGCTCAAGGGCCATTGGCCAGGAATTACCCAACGGCTTCCCGCCCCCAGCGGGTCAGCCAATCACGAAGCAGCGCTCTGGCATCGGTCAGCATCTGGCACACGCGAGACTCCGAGATGCCAAATATCAACCCGATCTCCTGCAATGTGAGTGCGCCGTCATAGTACAGACGCAGCATTACCCGCTCGCGTACGGGTAGATCCACGATCGCCTCCAGCAGGCTCTGCCGCTCGCATGTATTCACCATCGCTTCCAGCGGGTCGAGCAAGCGTACGGGTATCCTGCTGAGCCGACGAAACCGATGCTGAGGATCCAGAGTCACAGCGCGGTACGCGCCGCTTGCGTACACAATTCGTTGATATTCAGAAAGTTCAATCCCCATTGCCGCAGCGATTTCGCGGTTCGAAGGCGCACGACTCAAGGTCTGCTCCAAGCTGCTGGTCCGCCTCCGCATCAGACGCACGCTTTGCCGCAATCCGCGCGGCGGGGAGCCCGATGCGCGTAGCCCATCAATCATCGCCCCGTGGATTCGAATCGTGGCGTAGTGGTGAAATGACCCCTCCCGCCCGTGATAACTCTTAGCCGCTTGAAGCACGCCGAGCAGCCCGCACTGTATTAAGTCTTCCAATTCGACGGATCGGGGAAGCCTTCTCCGGAACGTGTTCGCCAGTCGTCTCATCAGGGGCATGCAACGCCGCGCATAAGTACTGGGCTCCCTTCGGAGTAACTCCAGCGCATCGACGGCATCCCGTTCGACCTGGCTTAGCGCAATGCCGGTCCGCGAGCCTGTGTTCGCTGGTGAGCTCACCGCATCCATCTGCACTATTGAAGGCTTGGCATCATGTGAGCGCATTCGACTCCGTGCGCGGCGTCGATACTGCATAGGACATCACAGTTTCATAAGTTATTCCTCTGAAGGTACAAGTATGCCGGTAACGCTATTGGCTGCACGCCCGGACCTCGCGCCTCCGCGCTCGCGGTACTCGGCAAACAAGGGTGGCAGGGTTCGCTCTTTCCGGGAGCCCGGCGAATCGCCAGCTGCTACGCGGTCGCAAACGCGAGGCCCACCATCTGGGATCGCTCGTTGGTTACGATATGCCCGCCTGCCATGTGGCCGCTGTAGAGCAGCACTGACAGGGTCAGCCGACGAACGGTACGGTCACGATGTCCGGAGCGGCTCCACTCGCGCAGCGCGTTGTCGCGCGACAGGCGCGCTTCACGGACGAGTAAGTGCAGATAGCCACGTGATCGGAGCAGCGATTCACCGCAGACGGCGCAGCACATCGGCTCGGTCTCATCCTGGTTTACCAGTAATACTGCGGCTGAATCCAGCCCCTGCGCCTGTTCCCCCAGGCGCGTCAGCGCCCCAATGGCCGCCTGTGCATGGTGCGGGTCGACAACGACAGTGGTCCCCGGATCGCAACGCCATTGTGCATTTCGCACGCACGTACCGATGGCAATGGGTTTCGGGGTGGCATGCACGTTGGCGAGACTCTCCAGCTCGCCAGCAAGGACGCCTATCCGAGCGATCCCAATGCGCATCTCGTCGAAGCACCGCCGCACCGGCTCACTTAGCGCGGCACCTTCCGACGTCAGCTCGACAAACCCCTGCATCGCGACGATGATGTTCTTGAGTTCGTGCCCTGCAGTTCCGGACACCAGCGCGGTGCCGGGCAAAAACTGCGAAGCGATGGGATCATCCCGCACGCGACACACGCAGTTCGCGCAACAGTTGCTCGGTCGGGATCGACTTGGGTACGCAGGCGTCCGCACCGGCGGCGATGATCCGCTGGGTGTTTTCACTCGAAGCGAACGCTGACAGCGCCAATATGCGCAGCTTGCGCTTGCCGAACATGCTGCGCAGCAAGGTACAGACCTCATATCCATCCAAATCGGGCATCTGCAGATCGAGCGTCACAACATCGGGGCGCATAGATTCGCACTTGATCCCTGCGGAAAACCCGTCGTGGGCGACTTCTACCGAAACCCCAGGGGCGTGTGTCTGCAGCACACTCGATAGATAGCGCGCGAATTGCGCGTCATCGTCGATGATCAGGATACGGGACGGCGCTATGGGGACATTGCCTTGAACGTGCTGGCGCCTAAGGACAAAAGCGTCGACATCGTCGGTGCGAAATCGCCGGTGTCCACCCGGCGTGGTTACCGATGGGAGCAGTCCCTTGCTGGCCCAGAGACGTACCGTGACCGGCGCGACCAAAAGCCGGTCGGCCACCTGTGTCGGCGTCAGAAACTCCGATCGCCGGAGACCGCGGACCGGTCGGTTCGACGCCGCGGGACGACGCTTTGATTTGGATCGAGCTGGCCTCAAGAAGCGCGGACCCCCATTGCACGTCCCGGATGCGGGAAGCAGAAATACTCGCATAGCGTTCCCAGCGTTACTAGCGTCTTCAGCGCCGGCGGCTCCCAGTCCTCAGTGATCCGTGCGCGACAGGGCTAGCGAGCCCGCGTACCGCGACGCCGGTGCGGGTGTCAGATACTGCGTCTCGAAGTCTTTGCGCGTCACCGGCCTGCCGAACAAGAAGCCTTGAACTTCATTACAGTTCAGCGACTGCAGCAGCTGCGATTGCGCCGGCGTTTCGACACCCTCCGCCACCACCGAGAGCCCCAGCGAATGCGCCAAGTTGATGATGCCGGAAACCAGAGCCAATCCGGCCGGTGTCGCCATCATCTCGGCGACGAACGATCGATCAATCTTCAGCGAATCCAGCGGGAGCCGTGACAAATAGCTGAGTGATGAGAAGCCAGTGCCGAAGTCATCGACTGCGACCTTCACCCCAAGCGCGCGTATCGCACTCAGGCCAGCGATGCTGCGCGCAGCATCTTCCATGATGACACCTTCCGTTATCTCGAGCTCCAGGCCGGCTGCATTCTGTCCCCGCTCACCGACCACCCGGGTGACATCGGCGACGAAATCCCTATGACGCAATTGGACCGGCGACACGTTCACGGCTACGCGCACGTCCGCGAAGCCTGCCGCGCGCCAGCGCAGCTGGTCCTCCATAGCCTGGCGCAGAACCCAGCGTCCCACATCAATGATCAGTTTGGATTCCTCGAGGATTGGAATGAACTGCCCGGGCGCGATCAAACCGGATTGCGGATTACACCAGCGCAACAGCGCCTCAGCACCGATAAGCTCGCCGGTCGCTAGATTGAACTTGGGTTGGTAGTGGAGCAGGAATTCCTGTCGTTCGAGCGCCATTCGAAGCTGCGTCTCCAGCTTGAGTTTACCGACCACCAAGGCGGTCATGATTGGCGCGTAGAACATGTATCGACGTCCCTGGATCTTGGCCTCCTTCAAGGCCAGCTCAGCGCGAGCGAGCAGCGTTTCGATGTCCCTGGCATCATCGGACAGCAGTGCGAGGCCGACTCTGGCTGCCGTCCGATAGCCGACACCATTCAACTCAAACGCATGCCCCAGGAATGCCTCCAGCGCCTTATCCAGTGCCTGAACGGTAAGCTCATTCCCGGGGCTCTCCCGCAGCATGACCGCAAACTGATCCGCGCCCATTCGCGCCACCAGACTGGCATCCCCGACGTACCGCTTCAGCCATTCTGCCACCCGCTGCAACAGCAGGTCGCCAGTCGGCCGCCCCAGGGTTTGATTGACGTTCTTAAATTGCTCCAAGTCGATCAGGGCTACGACGAAGCCACTCTGGTCGTTCACGGCACAAGGGATCTGTTGCTCGGCCCGATCGCAAAACAGACCTCGGTTTGCGAGCCCCGTAAGCTCGTCATAGTAGGCGAGGTAGGTCAGCTGGTTCTGCCTGGCGATGTGATCCAGTGCGAATGAAATATCGCCGCTCATTTCCGTCAGCAGCCGCATCTCCGCCTCATCGAACATGTCGGGTCCGGCCGCAAACAGCGCGAACACGGCTTGGGTTTGTCCAGCGACCTTGAGCGGAAAGCAACCGACGGATCGGTGTCCGTGCCTGAGCAAATCGTCTCGCGTCGAAGCGATCGACGGATCACTCGCTATATCGTTGCAGATCGCCGGTTGAGAGTGTCGCAACGCGCGAGAGGCCGGCTTTGAGCTGTCAGGAACGTCATCGCGCATGGTGAAGGTTATCTTCCTGAGATAGCTCGCCTCGCCGCCGCAGGAAGCCACCACCTCGCCGTCGAGCGATGGCGGGTTCACCACGCCGATCCACGCCATGCTGAACGCCCCCAGTTCGACGGCAATCCGGCAGGCGCCGGTGAACAGTTCGTCCCGGTCACGGGCGTGAACAATCAGGGAATTGATGCCGCTCAGCACGGCATACAGCCGGTTGAGCTGGGCGATGCGCCGTTCCGCCTGCTTGCGTTCCGTGATGTCACGAATCAGCATGCAGATCGTCCAGCGGCTTCCAAAGCGGTAGGCGTGGCGGCGAACATCGATCCACCGTTCCGTTTGCGCCGGGCCGTCGCGCCGCAACTCACGCGAATGAGGCACTCCGCGATCCGCTATCAACGCATCGTATTCTTGCTCCAGCTGGGCGTACGATGTTTCGATGAATGCCGCGGGCCCTACCGCGAGCAACTGCTCGCGGGTCATGCCATGCATTCGACAGGCAGCTTCATTGACATGGATGAAGCGCATGGTGGGGCGATCCACCAGGAAGACCGCATCCGCGGTGGCGTCCAGTCCAGCTGTGAAGCGTCGCAGGTCCTGTTCGGCGCGCCTGCGCTCAGTAATGTCGAGATGCATCACCACGGCGCCGTGCGGCTGCTCTCGCGCCACCGGAGTTACGGCGAGCAGAAACCATCTCTCCTCGGTGGGCGAACCGCATGCGTATTCGGTCTCGAAGGAGCCCGCGTGGCCAGCGAGTACGGCGCGAATGCCGACGGCCACGGCGCGCGCATCGGCACCGCGCGCGCGGTCGCAGATCGCCGCGTAATCGAGTCCGAGGCCACAATTCGTACTGCCATAGTTGTTGGCTTCAGCGAACCGGCGCCAGGCGGCATTCACCGCGACGATAAAGCCGTTCGGATCGAGCAGCGCGATATGGGCCGGGAGTGCATCGAGAATCGCGGCCCGCTGGGCGATGTCAGCGGACCGCAATCTGTCCTGGGCATGCCGCAAGAGATACTGACGCCCTTCCCGGTCGACGACGGAATCGATCTGGCCTTCCGTGAGCTCTTCGAGGCGCTGGTCGGCGATTCCCAGCGTCCTGACCAAAGAGGAAACCTCACCCGTGCGCGATGTTTCCGTGTCGGCCATGCCCGCTTTCGATGTCACTCAGCGCTCGGATCCAGTCCCAAAGCGAGCAAGACCCGGCGAGTCTGCTGGAGGGTACCGACAATTCTTTGGCACGGGCGGGGACCGACTTTGATCAGCGTCGGCGTCATGCGGATGTCTTCCGCCAGCGCCCGCGCCGGCTGCGAAGTCACATCGACGATCTCGATGCTGTGCCGATTCTTGAGATGTGCGCGACACAGCGCGCTCAGATTGCTGATTGCCTCGGCGGAATTCTTGGTATCGCGCGCGACGAATAGCCGGAACTCATACATGGCTGCTTTAGTCATGACGCGCTTACCCCCCGTCCGGAGTGCCCGGGTGGTTGCCGCGCAAGTCTTGCCGGCGCTTACGGTTTCGCGACAGCTGCCGCTTACGAGTATCAACCGTGCGCGACAGCAGGCTGCGCTGGAGCTGCTTCGCCATGAGTTCGGTCTGCATCGATTTGGCTCGAACCTGTAGCTCCGCCTCCTCGGACTGCAGTTTCACCCGCTCGAGCTTCTCGGAGATTGTGACGAGTTCCAGCGAGATGCGCTCGGATTCCTCCTTTTCCCAGCGCAGAGTTCCCATCAGCACCTCACCCTGCGCTGTGTACACGTCAGCCAACGATATCCCCGAGTCGCTCAGCAGCAGTTCGCGCACCTGGTTGGAATGC
>Ga0181516_10003711_pt1 | contig 10066 bp, 9 predicted proteins | sample PEATcosm2014_Bin_25_FD_121104 | JGI IMG/M metagenome (GOLD analysis project Ga0181516, IMG submission 121104) | Peatland microbial communities from MTU Mesocosm Facility, Houghton, MI, USA - PEATcosm2014_Bin01_10_metaG | ecosystem: Environmental > Terrestrial > Soil > Wetlands > Peat | place...
CGTAGTTATCGGTGGTCAACATGCGTCCGCCGCGCAAAGAATATCCGTCAGTAGCATTACCGGCACCATCGAGACTTCCGCCCACGACGGGCAGTGCTTCGAAAATAGAAATGTTTTCACCGGGCACCCCACCGTCGCGAATCATGAAGGCGGCGGCAGCCAGAGAGCCAATGCCACCGCCCACGAGATAGGCTTTGGGCTTTGTGCTCATGGTTTTTCCAGCGAGGCCAGTTCGATGGCGAGCTGGTATTTTACAGGCAAACAGAATTGGTTGTGTGTGCCATAGATTTTCATAAACTTTGAATTCTGGCGATTAAAACGACCAGTTCACAATCGGAAAGCCGGTGGCGAGTTTGTCCGGGAATTCTTTAAACCATGGGTTGTTTAGCGCAATATTAACCAGCCCGACCTGCACGCCACGGAGATTCTCCGCGTAGTTCACCATGCCCCACTGGAGTCCATGAATATCCTGCGCCACATTGATCCAGCCGGATTGCAGGCCAGTAAATGTGCCCTGCGAATAGTTGATAGCACCATATTGCCACCCAAAGAACTTTTCCCGACTGATATTGACCAGGCCCCACGCCACCCCGGTATAAGAATCGTCATAGTTGACCAAACCCCAAGCCAGGCCCTGGCTGTCTCCGGTGCTGCCATTGACGAAACCGATGTTCAGGCTGTATTGCGGATTTTCGCCCCAGATATTCAGCGCCAAGCCGTTGATCTGGGTGGTCCGGGAATGGATGGCGATGTCCGGCGTTAGCGATGCTTGGAACATAGATTCGTTAGCTTGCGAGGCGATGCTGCCGGCAGCGAGTGTCGTGAGGATGAACAAGTTTTTCATATTTATATGTATGGGTTATAACTAACCAGGTTTCATAATTCGAACAATGGGGTGAACACCTTACTTGCGGCGCCGGTGAATTCAGCTTTTGCAGGTAACTTCCGACCGCAGCGAACAGAACGATACGGGCGTATGGCGGCTAAAACCGGATAATGGCATCACTTTCACGGAGCCAAATGGTTTTCGTTGTTCCACATGATCAATCCAGCGATTCGCACATGCGATCTACGCCTTTGGTTTCACTTCGAGTGTGGACGCCACGTCGCGGACGCCGTCGGTGTCGAGGGCGAGGGCGACCGCTCTACCAATGTCATCGGGTGAGGCGACAGTGCCCGAAAGAATTACATGACCTTGAGTGCAACCTGCCGAAATGCTCCAAACGGAAAGGGTCGCATCTGCCGGGCACTTGGCTTTGATCTTAACGATGGCACGCGCGTCTGAGACAGTGGTGACCACTTGATCACCGATATCCTGCGCTTTTCGCCGGAAGATCTTGCCGTTCCGGGTGAGTTCGTCGTTGATTTGATCAGAGCGCAAATCGAGCGTGTCGAGCTTGGCCCGCAGGGCGTCTGACATGTTTCGTGCCGCTTCAGTGGCGCTGGTGCGCAAATGCGCTGCGGAGTCCTCGTAACGCTGTTGCGCTTCGGGGTGTTCGTGCGCCTTTTTTTGAACGAACCAAAATCCAGCCGCGCCTAAAACAACGCCGAGCAACAATCCTGTCGAAAAACCTCGCATAATGACGCCTTTATTTTTTGTTATCGGTTCGCAATAGAACTTTGGTTTGTCTCAATTCCAATAGCCTTCGGTGAACTTGTAGGCGTTGCCTTGCTGCTCCCAGCGCGGCGTGACCCACACGGCATTCGATTTCGGCGGTAATTGCCAGTGGCCAGCCATCCATTCATAACGATCGTTGTGCCATGACCAGTAGCCTGCCAGCCAGACATATTTGGGTGATGGTTGCGCCAGCACGACCTCCGTTTGTAGTGCCGGCGGAGCTACGGTCACAACGGTGGTGCTAACGGCGGGCGTGACTGTGGTAACCAGGACATTGCCGGGGTTGCCGACGACCACGGCCGGCATGGTGTCCGGGGTAGTCGTAGTTGTGGTGGTTGTAATTGATCGAACCGGGGCCGGCGGCGGCGGGGCGGAAACGACGTGTGACTCCGGCTGGGTCGCGCAGCCGGCCAGAAGGCCAAGTGCCCCGCAAGTGATCAAGGCGGTTGTGAGCCGCGCCATCTTACTGGCGCGTGTTAAACAAGGGAGAATCGTGGTATCTTTTATTTTCATTTTCACAGAATACTTCTGAAGTCCTGCCAGAACTATGGGGTGTTATACTTAGCAAGAAATCACGCCCAAATGCTAATGAAGCATTCTCTGAATTGGAAATTTCCGCTGCGAGGCAAGACTAGAAGTAAAATCATCGAAACACTAATGGGGAGAAGACCCCATAGCACCCTTTGCCGTCGAGGTTTAACCTCCAGCCATGAATCTAATACTCTTAATTCTTGTTCTTCTGCTCCTGTTTGGTGGCGGCGGGTTTTACTTGGGCGGCCCCGTCATCGGCGGCAGTGGGTTGGGTCTAATTCTTGTGATCTGCCTTGTCATTTATGTCATGGGGGGATTCCGCACGAAAAGCTAACCCGTAAACCCTTCCAATGAACATTAACCAGTTCGATTGACCGAACGTTAAAACACACAAACAAAATAACAAAGTATTATGACCACACTTGAAATCAAAGGCGACTGGAACATCACCAAAGGTAAGTTGAAACAAAAATGGGCCAAGCTCACGGATGATGATCTCCAATTTGCCGAAGGCAAGTCCGAGGAATTGATCGGTCGGATTCAAATGCGCACAGGGGAAACCCGTGAAGCCATAGAAAAGACGCTCAAGGAATCTTGTTCGAACTGCGGTTGCAGCTAGCCTCCGCACGGCGAACTCAACAAAGCCGCTGAAATCCAGCCGCTCATTAGTATGGGCGGCTGGTGCATTTTTCGGCACCTGCTTACGCGATCCACAGCAGGGTTATACCCCATAGCCAATAACCGCCGTATTCGCCAGTTTATCACCAGTGTTAAAAACAACTAACCAAACAAACAAAAGAAACAAAATGAAATCCATATTCCCGCTAACGCTCGCCGCCGTGGTAAGCACCCTGTTAATCACCAGCTCGCCTTTGCGTGCTGCCAGCACAGACAGCCGCATCGAATCATCCGCTGCCAAGTCTTATACGTTCAAGACCACGCTCAAGGACGACTCCATCAAGACAGAAGCCAAAAACGGCGTCGTCACCCTTACCGGCACGGTCGCGGAATCGTCCCACAAATCCCTGGCCGAAGACACCGTAGCCAGCCTGCCCGGCGTCAAGAGCGTCGACAATCAACTCGTCGTTAGCGGCGAACAGCCGGCGGAGCATTCCGACACCTGGATTACCACCAAAGTGAAAACCGCGCTGTTGTTCCACCGCAACGTGAGCGCCAGCGGCACCACGATTTATACAAAGGACGGCGTCGTCACCCTGCAAGGCGTTGCCTCCAGCCTGGCCCAAAAGGAACTCACAACCGAATACGCCAAGGACGTTGACAACGTCAAATCCGTGAATAACGAGATGACGATTGCTGCGACTCCGGCCGTTGCCGGCGAGACGACCGGCGACAAGATTGATGACGCGTCCATCACCGCACAGGTCAAGTCGGCGCTGCTGTCGCACCGTTCAACGAGCGCGCTGCACACGGGAGTTTCGACGACGGACGGCGTCGTCACCTTGACCGGCGCAGCGAAAAATGACGCAGAGAAAAGCCTTGTCACCAAGTTGGCGACCGATATCAACGGCGTGATCAGCGTGATCAACAATATGACCATCGTCGTAGCGGCGCCATTGGCCGAGAAGTAATTCGGCGATTCTTCGCCGGCGGAGGCGATAACGCTTCCGCCGGCAAACTCGTTTGTAAAACAAATCTACCGCCGTTTGAAACCTGAACCGGCGGCAGCGAAGAAATCATCCTGAATCCCGCCACGCATGGTCATGAAACACAAGAATAATTCTGGCAACCAACCACAGCAATCGGCCAATACCAATGAGCCCGATGCCGATGTTAAGCCCGGCAACCCCCAGGCCAAAGTCCTGAAGGAATCGCTCCAACTCCTGAAACAGTTGCGGAAGTTGACACACAGCATGCTGGTGGCGCAGGAGGATGAGCGCGAGAAACTCAGCCATGAGCTGCGGGATGAAATCGCACAAACTCTTTTGGCCCTCAATGTCCGACTGCTGTTATTGAAGCAGACCGCCCGGAACAAAGCCGGCGGCCTCAAGAACGAAATTGCCAGCGCCCAGCGTTTGGTGGTAAAATCGGCGACGCTCGTGCGGCGGCTTGCCCGCGCACTAGACAATCACCGGCCGACGTTGAACGAAAGGACGGCAGCCACGATTTGAGGTGATGTGGCATCGAATTCTCCAATTTTGCGGACACTAATGAGGTAACCATGAAAAAGAAATCTTCACCGGTCCGCCGACCGAACAAGCCGGCGAAAGTTGCTGTCCCCCAGATACCCGTGCTGGCCGCAAGTGTGGCTTTTCCCATTGTTGGCATCGGCGCTTCGGCCGGAGGGTTGGAGGCGTTGGAACTTTTTCTGGCGCGCGTGCCGAAAAACAGCGGCATGGCTTTTGTCATCGTCCAGCATTTGGATCCGACGCGCCAAGGCATCATGCCCGAGCTGCTGCAGCGCGCCACCGGCATGACCGTGGTCCAAGTCAAAGATCGGACCAAAGTCCAGCCGGATTGCGTTTATGTGATTCCGCCGAACAAAGACATGTCCATCCTGCACGGCGTCCTGCATTTGCTCGAACCGGTGACGCCGCGCGGTTTGCGGCTGCCGATTGATTTTTTCCTGCGCTCGCTGGCGCAGGATCGGCAGGAACACAGCATCGGCGTCATTCTTTCAGGAATGGGTTCCGACGGCACGCTCGGGTTGCGGGCCATTAAAGAAAAAGCGGGTGTGGTGCTGGTGCAAGATCCCGCGACGGCCAAATTCAACGGCATGCCGCGCAGTGCGATTGATGCGGGGCTGGCGGATATTGTGGCGCCGGTGGAGGAGCTGCCCGGCAGGATTTTGGCCTATCTCAAACGCACGCCGCTGGTTCATGCCGCGGAACTGCCACTGGAAGACAAGACGCAGAGCGCCTTGGAAAAAGCCATCGTTTTGCTGCGCGCCCACAACGGCCACGATTTTTCGCTCTACAAGAAAAACACTTTTTACCGCCGCATCGAACGGCGCATGGGCATCCATCAGATCAACAAGATTCCCGACTATATCCGGTATTTGCAGGAAAACTCGCAGGAGCTGGATTTGCTGTTCAAGGAATTGCTGATCGGCGTGACAAGCTTCTTCCGGGATAATGATGCTTGGGACGAGTTGCGCGACAAAATCATTCCGGCACTTCTCGCCAGCCGGCCAAGCGGGCAGGCCCTGCGGGCGTGGGTGCCCGGTTGCTCCACTGGGGAAGAAGCATATTCTCTGGCGATGGTGTTCAAGGAGGCGATGGGCAAGGTCAAGCCGGCGAAGAATTTTACGTTGAACGTCTTTGCCACCGATTTGGACAAAGACGCGATCGACAAGGCCCGGACCGGCATTTATCCCGCGAACATCACCGCCGACGTATCGCCGGAACGGCTGAACCGATTTTTTGCCAAAGTGGAACATGGCTACCACGTGGCCACGGAGATCCGTGAAATGGTGGTCTTTGCCCCGCAGAGTCTCATCATGGATCCGCCGTTCACCAAGCTGGATTTTCTGAGCTGTCGAAACCTGATGATTTACCTGACGACGGAGATGCAGAAGAAACTCATTCCGCTCTTTCATTACAGCCTGCGTCCCGGCGGCATTCTGTTCCTTGGCAGCGCGGAAACGGTTGGCAGCTTCACCGATTTGTTCGAAAGCCTTGGCCGTAAAACGAGACTCTATCGGCGAACCGAGTCAGTGATACGGGCGGAACCAATTGATTTTCCCTCCGCCTTTACGCGCCGTTTGCCTGCGGGAACCGAGCCAATCTTGGAAACGAAAACACCCAGCACCCTCCAGTCACTCGCGGACAAGTTGGTGCTGGATCATTACGCTTCGCCCGCCGTGCTGGTCAACGACAAGGGAAACATTTTGTATGTCAGTGGACGGACGGGAAATTACCTGGAGCCGGCCGCCGGCAAAGCCAATTGGAATATTTTTGTCATGGCCCGCGAGGGTCTGCGCTATGAACTGACCGAAGCCTTTCAGAAAGTGCTTCGGCAAAAAGGTTCTCTGGTGATCAAGGGACTAAGAATTGAAACTAATCATGGAGAACATTTCGTAAATCTCACGGTGCAACGATTGGAAGAACCGGAACCGCTGCGGGGGTTGGTGATGATCGTGTTTGCCGATGTGCCCGCGCCGCTGGAGCTGAAAACCGAAGGTCACTCCCGGAAAGCGTCGAGCCGCAGTCCTCAGTTGGCGGAATTGGAAAGGAAACACCAGCAGGTGTGCATGGAGTTGCAGACCACGCGCGAAGAAATGCAGAGTTCGCAGGAAGAACTCCGCTCGACCAACGAAGAAATGCAGTCCACGAATGAAGAGTTGCAGTCCACCAACGAGGAACTCACCACGTCCAAGGAGGAGATGCAATCGCTCAACGAAGAACTCCAGACGGTCAACACAGAATTGCAGTCGCGGGTGGACGAATTGTCCCGGTCCAACAACGACATGAAGAACCTGCTCAACAGCACGGACATCGCGACGCTGTTTTTAGATAACGACCTCAAAGTGCGCCGGTTCACCACGCAGGCGACCACGATTATCAAACTCATCCCCGGCGATGTGGGTCGTCCGATCACCGATCTCGCGTCGGATCTGCTTTATCCGGAATTGGTGACGGATGCGCGCGAGGTGTTGCAAAAACTTGGCTTTACGGAAAAACCGATCACCGCGCACGACGGACGGTGGTTCACGGTGCGCATTATGCCTTACCGGACGCTCGATGACCGCATTGATGGCGTGGTAATCACGTTCGCGGACATCACCGTCGCCAAGAAGCTGGAAGCGCAGTTACGGCAAAAGCATGCCGTGCTGGAAAAGCTCGTCACACAACAAGTTTTGGAGCCAGCCGGCGACAAAGTGAGGGCGAAAACCGTCAGGCGCAAAGCAACCAAGCAGCGAGCTGAAAAAATGCCAGCACCGGGCAAAACTTAAAAACCAGCCGTGCCGAGAAAACACAACATCAATGAAGATCCCGCCGAATTGCGCCGCCGAGCCGAAAGCCGCCTCCGCGATCAGCAGACAAGCCAACCTATAAAGCGCGAAGTTTCGAATTCAGACGCCGCCACCATGCGGGAGCTGCACGAACTGGAAGTTCATCAGATCGAATTGGAGATGCAGAATGAGGAACTCACGGAAGCCAGGGATAAAATGGAGGCGCTGCTCGAGAAATACGCCGACCTCTATGATTTTGCTCCGGTGGGCTACCTGACCCTCGATCAGGCGGGCGACATCCTCGAGGCCAACTTGGCGGCGGCCAGCCTGTTGGGGCGCGCGCGTTCCGCGTTAATAAAACAGCCCTTTCGTTTTTTCGTTTCCCCGGCGGACCGTGTGGTCTTCGGCGCATTTCTCAAGAAAGTGTTTGCCGGTGGAACCAGGGAGGAGTGTGATGTGATGCTCCTGGTGGATGGCAAAAGGGCGTTTGATGTGCGGATCAGGGCCAACCTGTTCGAGTCGGGCGAAGCGTGCCGGGTGGCGGTGTCAGATATAACTGAACACAAGCTCGGGAAAGCCGCCGCCGAACAGTTGGCGGCGATCGTGAAATATTCGAGCGACGCCATCATCGGGAAAGATCTGAACGGCATCATCACCAGTTGGAATAGCGGTGCGGAAAAGATTTTCGGCTACACGGCCGGTGAAATGGTGGGAGCTTCCATCCTGCGCCTGATTCCAGCCGACCGGCACGATGAGGAGAATCAAATTCTGGAGCAGATCAAGCGTGACGAAAATGTGGAGAACTTTGAGACGCTACGACGAACCAAGGATGGACGCCTGATTGATGTCTCGGCCACGTCATCGCCGATCAAGGATGCCGCCGGCAAGATCATTGGGGTGTCGAAAGTGGCGCACGACATCACTGGGCACAAGCGGGCGGAATCGGATCGTCTCATCCTGAACAAGCTGGAGTCCACGGGAATTCTGGCCGGCGGCATCGCCCATGATTTCAATAATCTGCTCACCGTTATTCTCCTCAACCTTGAACTGGCCCAGATGCTCAATCTTCCGGATGTGGAGCTGGCGCAATATCTGGCGGACGCGAAAAAATCCGCTTTGATGACGAGGAGCCTGACTGCGCAACTGCTCACGTTTGCCGAAGGCGGTGCGCCGGTCAGAAAGGCGATTTTCCTTGCTGGATTGATTCAGGAATCCGTCTGGCTGGCATTGAGCGGTTCGAAACTTCGATGTGAATTTTCCCTCGCCGAGGATCTCTGGCCAGCCGAAGTGGACGAGGCACAGATGGGCCAGGTCATTCGCAGCATGGTTCTGAACGCGCGCGAGGCAATGCCGCCCGGAGGAATGGTAAGGGTCCGGGCGGAGAACGCGGTATTGGGTGCCACCGAACATCCGCCTTTGCCGTCAGGTGACTATGTCAAAATTAGCATCGCGGACCAAGGCACCGGCATTTCGCAGGATGTGCTGCCGAAAATCTTTGACCCCTATTTTTCCACGAAGCAGCGCGGCGACCGCAAGGGAATGGGGCTGGGGCTGACCATCTGCCATTCCATCATTCAGAAGCACGAAGGCACGATTACTGTGGAATCAGCTGTCGGGAATGGCACGACGTTTGACATCTACTTGCCCGCCGTCCAGAAATTAAGCGATGAAATGAAAACGCCGCCCCCAGCCGGCGCGCCACGGAACGGACGGGTGCTGGTGATGGATGACGAGGAAGGCGTGCGGGAAATTGTCGGGCTGACCCTCTCGGGGATGGGCCATACCGTGGAGTTGGCGCGGGATGGACAAATGGCAGTCGAGGCTTATAAAACCGCGGTGCTGCAGGGTCGTGGCTTTGACGCGGTGATCCTGGATTTGACGATCCGCGAGGGAATGGGCGGGCGTGAAACGCTCCAGGAATTGCTCAAGCTTGACCCGCGCGTGAAGGCCATTGCGATGAGCGGATACGCGCTCGATCCGGTCATTCTTGAACCGGAACGCCACGGATTCAAGGGCGTGCTGAGGAAGCCTTTTGATGTTGGAAAACTGCAAGAGAATCTTGCCCGGGTCATGAACAATATAACCGCCAGCAAGTCTTAGCATGAATAAAAATTCGAAAACCTCTAAAGCAACCGCCAAACGGCGCCGCCGATCCGCGTCCAAGTTGCAGGAACTCGATGAACAAAAGCAACAGAGTCCCATGCTGGCCAGACTATACCAGCTTGCTGAGGCCAAGTTGCGCATCCAGCAGAAAAGTTTGCGGTCAAAGACCGCTGCTCCGCAGACCGCCACCGATCCCCAGCGGCTGCTGCATGAATTGGAAGTTCACCAGATTGAACTGGAATTGCAAAATACCGAATTGCGCCAGGCCCGGGATGAACTGGAAGTGGCGTTGGAGAATTACACCGACCTCTATGATTTTGCGCCGGCGGGATATTTTACCCTCACCTCCGCCGGCACCATCCGCCAAGTCAATCTCACTGGGGCCCATTTCGCGGGCATCGAGCGTTCACGTTTGACTGGCCGGGCCTTTGGCCAACTTATTTCCGCAGCGCAACGCCCCGCTTTTAATGCGTTCCTAAAGCAGGTCTTTGCTGGTGAAGACAAACTCTCCATTGATATTGAACTGCCCAGAAAAGCCGAACCTCTTCAGGTCATTCGGCTTCGAGCCAAACGCTCGCCGACCGGCCTGGATTGTCGCGCCGTGGCGGTTGACATCACCGGGCTAAAACGGGAAGAAAACAAAGTGCGCGTGTCAGAAATCCGTTACCGCCGGCTCTTCGAAACGGCGCATGACGGCGTTCTCCTCCTCGATCCGGCCACCCGCAAAATCACCGATGCCAATCCGTTCATGACAAAATTGCTGGGCTATACGCATGATCAGTTCGTGGGGAAGGAACTCTTTGAAATCGGTCTGCTCAAGGACGAAACCGCGAGCCAGGAAATGTTCGAGAAATTGAAGCGGAAGCATGAAGTCCGCTACGAGGATTTGCCGCTGGAGACCA
>Ga0181516_10003713_pt1 | contig 10057 bp, 7 predicted proteins | sample PEATcosm2014_Bin_25_FD_121104 | JGI IMG/M metagenome (GOLD analysis project Ga0181516, IMG submission 121104) | Peatland microbial communities from MTU Mesocosm Facility, Houghton, MI, USA - PEATcosm2014_Bin01_10_metaG | ecosystem: Environmental > Terrestrial > Soil > Wetlands > Peat | place...
CCGAGGTAATTGGCCATCAGCGCCGGCAGGACGAGGACCAGCCACGCGGCCTGGATCGGCCGGCGGCCGAAATGGCCCATGTCGGCGTAAAGCGCCTCCGCTCCGGTCACGGCGAGGAAGACGCTGCCGAGCACGACGAATCCGAGCGTGCCGTGCCGCCAGAGGAAAACGAGGCCCGGCTCAGGGCTCAGCGCCCGCAGGATCACCCAAGCGTCGCGAACGTGCATCAGGCCGAGCCCGGCGTTGACGATGAAGAACACCACCATGATCGGGCCGAAGAATGCGGCGACGCCGGCGGTGCCGCGTCGTTGGGCGAGAAACAGCAGGACCAGGATGAGAACGGTCGCCGGCAGCACGAAGGGCGAAAGGTCGGCGTCGACCTGTTTGAGGCCCTCGAGGGCGGACAGCACCGAGATCGCCGGCGTGATCATCGCGTCGCCGGAAAACAGCGCCGCGCCGGCGACGCCGAGCAGGAAGGCGACGGCGGCTTGGCGGCCGAGCGCGACCTGGGCGAGGGCCTTGAGCGACAGGATGCCGCCTTCGCCCTTGTTGTCGGCCTGCATCAGGAACAGGACGTATTTGGCGGTGACGACGATCAGCAGCGCCCAGATGATGAGCGAGACGACGCCGACGACGACCTCGACGGTGAGGCCGCCCCCCTTGAATTGGCCAAGCGCCGCCTGCAGCGCATAGAGCGGGCTGGTGCCGATGTCGCCGAACACGACGCCGACCGACCCCAGCGCCAGAATCCAGAAGTTGCCTTTCGCATGCCCCGCGCCGTTCGCGTCGTGGCCATTGGCCGCCGGCGCGAGGGCCGCCTGCGAAATGTCATGAGACATCGAGTTTCCGGTTCCGCCCGCGGGCCCCTCGGGTCCAGGGCGGGCGTCTCTATACCGCTTCGCCTCAACCGCGCAAGGGCGCAGATCAAAGCCGGCCGACTGTCGGATCCGGCGTTTTCAGGCCGCCGCCCCCTTGGTCAGCGCCTCGATCAGGCCGCGCAGGACGTCCGGGCGCTCGATGCAGCTCATATGGGCGGCGGCGGGGACGATTTCAAACCGCGCGCGGCCGATTTGGCCGGCGAATTCGCGCACCAGCGCCGGCGGGGTCGAGCCGTCTTCGTCGCCGACGGCGCACAGGACCGGGACCGCGATCGCCGCGCAATAGGGACGCAGGTCAGCGTGCATTTGCGCGCCGCAAGCCGTGAGATAGCCGTCGCGCGGCGCCCGCGTCAGCATCGCCCGCCAGCCGGCGAGTTCGCTCTGGCGCTTGGCGCGAAACCCGGCGGCGAACCAGCGTTGCATCGTCGCCTCGGCGATCGCCTCGATCCCGCCGCGGGCGACTTCGTCCATGCGCTGGCGCCAGCTCTCCTCCGTGCCGATCTTGGCGGCGGTTCCGCACAACGCCATCGCGGCGACGAGGTCGGGCCGCTGGTGGTAGAGCGCCTGGGCGACCAGCCCGCCCATCGATAGGCCGACGATCACCGCGCCGCCGACCTCGAGGCGATCAAGCAGGGCGGCGAGATCGGCGGCGTAGTCGGCGATCAGCGCTGGCCCGGGCGGCAGTTCGGAGAGGCCGTGGCCGCGCTTGTCGTAGCGCACGATTCTGTAGGCGTTGGCCAGCGGTCCGACGAGATCGTCCCAGATGCGCAAGTCCATGCCGAGCGCGTTGACGAAGACGATCGTCCGCGCGTCGACCCGTCCTTCGTCGCGATAATGCGCGACGGCGCCGTTGACTTCGGCGAAGGCCATGGCGAAGCGCCTCCTCCCGTTTGCGCCGCGCTCGCCGGATGCGGCGCGCGCCCACCCTTCGCGGGCGCCGCCGCCCTGTCAAGGGCGAGCGGCCCGGCGCCGTCATTCCATCAGCGTGTAGAGCGCGCGCGCTTCGACGGGCGGGCCGCGGCGCCAGCCGAGCGCTTCGACCCGCGCCGCCACCCATTTCGCGCCGAGCGGGAAGGCGATCACGTCGCCGGGCTTGAGCTGGCGGCTCGGCTTGTCGACGCCCGAGCCGAGCCCGCCGCGGGTGACGCGCACGCCGCCGTGCTCGATTGCGCGCGCCGCCAGGCTGCGGGTCTTGAAGAAGCGCGCGCGCCACAGCCAGACGTCGGCGCGGCAGCTATCGGCGGCTTCGATCACCCGTTCGCGCCTCCTGCGGCGGCCCGGCGACGGGCGGACTTGCGCCGCGCGCGGCGGCGCGCCGACGCCGGCTTGGCGAACGGGGCGAGCGCCGCGAACGGCGAAGCGATCAGTTGCGCCGACTCGGCGTCGGTGGTCGGCCGCTTGCGCCACAAGTCGGCCGCGCGATCGTCGCCCGTCTTGGCGCGGGTGAAGCCGAGGCCGCGCAGAATCGTCTCCGCTTGGCCGGGCTTCCAGCCGAGCGCGGCAAACAATTGCGGCGTCGCGCGGACCGCGCCGGCGGCGTGCGGATCGGCTTCGCGCGCCAGCGCGTCGAGCCGCTCCAGCGCCGCGGCCGGCACGGCGAAGCCGCCGACCGCGCGCAAGCCGCGCAGGGCCAGCGCCTCGGGCGGCGGCATGGGATGGGGCAGGGGGCTCAGCGCGTCGGCGGCCGGCCGCCAGCCGGGCCGCGCCAGCGCGGCGAACGGCTCGCCGAGCAGACGCGCTTCGCGCGTCGTCAGCGCCGGCAGATAGAGGCTGAAGGCGCCGAAGCGGACGCCGAGGCCCTTGAGCGTGCGCCGCTCGCTGCGGCTCAGCGCGCGAATCTGGGTTTCGGCCATGCGCCGGTCGAGCACGCCGAAATGCTCGACCAGCAGATAGGCGAGGCCACGCGCCAGGCCCTTGAAGCGGCCGTCGGCGACGGCGGCCCTGAGCTGGGCGAGCGCGGCGAAACGCCGGCCCGCTTCGGCGGCGACGAAGGCTTCGAGCCGCCGCTCGGCGCGCTCGCGCGCCGGGGCGGCGCCGAATTCGCCGTTGAGCCGGACGCGCGGCGCGAACAGGCCGCCGCCGACGATCTCGCCCGCCGCGACGCCGCGCCACGCCAGCCGGCCGCCCAAATGAAGCGCGAACCCGTCGTCGCCGTCGGCGGCGAGCGCGCCGAGCCGGCGGGCGATCTCCGGCGCCACGGCGCGTTCGACCGCGCCGCGCAGCACGCGGTCCTCCAGCGGCGAAGCGCCGCGCTCGGGCTCGAAATGCGCGCCCGACAGCGTGCCGACGCGATGGCCCTCGACCGTCACCGCGCCGTCGGCGGCGATGCCGCCCAAGATCGGGCCGCCGCGCTGATTGAGGGTCTTGAGCAGGGCCGAGGTGCGCCGGTCGATGAAGCGCTTCATCAGCTGCTGGTGCAGCGTGTCGGACAGCCGGTCTTCGAGGGCGCGGGTCTTGCCCTGCCAGTGCCCCGGATCGGCGAGCCAGTCGCCGCGGTTGGCGACGTAGGCGAGCGTGCGCACGCGCGCCAGCCGCGTCGACAGCATGTCGATGTCGCCCTCGAGCCGGTCGAGCGGCGCGAACTGGCCCTGCATCCATTCGTCGGGCAGGCGGCGATTGCGTTGGGTGAGGTGCTCGAACATGCCGCCGATCAGCCGGGTGTGCTCCTCCTGCGAAGTCTTGCGGAAGTCGGGCGTCTGGCAGACGTCCCACAGGCGGGCGAGATTGGCGCGGTCGCGGCAGCGGCGCGCGATCAGCGCGTCGCCGGCGAGCTGGCGCAGCGTCGTCTCGTCCTGGCTCTCGTCGGCGAGTTTGAGGCCGGGCTTGGGCGGCGGCGCGGCGAGCGAGCGCATCAGGCCGGAGAGCGAGGAAAAGTCGAGCCGCGCGTTGCGCCACTCGGCCGCCGTCAGCGGCGCGAAGGCGTGACCTTCGACCGCGGCGACGACGTCGGCGTCCATCTCCGGCGCGTCGCCGGTGACGCCGAACGTGCCGTCGCGGCGGTAGCGGCCGGCGCGGCCGGCGATCTGGCCGATCTCCGGGTGGTGCAGCCAGCGCATGCGGCGGCCGTCGAACTTGCGCAGCGCGGCGAAGGCGACGTGGTCGACGTCCATGTTGAGGCCCATGCCGATCGCGTCGGTGGCGACGAGGAAATCGACTTCGCCCGATTGGAAGAGGGCGACCTGGGCGTTGCGGGTGCGAGGGCTGAGCGACCCCATCACCACCGCCGCGCCGCCGCGATGGCGGCGGATCAGTTCGGCGATGGCGTAGACGGCGTCGGCGGAGAAGGCGACGACGGCGCTGCGCGGCGGCAGGCGGGTGAGCTTCTTCGAGCCGGCGTAAGTCAGTTGCGAGAAGCGGTCGCGCGATTGGATGACGAACTCAGGCGCGAGGCGGCGGATCAGCGGCGCCGCCGTCGCCGCGCCGAGCAGCATCGTTTCGGAGTTCCCGCGCGCGTGCAGCAGGCGATGGGTGAAGACATGGCCGCGCTCGGGGTCGGCGCACAGCTGGATCTCGTCGACGGCGAGGAATTCGACCTTGCGGTCGAGCGGCATCGCCTCGACCGTGGCGACCCAATAGCGCGGCGACAGCGGCACGATCTTTTCTTCGCCGGTCACCAGCGCGACGTCCCGCGCGCCCCGCGCCTTGACGACGCGGTCGTAGATCTCGCGCGCCAACAGCCGCAGCGGCAGGCCGATCATGCCGGTCGCATGGCCGAGCATGCGCTCGACCGCCAGATGCGTCTTGCCAGTGTTGGTGGGGCCGAGAACGGCGACGAGGCGCGAAGAGGAAGAGCCGATCGGCGAGTCGGTCATGAGGGTAAGGTGGGGGAGGATGGCGCGCGGGGCAAGTCAGATCATTGTGCGGCGCCGGCGCGTTGATCTCCTCTCCCGCACAGCCTGTCGAAAGACGGGCGTTCTTGCGAACGCCCTTTTGCGGGGGAGGGGCAGGGGCGAGGGCCCGGCGAAGCCCGCCGCGCGGCCGGCGCGGCGGCGGCTGCCGCGACGCGACAAGTCCGTTTCGTGCGGCGGCGTTTTCAAGCGCTTAGGCGCCAAAACGCGCGCGCGGAGCGGGTGGGGAGGTGGGCGGTAGAAATAGGTATTTGACGGGCGTGTCACGGTAAACCAAGGTAAACCCCGTTCTCCAGCCTCGAGCCGGAGAACGACGCCTGCTTTGAACTCGCTCGGAAATACGCGCATCGCCGGTTGTGACATGAAGCCTCCTAACGGCCTCTGTCACTCAAATCGCCTGTCTCACTTCAGGGGCGCAGCACAGCACACTCCAACATAATACGTAATACGTAATACCGTGGCGCCAGGGCCAGCGCTGGCGGGCCGGCCGCTCGCCTGGGCGGTCGCTTACTCGCAATACTGATTGCTGTTGAAGACGAAACATTTCGACCGCGGCGCGGCGGTCGCCGCCGGCTGGCGCGGCTTCGCCGCGGGGCGCGGCGCGGCGCCGACGGCGGGCGTCTGCACGTAGAAGCTGAACGACGCCCCGCTCTCCGGCGCGGATCCCGGCGCGGCGGGGGTGAAGCTGACGCGACAACCGCCGCCGCGCACCAGAGTGATCGCGACCTGGCTGGCGCAGCCGTCGCACAGCAGCGCGCGCGGGATGACGCAGACATAGCCGCCGGCTCGGGCGACGGAGATCGATGCGGTCGCGGCCAAAGCGGCGCTGAGCGCCGCGACGGTCAGGATCGCCGCTCGTCGGTTGCTCATCTGGATCGCTCGCTCCTCGTTAGGGGAAACGGAATAAAGTCTCCGCCGGTAGACTGAGACCATTCGCCGCCGGACGCAATCTCGCGGGCGCGCGCCGCGGCCCTCGGCGCCGCCAGCGGGCGGGATTTGGCCTTCGCTCGACCACGGTCGCCGCCTCGCGCTATTGTTTTCCTGCGCCGTTTCGGCAGTATAGTTTGCGGAGCAACCGCGCGACCGCCGCCGATGGGCGAGAGTATCTTCATCAATTATCGACGCGGCGAGGATCAGGCCGCCGCAGGGCGGCTTTACGACCAGCTCGAGGCCGCGTTCACGCGCGAACGCATTTTCATCGACGTCGACAACATCGCGCCTGGCCGCGATTTCACCGAGGAACTGGCGACCCGCGTCGAGCAATGCGACGTCTTTCTCGCTGTCGTCGGCAGACGCTGGGCCGATGTCGTCGACGTCGACGGCAGCCGCCGGCTCGACAATCCCAACGACTGGGTTCGGGTCGAGATCGAATCCGCGCAGCGCCTGGGCAAGCACATCATCCCGGTGCTGGTCGACGGCGCCGAAATGCCCCGGCCGGAGAAGCTCCCCGACGCGTTGCTGCCGTTTGCGCGGCGCAATGCGGCGCGCCTGACCCACGAGCGTTTTCGCGCCGACGTCCAGGCGCTGGTCGTCGCGATCGGCCGATTGCGCGAGGCGGAGCGCGCGCGGCGCGAAGCGGAGCGGTCGCAAGCGCCGCGCGCCGCCGAAACGCTCGCCGTTTCGGCGCACCCGGCTGGCGAAGCCGCGCCGCCCGCCGCCGCAGGCCGAGGCGCCGCGCCGGCGGCGATCGCCGCGCTGGCGGCGTTCGCGACGATTGCGGCGGGCGCGGGCTTCTTCGTCTGGCGATCGCCGCCGGCCTCGTCGGTCGCGACGGACGCCGTCGCCAAGCGCGCCGGCGCCGGCGCCGGCGCGAGCGTGATTGCCAACCCCGCGCCGACGAAGATCGCAGCCGCCCAGCAGACGTCGATCCCCACCGCGGCGGCTGAGCCGGCGACGCCCACGACCGGCCCCGCGGCGACGGCGAACCTGAAGGCGGCGCCTTCGCGCGAGGTCAAGCTCGAGGTCGTCGAGGCGCAGCCGACGCCGTCGGCTGCGCCGACGGCCGCCGCCTCTACGGCGCCGACGCTAGAGCCGACGCCGACCGCTGCGACGGCGAGCGCCCCGCCGTCCCCGCCGAGCGCCGCCGCGACGGCGACCGCCAAAGCGCCGTCGGAGATCGAAGCGAAGGCTGGAGCGATCGAAGCGCAAGCGACGCCATCGGCTGCGCCGACGGCCGCAGCTTCCGCGGCGCCGACCAGCGCGGCGGCTGAGCTGACGACGCCCGCGGCGACAGCGAGCCCGAAGGCGGCGCCCTTGCGCGAGGTCAAGCTCGAGGCCGTCAAGGCGGAACCGACTCCTTCGGCTGCGCCGACGCTAGAGCCGACGCCGACCGCTTCGACGGCGAGCGCCCCGCCGTCCCCGCCAAGCGCCGCCGCGACGGCGACCGCCAAAGCGCCGTCGGAGACCGAAGCGAAGGTTGCGGCGATCGACGCGCAACCGACGCCGTCGGCTGCGCCGACGGCCGCCGCTTCCGCGGCGCCGACCAGCGCGGCGGCTGAGCCGACGACGCCCGCGGCGACAGCGAGCCTGAAGGCGGCGCCCTTGCGCGAGGTCAAGCTCGAGGCCGTCGAGGCGGAACCGACTCCTTCGGCCGCGCCGACGCTCGCCGCTTCGCCGACGCCGACGGTTTCCGCGGCGCCGTTCGCAGCAGCGACGGCTCCGGCAAGCCCTGCAGCGACGGCGGGCCCGGACGCGGCGCCGCTTGAGGCCAAACTCAAGGCGGTCGAGGCGCAACCCACGCCTGCCGCTGCGCCGACGTTCGCCGCGTTGCCGACGCCGACGCCAGGGCCGACGCCGGCGCCTTCCGCGGCGAGCGCGCCGTCGACCCCGCCGAGCCCCGTGACAACGGCGACGGCCAAGGCGCCGTCGGCGCTCGAGACGAAGGTCAGCGCGGTCGAAGCGCAACCGACGGCCGCGCTTCTGCCGGCGTCCGCGCCTCAGGTCGCGCTCGCGGCTCCGGCCGCCAAACCGACTGTGGCCGATCTCGCCGCATTGACGCCGCTCATCGCCGCCGAACTTCGCCGCCTGGGTTGCTACAGCGGAGCCGCGACCGCCTGGGACGCCGTCGATCTGCGCCTCGGCGTCGACAAATTCGCCCAACTCGCCAAGTTCGCGACCTTGCCCGCCGAGCCCGACGTCGGCCTGCTCGCGGCGCTGAAGGGCGAGCCCGACCATTTCTGCGCGCCGCAATGCGCGCCGCGCGAGATCGCGAGCGAGGGGCGCTGCGTGCCGAAGACATGTGGGCCGAACCAGGTCCTCGCGCACGACGGCGCCTGCGTCGCGCGCCCGCCGAAGCCGCAGCCGACGACCGCGGCGCGCGCCCCGGCCGCCGCCGGCAAGCGCTGCTTCACCTTTAACGGCAGTTCGTATTGCGAATGACGCGCACGAGCGCGCCGCCCGGCGAAGCGATGCGGAAAAAGGAGCGCCGCCAGGTCGCGCTTCGGTTCCCGCTCGTTGGGGCGATTCCGCTCGACACAGCTACGACAGCCCAACGCCGCATCGGACCGGAGCCGTCGCCCGAAGGGCCGGGGCGAAGCGTCGGAGCCGCGTCAGCGGCTTGACGGCGGCGGGCTGACGCGGCTCGCGGCTGAAGTCAACACGGCGTTCTACCGCCGCGAGCTCGGCGGATCGTCATCGAGAAGGCGACCGCCGATCTCGGTCGCCTTGTCGCGCCCGGCTTGCCCGACCCCGTCGCCCAGGGCGGCGACAGCCGGCGGCGGGGAATGCGTCGGACGAGAGGGACGCCCGCGCCGCAGACCCTAGGCCTTCGCTGTCGCCGCCTTTGTCATCACGTAGCGCAGCTTGCTGGCCGCGAGGCGATGGATCGAGGCGCGGCTGGCCGAGATGGGGGCTTGGAACGTGACTTCGGTTCCCGTCGCGACATCCACGGCGGCGACGCGCAGAATGTCGCCGATGCGTTGGATTTCGATGATGATTTCGTCGTGCGGCATGACCGACAGCCCTGATTCGCGCTGGTGACGGCGGGTTGGTTTACGATGCCGGGACGACGTTGACAGCGCGTAACTTTGACCGTGCGCTCAATCCGCGGCCGCGCCGAGCGGCCTCGGCCCGCGCTTCCGCGGCGCCGAGCGGGCGAGGGCGGCGGCGCGCCGGGGTCAGCGGGCTTGGCCAAAGCGCGTCGACGAAGACGCCCGTCTCGCGATGGGCTGCGGACGCCGAACTCGGATCAGACAACCGCGAACGCTGTCTCGAAAGACATGCGCCTATGCGTTCAGGCGACCGCCGACCCTACGGATGGGCGCACCGCCGGGGCCGAGACCGCGGACGCCGGGCCGCTCCGTTCCCCGCCAGCCGGGCCGTCAGCCCTGCGCCGCTTCGCGCGCAATGCGATAAATGTCCCCGCGTGCGATGCCCAGGTCGTCCAACTCGCGATCGGTGCAAGACGACAGTTCACGCAGCGTCCGCAGATACACCCGACGTTTTTCGAGATAGTGGCGAACGAAATCAAAGGCCATCTTAAGCTCCTTCTCGCGTCATGCCGTCGGCGGCGGTGCGACCTGCTCCAGCGGGAACTCGTCGCGCGTTCCGTCTCTCCCGACACGCCCAACGTGGTGGTGCGCCGCACAAGAATCAATGCTGCAGCGCGTCATCCATGCATGGGACGCATGCCGCGATTGCATGCCGACGGCTGGGTTCGCCGCCTGGCGAGTCCGTCAGAGACGCGGGCGCAGAGGCGGCGCCGTTGAGCTCGCGGGTCGCGAAGAGGGAGGCGACGACGGCTTGGTTGTCCCCGCCGACGCCTGTGTGCCATGACCGCGAAGAGGCTCGTAGAGGTTGGATCGGCAAGCCAATCGCGGCGCCGTCCTGGAGGCAAACCAGTGCAACTGATCGAACCGCGCTTTCGCGGTCTGTTCGTATCCCTCTTCGCGCTGTTCACCCTGTACGGCACGTCGATGACGATCATCGGCGCGACGCTGCCGAAAATTCTGGCGAATTTTCACTGGAACTATCTAACGGCCGGAATTGTCATCGGCGCCGGCGCCGTGGCCTACTTCGTGTCCACGTACCTCGCCGGCTGGCTGGTGAAGCGCTGGGGTCCCAAGCCGACGATTGAGCTCGCTCTGTCGCTCATCGTCGCCGGGCTCGCCTTCTTCGCCACGACGCCCGATCCGGCGATCAACACGCTGCTGAGCGTGCTCATTGGCCTCGGCCAGGGCGGCGTGGAAGTCGGCGTCAATTCGACGATTCTGCGCATGGACGCCGGGAACTCGGGCCGGCCGATGAATCTTTTGCATGGCGCTTTCGCCGTCGGCGCGATCGTCGGACCGCTGGCGATCAGCCTTCTCATGCAGAGCGGGCTTGACTGGGCCG
>Ga0181516_10003715_pt1 | contig 10056 bp, 6 predicted proteins | sample PEATcosm2014_Bin_25_FD_121104 | JGI IMG/M metagenome (GOLD analysis project Ga0181516, IMG submission 121104) | Peatland microbial communities from MTU Mesocosm Facility, Houghton, MI, USA - PEATcosm2014_Bin01_10_metaG | ecosystem: Environmental > Terrestrial > Soil > Wetlands > Peat | place...
ATGATGGTCTTGACCATGGCCTTGCTGTACTTGCGGTGGCCCGAGGGCATGCGCACGGGCGTGATGAGGCCCAGCGACTCCCAATAGCGCAAGGTGCGCTCAGAGAGCCCGCTCATCTTCCCTGCTGCGCCAATCCCTATCAGCTGATCTGTCATCCGCATCCTCCAACATGGCATCATCGCCCATGATTGATTATATGGTTTATAGCTTTTTTGACAAGTTTTAAATGGGGCGAGGGTCCGCCTTCAGAAAAAGCCATCCGGCGCCGAATCACTGCCGCTGATATCTGAAATTCAAGCTGGCTCTGTGCTATAATCCGCGCTCAGCCCCCACCCTCGACTAGGAAGCCTCATGGACCTGCTCTCACTGCTGCGCAACGCCTTCAAGCCAGCGCCGCCCAAGCGCCAGAGCGCCGGGTTCAAAGACCCGCAGGCCCCTTGGCGCCCCTTCAAGCTCTTCATGGTCACCTTCATCATCAGCGGCTTCATCATCCTGGGGGCCGCCGCGGGCCTGGTGGTGGCCTACATGAACGAGCTGCCCTACGTCAGCGACCTGCGCGAATACAAGCCCAGCCAGTCCACCAAGATCTTCGATGCCAACGGCAACCTGGTGAAGCAGCTCTACCTTGAGCAGCGCACCCTGGTGCCGCTGGCGCGCATCCCCATGGCCATGCAGAAGGCCATCATCGCCACCGAGGACACGCACTTCTACCAGCACTGGGGCCTGGATGTGCCCGGCATCTTGCGCGCGGCGCTGGTCAACACGCTCAACCACAAGGTCATCCAAGGCGCCTCCACGCTCACCCAGCAGCTGGCCCGCAACCTCTTCCTCACCCAAGAGCGCAGCTTGAGCCGCAAGATCAAGGAGGCCATGCTGGCCATCCAGATCGAGAAGGCCTACACCAAGGATGAGATCCTGGAGATGTACCTGAACCAGGTCTACTTCGGCAACGGGGCCTATGGCGTGGAATCCGCGGCCCGCACCTATTTCGGCAAGCATGTGGAGGAGCTCTCGCTCTCCGAGTGCGCGGTGCTGGCGGGCATCCCCAAGTCCCCCAATGCCTACAACCCCATCGTGGACGTGGAGCGGGCCCAGCGCCGCAAGGAGACCGTGCTGGCCCGCATGCAGAGCGAGGGCTACGTCACCGCCCAGGAAGCCGAGGCCGCCAAAGCCGAGCCGGTGCAGGTGCGGCGCGGCGAGGTGCAGAACGCCCCCTATTTCACCGAGTACGTGCGCCAGCAGCTGGCCGCCACCTACGGCGACAACGCGGTCTACAAGGGCGGCCTCTCGGTCTACACCACCCTGGACTTGAGCCTGCAGGACATGGCCCAGCGGGCCGTGGAGAACGGCCTGACCCAGGCCGACAAGAAGGCCGAGAGCTACCTCAAATACTTCTTCAAGCTGGGCGAGAAGCCCACCCTGCAGGGCGCCATGGTGGTCATCGACCCCCACACCGGCTACATCAAGGCCCTGGTGGGCGGCCGCGACTTCAACGCCAGCGAGTTCAACCGCGCCATCCAGGCCAAGCGCCAGCCCGGATCGGCCTTCAAGCCCTTCATCTACGCGGCGGCCATCGACAACGGCTTCACCGCCGAGGACGTGGTGATCGACGCCCCGGTGGTCTTCACCGACCCCAGCGGCAAGCAATGGAAGCCCATCAACTTCGAGAACCGCTTCTTCGGGCCCACCCCGCTGCGCAAGGCCCTGGCCAACAGCCGCAACGTGGTGACCGTGAAGCTGCTCAACAAGATCGGGGTGAACACCGCCATCAGCTACGCCCGGCGCATGGGCATCACCAGCGAGCTCAACCGCGACCTGACCCTGGCCCTGGGCACCGCCGAGGTCTCCCTGATGGAGCTCACCTCCGCCTTCGGCACCCTGCCCAACCAGGGCATCCGGGTGGAGCCCATCGCCATCCTCTCGGTCAAGGACGCCAACGGCCGCACCCTGGAGGAGCACAGCACCAAGAGCCATGAGGCCTTGAGCGCCACCACGGCCTACATCGTCACCAGCATGATGCGCGATGTCATCGACCACGGCACCGGCAGCACCGTGCGCCAGGCCGGCTTCACCCTGCCCGCGGCTGGCAAGACCGGCACCACCAATGACTTCAGCGACGCCTGGTTCGTGGGCTTCACCCCCGACCTGGTGGCCGGCGCCTGGATCGGCTACGATGACCGCCGCAGCATCGGCAAGTTCCTCACCGGCGGCGTGGTGGCAGCCCCCATCTGGGCCGATTTCATGAAGAAGGCCACCGCTGGCAAGCCGGCCAAGGACTTCCCCGTGCCCTCCGGCATCCACTTCGTCAAGGTCTGCGCCGACTCAGGCCAGCTCTTCACCCCAGCCTGCCGCAAGGCGGTGAACGAGGCCTTTGTGGACGGCACCGAGCCCACCAAGGAATGCGAGCTGCACAACCGCAGCGGCAACATCATGGAGGAGGACCTGGACAGCGGCCAGGCCCCGGCCAAGAGCGAATCTGATGATGAGGATGACGCCGCGCCAGGGGCCAACAAGGGCTTCTAGCCGGCATGCGCTTGTGAGCGGAAAACAAGAAAGCCCGGGCCAATCGGCCCGGGCTTTCTTTGCTTCCATGCATCCAAAATTACTGCTGACGGGTGACCACGAACTCCACCCGGCGGTTCTTGGCGCGGCCGGCCTCGGTCTTGTTGTCGGCGATGGGGCTGTCCGAGCCGAAGCCCTTGGCCGCCAGCTGGGACTTGGGGGTCTGCAGGTGCGCTTCCAGCCAGTCGATGACCGCCTGGGCGCGCTTCTGCGACATCTTGAGGTTGGCCTTCTTGCTGCCCTTGTTGTCCGTGTAGCCGCACACCGTCACCAGCATGCCCGGGAACTGCTTCACCAGGCCGTCAATGGCCTTGAGCGTGCGCTCGCACTTGTCGGCCTCCAGATTCGCCGTGCCCGACTTGAAGACAATGGGCCCATTCTCATTCTGCACGTCCTTGAGCTTGGCAGTCAGCATCTCGGCGCCCTTGTCGGCAGCCATGGGGGCCACGGCCCCGCCCACGGCCTTGACCGTGTCATTCTTGCCCAGGTCATTGGCCTGCTTCTGGACGTCGCCCAGATCCAGGGCCATCAGGGGAGCGGAGCACATCAGCAGGGAGATCGCCAGCATCTTGATCTTGAGCATCAAACCCTCCAAAAATTGAAAGACCTTGGCCCCAGAGCGGCAGTGCCCTCCGGCCAATTGTATCAATTTGTATCACGCCAAGGCCGCGACTTCAAGCCCCCTGCCCCCGCGCCAGGGCCTGGTGGCCGTAGCGCATGGGGAGCGCCACCGCGGTTGCCTGCAGCAGCAGCCAGCAGGCGGCGGGCAGCAGCAGCGCGGCCCAGCGCGGGGTGAAGCGGTGGCTGATGGCCAGCCGGCTCAGCTCGCCAAGCGGCGGCACCAGCAGGCCCAGGCTCAGCAGCAGATAGAGCCCGGCCAGGGTCAGCAGCAGCAGGCCGCTGCCGCCGGTCACCATGTCCTCCGGATTCTCCATGTCTGGGCGGCCCCAGGCCGCGCCCAAGCCCACGCACAGGCTGGTGATGGCCATGGGCGCGGTCAGCATGACCAGCAGGCCGGCCAGGAGCAGCCTGGGCGAGGGCTTGAGGGCCAGCACGCAGCTGCCAAAGAGCAGCAGGCCCAGGCCAGAGAGCAAAGCCAGGGTGCCCAGCCAGCGCCAGGCCAGGTAGCGGGCGCTGGAGATGGGCGCCGTGCGCAGCAGCCAAGATGCCTCGCCCTCCAGGCTCTGCGCCGGAAAGGCGAAGCGCGCGGCCACGGCCAGCAGCACCAGGCAGCTCAAGCCCGCGCTGGCGATGAACAGCGGGTCGTGCAGGCTGGCCACCTCAGGGTCCTGCATGGGCAGGCGGGCCAGGTTGAAGAGGAAGATGCCCACCAAGGTGCCCAAGAAGAGGAATTGCAGGCGCTGCGTGTCGCGCCGCAGGGTGCGCGCGGCCTCTTGCAGGCAGAGGCTGGCCACCCAGCCGCGGGGCCTGGCCCACAGCCGGCCCAGCAGGCCCTCCCAAGGGCCCCCGCGCGCGGGCTCCTTGCCGCCCCCGGCATCGCGGGTGCGCAGCCAGAGCGGCAGGTAGGCGCGGCCGCCCCACAGGGCCACCGCCAGCAGCAGAGCCAGCCCGCCCAGCCACAAGAGGGCCATCCAGCCCAGGCCGGCGGCCGGGTCATTGTGGAAGCCGTCCAGCGCATTGGCGGCCATGGCGCTGGGCAGCCAGCCGGGCTGGGGCAGGCGGAACTGCCGCAGCCATTCCGCGGCGGCCATGGTGTTGCCGGCATTGGTGAGCTTTTCCGGCTGCATGGCCCGCACCACCAGCACCAGGGCGCAGGCCATCAGGGCAAAGACCAGGGTCATGGCGCGGCGCAGCCGCCCCGGCGCCACCAAGCGCAGGCTGGCCAGCAGCACCAGGGTCGAGAGCCCGGCGCCCCAGAAGGAGAGGCCCACCAGGCAGGCCAGGGCCCACAGCACAAAGGCCGCCCCGCCGCCCAAGGCCCGCTGCATGGCCAGGGCCACCGGCACCCAGAGCAGGGCCACCATCCAGGCGCTGGCGGCCCAGGAGCGCATGAAGCGCGCCAGGAAGAGCCGGCGCGGTGCCAAGGGCGTGGCCAGCAGCAGCTCAAGGCCGCGGTCAAGGAAGAGGGCCGAGAGGCTGGTGATGAGCTGGCTCAGCGCCTGCATGCTGAAGAAGACCAGGAAGAGCACCTGGGAGAGCCGCGCGATGAGCAGCGGCCCCAGGCCCTCCTGGCGGGCCAAGAAGCCGAAAGTGGGCCTGAGCAGGCCGTAGACCAGCGCCAAGAAGACGAAGGCCACCAGCAGGCCGGCGCAGGCCCGGGCCCATTCACCGGCCTGCCAGCGCCGCCAGGCGCCCAAGCGGGGCTTCAGCTCGAGCCGAACGATCAGCCAAAGGGCCTGGGTGAGGTCGGCCCAGCTCATGCCTCGCCCCCGGGCGCGGCCATGGGCGAGCCCTCCTGGGTGAGGGACAGGAAGGCGCCCTCCAAGTCCTGGCGGCTGCCCGCGGCGGCTTTGATCTCCTCCACCGTGCCCTCCAGCAGCAGCCGGCCGTGGTGCAAGATGCCCAGGCGGTCGCAGAGCTTCTCCGCGATCTCAAGAGTGTGCAGGCTCAGGAACACCGTGACCCCCTGGCTGGCCTGGCTGCGCAGCAGCTCCTTGATCTGGCGGCCGCCCTGGGGGTCCAGCCCCACCATGGGCTCGTCCAAGATGAGCACCTGGGGGCGGTGCAGCAGCGCGGCGGCAAAGCAGAGCTTCTGGCGCATGCCATGGCTGTAGGTGCCGGTGCGCTCATCGCCCCAAGCCGAGAGCCCAAAGCCCTCCAGCAGGCGGGCGCCGTAGCCTTCGGACTCCGCCGGGTCCAGGCCATAGAGCCCGGCCACCAGGCGCAAAGTCTCCAGCCCGGTCAGCTCAGGGAAGAGCGAGGGCCGGTCCGGGATGTAGGCCAGATGGGACTTGGCCTCCTGCGGGGAGGCTACCATGTCCACGCCCGCGACGCGGATGGTGCCGGCGTCCGGGCTCAAGAGCCCGGCCAGCATCTTCAAGGTGCTGGTCTTCCCCGCCCCATTGGGGCCGAGAAAGCCGTAGACCTCGCCCGGCCGCAGGCTCAGGTCCAGCCCATCCACGGCCACCAGCTGGCCATAGCGCTTCAGCAAGCCTCGCGTCTCGATCACCTAAGCCTCCAATTTGCGGTCGTAGCCGCTGGTCTTCAATCCATGCCCCAGATGGGTGAGCAGCTGGCGGTCCAGCCATTCCTCGGCGCTGCGCCAGTCCCCTGCCGCCGGGGCCTTGTCAAAGCGCCGGGCCAGTTCCTGCATGCGGCCATCGCCCAGGCCTTCCAGCAGCAGCAGGCGGGCCTCGAACCAGAGCCGGTGGGCCGGGTCAAAGCCCTGGTCCAGCCGGCGGAAGCACTGCAGGGCCAGCTCAAAGAGCTCCGGCTCCGGCTGCCAGGGCTGCTTGAAGGACAGCACCAGCTCCAGCACGCGCCAGCCCGCGGCCAGGGAATCCAAGTCTGCCATCAGGCCCGAAAAGGCCAGGGGCCGGGCCGCCTGGGTGAGCACCGCCAGCTCGCGCCGCGGGTCAGACTGCCACTGGGCCTGGAACGCCACAAAGGGCTCCAGGCCGGCGCTGCCAAAGCGGCGGCGCGAGCTGCGGGCGCCCCGCGCCATCACCGCCACCTTGCCGAATTCGCGGGTGAACAGGGTGGCCACCAGGTCATTGTCGCCGTAGCGCGTGGTGCGCAAGATGAAGGCCTCGCTGCTCTGGCTGGGCAAGTCTGGGCTCCGCTGAGAATGGGAGCGCTTATTATCCCAGGAAGGCCGCAAAAAACAAGGGGAGGGGCCGGCTCGGCCCCTCCCCTTTCGCGCCCCCGGCCAGCCGCGCCTCAGCGCAGCACAGCCACCTTCAGCAGGTGCCGCTCCAGCACCGCCTGGCCGCTCACCCATTCCACGCTGGCGATGTAGATGCCTGCCGCGGAATGGCCCAGCGGCAGGCTCAGCTCGCTGCCAGAGGCCTCCAGCACGCCGTGGGCCACCAAGCCTCCGCTCAGGCTGTAGAGCTCAGCGCGCACGCTGCCCGGCGGGTTGGCGCCGCCCAAGAAGAGGGCCACCGCGCTGGCGCTGGCAGGCACCGGGTTGGGCGCGGCATAGGGCTTGTGCAGCGCCAGCGCCCCGCGCCGCAGCAGCATGATCTGGCGCGTGCTGACCGTCTGCCCGCTCCCGTCATCCCTCTCCACCTTCAGGATGTAAATGCCCTGCGACACGGGCTGCCCCAGCGCGCTGGTTCCGTCCCAGACCAGCTGCTGGCCGTTCGGCAGGGCCATCAGGGCAATGCCCCCCTGGTCCACAGTGCCGTTGCCCTGCAGGGCCATGCGCCAATTGCCATCGCGCAGGTCCCACTCCCTCACCAGCTCGCCCGCGCTGTTGTCGATCTGCACCAGATAGCCCACGGGCTGCCGCAGCACCTCCTCCACGGCGCTCAAGGTGGTCGCCCTGCCGTACTGGTCGATGATGATGACGTTGATGGTGTAGGCGCCGCTGGCCACGAACTGGCCGCCGGAATTGGTGCCATCCCAGGCCAGGCTCATGGAGAGGCCCTGCAGCGTGATGGTCCCCACTTGGCCGAGATCGGGGATGAAGGCCCCTCCAGCCTGCACCGCCACGCCCGAGGGGTAGAAAGGCACGCTCAGGCCAGCGGCCAGCACGGCCACCACTTCGCCAGCGCTGTTGTAGACCTTGATGCCCAGGCTGTAGATGCCCGGCGGCAAAGGCGTCTCAGTTGCGCTGGCCGTGGGCGTCAACGTGCGCGTGGGCGTGTCGCTGGCAGTGCTGGTTTGCGTGATGGTGACGGTGCAGCTAGGAGAAGCCGTGCAAGTGCTGGTGCTTGTGACCGTGCGCGTGCTGGTGGCCGTGCCTGTCGAGGTCAATGTGCGCGTATCCGTGCTCGTGAAGGTCACAGTCCGGGTATCCGTGGGCGTATCTGTGGGCGTGACCGTGCAAGTGGGCGTGTCGCTGGCAGTGACGGTCTGCGTGTCCGTCACCGTGACAGTGGGCGTGCCCGTGCGCGTGGATGTATCCGTGGCGGTGGCCGTCTGGGTATCCGTGGGCGTATCTGTGGGCGTGACCGTGAGGCTTGGCGTATCGGTGGCCGTCACAGTCTGGGTGTCAGTGGGCGTGCCGGTGGGAGTCACCGTCCGCGTGGCAGACTGCGTCGCGGTCGCGGTCTGCGTGCTGGTAGCCGTATCCGTGGCTGTCACCGTCCGCGTGGCTGACCGCGTCATGGTGGCAGTCGCGGTCACAGTGCAGGTCGGCGTGGCCGTGGCCGTCCCTGTCCGCGTGGCCGTGCTGGTGGGAGTTTTGGTGTCCGTCGGCGTGGCCGTGGCCGAAGGCGTGCTCGTGGATGTGGGAGAATACTGCGGCAGGACCACTGATTCGACAAAATACAAAGCCTCAGTGTCACCCGCGCCAGTGGAAGAGCCATACTCCCCCCCGCTCACCGAGTGGCTGAGGATGGGCAGCGGCAGGCCCGTCAAGGGGTTGGTGATGCCTGTGAACCAGAATTGGTAGGTTTGCACCGGGGTTGCATTGAACAGCGCCGGGTTCGAGTAGCCTGGCTGGTACCATTGATATCCGCCCACAGAGGCCGGTGGATTGGCGCCGGTCTGGTCATCGTACATCATGAATGTGGTGTCCGCGTTCGTGATAAACGACGAGTCCCCGCCCGCGCATTGGATCGTGATCAGCCAGTCCGAGCCCAGATAGCAGCAGGTTGAATTTTGGTTCTCAACGGCGAAATAATTCGCCTGGCCCGGTGCCGCGAAATCCGCGACCGGGATCGTCGCCGTGACGGGATTGGCCTCCGCGCTGGATCCGTTGGGCACATAATTGGCCACGACCAGATGGCCGTTGAGGTAAAAGAGGAAATTATCATCTGCCTGGAAGGTGATCATGGCGCTGACAGGCTGGCAATATGAGGCGGCATGGGCAGGCGCACAAAGGCCCAGCAGGGCAAATAAGCAAAAGGAGCCAAGCAGCCAGCTCGGCCCGCCGCTCAGCCTTGCGCGAATTGACTGGCAAAGGAAACGCATCCCAGCCCTCCCATCGGAATGCTTCCAAAAAGCCAAAATTATTTCCATTAAACGCAAAGCAAATCCGCATTTCAGATACTCCAGCACAGATTAACCATAGCACAGCCGAATATGCCAGCTTATGCGTTTTAGCGCTTAGATCTTTTCTTTTTGTTGCGCCACGGCGATCTATGGCCGCAAAAAAAGGGGAGGGGCCGGCTGGCCCCTCCCCTTTCGCGCCCCTTGCCAGCCGCGCCTCAGCGCAGCACAGCCACCTTCAGCAGGTGCCTCTCCAGCACGGCCTGGCCGCTCACCCATTCCACGCTGGCAATGTAGATGCCCGCCGCGGAATGGCCCAGCGGCAGGCTCAGCTCGCTGCCAGAGGCCGCCAGCACGGCGTGGGCCACCAGGCCTCCGCTCAGGCTGTAGAGCTCAGCGCGCACGCTGCCTGGCGGGTTGGCGCCGCCCAGCAGGATCGCCACCGCGCCAGCTCCCGCTGGCACAGGGTTGGGAGCAGCAATGGGCTTGTGGCTTCCAAGCCTGCCTTGCCGCAGCAGCAGCACTTGCCGGGTGCTGATGGTCTCGCCGCTCGGGTCATCCTTCTCGATCTTGAGGATGTAGATGCCCTGCGACACGGGCTGGCCCAGCGCGCTGGTGCCGTCCCAGACCAGCTGCTGGCCGTTCGGCAGGGCCATCAGGGCAATGCCGCCCTGGTCCACGGTGCCATTGCCCTGCAGGGCCATCCGCCAATTGCCATCCAGCAGGTCCCACTGCCGCACCAGCTCGCCGGCATTGTTGTAGATCTGCACCAGGTAGCCCACGGGCTGGCGCAGCACCTGCTCGCTCGCATTGAGGGTGGTGACCCGGCCAAACTGATCCGTGATGATCACATCAATGGTGTAGAGGCCGCTGGCAACGAACTGGCCGCTGGAATTGGTGCCATCCCAGGCCAGGCTCATGGAAAGGCCCTGAAGGACAAAAGTCCCCACCTGGCCCAGGTCAGGGATGAAGGCCCCGCCCGGCTGCACCGCCACGCCCGAGGGGTAGGAGGGCACGCTCAGGTCAGTGGCCAGCACAGCCACCACCTCGCCGGCGCTGTTGAAGACCTTGATGTCCAGGCTGTAGATGCCCGGCAGGCCGGGGGTCTTGGTGCTGGTGGCCGTGGGCGTGGCCGTGCAGGTGGCTGTGTCCGTGGCAGTGGCCGTATCCGTCGCGGTGGCGGTGCTGGTCTTGGTGCAGGTGACGGTGCCTGTGCTGGTGGCCGTGCGAGTGTAAGTGGGCGTGTCCGTAAAGGTGACCGTCAGCGTGACCGTTTCCGTGCAGGTGGCCGTGTCAGTAGAGGTGGGCGTATCCGTGGGCGTGGCTGTGCGCGTGTCCGTGGAGGTGGAGGTCATGGTCTGGGTATAGGTGGGCGTATCCGTGGGCGTGGCTGTGCGCGTGTCCGTGGAGGTGGAGGTCATGGTCTGGGTATAG
>Ga0181516_10003716_pt1 | contig 10052 bp, 10 predicted proteins | sample PEATcosm2014_Bin_25_FD_121104 | JGI IMG/M metagenome (GOLD analysis project Ga0181516, IMG submission 121104) | Peatland microbial communities from MTU Mesocosm Facility, Houghton, MI, USA - PEATcosm2014_Bin01_10_metaG | ecosystem: Environmental > Terrestrial > Soil > Wetlands > Peat | place...
GGAGAAATGCCGCAGCAGATCGACGCGGGTCGCCGGCTCGCTCCAGCCCGGTCCGCTCCAATCGTCCGCGGTGATGACAACGATGTTGATCACTTTGCCGCCTTTGACCGGGTAATGCACCAGATGGGCGTCGCGGCCGAGCCAAAGATGAACCAGCGGATCGCGGAATTCGGGCGCAACGTCCTTCGCCGCCACCAGCGCGCGCCACGCCGTGCGGCCGGCAAAACGCGGCGGCTCCTTGGAGCCGATGCGCGGGGATGTCTGCGACCACAGCCCGTCGGCCGCGATCAGCGCATGGCCGCGCTCATGCCAGACGCCCGTGGCGCCGCCCGCCGACACAGTGACGCCATGCTGATGCGTGGCGAAATCCTCCATGCGCATGCCGAGCTTGATGGTGACGTTGAGCTGCTGCGCCGCAGCGGCGGCGAGTGCCGCCTGTAGATCGCCGCGATGGATCATCCAATATGGCGCGCCGTAACGCTCGCCTGCTTGGCCGAGCGGAATACGCACGATTTCGCGGCCGCTCCGCGCCGTGAGCACGCGCAAGGTTGACGGCGCGACGACGTGCGGCCGCAGCCGATCGCCGACGCCGAGATCCATAAGGATCCGTGTGGCGTTAGGCGAAAGCTGGACGCCGGCGCCGGTTTCCTCGAGCCGCTCGGCCTGTTCCAACACCAGCACGTGAAATCCGCCGCGAGCGAGCGCCAGCGCGGCCGTGAGCCCGCCGATCCCGGCGCCGGCGACGATGACGGTGCGCGAGGATGTCGCCAAGGGCTAGTGCCAAGCGTGTTAGGCGGCGGTATCGAAGGCACATTCCGCCGGCCGGGCTTCATTAGGGGCGAGCGCCGGGTTGTGGCGGTAGAGCGTCGAGCAATAGGGGCAGACATATTCGGCGTCGCCGCCCATGTCGCAATAGACGTGCGGGTGATCGAACGGCGGTTTGGCGCCGACACACATGAATTCCCTGGCGCCGATCTCTATGACCGCAACGCCCAGGTCGTTGTGGAAGTGCGGAACGATATTGTCCGTCATGGTCTCGCTATCGGCCTCCTGATCGGCCAGCACCATAGCGGGCCGACGGCGCGATTTCCAGCAAGGCTTTCCAGCTAAGGTGTCACGGCGGCCATTTGTTGTGAAAAAGCCGCAAATCGCAGGCAGACCATTTCGGAATTTGAAGGCAGACTTCAAGGCATGAGCCAAAACCTGCTGCTCCGGGCCGTGCGCCATCCGGCCTTTGCGCTTCTCGGCGCCGTCATTTTCGCTGTTGCCGCGTTGACACTCTTTCGCGGCGGTGTCGCCGCAGGCGATCGGCTGGCCGCCGCGAACGACCCGGTGCAGACAGCCGATCTGGGTCTCGACGGCGCTTTTAGCCGCGATGTCGCCGAGCGCGAAATCCGTTCCGCGCTGGCGTCCGGCGACGTCGATCTCGCGCAGAGCTTTGTCGCGCTGGCGGCGGATCGTAACGTTGCCATCGATCCGGCTTTGGCCCGGACGGCGGGCGACGCGAGCGCGAAACAAGCGTCGGCTGCCAATACCGCCGGCCGGTTCGTCCGCGGTCTTTGGACCGGCGAGCCCGCCGATCTCGCAAGCCTTGCCGGCACTGCGTTCGGCGATCTTTTCGTGTTCGGCGACATCCGCGACGCCGCCCGCGAAGGAATGCGCTACCTGACCGGGCAGCAGTACGATCCGTGGATTCTCGGGCTTGCCGGTGTGGGGATTGGCATCACTGCGGTGACCTACGCGACAGCCGGTGCGACGGTGCCGGAACGGCTTGGCGTCTCGCTGGTCAAGGCGGCGCGGCGCACCGGGCGGCTCAATCCGGTCCTGGCGGTGCGCGCCGCGCGCGAGGCGGTGAAAGTCGAGGAGGCCGGCGGCTTGGTCGAACTCGCGGAGAATGCCGGGCGCGTCGAGAGCAAGGCCGGCACGCAGGCTGCGCTGGACGGCCTTGCCGTCGCCGAAGAGCCGCAAGACATGTCGCGCCTGGCGCGGCTCGCCGCCGCCAAGGGCGGCAAGACGCGCGCGATCATAAAACTTCTGGGCCGCGCCGCGATCGTGCTCACCGCGAGCGCGTTCGATTTGGCGCTGTGGCTGTTCTGGGCCGCCTTCGCGCTGTTCGGCTTCTGCTCCTCCTGCAAAGCCGCCGTCGAGCGGATGACCCAACGCCATCTCATGCGGCGCAAGTTGCGCGGTGCGCGCCAAGCGCAGCTAGCGGCGATCAACCCTTGACCAGGGGACACGCCGGATTGGGCGGTCCGAACGCCTGCGCGCCGGGGATATGCGTGAGGATGTGGTAATAATCCCACGGATATTTCGAATCCTCCGGCTTCTTGACCTGGACCAGGATGAGATCGTGCACCATCAGCCCGTCTTCGCGCAGATGGCCGTTGCGCGAGAAGAAATCTTCGACCGGCATGTCACGCATTTTGGCCGCGACCGTCAGCGGCTCGTCGGTGCCGGCCGCTTGGACGGCTTTGAGATAATGCGTGACCGATGAATAGACGCCGGCCTGCCACATCGTCGGCATGCGATTGATCTTGGCGAAGTAGCGCTTCGACCAGGCGCGGGTCTGATCGTCCATGTCCCAGTAGAACGAGGTGGTGAGCAACAGGCCCTGCGCCGCTTTCAAGCCGAGCGCGTTGACGTCGGTGATCAGGACCAGAAGTCCCGCCATCTGCTGGCCGGCCTGGAAGATGCCGAATTCGCCGCCGAGCTTGATGGCATTGACGTTGTCGGGCGGACCGCTGGCGATGCCGATGATCTTCGCTTTGGAGGCCTGCGCCTGGAGAATGAACGACGACAGGTCCGGCGTCGCGAACGGATGCGCGACCGAGCCCACCACCTTGCCGCCATTCTGCTCGATCACCGCCGTCGCATCGCGTTCCAATGCATGTCCGAACGCATAATCCGCCGTCAGGAAAAACCAGGTATTGCCGCCGCGCTTGGTGACCTCTTGCGCGGTGCCGACGGCAAGCGCGTGCGTATCGAAGACCCATTGCATGGCATAGGGCGAGCAGAACTTGCCGTGGAAATCTGCCGTGCCGGTCGAATGGGTGATGAAAAGCTTCTTCTTGTCATTGGCGACCTGCTGCACCGCCAAGCCGACCGCGGAGACCGGCACGTCGACGATCAGATCGACTTGGTCGGTGTCGTACCATTGCCGGGCAATCCCGGAAGCGATGTCGGGCTTGTCTTGGGTGTCGGCGGAAATTAGCTGAATCGGTTTGCCCAAAACCTTGCCGCCGAAATCGTCGACCGCCATTTGCGCGGCCGCAACCGATCCCGGACCCGTGGCCGTTGCCGCCGGACCCGATAGATCGGTCAGCACGCCGATCTTCACCACGTCGTCGGAGATTTGCTGAGCCCGCGCGTCGCCGCTGGACAATACCAACAGCGCGGCAAAGCATGAGAGCCATATCCGCTGCATCCGATCCTCCCGATTTTTATAGTCTTGTACCTTAGCCTAGCCCGATCCGGCGGCGCTGGCACTATGCTTTGCCGCATGATGCTTTTGCGCGGTGGTGCTTTGCGAGCCGGCCGATTGGATCGTATGGTCTGGCCATGCCGCAATTCACCCATGACGGCGTGGAGATCGCCTTTCTCGACGAGGGCGAAGGCGAGCCGATCGTGCTCGTGCATGGCTTCGCGTCCAATAAGGAAGTGAACTGGGTCGCGCCGGGCTGGGTGACGACGCTCACGCGCGCCGGCCGCCGCGTCATCGCGTTCGACAACCGCGGCCACGGCGCCTCGGGCAAGCTTTACGATCCGGCCGACTATCGCAGTGCCGTCATGGCCGAGGACGTGCGCGCGCTGATCGACCACCTCGGCCTGCCGCGTGCCGACGTCATGGGTTATTCCATGGGTGCGCGGATTACGGCATTCCTGGCGCTGTCGCATCCGGATCGCGTGCGTTCGGCCGTGCTCGGCGGCCTCGGCATTCGGCTGGTCGAGGGGGTGGGGCTGCCGGAAACGATTGCGCTGGCGCTGGAAGCGCCGTCGCTCGCCGAGGTCTCCGATCCGACCGGCTACATGTTTCGCGCCTTCGCCGAGCAGACGAAATCCGACCTGCGCGCGCTCGCCGCCTGTCTGCGCGGCTCGCGCGAGACGTTGAGCCGCGCCGAAGTTGGCAGGATCGCGGTCCCGCTCCTGGTTGCGGTCGGCAGTCTCGACCCGATCGCCGGTTCGCCGCAGGAGCTTGCGGCGCTGATCCCCGGCGCCAAGGCCGTGGTCATACCCGGCCGCGACCACATGCTGGCGGTCGGCGACAGAGCCTTTAAGTCCGCCGTACTGGCATTTTTGGCTGAACAGCCCGCAAACTAGGCCATTGGCCGGAATTTTATGGCCAATGGCCTATAAACCCTGCCCCTTGGTTTTGGGTGGTACGCCGCCCAATATGATAGAACAACACGCCGTTCCGGGAGATATAGCGATGGCGCAATATCAGGCTAAGCCGGCACTCGATAAGGTCGATCCGGTTTGGGCGCGGATCCGCCGCGAGGCCGAGGAAGCGGTCCGTCGCGAGCCGGAGCTCACCACCCTCATCTATTCGACCGTGTTGCACCACGACACGCTCGAAGCGGCCGTCGTCCACCGGCTGGCGGGCCGCCTCGACCATTCCGCGGTTTCGGCGGAATTGATCCGGCAGGCTTACGCGGACGCGCTCAAGGACGTCCCCGCGATCGGCGAGGCCTTCCGCGCCGACATCATGGCGACCGTTGACCGCGATCCGGCGACCCACCGCCTGATCGAACCAGTGCTCTACTACAAGGGCTTCCACGCCATCCAGACCTATCGGTTGGCGCATTGGCTGTGGGGGAAGGGCCGCCACGATTTCGCGCTTTACCTGCAAAGCCGCTCGTCCGCGGTGTTCCAGTGCGACATCCATCCCGCCGCGCGCATCGGCCGCGGTATCTTCCTCGATCACGCCACTGGCCTCGTCGTCGGCGAGACCGCGGTGGTGGAAGACGACGTTTCCATCCTGCACGACGTGACGCTCGGCGGCACCGGCAAGGAACACGAAGATCGCCATCCGAAAATCCGCTACGGCGTGATGATCGGCGCCGGCGCCAAAATACTCGGCAATATCGAGGTCGGGCACTGTGCGCGCATCGCGGCCGGCTCGGTGGTGGTCAAGCCGGTGCCGAACAATGTCACCGTCGCCGGCGTACCGGCCAAAGTGGTCGGCGTCGCCGGCTGCCCGGAGCCGGCGCGGACCATGGATCAGATTTTTCACGACGAAATCTAACGGCTTGATTGTTGATGCTGTCGCCGCGTGTTATGCGCGGAGCGAAGAGGAGTTACCCGCGGTGGATGTCCAGGTAGTCAGAAAGCTCGACGCCTATCTCAAGAAGCTGTTCGGCAATGCGCGCATCCGCGTCGTGCCGCGGCCGAAGAAGGACGATTCCGCCGAAGTCTATATCGGCGAGGAGTTCATCGGCGTCTTGTTCGTCGACGATGAGGACGACGATCTGTCCTATAATTTCCAGATGGCAATTCTCGCCACCGATCTCGATCAATAGTCCATTTCAGCGTTGCGGCGGGTGCAGCTGGGCGACGAGCCGGTCGAAGCTCGCGGCCACGTTGCGCCAATCGGCCAGCCAATCGCGCGGAAAGCGGAACGTGATCTCGGTCGCGTCGAGTGCGCGTTCGTGAATGCAGGTGCCTGGCACGGCGCGGGCGGCGCGCGTGCAACGGGTGAAGAACTGCTCCGGATTGGCGCCGAGATAGACTAAATCTTCGCTGTCATAAGGCGTGCCGGCGCGGAACGGCAGGACGGCGAGCCCGTCCGGGCCGGCGCTTGCTTGCGCCTCGATGTAGCGCGGATAAATGGTGCGCAGGCGGTCGAGCGGCGGCAGCTCCGCGCCCAGCCCGGCAATGGTGACGAACAGGCGGTTCTTCTCGGGCTCGGCGGCTGCTGCTGCGGCGTTCTCGGCGTTCAGGGCCGTTTTGTCGGCGGGCTTTTCGTCGGGCCGCGGCGGCGTGAGCGACGGCCATTCGAAGGCAAGATCGATGCGCTCTTGTTGTCCGGGATGGCGTTGCACCGCTTCGCGGATCGCCGCCGGCGGCACATCAAACAGCGCGCCTGCGACCGTGACCGGGATTGCCGGCGCGTCCAGCGCCGCCGGCTCGCTCGGCCAAGTCGGCCACAGCGCATAAGACACAAACGCCACGACAGCCGCGGCAACCACGACCATGATGACAAGCGGCAGGCGCGAACCCGCACGCTTTTGATCGCGTGCTTTGCGCCGGGGAACCGCGTGTGCCGTCATGCTGCCGTGCCGCTTTGCCGCGAATCAGCGGTCAGTATCGCACGGGCGCGGAGCGGGCAGGGGAACCGGCCCGACCGGTGGCCGATGGCACGCTATGGCTTGCCGGCCGGTTGCGGAGCGCTCGATGCCGCCGGTGCAGCGATTTGCGCGGCCAGCGTCGCCGCGATCTTGGCATGCGCGGCGGCGTTAAAGTGAATGCCGTCCCACTGATAAAAATCCGGCGGGATTTTATCCGGGTCATAGACGATCACGCGGATGCCGCGCGCGCGCAGGCGCTTGACCATTGCCGCGATGTTGGCGGCGCGCGCCGCCTTGGTGCCGAAAAAGCGCAGATCGTTGGCGCCCGGCTGCAAAATGACGATGTTGGTGCCCGCGGGCACCGCGGCGTCGAGCCGGGCCAGCATACCGGCGGTGACGTCGCCAAGCGCGCCGGCATTGATGACGTTGGCGTCGATGCCCTTTTTTCGCAACAGCGCCTGTAATTGCGCGGGATAGGCGCTCTGCGCGCCGACGCCCCAACCGGAGGTGTTGCTGGCGCCGACGGCAACGATATTGAGCGTCGCCGCCGCGGCGGGCGCGGCAGCGGCAAGGACCGCTATTGCCGCCGTCAGAACGAGCGCGCGTAAGGCGGAAACCATAAGCCAAGCTCCGGGCGACAAACACCCAATCGCCGCCATTAACCTTTCTTTAATCATTTCGTAGCGGCGCGCGGCATCCTCTGCAATGGCTTCTTCCTGCGAGGGAAGCGCCCGATGTTTGCAGATCTGCCGGCAATCACGCCGGAAACAATCGAATCCTTTTTCGCGCTCGGTTTCGGCTTTGCCGTCGCCGGATTATGCGCCAGCGGCTATCGCCTGTTCAGCAAGCATTTTCCGAGCTTCCGGCTGCTTGAGGCGGGGCCGATCGCCAGGCGCTTCGCCGCGATCCCGCTTCTGATGTTCTCCGCGCCCTTCATCATCATGCGCAACACCATCCGCGGCCGCCGCATCGAGGGCCGCCGCACCGAAATCGTCATGGTGGCGACCGTGATCGCCGGGCTGTGGAGCCTGATGTCGGGAACCGTCGTGGTGCTCGCGCTTCAAGCGCTGCTCGCCGTCTGATATTACCTGCGCCATGATCTACGAACTCGACGGCCACCGGGCGGAACTGCCGGAGGAAGGCCGCTACTGGATCGCGCCGAACGCGACGCTGATCGGCAAAATCCGGCTGAAGACCGACACCAGCGTCTGGTTCGGCGCGGTGCTGCGCGGCGACAATGAGTGGATCGAGCTCGGCGAGCGCTCGCAGATCCAGGACAATGCGACGCTGCATACCGATCCGGGCTTCCCGATGACCATCGGGCCGGATTGCGTGATCGGCCACAATGTTATCCTGCACGGCTGCATCATCGGCGCCAACAGCCTGATCGGCATGGGCGCGATTCTGCTTAACGGTGCGCGCATCGGCGAAAACTCGTTGGTCGGCGCCGGCGCGCTCGTCACCGAGGGCAAGACGTTTCCGGCCGGATCGCTGATCGTCGGCGCCCCGGCCCGCGCCATCCGCACGCTCGACGCGGCGGAGATCAAGCGTATTGCCGGCGCGGCCGACGGCTACGTCAGGCGCTCCAAGCAATATGCGAAGGGTTTGAAGCCGGTCGCATAAGATTGCTCTCAATCCTCCTCCGGACGACCGACGTCTGTAAAAATGCGGCGCCTTAACAGATACGTCCGCAGCCGGCCGTAGTCTTTCGCCGCCGGCATCATGCCGACATATTCGCAGACCAGGTCCTTGTCTTGCAGCAGCGTGAACAGGGCTGCGAACGGCTCGGTGACATAGACTTCGCCGGGCGGCGTGCCCGGTTCGAGCCGCGCGGTGCGGCTGATGTGGCTGCCGGTGAACGAGAGCGACTTCAAGATCGGGTCTTGAACTTCAAAGACCGCGCCGGCATCCAAGCCGAGCCGGAGCGCCAGGTTGGCGGGCAGGCCGATCGAACGCAGGTCGAGACCCCCCAAAGCCGACTGGATGTCCAGCGCACAGCGCGCCGCCGCGCCAAGCTCGCCGAACACGACAAAAATCCCGTCGCCCCAGGTATTACGCGTGGCGATGTCGCCGCCGTATTTGTCCAAAACCTTCGCCAGCGCGCCCATGGCGTGGTCGTAGAACGTCAGCATCTGGCGGTCGGTCAGCCGGCTGAAGCCGTGGAAATCGCCGAACATGATGGCGCGGATTTGGCGCGCGGGCAGTGCGGACTGCGATGGCGCACTGGCCGTAGATTTCGGCGCGGCCGCGGGAAGATCGCTTGCGCTATCGATCTTTATTGTTTGCAAGCCGTGGCTCTGCCACGCCGCAATGTCGGAAAAGGTCCCGGCCTTTTCGCCGGTTTCGCGGCCGTCCCAAACCGCCAATTGAAGCGGCTGTGCGGCGAACTGCTGGGCGCGCAACATCGCCAATCCCATGGCGAGGCGTGACGTATAAGCAAACACGCCGGCATCGCCGAGAAACTCGCCTTCGGTGGCGTGCATCACTCTCACGTGCCCGATGCATTGCGCAAAGCGCTCGACCCAATTCGCCCCGCCATTGGCGACCGATTCTTTGAGGAAACTGCCTTGCGCGAATGGCAGCACGACGTCGACCTCGGCCTGGCGCGCCAGCAAGGCCTCGACGAACAGGGTATCGGCGCCGCAGGCGAGGGATCCGTAACCGTAGCCGACATTGTGGCTTGCGAGCGCGCTTTGTATTTGCGCAGCGACTTGCGCTTCGGCCGGCGCGGGAAAGCGGCCCTGCTTGCCCGCGGCCGCTATCATGTGACCGGTATAGTGGACGACGGTGCGATTGCGCAGCGGCGCCACAATTTCGCGGCCGATGCCTTTGTGATCGCAGATCAGAATAAGCTGCTTGCGCGTCGACGCGATCGAAGCGGCGTTCGCAGACAGGGCGGCGGCTTCTTCGATCGCCTTTTCGGCGGCGGTCGAATCGTCGAGCAGGAGGTTCGCGGCGGCGCGGTCCGCCGCCAATTGATAAGCGTCTTCCTGCGATTGCGGTTTGGCATTGGCGCAGGCGTCAACGATCCGTGCTGCGATCTCCTTGGCGCGGGCCGGCGCGCCGCTCAATTCGTGAAGTACGGCTGCGTTGATGCCGAGGAAGGGACTGGCCGTCCGGCGATAAACCGACTCGTAATGTTCCGCGGCCTTTTTCAGCTTGGCGGGGCGTTGCGCGGCGTCGCCGGCATAGGCCTCTTCGCGATCGAGGCGGGCGCCAAGCGCGGCGATATTTTCTTCCAGTCTGTCTTCGACCAGCGCCTTGTCGAGATTCGCTTGCAACCGATAGCGCAGCCACAATTGCTTGGCGCGTTTGTTGGCGCCGGTACGCGACAGATTCAAGATGGCGCGATATTGCAGCTCGCGCGCTCCGGGATGCTGCTCGAGGCCAAGCAGCGCGGTGTCGCAAGCGCCAAGATAGTTGCCCGACTTTTCCCACTTGGCCGATAACTGCGACCAATATTCGGCCGATTGCGCGCGCTCGACGGGTTCCGAACTGTCCATGCTTGGCGTTCCGGCCATTGGTGCTCAAGGAACGCGAGCCTAGCAATAAAAGTCGCGGCCCGCCCCGGGGGACAAGCTGACACCAAACCCCATCTGAAATCGCCTTTTTCTCAACTACAAAAAGTTGCGGCCGGCTCCTGGGGGAGAGCCGGCCGCGCGCGAACCCGGTCTGGGGACGGGGAGGGGTGGGGACGTGACCGGGTTCGCGTAGTTCCTTTCGCCTAGCGCGATGTCGCCGTGAGCGGCACCGAGCGCGGATCGCCGA